>Ga0163150_10001168_pt1 | contig 45837 bp, 31 predicted proteins | sample OliLakLV19P2IB_FD_148628 | JGI IMG/M metagenome (GOLD analysis project Ga0163150, IMG submission 148628) | Freshwater microbial mat bacterial communities from Lake Vanda, McMurdo Dry Valleys, Antarctica - Oligotrophic Lake LV.19.P2.IB | ecosystem: Environmental > Aquatic > Freshwater > Lake >... | reverse complement strand
GCATTATCGATAACGTGCTCGGTAGCGGCACAAAGAGCGGTTATGCCTTTGCCGCGACTCAAGGAACCTCGTCTGACCTGCAATTCACTGCCGTTGGCACACCTTCTGTGTCCACCGGCGCAACCCAGACTGGCGCCCGGTTTTTCTTCACCGACGAATCCCAGGTCGTTCGATTCGCCGTGGGTGCCGCTGCAACCTCTGCTTCCGGCGCCATCGGCAACTAGAATTAAACCTGGTAGCCACGATCACTGCGGTGGTCGTGGACAGTTCGTGATGAGATGCCCACGGTCAGCAAAAAGCGCTGACCGTGGCTACCAAGAAAACGAGAACAAATTCCCGTTTCGCCGCCCATAACACACTCTTCCACCTTATTTAGTTTTTGGTTATCATACAGTCCACGCTCAGAGAGACCACGAACTCGATCTCGCGATATGCCGCAGGTTGTCATCCTCACTCACGGTCTCAGCAAAACCTATCGAACTGGATTCTGGAAAACAAAACCTATCCAGGCTCTGGATAATCTCAACCTGGAGGTGTTCGAGAATGAGATCTTCGGCTGCCTCGGCCCGAATGGCGCCGGAAAATCGACCACCCTCAAGCTCCTGATGTCGTTGATTTACCCAACGGCAGGGCGAGCTGAGATTCTAGGTAAATCGGTGTTCAATCTCGAGGCGCGTCGTCACATCGGCTATCTTCCCGAAAGCCCCTATTTTTACGAGCACCTGACCGCCGAAGAGTTTCTTGCCTACTACGGAAGCTTGTTTGGCTATTCCAAATCTGAGCTCAAATCTCGAGTCGATCACTTCCTCAAACTCACGGACGTGTTTCACGCTCGCAAGCTTCAACTCAGGAAGTTCTCAAAAGGGATGCTCCAACGAGTTGGAATCGCTCAAGCCATCATCAATGATCCGAAGGTTGTTTTTCTCGATGAACCCATGTCCGGGCTGGATCCGATCGGTCAACGCGAGGTTAGAAACCTGATTCTGCAGCTCAAGCGCGAGGGCAAGACGATTTTCTTTTCCACCCACATTTTGAACGATGTCGAAACCCTCTGTGATCGCATCGCTATTCTGAATCGGGGAAAGGTGATCGGCTCAGGTACCCTGAAGGAGCTTTTCGACCAGGAAGTGTCTCACGTGGAAGTGGTCATTTCAGGGATCTCAGCCGAGACACTTCGTGAGCTGGTGGGCCCTGACGTATCGGTAAGCCAAAGTGGAGGCACATCGCGATTGGAGTTGCCGGCCCAGGCATTGCTCGCTGGAATCGTTGCCAGCATCGAACATGCCTCAGGCAAGATCATTGCAATCAATCCAGTGCGCCAGACCATGGAAGACTACTTTCTCAAGCTGGTGGGAAGACCGGAGCGACGAGCCACTCCTAGATCCAGAAACTGATTCGCTACCTATGAAGGTTCTACACATCGCCAGCAACACTTTCCGCGAATGCGTTCGGGACAAGGTGCTTTACAACCTGGTCATCTTCGCGGTTCTCATTATCGTGAGTTCCCTGATTCTTGGGGCCATCACGATTGGAGATGTCAAACAGATCATCATTAACCTTGGGCTGAGCACAATCTCGCTGTTCGGGACGTTGATTGCCATCTTCATTGGCATCCAGCTCGTTCACAAAGAGATCGACAAGAAAACGGTTTACAGCTTGCTTTCGAAGCCAGTAGCGCGCCAGGAATTTATTTTGGGGAAATACCTCGGCCTGAGCATGACACTAGCCGTCAATGTGGCGGTGATGATCCTAGGCGTCTACACGGCAGTGCTCTATCTTCGACATTCTTTTCAGGCTTCAGATGTGCAGATCCTCCTGGCTGGGGTTCTGATTCTCATAGAGCTGATGCTGGTGATTGCTATAGCCCTGTTGTTTTCGACGTTTTCGACACCCGCCCTGTCGGCTCTCTTTGCTTTTTGTCTCTACGTCATCGGACACTTCAATACCGATATCCGCCAGTATGGCGTCTCCAGCGACTCCTGGGTGACAAAGGTGATGGCCAGTGCGATGTATTATTTTTTGCCCAACTTTGGAAACTTCGACGTCATCTCCAGGACGGCGCATGGCCAATTCATCTCAAGCGACCTCTATCTTTTCGCAGCCATTTATGGGCTGATCTATTCGCTTGGGCTGCTGCTCATCGCGATGTGGATTTTCCAAAAACGGGACTTCAAATGAACGCAGTTCTGCTCACGCTTTTGTTGCTCGCCGGCACCGGTGTCTACTGGACCCAGAAGGCGATCGACGCGCAGGTGGGACTGTTTCGAAGCACTGACGAAGTTCTCTACCTGCCTTCAGGAAAAGTCATCAAGACTCTCTCTCTAGGGCACCACGGACTCTTGGCCGATGTCTACTGGATGCGCGCGGTTCAGTATTACGGAGGGAAGCGGCTGAAGAATGAAAAGCGCTTTGACCTGCTCGATCCTTTGATCGGTATCGCCACCACTCTTGACCCTCAATTGATCCATGCCTATCGGTTCGGAGCGATATTTCTGTCGGAGCGGAGCCCTATCGGAGCTGAACAACCGGAGAAAGCTGTGGTTCTGTTGAAGGAAGGCATCAAGCACAACCCCGATGAATGGCAGTTGTATCGAGACCTGGGATTCGTCTACTACTGGTATCTTCAAGATTACAGGAAAGGGGCAGAGGCCTTTCTGGAAGGTAGCAAGAATCCAAAGTCGGCAGCCTGGATGAAGACGTTTGCAGCTGAGTTGATGGCCAAGGGCGGAAGTCGCGAATCGGCAAGGTTCTTGTGGCAACAGTTCTACGACACTGCAGACAATGAACAGATGAAGCGGAACGCCAGGGAAACCCTTCTCCGGCTGCAGGCTCTCGATGAGATGGACGGCCTGCGAGCGTTCATCAGCAAGGTCGAAGCGCGACTCGGACGTCCTGTCCAATCAATCGAAGAACTCGTCAAGTTGGGTCTCCTCAAGCAGCACCCCCTCGACCCGAAAGGCTTCACTTACATTTACGACCCTCAAACGAGCAGCGTGCAGTTGTCTCCTGAAAGCACGGTGAGGCGGTTTTGAGCCGTGAGCGAGGGTGAGCGGCTGCCCTGGAAGTTCCCGAGAATAACTCCCGCTGCGCCATTCGCTTTCTGTCGCTGGCAAGGATCGCAGAATAGAGTGACGAAACCCTTCGTCCCCCGAGACACTCAATAGATCTCGGCCCCCCTCTCCCGCCTTGGTGAGAGGGGAGCCGAATCCCGCTTGCCACCACATCGAGCAATGCCGGTGCACCCACAGGAGTTGTCACTATTATTCGAAATGCTCAATAGGATTCGAGCGTCTGCTTTGCGTGAACAAGCACGTTTCCAGTGTCGTCAAGACCAGGAGAAGCACAACGGTGCTTGTGATCAGACCGCGGCGACAGCCGGGCGTCTCACAACTGAAAGCAACCCGATGCCCCGTAGGATGGTAACTGTACCCGCTGGCACGCCCATCCTAGCTTCGTGTGAACGCAAGCGTGTCCACTTCAATCGGCAGGGCGCCACTGGCGGGCCGCCCTGCATAGACTCAGGCATCGGGTCAGCGGATTTCGTAGACGTAGTAGGCGTGGCCAACAATCTGGACCGGAGCCTGGTGGCGCAGCCAGTTGAGCGAGCCGCTTCCGAACACACGATCCAAAACGTCTCGAGCCCTCGTAACAAGATGGGAGCTCATGATAACCACACCCCGGGTGGGATGAATGACAAAATCAAAGTCCTCAATTCGACGCCCCCGGATGCCGTAGTATTCGGGGTCGGCTGTTCCAAAATAGAAGTATGCGTAATCAGTGATCTTCTGGTCCTCAATGAATCGCCGCAACTGAATCAACCCCTGCCCCCAGTCCACGTTCGAATCGCTGAGCCATTCCATCCCATTTTCCGCCCCCCCGGCAATCTGGTTAAAGTAGGAGATGTGGTCCGGCGCAATGGCAACATACTCGGATAAATTCCAGGCGAGCAATGCACAGAAGAAAAGTTTGTGAAGCCGTCCAGCGGAACACAGCCCCTGCACGAGCCTGCCCGTGAAGATGTACAAGAACGGGAAACAGGGCATCAGGTAGCGGACTCCGATGTTATCGGCAAACAGTGAGTAGAAGAGGAAGTAGCCCGCGGCAGGAACCATGAGAAAGGCTTCGTCAAGCCAGCTTGTGCGCCATCCTTTGAACGACATCACAACGGCGGCGACCGTGAGCAGCAATGATGGAATCGGCGTTTTCACCAGCCAGGCGACGAGTAGGTATGACTTCCAACCACCTGGTTTCAGCGTCCCCATCAAGTAGAAATACGGTTGCACGCCCCGATCCCGATTGACCGCTTGAATGCCTTTCCAGTAGAAGAGTGGGTCCTTAGGGAAGAAGTAAATAGCCCAGACAAAGACTGCGGCCACCAGCGTCATAAGGCTCAGCGCGACCAGATTCCTCCAGAAAGATGCTCGAAGAGGCAGGCTCTCAACCGCGCTCTTCGCACAACTTGGAGCCGCTCCGTTGCTGAGTTGGCCGCGAAAGGCTGCCACGCCCAGGAGCACAACTGAAATCGGAATCAAGACAACTGCAGAGAATTTGGTGCCCAGGGCCAAACCAAGAGCCAAGCCCGAAAGCAAGAATGTCTTCCAAGTCGGATTCCGCAGATAGGAACGCAGACTCCACAGATACAGGACAGAAAAGCAAGCCACGCCAACGTCGGTCGTCACCAACTGCGAGTGAGCCGTTATCGTCGGGTCGAAGGCATAAAGAAATAAAGCCAGCAGGCCTCCCGCCCATCCCCACAAACGCGTGGCCCACAACCCCACGAACGACGCCATGCCCAATGACAGAAGCAACGCAGGTATCCGGCCCCAAAAGAGGATGCGCTGAGCATCCTGGCGAAAGAGAAACTCTTTGCCAAAGACCCACTCGTTCTCTGAGGGATCTTCAGGATATCGCAGGTGCAGCAGCAACAACGGCAGCGCGCAGATTTCCTTAATCAACGGAGGATGCTGCGGGTTGTAACGAATTGAGCGTTCAATCAAATAAGAGTAACCTGCAGGGAGGTGCGCAACCTCGTCAAAGGTAGCCGACTTCCCGGTCATAATGACCGCCGGGGCGACAATCACCACGGCAAGTAAGAGGAAGACGGCCACACGCCAATACCGGCGACTGCTGATTGGACATTTCCCTCGGTTTTTCGCAGGGCTTTTCGGTTGTTGTGCCGACGGTGTAGGTAGAGCCATAACCAAACAATCTTTTTGCTGGCAGAACGCACTGACTCGAGACGAGTGTTTGACGAAGCCACCCTGGGAGCTTCGTCACTTCAAGAAATGTCCAAATCTCCAGACACCCCAATAACGGTAACCCCTGCACGGTCGAGTGCTAAACATGAGCATTACTTGAAGCTGCGTGAATGGATCTCCGGAAGCGAAAGGCTACGCACGCGACGACCCAGGCAAGAGCCGCGCATCCACTAATCCAGGCGCCGCGGTTAAAGGGCCGGGATTCGTATTGGAAAGTCACCCGGTGCCGGCCTCGAGGAAGCTCAATCGCTCGATACACGAAATTCGCGGCGACAACAGGCACCGCTGCGCCATCGATGCTGGCCTTCCAGCCCGGGTAATAACTGTCCAGCAAAACCAGCAACCGATTTCGAGGGGATTCTGTTTCAATGTCAATCTGACTGGGGCGATAGCTGACGACTTCAGCGCGTTCCAAACTCTGATGCCGTTGATTCTCTACTCTACTTTCAACCGACAGCTGATCCTGAAAAGAGAGTTGTCCATCGGCCGGCCCCTGCGTTTCTGTCAGAAAAACTCGGGGAAGATGGTTCGATAACCGATAGATGCGGAGCGGCTGTGGGCTGTTAACAGGAAACGTCGAGTCCAGCGCGAGCAGCGGGCTCTCGACGCTGTGCGTCGCAACAACATACCCGACATTCAGCCCCGCCAGAAACCGGAGCTTCTCCTCCTGCATCTTAACCGCGGCAAGCTCATGGTAAATTCGCTGGCTGGGAAGGGTCTCCAACCGGTCGACCGGTTGAAATACCGCGAAAGAAACGTGGTCCTTGGCCGATAGAAACTGTGCCAACGTCAGTCTTCGATAGAAGTAGCTCCAGACAATTGAGTTGGTTTCTCCAAGTGTCAAAGCGTCTTCCTGGTGCCCCTCCTTTTCCAGCTTGTAGATTCGGAAAGGAGCACTCGTTCGCTCCCGCTCGTGAAGATACACTGCAGCCGGGGCAGTTTCATAGAGCTCCGAATGAATGAGCGGGTTGATCCAGTAGTCATGGATTCCGAAGTCAAACAAAAGCAAAGCCACGGCAGACGCCTTGACAATGCTGGCTCTCACGGTCCCGGCCCAGGACAGCGCAAGGAAGATAGCCAGCGCACCCAGTTGTAGCTGCAAGCTCTGCAGGGCTGACACAACGGTCGTCCGTGGAACTTCGAGCGCATTCCCTTGATACGACGCCGAGAGCACCGCTTCGGGATCGTTACTGTGCGCCCCGATTCTCCGTTCGGCAACGACGCTCACCGCAAAAGCGACGCTAAGGAAGATCAGACAACCCACGACCCACGGGCGTTTCAGGTAACGCGTCCATTGCCCGGCTTCTCGTAGTGCAAGGATCCGGTGCAACCCATAGCCAGCCAGCAGCGCGAGGGAAAAGTTGAAGGTGAGCAGATACTTCACCGGATAGCGTCCATAACGAAACAGCGGACAAACTTCAAAGAGCTGTCCATACACCGGGCCGTTCTTGCCGGAAGCCAGCAAAAGCGCCGCAAACGCCACAAACGCCAGCGTCCTCGACATCCAGCGGCGCTCGGAGAGCAGCAGCCCAAACAGAGCCAACAGCAGCGAAAACGCTCCCACATAGCACGAGAGCAGATAGGGCTCGCGATTCTCAAAAAATACTGCAGCCCATGAGCCGTTTCGTGTGAGCCTGAAGAAATCTCCAAACACTCTGGGGAAAATCAGTTGTAGCAGGTTGATCGGATGCAAAGACCAGCCCGACACGGTCTGAAAATCCAGCCCCCCTCGCCGGCCCGAAGATTGAATGAGCTCCAGCGTTGGAAGGATTTGGATCGCCGCCAGCAGAATTCCTGATACCGTCACCAAGGCAATCCAACCCAGTGCTGCCGGGGCCCGCAGCCTCACTCTTCCCGAGAAACAAAAATAGGCGGCCAAGAAAATCACCAGAAAAAGGGCTATGGCCAGACAAGACAACGGCTCCAGCAATAAGCCAAAAACGCCAAGCACCACACTGGCCAAGAACAACCGGATCACCGTGACTCCCTGCAGCAGCCTGATCAGAGTCAGAGTCAATAGCGGCAGGAACGTGACAACCGGCAGAATATTGAAGAGGTTCACGAACGAAAGTGTCACGCCACTGAAGTTGTAAATGGCAGCCGCGATGAAGGCTGCACTGCGGCAGAACTCCAGGTGTCTTGCCAGGTAAAACGTCGCGATGCCGCCCAGTATGCAGTGCAGGACGAAGTGCATCTCGAACGCGGATTGAAAGGGAAAAATCTGAAAGAGGATTTGCGTGGGATAAAGCGCCATCGTGTTGGGATTCGCCAAGAGCGGCTGTCCCAACTGAATATACGGATTCCACAGCGGCCATTCCCCGCTGGCATAGGCCTCTGTCACCAGTTTCTTCAGCGGGTAGTGAAAAAAAGAAACGTCTCTGAAGTAGAAAGTCTGATCCGTAAACAGGGCATCCCCGAAGAAGAGCAAATTCAGCAGCACCAACAAGGCAGCCCAATGCCAATCTTTGGAGAAGAATCGCCAGGTCATTCTCGTGGGAGGATGGAGAGACGCATGCACTGTGCCTAAAACGCCAGGACGGTGGTTATGATACGTCATGCTGCTCAATTGCCGAATGAATTTGGCAGGTCGGCGTTAGGCGCTCGCAAGAAATTCGATGATCTTCGCACCGAATCGACCTGGAGTCCGACGGATGGGCCTGGACGAGTGCGGACTGGGAACGCCTCCACAAGAGTGCTGGGCCGACCAGCAGAGCCACTGCACAGCACCGGATGACTCATTGCTGCAGGATCGGGGACTTAAGGCATGGAACCCACCTGAAGCGGACAACGCCATGTAGAAGCATAGCGCAACAAGCGTAGATCGACGGCTGAGGGTTCCCTAGGAAGATCCCCTCTCGGGAGGGTGGCTGGCGCAACGACAGCGGCCGTGCCGCCGAAAGCGGTTGCGCAGCCAGACGGGGTCGGTCGTCGCTTCGAATTCACAACCCACCCCAGGACCTAACGGCCCCTGCCCCTCCCGAGAGGGGACTCATTTTTCATACGTCGTGACGCCGCACCGCGGCATGAAAACGCCTCTGAAGAGGTTCGCGTGCCTGGCGGCTGGAAATAAATCGATAGGCGAGGGCCTGGCTTGGCAATTGTTGAGCTTGGCCTTTCAAGGAAAGACGAAGTTAAGGGGATAGGCAGAACTTCATGGGGTCCTGCCGGCTTCGGCTTAAGCTGGATGGGTTGTGCCGGCACCCAGCACCGGCGCAAATGTCCGGGCGTTGGCAAATTATCCCTTGGAGGGTCGTATCCTTGCCGCTGCATCTGAAGCCCCTGCTGAAGCTGAAACCGCTGCTTCGCCGGCGTTTCCTGGCACCAGGATATTGAGTGCCTTCCGCAGCTCGTCTTCGATCCTCTGTCGGATGTCGGTATTCTCCTTGAGAAACTGCTTCGCATTCTCCCGTCCCTGACCCATGCGCTCACTTTTGTAGGAGAACCAGGCTCCACTCTTCTCGACAATCCCGCGCTCCGTACCGAGGTCGATCAGGTCGCCCTCTTTGGAAATACCGACTCCGTACATGATGTCGAATTCAGCCTCGCGGAACGGAGGGGCCACTTTGTTCTTGACGACCTTCACCTTGGTGCGGCTTCCGGTAACTTCATCGCCATCCTTGATGGCGGCCACACGACGAACGTCGGCGCGGACACTTGCGTAGAACTTCAGTGCGCGGCCGCCCGTGGTGGTTTCAGGGTTGCCGAACATCACACCGATTTTCTCGCGAATCTGGTTGATGAAAACCAGGCAAGTATTCGACTTTGACACGACGCCGGTGAGCTTGCGTAAGGCCTGCGACATGAGCCGCGCCTGCAGGCCCATATGCGAGTCACCCATTTCGCCTTCCAGTTCCGCCTTCGGAACCAGAGCTGCAACGGAGTCGATCACGCAAACATCCAGCGCGCCGCTGCGCACCAGCATTTCGGTTATTTCCAGAGCCTGTTCGCCGCTGTCAGGTTGCGACACCAGCAGATTGTCAACATCCACGCCCAGTTTGCGCGCATAGGCTGAATCCAGCGCGTGTTCGGCATCGATGAAGGCCGCCATACCGCCTGTTTTCTGCGCTTCCGCGATCACATGCAGAGCCAGCGTTGTCTTGCCGCTCGATTCCGGGCCGAAGATTTCCACGACACGCCCGCGAGGCATTCCACCCACGCCCAGCGCAGCATCCAACGCCAGTGAACCTGTTGAGATGACGCCGCCACCGCCGTACGCCTCGCGGCTTCCCAGCCGCATGATGGAACCCTTGCCAAACTGCTTCTCGATTTGTGTTAGCGCCAGATCAATCGCCCTGCCGCGCTCCGCTTTGTCGTCAGCCATGCCACAACCCCCTTGGGTGTTTAGATTTGAGAGATTTTAGAATGAGAGACTTCAGATCGAGGAGCTCAGCCCGAAACAATCTGTCGAGGACGCAATGAAGCTGATCGCTGAGACTGACGGCCAGACCTTACTTGCTTTCAGCGTCTTTGCCGCTCGCCCGCGCTGCAGACTTGTCAGGCCGGAAATTTAGACGCAGTTCGTCTTTCACCAGGAACGCCAGGCTCTCCTCGTTCAGAGCCGGCTCCCGCTTTAGATTCGCAAAAGACGACTGCCGGGGGCGGTCGTGAACCAGGAGGGCCAATGCATCCTGGTATCGCGCCTCTTTGGGATTCAGATGCGCAGCAGTCCGAATGCACTCCTTAGCCTTTTTGGTCCATTTCTGCTCGAGGAACGCCAGTCCCAGATGAAAGAAAGCCTCGTGGCAAGCCGGATCGAGCTCGATAGCCTTCTTCATGTGCTTGATGGCATGGCGCAGCTGACCCTGGCGGGAATAGATGGAGCCCACCATCAAGTACATCTGTGGCGAAGGTTTCAAATTCAGCGCCCTGGAAAAATGGCCCAGCGCTTCGGCATCCTGACCGAGCGAAACGAGCACCGATCCCAAAAATAGATGAGCCGCCAGCGACGTCTGACAGATGTCTGCCGCATTGCCCAGAAACCGGCGCGCGGCGGCGAAGTTGCCCCGTCGCCGCGCCAGCAAGCCAGTCAAAAGATTCGCTTCGAAGTGATGCGGGTTATTCTTCAGCACCCGCCTGAGATACTTCCCGGCATCCACAAAATTCTCAAACTCGTAGTAGAGTTTACCGAGAAAGATTCCTACTTCGCAGTTCTGCGGATCAGCCGCAAACGCCCGCTCCAGAGCCTTGAGGCCACGGCGGTAATTCTTCTTGATGAAGCACTGGCTGCTTTCTTCAATGAGTTTGGAGAAGCGGCTTTTGTCCTTTCCACGAAACGCGTTCAGAAAAGACTTCTTGTTGGCTTCAAACTTCTCGCGTTCCTCGCTTTCCAACAATCGCTGAGTGACACGCTTGTGCCAGTCGCGTTCGAGGTCTTGCTTGCCCACAATCTGCAACCGCTTCAACGCCTCGGCAATCGATTCGATCATTGTGTGATCGTAAAAGCTATCGGTGCTCAACTGCTGAATCAGGTCGTAGATTTCGTTTAGCCGGTCATCCAGTCGTCCAATGCTGTATTCCAGCGCGCTGATCCTTTCCAGAAAATGCTCGTCCAGAATAGGCAAAGTACTGTTCATGCGGTGGGCGTAGGCCAGAATCATCAGCTTTGTTCCGCACTTGACGCAGATTTCTTCACCAATCTGGTTCTTTGAACCGCATTTCTGGCAGAAAATCACCGACACCTGAGGCCCCCTATGGAGAATAACGATAGAATCCTTCGCCGCTTTTCCGTCCCAAGCTTCCTGCTGCAACCATCTTCCTCAAGAGTGGACACGGGCGATACTTGGGATCGCTGAAGCCTGCGTAGAGAGTTTCCATAATATTCAGGCAAACATCAAGCCCAATCAAATCTGCCAGGGCCAGCGGCCCCATCGGGTGGCTCATACCCAATTTCATCACCGCGTCGACTGCCTCTGGTGTGCCCACACTCTCGTAGACGCAGAAGATGGCTTCGTTAATCATCGGCATCAGGACACGGTTGGAGACAAAGCCCGGCGAGTCGTTTACAGCCACCGGGACCTTATCCAACTCCTCGACAAAACCTCGCGTTGCCAGAAATGTCTCCTCTGACGTCTGCAGGCCGCGAATAATCTCCACCAACTTCATCACCGGAACTGGGTTCATGAAATGCATGCCAATCACACGATCGGGTCGCTTGGTCGTTCCCGCGAGCTGCGTCACAGAAATAGAAGATGTGTTTGTCGCCAGGATGGTGGCCTGATCACAGAGGCGATCCAGTTCGGCGAAAACGCGCTGCTTCGCATCAAAGACTTCGCTCACAGCTTCAATCACGAGTGCTGAACCTTTCAGCGCTTCGAGACTCGACTGGGATTGAATGTTGGATAACGCCCGATCCCTCTCGGCGGCATTGATGCGATTCTTTTCCAGATCGCGATTCAGGTTTTTCTTGATCGTTGAAAAAGCCCTTTCGAGCTGTGATGGAACTGCATCGCACAATACCACCTGGTAGCTCTTCTGGGCGAAAACCTGGGCAATACCGCTGCCCATGGTTCCCGCACCGACAACTCCAATGGATGTTAGCTCCGGCATATTCTTTGGCTTCCAGAGGTTGGGCCACCTTTCAGCGGCAAGAAACTCAGGAAGCGGCTCCTTCGCAGTCACATACTCCTGCTTCTCTCACTCCACCGTGTCTGCGGTCAGCTCAACCTTGTCGTAGATTTCTGCCATGTCCACACGGCAGTCGATCGAGGTCAACAGAACCTGGCTCTGCAAACCGTCCCACTCGGCAAGCAGCCACTGATTGTCCGGCTGTCGGACGTAGCGATCGACGTGGGGCTTGTCTTGAGAAACCAGCAGATACTCAGCGAGAGAGTCGATCTTTCGATAATGCGCGAACTTCCTGCCACGATCGTAACCTTCCGTGGACATCGATAGCACTTCAATGATGAGCGTTGGGTTAAGCAAAGTATCTTTCTGCTCGTCATCAAACTGTGGCGGCCCGCAAACGACCGCCAGATCCGGATAAGTGTAGAGCCCCGTGGCATTGACCTTCACCCGCATATCGCTGGGATATGTTTCGCAAGGCCTGCCCTTGAGTTGCAAGGTCAACTCCCTTACAAGATTAGCCACGATGAGATTGTGATTGCGGCTAGCCCCAGTCATCGCGAAAATTTCTCCGGCAAAGAATTCGCTCTTGGTAGCCGCACGACGCTCCAGCTCCAGGTACTCTTGAGCGCTGCACCGCTGTTTCGCATAACTCGACATCTTGGCCTCCGGGTGTCAATCGCGCCGAAAGTTTATCACGAGCAGGTTGGGAAAAGGCGACCGCCAACATGCTCAGCTCTGAAGCAACCTCACTGAACGCCTCTAAGAATCCCCTCCTCGGAGGGGTGGCGCGCAGCGACAGCGGTCGCGCAGCGCCGGGGTGGGTACCGTTCCCTACTTCACAACCCACCCCAAGGCATGACGGCCCTGCCCCTCCCGAGAGATCTAACTGAAGTGCATCCAACCCTATCGCTCGACCGCCATCGCCACAGCATTGCCGCCACCCAGGCAAAGAGCGGCAATTCCCCTCCGAGCGTCCCGCCTCACCATTTCATGCAGCAGTGTGACCAGAATTCGAGAGCCGCTGCAGCCAATCGGATGACCCAACGCTACCGAACCTCCGTTCACGTTCACCTTCTCTGGATTCAGCCGCAACTGCTCGATGACCGCGATCGCCTGCACTGAAAACGCTTCATTGATCTCGTAAAGATCCACCGCTTCTCGCTCCCAGCCAGTCTTCTTCAACAGTTTCTCAACCGCACTCACAGGAGCCATCATCACATCCCGGGGATCGACGCCACTCACAGCCTGTCCAGCAATGGCGGCCATCGGCTCCAAGCCCAGCTCCTTTGCCTTGGCCGGGGAAGCGACGATGATCGCTGCCGCACCATCATTCGTGCCCGGGGCATTGCCCGCCGTCACCGTGCCATCTTTCTTGAAGATCGGTTTCAATCGGCTCAATTGCTCTAAAGACGCATCGTCGCGCGGAGACTCATCCATCGCCACCAGAATGGGATCTCCCCTTTTCTGTGGTACCGGAACGGGGCGCAGCTCGCTGCGAAATCTTCCTTCCCGGGCTGCTGCCACAGCCTTGCGGTGACTGTTCAGGGCGAACTCGTCCTGCTGCTGCCGCGTGATGCGATACCTCTCCGCAACCAATTCACCTGTGTTGCCCATGTGGAAATCTTCAAACGCATCCCACAGGCCATCCTGAATCATCGCGTCCACAACTTTTCCGTGCCCCAGCCGCATTCCCTCACGAGCCGCGGGCAGCAGGTACGGAGCGTTCGACATCGACTCCATGCCGCCCGCGATGACCAGCTGGGCTTCCTCCAACTGAACGGCTTGAGCTGCCAATCCCACCGCCTTCAGCCCAGAGCCGCAGACCTTGTTGATCGTTAACGCCGCTACCCCGGAGGTCAGTCCGCCTCGCAAACCTGCCTGCCGGGCCGGATTTTGCCCCAAGCCAGCCGACACGACGTTGCCCATGATGATCTCTTCAACCTGAGCCACCGGCAGCCCGTACTTCTCCACCAGTGCCTTGACCACAGAAGCCCCCAAGTCAACCGCAGACAGAGACTTCAATGCTCCGAGAAATTTTCCGATGGGTGTTCGCAATGCCCCTGCGATGATCGCTCTTGTCATGGTTGCCTCCTCCCAAATGGAACCATTATAACCGGGAGCGGGACGTCCCGTTCGTCCACAACTCCACGTTGCCACGGGAGGGACTCTTGCAACGTCAGGAAGGAATTTATCCGCTGCGGCAAACTCCAACTGGCGAAGGACACTCTAAGCACGCTGTGAGCAACCCGTTTACACCTTCACGTTTGATCTCTATACTCTAATTTCAAGGCAGGCATGATGACCCACAAACACCGTCGAAGCGATCATTTCAACATTGCACTGGTCTGGATTCTGGCGCTTTGCCTGCCCTTCTTCGCGCCGCTAGTTCTCGGGAGCGCTCAGGAGAAGCGCGACAGCCCTGAGTCAGAGACGACACTCAAAGTCAATGTAGACTTGGTGAACGTGATTTTTACCGCAACCGAAGGCAACGGCCGGCTCGTCCCAGGGCTCAACAAAGAAGACTTCCTGGTGGAAGAGGATGGAAGGAAGCAGGAAGTGTCGCACTTTGCCCGGGAAGTGACACTGCCTTTGACGCTAGCGCTTCTGATTGACACGAGCCCCAGCGTGCAATCGGTTCTGGATCTTGAGAAACAGACCGCCATTGAATTTCTGCATTCGGTGTTGCGCAAGGAGGACCTCGCTCTGGTCATGAATTTCGACCGCGGAGTCTCACTTGTGCAGGATTTCACGGCGGATATTCGACGCCTGAGCAAAGCCATTCAGTCGATTGCCATCGGCGGAGGAACTTCTGTTCACGATGCAGTCTTCCTGGCCTCCGATGAAAAGCTGAAGCGTGAAACCGGCCGCAAGGCTATTATTCTGATCAGCGATGGCGGAGATACTACCAGCAAGCTCAAGATCAAGGATGCAATCGAGTCGGCACAACGTGCTGACGTGATCATTTACGCCATCTCGAATAGCTCCGGCGGACCGTTTTTCGGGGGTGGCGGAGACGATGGAACGCTCAAGCGGTACGCCGAAGCTACTGGGGGAAGGGCGTTTTTCCCCTCCAAGCCTCAGGATTTCAAAAAGGCTTTCGATGCGATTCAGGAAGAGCTGCGAAGCCAGTACATACTGAGTTACAGCTCGACGAACACGATGAAGGACGGCAGTTATCGCGCATTGAAAGTCAGCGTGCCTAATCAGAAGAGCCTCAAAGTGCGAGCCAAGAAGGGCTACTACGCATCCAAGGGGTAAGCAGATTGGTACAACTCCGAAAGACAGACCTGGAATAATGAATTGAAAGGATCCAAACCTTGACCACTCGATACCAAGACCTCTACGCCATTCCCGCAAGAGCGGAAATCTGGCGATTCGACATCTTGCAAGCGGCCGGCGGTTCGACTGCGCCGTCTCCAGCGGTTATGGCTACCTCGTTGTCGAAACCAAGCGCTTCGTTGTTAGTCCACTCGAAATGACGGCGAATCGTCGGATTGCTGGGCCGAGAGAGCTGCCCCTTGGAGTGCGGCCGCACGAGGCCGCCTTGAATGGGCGCGACGCGTCGCGGCCACGGAGAGCGGCGACACGTCGCCGCACTTCAAGATGTCCAATTTCCAGATTCTCGCAAGAGCGGAAATCCAGGGCGCCCATCGAAAGTTACTGCCTTCCCGCCCCACGCTTTCGCGGGGGCAGGCATTTTGCGGGAGCAACAAACTGCGCACCAAGTGCACTAACGCAATGTCCAAATCACTCTCGCTGATAATTGTCTTGGCCGCAAATTTGATTCAGGCGACTTTCGGCCTGGCAGCGATTTCGTCACAGACTCCACTTCGCCCCAAGACTCCACAGGTGCGATTCTCTCCCCGATTCGCCGCGCCTGCACAGCAACGGCCGTCTCCACCGCTCGACCTCGCCGAGGCTGTCGTGCAGAAGGCGTTGACTGCGTACGGTGGCGAGGCAAAGATTCTTTCGTTCAAGAACGCAACCTTTCAATATCAAGTGGAAAGCCTGGAGGCCTCCCCTGCCAAGCCGGTTCAAATGAAGGCCTATTTCAAAGAGGCCAGCTACTTTCGTTCCGAGGCTTCCGGAGAAGGAACCGACGCGGTGACGATTCTCAATCGCGACAAGGGTTGGGTGAAGGTTGGTGACACGACGCTCTCCCTTTCCCAAAAGAGTATCGATCCACTCAAGTCCGCGATCATTTCACAGCTAAGACCCGACCTCTTGCTGGTTTCCTTTCAGAAGTTCCGCTACGGAGGCAAGGCCGAGGAAGAAGGGCGGAAATTGGATCTCGTCGAAGTTTCGGGATTTCTTTCGGGCGAGTACGTTCGCGGACGACTTTCCTTCGATTCGAGCACCCATTTGATCTATAAGTACGAGTTCGAGATCGAGCGGGAACTTCCCAAAGGAAAGGGCATTGTTGCCGGAGAGGAAAAATATGTCCGCTACATGGAGGTCGAGGGCCTCAAGGTTCCGGCCGAGGTAGCTTCCCGGCAAGGTCGCAAGACTTCGCGACTCACCGTCAGTCACGTAAGCTTTATCAACGTTCTCGATCCCGCCTTGTTCCAGGATCCTACTCCGACGCCGGCTCCGCCGGCTCCTGCACCGAAGCCGTGAATCGAGCTCCAAGATTCGCAAAGTGGGGGTCTCTCCTTCGAATGCCGTTTCTCTCCCGGAGCCCAGTGACGCAGGCACTGGCCGTCTTCTTTTCCGTTTTCGCTCCGACCCTTCTGCTCACGCCTGCCCCTGGTAGTCCCGGCGCAGCACTTCAGTCTGTCGCGCTTCAGTTTCTTCTGGCCGGCTTGGTCCCCCTCGCCTTTGCTCATCTGTTGAACCTTGATAAGCGAGCTGTGTTCAGCCTTCGTCCAGTCACAGCCAAGAATCTTCTGTGGTGTCTCCTGCTCGCATTTTCTGTGCTGTTCTTGCTGGACGAAATCGCTTTTTGGCAGGAGCAGTTGATGGGCGTTCGAGCCAGCCTGAGTCCTGAGATTCAGAAACTGTTGCGAGCAGACTCAGCGCTTCAGCTCGGCTGGATTTTCTTTGCACTAGCCCTCACGCCCGCAATCTGCGAAGAGGTTCTGTTTCGGGGATTCATTCTCGGACGATTTCTGGAGACCGGCCAGCCAGGACAGAGCCTGATGATGACATCTCTTTTGTTTGGACTCTTCCACCGCAACCTGCCGGCACTTCTTCCAACAACGCTCGCAGGCGTCATGCTTGCCTTTGTCGTTTGGCGAACCGGCAGCCTGTATTGCTCCATCCTCATGCATGCGGTGGTCAACACTTGGGCCATTCTCGTGGTCAACACCACGCTCGGAGAGTTTCTACCCTGGACCCGCCAGCCCAGCCACGTGCCAACAGGACTGCTATTGGTCTGTATCCTGGGTGTTGTGGTGGCGGGCAAGCAACTGCAACGAGAACGAGTCTCTGCTTGACGCGCTGCGAACGGTTCCAGGGGCTTGCGAGCGAGATTTCTCCATAACGGCATGGAGCTAGCATTGGGAAACGGGCGAAAACTCCGCGCTGCCTCGGTTCCAGACCGTAACTGGTGGCAGAAATCCCAGTGGTAGCGTAGCCACTTCAATGTAATGAGGTCGATGTTCCATCGAGCTGCCCTACTGCGTCAGCCGGGTTTCGTAGAGGCGGGTCAGTTCGGCGGGAAGGGGCGGCATGTCACGGCATCCAAGCGTGTGTATCTTGTGAATAGGAATGATATACCGGTGCACGATGCTCGTCCAAACAGACGCCTATGGCCAAGAAACAAGTGTTGTGATATCCGTGTTGCGGATGACATCCAGAACTATATAATCATTTGTTCGGCCGCCTGCCCGGCGCTGCGAGATCATCGTTCCCGGCAAACACTGGAAAGATCAGTCGTGAGAGGGTGCACTTGATGGGAAGTCCAACACGATGACTCGCTTGCCTCCCATCAGCCCGGGCCAAATCCTCACCGGCTCGCTCTTCAACGAGCCGATGCGGGTCGAGACCGTGCAAGCCAACGGCCCCGCGAGCTGCGTGGTCGGTCTCGTGGGGACGCAGTCCGAGCGCTTCCGAAAGGTGACGCTGACCGGTACCGATCTCGAGCGCCTCACGGTTCTCGACGCGCAACACTCTTTCGACGGCGACGGACGCCTGTTGCGGCTTGGTCTCCAGGCCTACGCGCTCGGCATCGCCTACGAGTTCGATCCCTACTTCGGGCTCTCAATCTCGCGCGTCGATCCGCTGCCGCATCAGCTCGAAGCGGTTTACGACTACCTGCTCAAGCTCGCACGCGTACGCTTTCTGCTGGCCGCCGGCGCGGGCAAGACCATCATGGCGGGCCTGCTCATCCGCGAGCTGGAGTTGCGCGGCCTCGCCGAGCGCATCCTGATCGTCTGCCCGGCGAACCTCGCCTTCCAGTGGCAGCGCGAGCTGAAGGAGAAGTTCGATACCAAGTTCCTGGTCCTCAAAGGCCAGGACATCCGCGACCAGTTCGGCGTAAACCAGTGGCTGGAACGCAACCGGATCATCACCTCGCTCGACTTGGCGAAGCGCCAGGACATCCTGCCCGGGTTGCGCCAGGTTCACTGGGACCTGGTCATTGTGGACGAGGCGCACCGCATGTCCGCGGCGGACGAATCGCACAAGAGCCTTCGCTACAGGCTCGGTGAGCTGCTGCGCGACACCTCGGACCACCTACTCCTGCTTACAGCGACGCCACACAAGGGCGATCCGGAGAACTTCAGCCTGTTCCTGCAGCTCCTTGACGCCGACTGCTACGCCGACGTCAAATCGATCCGTGAGGCCATGGACCGCCGGCGGGCGCCCTTCTACCTGCGTCGCACCAAGGAAGCCATGGTTTACTTCCCGCAGAAGCGAGACGATGGCACCTGGGCCGCCGAAAAAATCTTCACGAAGCGCATTCCTCATACCGTGGACTTCCACATCGACGGCGCGGAGTTCGACCTCTACCGCGACGTGACGCGCTTCGTGAAGCGAGAGAGCGCCCGCGCCGCAGCGGAGGGCGAAGACCCGCGCGCTCGCGCGATCGGCTTCCTGATGTCTCTCTACCAGCGCCGGCTTGCGTCGAGCACCCACGCCATGCGGCGTTCGCTTGAGAACCGCGCGCGGCGTCTCGAAGTGGGTCTCAAGCACGCTCAGGATCTCGCGCGCCAGGCGCCGCCGGATCTTCCGGATCCGGAGGAGCTGGAAGAGATGGAAGAGAGTGAGCGCGACCGGCTGGAGGCGCTGCTCGAAGCGATCACACTCGCGGGGAGCGCCGAGCTCGTGCGCCAGGAGGTCCAGGAGCTGCGCCGCCTGGCTATCCAGGCTCAGGCGGTCGAGGATGCGGGCACGGAAGCCAAGCTCTCAGAACTCAAAGCGCTACTCCAGAAGGAAGGCTTCTTCGACCACGCGGACCAGCGGCTGCTCCTCTTCACCGAGTTCAAGGACACGCTGGACTACCTCATGGGTCGCCTCAAGTCTTGGGGTTTCCGCGTCGGCTGCATCCACGGCGGCATGAAGTCGGGATCGCGTGACGCGCCGGGCACACGCCTCCACGCCGAGCAGCAGTTCCGCGAAGGCGAGATCCAGATTCTGGTCGCCACCGAGGCCGCGGGCGAGGGAATCAACCTTCAGGTCTGCAACATCCTCTTCAACTACGACATCCCCTGGAATCCGAACCGCCTCGAGCAGCGGATGGGCCGCATCCACCGCTACGGGCAGCGCAAGGATTGCCTGATCTTCAACTTCGTGGCCACCAACACCATCGAAGGCCGAGTCCTTCAGCGGCTGCACGAAAAGCTGCAGGAGATTCGCGACGCGCTCGACGACGACTCCGTGTTCAACGTCGTCGGCGAGGTTCTGCCTGCGGCCCACGTGGAGCGGGTGCTGCGCGACTACTATGCCGGAAAGCTCGGCGACGCCGACCTCGAGGAGCGCATGCTCCGCGATGTCGACGAGAAGCAGTTCCGCGCCATCTGCCAAAACGCCCTCGAGGGGCTCGCGAGCAAGAAGCTCAACCTCGAGATGCTGATCGAGCGACGCGCGAGGGCACAGGAGCGGCGAGTCGTGCCGGAGACTATCGCGCGTTTCCTCCGTGAGGCCGCCGAGTTCGTGCCGCTCACCCTCAAGACCATTCCGAGCGTGCCGCACGCCTTCGAGCCGGCGCGCACGCCCTCGATACTCCGTCGTTACGAGAAGGATCCGGACTGGAAGCTCCCGGCCCTCGCGGACCGCTATCCGCGCTGCTCCACCGACCGCGAGGCAGCCGAGACGGAGAAACTGGAGTGGGTCACGCCCGGCCATCCGCTCTTCGAGGCGATCCGGCGGCACACCCACGCGCGGTCGCTCGACGTGCTCGCCACAGGCGCGACCTTCCACTCGCTCCAGCACGAAAGCCCCGCGCGCATCGACTTCTACCGGGCGCGCGTGGTGGATGGACTCGGGCAGGTGGTCCACGAGCAGCTCTTCGCGGTGGAGATCCCAGAGCACGGCGAACCTCGGCTCCAGGAGCCCGGCCTGCTCGGCAACTTCGCGCCTGCGGACCCGCCGGGCCAAATGCCCGCGGTCGCGACCCTCCCCGAGACGACGACCTGGCTTCACGAGCACGCGCTCGCGCCGTTCCTCGAAGAGACACGCAAGGATCGCCTCTCCGAGGTCGAGCGGGTCAGCGCCCACGTCGAGCTTTCCCTGACCGAGCTGCTGCAGCGCGCGGACGAGGAGATCGGCCGCGCGGCATCCGACGTAGACCAGAAGCTCCCCGGGGCGGAGGGGCGACTCGCACAGGCCGAGAGTCGCCATTCGGAGCTGCTTGCCCGCCGCGAGCACCGCAGGATCGACCTCGATCGCCAGCGGGCGCTCACGCTCCAGGCAGTCGAGCGACTCGCGAGCGTCCTCGCGCTGCCACACCCCGAGCGCGAGGCGCCCGAGGTCCGGCGTCTCAAGCCGAACTTCGAGACCGAAGCCATCGCCATGCGCGTGGTCATGGAGCACGAGCGGGCACAGGGCCGTCAGGTCTACGACGTCTCCGAGAAGAACTTGGGCTACGACGTCACGAGCCTTGATCTCGCTTCCGGGGAACTGCGCCTCATCGAGGTGAAGGGTCTCGGCGCAGCGACCGGCACGATCCTGCTCACGCCCAATGAGCGCCGCGTGGCAGAAGACCGTCCCGACTGTTTCTGGCTCTACGTCGTCACCGACTGCGACAACGCGCCGCGACTCCAGGATCCGATCCGCGACCCGGCGCGCCTCGACTGGAACGAGGTGACTAAGGTGGCGCATTACTATCTGGCCGTGAACGCGATGACGAAGCCCATGCAGGTGCGCGAGGACACGCCGCCGTACGGAGGAGATCGTCCATGACGATGATCGAGGATCCACGTAGGCAGCTGAGCTACCTGCAGCAGTGCCTTTCAAGCGACAAGAAACCGCTCGGTTTCTTCTTGGGGGCGGGCTGCCCCATGGCGATCCAGGTGGATGGCGACAGCGATACGCCGCTGATTCCTGACATCGCCGGAATCACCAAGATCGTTAGCGATGCCCTGGCGGAGCACGAACACTGTGGGCCCCTCCTGAAGAAGGTCGATGAGCACTTCAAGGAAGACGGATGCGCCAATGCCACCATCGAGGACATGCTCACTCATGTGCGTGCACTCCGTGTTGTCGCGGGCAAGGCCAAAGTGCGCGGCCTCTCGGCTGAGGAACTTGACAAGCTGGACGAGACTATCTGCGCTCTCATTCACAAGGTTGCAGACAAGAAGCTCCCCAACCTCGAGACGCCGTACCACCGCGTTGCCTCCTGGGTAGACGCCGTTCGACGTGATAACCCTGTGGAGATCTTCACGACGAACTATGACCTGCTGATGGAGCAGGCGTTCGAGGATTCTCGGGTTCCTTACTTTGATGGGTTCGCGGGGGTACGGAAGCCGTTCTTCGATCTCCGAGCGATGGAAGAGGACATGCTTCCACCGCGCTGGGCGCGGCTGTGGAAACTCCACGGGTCAATAAACTGGTATCAGTTGAAGGACAAGGGCGTGTTCCGCGGGACGACTGTGGAGGACGGCGGAACTAGACGCGTCATCCATCCTTCGCACCTCAAGTACCAGGAAAGTAGGCGAATGCCATACCTCGCCATGATTGACCGACTGCGTGCTTTCCTCAAACAGCCCACGGCCACACTCGTTCTCTGCGGCTACTCCTTCCGGGACGATCACATAAACGAAGTCATCGTGCAGGGCCTTCAGTCGGCCCAGACCGCGATAGCCTTTGCACTGCTCTACGGGAAGATAGCGGGGTATCCGCTGGCCGTAGCGCTGGCTCGCAAGCGCTCGAACCTGAGCATCTTGGCGCGGGACAGCGCGGTGATCAGCGGCCAAGAATCCAAATGGCTAGAAAGGGACGCGGAGTCCGTGCCGACGAACGACGGCATGTGGGTGCAGTGGACATCCGTTGATCCCGCCAAGGAGAACAGCAAGCTGACGGCCGAGTTCACGCTCGGGGACTTTGCTGTACTTGGGAAGTTTCTCCAGGAACTCATCGGCAATGTTCGACAGGCGTCGGAGGTCCAGGGTGCCCAATAGTCCCACCTATCTTGGAACTGTCCAGGACGTCCAAGGCGCTACCATTAGCATCGCCCTCGACCAGAACACGGTATCTGGGCTAGCGTTCATTGACGGGCACGGCTATCGCATCGGACAAATCGGCAGCTTCATCCGCATCTCCATCGGCTTCACTGACCTCTTTGGCATCGTGTCGCAGGTTGGCGCAGGAGCCGTCCCTGAAGCGTTCGCCAAGCTCGAACCCTACGGCTACCGATGGCTGAAGGTCCAGCTTATCGGTGAAGGTCAACGGGCGGGCGAGTTCAAACGAGGAATCTCGCAGTATCCGACCATCGGAGATGAAGCGCACCTCGTCAGCGAGCAGGACCTGACTCGAATCTATGGCAGGCCAGACGCTCCAAACTACGTACGCGTGGGCTGCCTCGCGAGTACGGATTCCATTCCGGCGCTGATTGATATTGACCGTCTCATTACGCGGCATAGCGCAGTTGTCGGAACAACTGGCGCGGGCAAGTCAACTACAGTCGCCAATCTCCTTGCGTCTCTCTCGGATCCTGCGCGCTATCCGTCGGCGCGCATCATCATTCTGGACATACACGGCGAGTACCACGCAGCGCTGCAGGACAGGGCAACTGTCTTTCGCGTCAACCCGGACGAGACCCGTGGAGAACAATCGCTGTTCGTTCCTTACTGGGCCTTGAGCTTTGACGAATTGCTTCGCGTGACCCCATTCCGTGGTGCGAGCGATGCCGACCGTGCCGCACTTGTCGAGAAGATCAAGGAGCTAAAGCTCGCCGCTCTAAAGAAGCAGGCCCGCGGCGGAGTGACGATCGATACAATGACGGTAGACACGCCCATTCCGTTCAGCATCCACCGTCTCTGGTACGAACTGCACCGTTTTGTGTGCTCCACACACTCCTCTCAGAGTGCTAACCAGACCGTTGCCACGGAGGCCATTGAGCTGGGAGTCGACGGCCAGCCAATGCTCGGCGACATCATGGGGGTGAGGCCCCCCAAATACCGCCCAATCACGCAAGGTGGACCAGACCGCATCTATCTGAGCGCCGCACCACTCAACATTCGACGTCAGATCATCGCTACTGAATCGCTTCTCCGAGATACTCGTTATGATTTCCTCTTTCGCCCCGGACCTTGGGGTCCAAAGCCGGGGCTCCAGAATCTCGACGCCCAACCGGAACTCGACCTGGATGCGCTGCTTGCCTCATGGCTAGGTGGCGACAAGCCCATCACCATACTGGATCTTTCCGGTGTACCCGTGTCCATCCTGATGGACCTCGTCGGCGTGCTCCTCAGGTTGCTTTGTGATGCGCTGTTCTGGGCCCGTTACCTTCCCGAAGGCGGCAGAACGCGCCCCTTGCTGTTTGTCCTGGAGGAAGCGCATGCCTATCTGAACGCAGGAAACGAAGGTGCTGCCGCGAGCTCAGCCCGCCGCATCGTAAAGGAAGGGCGCAAGTACGGCGTGGGCGCGATGATCGTGAGCCAAAGACCATCAGAGATTGATCCGACCATTCTCTCCCAGTGCGGAACGATGTTCGCCATGCGCCTGGCCAACGCCACGGACCGCGCCCACGTCACGGGCACCGTAAGCGACAACCTGGAGGGACTCTTCAACATGCTACCCGCCTTGCGCACGGGCGAGGCGATCATTGTCGGCGAGGCCGTCCACCTACCCCTGCGCGCCTTGATCGACGCGCCCACAAAGAACCGTCGCCCGGACAGCCACGATCCTAGAGTTTACGACCCGGACGCCAAGGGCGGCTGGAATCGGCCCAAACAGGCTGAGAACTACGCAAACGTGCTTGACAAGTGGCGGAGCGAAAACCCGAAAGGCGGAGGAACTCCTGGAGGCGCAGCATGAACAGAACGCCGGTTACCTCCAGCAACATCGCGTCAGTCGGTTATGACCCGAACACGATGACGCTGGAGGTCGAATTCACGAACGGCTCTGTCTATCAGTACTTCGATGTTCCCGAAACCGAATATCAAAACCTCATGGGCGCCTCGTCGGTGGGCACATATCTGAATCAGAACATCAAGGCCAGCTATCGTTATGCACAGATCTAAGAAGACAATACCGATTGGCAAGCCATCTGGGACGGCGGCGCAACCGTGATCCCCAAGGAATGCAAACGCCTGGCCGAAGTGGATTTCCCAATTGCCGAGGTGTCGAAGCACGCGGCGCGGGAGAAGTCGATCCGGCACGGACATCCGAGCACGCTGCACCTGTGGTGGGCGCGGCGGCCACTGGCGTCGAGCCGCGCGGTGCTGCTCGCGCTGCTGTGGCCAGACCCGTGCGATCCGCTCTGCCCGACGGAGTTCAAGGCGAAGGCGAGGAAGCTCTTGCCGCAGGTGGGCGGCTGCAATCCGGGCACCACGGACCAGGACCTGCGCAAGGCGCTGCTCAAGTTCATCGCGGACTTCGCGAACTGGGATAACGCGGCGCAACGCACCTATCTTGAGGTGAGCCGGGCGCTGGTGAAGGCGGCGCACGGAGAGGAGCCACCGCTGGTCGTGGATCCCTTTGCAGGGGGTGGCTCGATCCCGCTCGAGGCGCTGCGGCTCGGATGTGAGACGTTTGCGAGCGACCTGAACCCCGTCGCTTGCCTCATCCTCAAGGTTATGCTCGAGGACATTCCTCGCCACGGGCCGAAGCTCGCCGAGGAGCTGCGCCGCGTCGGGGCGGAGATCAAGCAGCAGGTGGAGAAGGAGCTGGCCGACCTCTATCCGAAAGACCCTGACGGGGCCACGCCCATCGCCTACCTCTGGGCGCGAACTGTGCGCTGCGAGTCGCCGAACTGTGGCGCAGAAATCCCGCTCATGCGATCGTTCTGGCTCTCCAAGAAGGCGAGCCGCAGGCGGGCGCTCAGGCACCGGGTCGCGCGGCCGGCGGGCGTGCCGCCGCGCGTCGAGTTCGAGGTTTTCGAGCCGAAAACGGAGAAGGACGTGCTCGGCGGCGGCACGGTGACGCGCGCCAAGGCGACGTGCGTCGCGTGCGGCGCGGTGCTCCCGCCCGGGCGCGTGCGTGCGCAGCTCGCCGCCCAGCGCGGCGGAGCGGACGCGATCTTCGACGCCAAAGGCCGCCGAACGGGCGGGGCGCGGATGCTGACCGTCGTGACGCTGAAGGTCGGGGATCGAGGACGGCGTTATCGTGTGTCCGTCGAGGGAGACTACAGCGCCGTGCGAAAGGCGCAGGAGCGGATTACAGAGACTCTCGGTGAGTGGGAGCACGGCGGGGGAAAGGGCCTCTGCCCCATGCCGAATGAAGCCCTGCCAAGCCGTAACACGTTGGGATTGCGCGTACCAAACTACGGGGTCAGGGTCTGGAGCGACCTTTTCTCGCAACGACAGAACTGCGCGCTGATCTCCCTGGTGGGTCTGCTGCACACTCACGCTGATCGAGCTAGTCCTCTCCGCCGTGCCCTAGCTTTGGCTATAAGCAGAACCGCAGACTATTGTTCTGCAAACTGTTCCCTTCACGTTGGGCGGGACGTTGTTCGCAATACATGGGCTCGCAATGCTTTACCAATTGTGTGGGATTTCTACGAATCGAATCCGTTTGGTGAAGGCTCAGGCAATTACTCGGGTGCTTTGGATTGGATTGCGCGTGTCGTAGCACACACAGCCCTGCCTGCCGGGAACAAGGGGAGCGTAGAACAAGCTGATGCCGCGGAGTCTCCTTTGCCCGATCAAACCAGCAGCGTCTGGTTTACTGATCCGCCGTACTACAGCGCCATCGGGTATGCGGAGTCATCCGATTTTTTCTACGCGTGGTTGAAGAGAGCGCTTGCCGAAAGTGCGTTTGCCGAGAATCCCTTCGAACCGGGCAGTCCCGTGACTCCAAAAGCACGGGAAATCATTCAGGACGATACGTTCGAACTCGTTTACAAGACCAAGAAGGACGCCACCTTCTTTGAAAGCAAGATGTTCACTGTATTCAGTGAGGGTCGGCGTGTGACGCGAGACGATGGTATAGCGAGCGTGGTCTTTGCTCACAAGACCACGGAGGGATGGGAGGCGCTTCTTGGGGCGATTTTGCGAGCTCGGTGGACGGTGACTGGGTCTTGGCCGATTCAGACCGAAATGGAGAACAAGGTAAGCGGTAGTCAGGCCGGCGACAAGAAAGCCATGTTACTTGCCAGCGTCCACCTCATTTGCCGTCCGCGCCCCGACGATGCTGGCACGGGCGACTGGGCTGACGTCTTGCGCCAACTCCCGAACCGCGTTGGCGACTGGATGGAGCGCCTTCAGGCCGAGGGCGTCCGCGGCGCGGACTTGGTGTTCGCGTGCATCGGACCGGCGCTCGAGATCTTTAGCCGCTACGCCAAGGTCGAGACCGCGGACGGGCGCGAGGTGGCGCTTGCCGAATACCTGGAAAAGGTCTGGGAGGTCGTGGGCCGCAGCGCCCTCGCGCAAGTGCTCGGCACTGCCGAAGCCAAGGCTCGCAACGGCGCCGCTGGCGCCGTCGAGGAGGACGCGCGGCTCACGGCGCTCTTTCTGTGGACGCTCCAGAGCACCAACGGCGAGACGGCGGACGCCGCGAGCGACGAGGGCGAGGACGAGGAGCCGTCCGGCGAGGACGACGACGAAGAGGGCTCCTCCCGCGGCAAAGCCAAGGGCTTCACGCTGGTCTTCGACGTGGTGCGCCGCTTCGCCCAGCCGCTCGGCATCGAGCTGCCGAAGTGGGAAGGCCGCGTGATCGAGACGAAGAAGGGCGTCGTGCGCCTGCTGCCGATCGCCGAACGCGCGAAGCAACTCTTCGGCGAGGACGGGGCGCAGGCCGTGGCCGCGCGGCTCGAGCAGGAGGCGGCGGTTGGCACCAACCCGCTCCAGGGGATGCTCTTCCCGGACATGCGACCCAGCGCTGCTCCCACGATCCGCGGGCGAGGCCGGATCCGCGGGACACGAGGCAACGTCGACGTTTCCGACGAAAGCCTGGCCGCCGCCCGCGAGGCCACGACTCTCGACCGCGTCCACGCGGCGATGCTGCTCCAGGCCGGCGGCCGCACCCACGCGCTCCGCTCGCTGCTCAAGGCCGAGCAGGAGCGCGGCCCCGACTTCCTGCGTCTGGCCAACGCCTTCTCCGCGCTCTACCCGAAGGGGAGCGAAGAGAAGCGATTGATCGACGCGATGCTCTTGGCGGTCCCGAGGTGAACCCAATGGAACCTACGATCAAGCAACTGGTGTTGAAGCGCTTTCGCAGCATTCCTTCCGAGCGCATCACGTTCGACAACCCGACGATCTTCGTCGGGCGCAATGGCTCGGGGAAGAGCAATCTGGTCAGCGCGTTCGCATTTCTCGCGGACGCGATGGCCTCGCCGCTCCAGGCGGTGTTCGACAAAGCGGGCGGAATCTCGACCGTACGCAACCGAACCTCCGGCAGAAGCTATCCACCGAATCTCGGTTTGCGGGTGGATTTCGGACGACTGAATGGGAAAGCGTCGTCCGGCTTCTACGCGTTTGAAGTGAGGGCGCTGAAGAATTACGGTTTCTCGGTGGTGCGCGAGCAGTGTTCGCTCGCCTTCGACGGGGGAACTCGCTCGTGGTTCGATCGGGTGGGCACGAAGTTCACGTCCAACGTCGGCGGCGTGAATCCCGCGCTCGACCCTGCTTCGCTCAGCCTGCCGCTGGTCGGCGGCGAGGCAAAGTTCGCGCCGGTGCTCCGGACCCTGGCGGCGATGCGCGTGTACTCCATCGAACCGAGCAAGCTCCGCGAGATGCAGGAACCCGACAGCGGCGCCAGCCTCAAGCCCGATGGTGGCAACGTCACCAGCGTGCTCAAGGAAATCGAGCGCCAATCGAAGGGCGATTTTCGACGCATCTCCGACACTCTCGCCACGATCGTTCCGAACACGAAGCGAGTTGCGGTGATGAAGCACGGCAAGAACCTGTCGCTCCAGTTCACGCAGGAGTGGGGCGAGAAGAAGCGGCTGAACTTCGATGGCTTCAGCATGTCGGACGGCACACTGCGCGCTATCGGGCTCCTCGCAGCAGTGTTCCAGCGGCCTGTGCCCTCGCTGATCGCGGTAGAGGAGCCGGAGTCGACGATACACCCTGGCGCGCTGGAATCAATTCTCGACCTGCTGCGCCACGCGTCAAGGCAAATGCAGGTTGTGATCACGACGCACAGCCCGGATCTGCTGGATGGGAAATGGATCACCGATCGGCACCTGCGCATTGTGGAGTGGACGGCAGGCGCGACACGAGTCGCGCCGGTCTCGGATCCGACGCGCAAAGCGTTGCAAGAGCATCTGATGGGTGCGGGCGAATTGCTGCGCTCGAACGCCCTCGAGCCGGCGCCGCTGTTTGAGGAAGAGCTGGCGCAGGGCAGGCTCTTCGAGGACCTCGCATGATCATCCAGCCGATCGTGGAGGGACAAGGCGACGAAGCGGCAGTTCCGTTGCTGCTGCGCCGGTTGCGGGACGAGGCGCAGGCGTGGGGGCTTGAAGTCGGCAGGCCGCACCGAAGACGGCGGACGCAATTGGTGAAGAAGGACTCCCTACAGATCGCGGTGCGAGTCGCGGCGCTGCGCGAGAATTGCGCAGGGATACTCATCCTGTTCGACGCCGACGACGATTGTCCCGCGGAGTTGGCGCCGACCCTCGAACAATGGGCGCGCGAAGCAGCGGGCGAGATACCCTGCGCGGTGGTCATGGCGAACCGCGAGTACGAGGCGTGGTTTCTCGCGAGCGTGGAAGCCTTGCGCGGTAGGGCAGGCATCCCGCCCGAGGTGGCATCGCACCCCCATCCGGAGGCGCCTCGCGATGCCAAAGGCGAGATGGAACGATGCATGGCGCATGGCGCGAGCTACTCTCCCACGGTCGACCAGGCAGCATTAACCGCACATCTTGACCTGGCGAGCACGTACCGGCGCTGCCGCAGCTTTCGCAAGCTGGTGAGCGCCTTCGGTGAGCTTGCCGTAGCCGCTGGCGTGACCCCTGCGGTGTGGCCGCCCAGCGCGTGGGTGTCGTGAAATGAACCGAGCAGTCTGGCAGATCTCGGGCGGGCCCGTCTCGCGTGCATACGCAGAGGTCTTCCTGCGGCACGGCGTCGCGCTGATCGGCCCGGGGGACGCCGGGGCGTGGAACCCGGATCGCGACGACGACGAGTTCGAGGGCGGCTTCGTGCGACGCTTCGCGAGCGAGGTCAGAGTCGGGGACGCATTCCTGCTGCGCACGGGCCTCGCAACGATCGCCGCGGTGGGCCTCGTGACCGGCGACTACCTGTACGTGAACGCGTTCGACGACGTCAACGGCTGGGACCTGCAGCACGCGCGGCGCGTGCGCTGGTGCCTTCTCCCCGAGGAGCACGCGTTCGCGGGCGCGGCCTTAGGCGCCAATCCGCTGCGCTGCTCACGGGTCTGGAACGAGGAGGTCGTGGACTTTGCGGAGCGGTTCCTGAAGTCTCCACCGACGCACTGGCAGACGGCTCCTCTCCCGGAGCTGCCCGCCGAGGAGCCTCCGCTTGATCAGGTGCCCGGCGCCTTGCAGGGCATCGTCGCCCAAGCCGCCGATCTCGTGCCGCTGCTCCAGGACAGCCAAGCCTTCGGCGAGCAACCGAGCGAGGACGAGCTGATCGCGCACTTCGTCGTGCCGTTCCTGCGCGCGCTTGGCTGGCCGCCGGAACGGATCGCTGTGCAATGGAGGCGCATCGACGTGGCGGTGTTCCGGGCGCTGCCGCGAACGCCGGAGAACTGCCACATCGTGATCGAGGCCAAGCGCCTGGGCGCGGGCGTGGAGGGCGCGCTCGATCAGGCCAAGGGATACGTGGAGGCGCTCGGGCTTGCGCGCGACGTGATCGTCACCGACGGCATCCGCTACCGGATGTACGCCGGAGAACGCGGCTTCGCGCCCGTGGCCTATGCCAACCTGGCGCGCCTGAAACAACCGGCGGCCGACCTGTTCGCCCGTATGCAGAGACCCTAGGAGGATCACAATGGAACCCTGGTACAAGATCGCCACACCGCGCAAGGAAGTCCGCGAAGGCCGCTCGTTCAACCCGGACGAGTTCGCCATCGCCCTCGAGCAGGTCGTGGCCGGGACGGCGCCGGAGGACTATCGCGACCCTGCGCAGTTCTTCGCGCGCACGTGCTTCACGCGGGCACTACGCGAGCACGCGGCCATGGTGCTGCGCCGGCTCTCCGGGAGAACCGACAACACGTCGCCGGTGCTCACGCTCATCACCCAGTTCGGTGGCGGCAAGACGCACACGCTCACCACGCTATACCACCTGGCGACGAACGGTGAGGCCGTAGCCGGCCACAACGGGGTTGCCGACCTGGTTCGCGAAGCGGGCGTCGCATCGGTTCCCAAGGCGAAGGTCGCCGTGTTCGTGGGCAACGCCTGGGACCCGCAGCCGGGGCGCGAGACGCCGTGGATCGACGTCGCCCGCCAGCTCGCGGGCGAGAAGGGCGTCGAGGCACTTGGTCCCGCGGCCAAGACCACGCCGCCCGGCACCGACTCCATCGCGCGGGTCTTCCAGGCGGCTGGCGCGCCGGTGCTTCTGCTCTTCGATGAGGTGCTGAACTACCTGAACCGCCACCGCGGCAGCGCCGAATCGTTCCACGCCTTCATCCAGAACCTGACGGTCGCCACCACCGGCACCACGCACGGCGCGGCGGTGATCAGCCTGCCGCGCAGCCAGGTCGAGATGACGGCGTCGGATCAGGAGTGGCAGGACAGGATCTCGAAGGTGGTGCGGCGCGTCGCTAAGGACCTGATCGCCAACGACGAGACCGAGATCAGCGAGGTCGTCCGGCGGCGGCTCTTCCAGGACCTGGGAAGCGAGAAGATCCGGAAGAACGTTGCGAAGGCCTACGGCGACTGGTGCTTCGAGCGGCGCGCGCAGCTCCCGCCCGAGTGGACCGCCGTGGATTCGGCCGCGACCGAGGCCAAGGCGCGCGAGTTCCTGCAGCGCCGCTTCGAGGCCTGCTACCCGTTCCATCCGGCGACGCTCTCGGTCTTCCAGCGCAAATGGCAGGCACTGCCGCAGTACCAGCAGACGCGCGGCACGCTGGCGATGTTGGCACAGTGGATCTCGATCGCGGCGCAGGAGAGCTTCAAGAAGGCGCGCACCGAGCCGCTCATCACGCTCGGCTCGGCGCCGCTCACCGAACCTGGGTTCCGCAGTGTGGTGCTGGGCCAACTAGGCGAGTCACGACTCATCGCAGCAATCGACACGGACATCGCCGGCGAGCAGGCGCACAGCAAGGCGCTCGACGCCGACACCAAGGGGCCTCTGCGGGACATCCACCGGCGCGTCGGCACCGCGATCCTCTTCGAATCGTCGGGCGGGCAGACCGATAAAGTCGCACACCTCCCCGAGCTGCGCTTCGCGCTCGGCGAGCCCGAACTCGACACGACATCGATCGACAACGCCGCGTTGGTTCTCGAAGGCAGGTCGTACTTCATCCGCAAGACGGGCGCGGACGGCTTCCGCATCGGCTACCAGCCGACCATGAAGAAGGTGGTGAGCGACCGGCGCGCGTCACTCGACGAGGAAACCGAGGTCAAGCCCACGATGCGCAAGCTCGTCGAGGAGGAGTTCCGGCGCGGCGCGAGCATCTCCGTCGTGGCCTTCCCGGCCGACGGGGCGGAGATCCCAGACACGCCGAGACTGACACTCGTGGTAGCCGACCCTGAGGCGGAGTGGTCGGGCGGCGGCTCGTTGCGCGTGCAGCTCGCCGAGTGGACGCGCCAGCGCGGCAAGTCGCCGCGGCTCTATCCGGGAGCGCTCGTCTGGTGCCTCAAGAAGCCGGGCCGGGACTTGCGCGCCAAGGTGGAGTTGGGTCTCGCATGGAAGCGGGTGGCGCGCGAGGTCGCCGAGGGCACGCTCGGCAGTGAGTTCGACAAGAGCGACCGGGCGGAGCTTCAGTCGAAGCTCAAGGACGCGGAAGAGGCGGCGAAGGACGAGGTCTGGGGAGACTATCGCTTCGCGGTTGTGGCCGACGGGCAGGAAACCGATGGCCTCAAAGTGATCGACCTCGGCGCGGGGCACTCTTCAAGTGGCAAGACCATGTGCGGCCGAGTGATCGAGGCGCTCAAGTCCGAGGCGCTCCTCAACGAGTCCGTTGGCGCCGGGTACATCGAGCGCAACTGGCCGCCGGCCCTGAAGGAGTCCGGGGCTTGGCCCCTCGCGAGTCTGCGGCAGAGCTTCCTCAACGGCTCGCTCACCCGCCTCGTGGATCCCGATGCGATCCTCAAAGTCAAGATCGTCGAGTTCGTGAGCCGGGGTGACTTTGGCTTGGCGTCGGGTCGGAAACCCGACGGCAGCTACGAGCGGGTGTGGTTCGAGGAGTTGGTTGCGCTGGACGAGGTCGCCTTCGATGCTGGCGTGTTCCTTTTGAGGAAGGACTCGGCTAAGGCGGTCAAGACGGGTGTTCCACCCGAGCCCGGGCCGAGTCCCCAGCCTGGTCCCGGACCCATCACCCCGCCTGAGCCGAGCCTGGCACCGGGGCCCGTACCGGCGCTTGGCGCTAGCACGAAGACGCTGCGCCTCGTCGGAACGGTTCCGCCCGAGATCTGGAACCGTCTCGGGACGAAGATTCTGCCGAAGCTGCGATCAGGTTCCGATCTCCGGATTGGCCTGGAGTTCACAGTCACAGTGAAGGCCGACACCGCGGGAAGCCTCGTGGCGGAGTTGCAACAGATTCTGCAGGAACTGGGACTTGGTGAAGCATTGCGGGTCGATGAAGGCGGCCTAAGTCGATGAACCTGACGGTCGCCTGCGGCGCCCGCAGATTATCGGCGATGCGTTACGCAGTTGCATTTCACATAGGAGAGCGTCCCATGGCAAAGTGCAAATACCGTGGTTCTTCCGCTAGGCCCATGAAACTATCTTGCACTCAGTGATGGCTCGAGCTGGCGATGGTTAGACCTTGTGGATCACACACGGCTTGGAAACTTTGACGTGGCTCATTTCTCGCGTGGCGGTCACAGCCAGCGGAGGTGAGTCAGACCGGACGTAATCCGTGTCTGGAATCCTTAGGGCAGTCTTGCTGCCCGCCAAAGGAACCAGGACTCCTTTGCCTATGCCAATCACCCCAGGGCAAACTGTGCCAAGCCCGCCAGCGATCGTGACACCGCGAGTAGTCGCATTCGACTGGATGCGTGGCTTGGTCATGGTCTTGATGACGGTCGACCACGCTTCAGAGATGTTCAATGCTGGGCGGCACGTTTCAGACGCTGCCTATCTCTATAAACCCGGAACGCATCTGCCGGTGGTCCAGTTCCTGGTTCGCTAAATGACACACCTTTGTGCCCCAACCTTCGTATTCCTGGCGGGCGCCTCGCTGGCCCTGAGCACAATGAAGCGGTTGAAGGCTGGAGAATCTGAAGCGTCGATTGACCGAAGCATCGTGATTCGAGGCTTGTTGATTGCAGCACTGGATCCGCTTTGGATGTCGTGGGCCTTCACGCCCGGAAGCATCCTCCTTCAAGTACTGTTCGCAATCGGTGCAAGCTTCGTTTGCATGGTGCCGCTGCGACGCTTGCGCAGTGGCACGCTGACACCATGTGACAGCGAAGCCCATTCTCGGTGGTCTTCATGATGAGTATCGGCTGGAAAAGATCGGTGCCTGTGGCTAGAGAGTAAGTGAGGTGGGATGATCTTTCACGAGGGCAGGAGATGCTTCCGAACCGGCCGCAAACGGAATCGATGAATCAGACGGATCGACATTCGCAACTTTCTCCAATTGGAGAGTTGGCAAATATTGCCCCATTTGGCCGCCAAAGTCTCTTTGCACAGGGTAGGTAAGACGCCGCCCAAGAAGGCCCCCAAGCAGCCGCCCATCAGCGCTTCGGGTAGTCTGCGGTCATGACAGGGACGCTCTTGGGCACCATGCTTTCAGCAACCGCCTCAACACAGTCTAGCAGCGAGCCTTCCGACGTTCCATCGGCCGTGGCACTGCCGCCCCAGCCCAGGCTGAGCATTTCGTCTCCCTTGGCCCCCTTCTTGGTCACGCCCTTGGGATATCTCACGATTGAGCCGGACAAGGTGCATTTCGTCTTGTGATCCGCCACTTCAAGTTTGGAGATCTCCAGCCTGATTACGTAGCCTTTCGCATTGTTGAACTTGGTCGTGGTGAAACCCGCGGCCTTGTCGATGATCTTCTTCACCACCGCTTGCATCTTGTCCTCGACCTTGGCCGCAGATTGGCCAGCCTTGACGCCGTTGTACAGCTTTTCTTTGGGATTGCTATTGTCAGTATCTACAAAGATCGCTGGCATGTACGCCTCCCAGGCGAGTACAACGAATCGTTGGCGACAGCCCGGACCCGGTTATTGGGAGTTGGGCGAGGGGCTGTGCCTTCGCTCGGCTTCGAGGGGCGATTCAGAGCCACCCCGTAGGGGAGCGGAATCGATCGCCGTCTAACTAGTTATTTTCTAAATCCGGACAATTCATACGCTAGTTCTCTTCTTTGCACAAGCTCGATGTTTGACGTCTTAAGATCTTGTTTTCATGAGCCGGGGCGGCCATCGCGCTGCTCTACCCCTGTTGCCGGTGGTATCGCGGATACAAAGCTGCCCATCCCCACGGATGGGCTCGGTATGTTTAGAGTGAAGGCCCGAAGGCCAATGGAGGCAAGCTTGGAAGAGAAGTGCGCGAAAGAAACTACCTTAGCGAAAAATTGACTTCAATATTCAGGGCCACATCGACGGGAACACCGTTCTTCATTCCGGGCCGGAATTTCCACTGCTTCAGAGCAGAAATGGCGTTCTCATCCAATCCAAGACCAAGGCCTCGCACAACCTTCAAGATCTCAATCGTGCCGTCCTTGCGAACGATGGCCGAGAGAACCACGACACCTTGATACTTGGCCTTGCGGGCTTCTTCGGAATAGGTGGGCTCCACCCGATAGACGATCGAGGGCGCGCTGACACCGCCGCCAACGCGGAAGACGCCGCCGCCGATGCCGCCGCCTTCACCCGGCCCGACGCCACCGCCCTTGCCCGAACCAACGCCGCCACCGGTGCCCGTCCCAATGCCACCGCCAGTTCCCGGCCCGCTGGAAGGTGGCCCGGGAATGCCCAACGGATCGCCGTAGTTGGCGATGTTGATATCAGGAAACGAGTTGAGCTGGGGCACAATCACGGTGGGTTCAACCGACAGCACCGGGTCCAAATTCACGATCTTGGGTGTGGGGGGCGTGAGCTGTATGTCCGACGGCCTCGGCAGCTTGCCCTTGGACGCAGGGATCACCTCGCGCCTGCCTCCGCCACCGCCACCGCCTGACTTTTCAGCCTTGGGTGGAAGATTCAAGGTCAACTGGCTGGGATCCAGCAACTCGACCTGTGTGTTGGTGGCTTTCGCTCCAATCTGCTTTATCAGCCACCCCGGCACGAAGAGGATTGCAAGAACGGCCACCAGGTGGGCGATCATTGAAAACGCCAGCGAGCTGGAGCGGAACTTGTACTCCTTGAAAATCTCGTCCACTTCGACAGGCTGGGCCGTCACTTGAATATCAGGCCGCTCTTCCCTGACGATGAGGTACTTCAGTTGGGAAAAGACCGTCTTAAACCAAGGCTGTTGCTCGAGAATGAGATCGGTCACGATTGGCTTCGACGTGATAGCGTATGCCTTCGGTTCCGGCTTGATGAGAGCCTTGAGGTTATTGCCCAGCGTTCGGTACCAGGGATCCACTTCCACCATCAAATTCGTCTGAATCGGCCGCGCACTGATGTTGTAGACCTTGGTCTCATTGACGAACAGGGACTTGATGTTGTTCAGGAATGTCCGGAAGAACGGCTCAGAGTGCAGCTGCAGATTCAACTCAAAATCTCTTACAGGAGCAGGCCTGGAAATTTCGCGATTGAGCAAGTTCGGTGTCGCCGGAGTGGGCTGCGCGGGTGCGTGAGACAAGCGTTCAAACTCCGCTCGTGCCTCAGCCAGTTCGCACTCGATTCGGCTGATCTTTTCCGGATCCGATGCAAGATGCTTGCGAGCCGCTGTGACAGCGGCTTCCAGGTACTCGATCAAGCTTGTTTGTTCGTCAATCTGATTCATGGAGACTCCGGCCTATCAAAACGCCCGCAAACACAGAACAATGCGGTTAGACGACGGCCCTTTGCCATCCAGTTGCCTGTGGACACTTAACGTCCGAAATTGACCGACTCATTAAGATTCTCAGGGCGACTGAGAGCTAGTTGCAACTTCAATAATTCTAACATGTTCAATGAATTTTCAAACAAAAATGTCCGGCACTGTGTGAGCCTGCCACAGACCTCCTGCTCCCTTGAGGCCGCGTGGACAATTCCTGGGAGTTCGTCTATAATCCGCCCTTTTTGTACCGACCTGCCTCCCTCTTCCAGGCAATACTCATGAAAAATGTTGTGGATCTGAAAGGCACCGTCAATCTGCCGAAGACTGATTTCCCGATGAAGGCCAATCTGCCCTCCTCAGAGCCGGCAACGCTCGAACGATGGGAGAAGATGGGACTCTACGAGGCGATCCGACGCAACCGCGCCGGTTCCCCGCTCTTCATCTTGCACGACGGACCGCCCTACGCCAACGGCAACATTCATTTGGGTCATGTGGAAAACAAGCTCCTGAAGGACTTTATTGTCAAGTCTCGGAACATGCTGGGGTTCAATGCACCGTACCTCCCTGGATGGGACTGCCACGGATTACCCATTGAGATCAAAGTAGACCAGGCTCTCGGAAAGAAGAAAGCCGGGATGTCTCTGCTTGAAATCCGGCAGGAGTGCCGAAAGTACGCCGAAAAGTTTGTCGATCTGCAGAGAACCGAATTCAAGCGGCTTGGCATCCTCGGTGAGTGGGATTCACCGTACCTCACCATGAGCCACGACTACGAGGCCGCCACCGCACGCACTTTCGCCAAGTTCGTGGAGAATGGCTCGGTCTACAAGGGACTGAAGCCGGTGCACTGGTGCATGTCATGCCAAACGGCATTGGCTGAAGCGGAGGTAGAATACGAAGATCACTCCAGCCCTTCGGTTTACGTCAAGTTTCCGGTAACTTCCGATCTCTCGTTTCTGGATTCATCGCTGAAGGGTCGGAAGGTTTCGGTCCTGATCTGGACGACGACCCCGTGGACGTTGCCGGCCAACCTTGGAATTGCGTTCAATGCTCATCTCGACTATTCCGCCATCGCCGTCGACGACGAGGTCTACATCATGGCCTCGGACCTGGTGGAAGCCACGGCCCAAAAATGCGGTTTCCAGCCGGGAGAGACACTGGCCCGATTCAAGGGAAGCCAGCTGGAACGGTTGGAAGCCAAGCATCCCTTTCTGGAACGGCCGGCACTGTTTGTTCTTGGCGATCATGTAACGCTGGAGCAAGGCACAGGATGTGTCCATACGGCGCCTGGTCACGGGCACGAGGATTACGCGGTCGGCAAGGCCTATGGTTTGGACATTTATTGTCCTGTGAATGGGCGCGGGCAGTTTGAAGAAGGCACAGAATTTTTTGCCGGGATGAATGTCTTCAAGGCCAATCCCGCGGTGGTCGAGCTGCTGTCTTCTCGCGGCGCGCTGCTGGCGACCGAAAAGATCACCCACTCTTATCCTCATTGCTGGCGCTGCCACAACCCCGTCATCTTCCGGGCAACACCTCAGTGGTTTATTTCCATGGAGCACGCCGACTTGCGCCAGAAGGCGTTGGACGTGATCAAAGGCGTGCGGTGGCTTCCTGAGTGGGGTGAAGAGCGCATCTCGAACATGATTGCGAGCCGGCCGGATTGGTGCATCTCGCGCCAGCGTGTTTGGGGTGTGCCAATCATCGTCTTCTACTGCGAATCATGCAACGAGCCGATCCTCGAAAAGCAGTTTCTCGATCACGTTGTGTCCATCTTCGAGAGAGAAGGTTCTGACGCCTGGTTTCAAAGGACAGTGGAAGAGTTGTTGCCAGCCGGCGCTCACTGCCCGCGATGCCAGGCAAAAAGCTTTCGGAAGGAGTCGGATATTCTCGATGTCTGGTTCGATTCCGGGTCGAGCGCTGAGGCCGTGCTCGGCAAACGCGAGGATCTGCCCTGGCCCGCTGACGTCTACATCGAAGGTGGAGACCAGTATCGCGGGTGGTTTCACAGCTCACTTCTGATTGGTGTCGGCATCCACGGTGGAGCGCCTTATCGCCAGGTGCTAACGCACGGGTGGACGCTCGATGCACAGGGCAAGGCCATGTCCAAGTCGCTCGGCAATGTCATTGAGCCGCAGGGCATCGTCAAGGACAGTGGCGCCGAAATCCTGCGGCTCTGGGTGGCTTCAAGTGAATTTAAGGACGACGTTCGAGTCTCGAAAGACATGCTGGTCCGGCTGGCGGAGGCGTATCGAAAGTTCCGCAATACCGCACGGTTCATGCTCGGGAACCTGTATGATTTTTCCCCCGCTGAGAACTCGGCTTCGGTCGAGGAATTGTCGGAATTTGACCAGTGGGCCTTAAGGCAAACCTCTCGGCTGCTTGAGCGCGTCTACCGCTGGTACGAGACCTACGAATTTCATCGCATTTATCATGCGGTGAATGAGTTCGTCACCCTCGATCTCAGCGCCTATTACCTGGATATTCTCAAAGACCGCCTCTACACCGCGGCTCCCAATTCACAGCTGCGCCGCTCGTCTCAGACAGCCATCTACCGCATTGTGGAAGCCTTGACTCGAGTCATGGCACCTCTCTACAGCTTTACCTGCGACGAAATCTGGCAATACCTGCCGCGAGAAGGCGGGCGCGAAGAGAGCGTTCACATGGCTCGGTTCGTCCCGGCTGAGCGCCTGATTGAAGGCTTCTCAGAGAAAATGCTTCAGAAACTTGACGACTGGGACAAGCTGTCTGAAATCCGGGGTCAGGTGTTGAAGGTTCTGGAAACGGCACGAAAAGACAAGTTCATCGGCCAAGCCCTGGAGGCCAAGGTGCAGTTAGTGGCCAGCGGGGAAAACCTGGAGATCCTACAAGCCTATCAGTCCTTTCTGCCATATCTGTTCATTGTGTCTCAGGTTGAGTTGAAAGATCAGGTCCAGCCAGACCAGTATTATGCCGAGACCCATTCCCTGAAAATACTGGTGCTACGGGCCGACGGGACGAAGTGCGCACGCTGCTGGAACTATTCCCTTGATGTCGGCCGGGACCAAGACTTCGAAACAGCCTGCGGCCGCTGCTCGGCAACGTTGCGAGAGATCGGGTATTAGAGGAAATGGCGAATGCCGATTTCCGCTTGATGAAGGTGGTCTTCTTCGGATTAAAGCCGGCCTCCTGTCAAGCTTTTGTGATCGTGTGTCGATGACCCGCTATTTCTACTTTCTGATTCCAATTGTGGTTTTCGTCCTCGATCGACTGACCAAGGTTCTGATTGAAAACCGGTTCCTGCTTTACGAGTCGTGGCCTATCATCCCGGGCTTCTTCGATTTGACGCACACACGCAACACCGGGGTAGCCTTCGGTTTGTTTGCCAACAGCAGTTCCCCATGGGTTCCTTATGTCCTGACACTGATTTCAGCAACCGCTTTGATCGCCATCCTGGCTTACTCACTCCGACATCCTATGGAGAACTGGAAGTTGCAGCTTGGCCTCATGCTGGTGTTAGGAGGCGCTGCTGGCAACTTGTACGATCGGATCAACTATGGCTATGTGATCGACTTCCTAGATGTTTTTTATGGCACGTACCACTGGCCAACCTTCAATGTTGCGGACTCGTCTATCACGATTGGCATTGGTCTATTGCTGCTGGAAGTGTTGCTTCAAAAACCTCCCGTTGAGGAAGCTAAGACAGTTGCCACCGAGCATTAGGTTTACTTGGTGGCAACGAAGTTCAAGGTTTGGTCAAACCGACAGCGGTCGGCAAATTTGCATTTGTTTGAACCGCCAAGAGCGCCAAGAACGCCAAGGGGAATCCGAGCTGTCATTTGGAATCTGAGAATCTCAAATCAAGGGTCTTAGATCCAGATGGCCGACCGGGTAATACTACGACAGGCTTCATCAGGCAAGCTCTTGGCGCTCTTTGCGTCCTTGGCGGTTCTCTGTTTTGGGCCTCGCCGGTACGAGTTCGCTCGCTACCACTAGCCAGCGAACTGGGTGGTACCCGCGCACCCAAGGCCGCGGGGCTGCCAGTCGTCGCGATTTCAAAGATCTTCTAAGGATCCGACCTTGTTCCCCAAACTTTTTGAATACTCCTGGCTGGTTATCCACACCTACGGTTTCTTGCTGGCTGTGGCATTCCTGGCGGGCCTGTCGATCAGTGCGCGTGCCGCCCGACGCCAGCAGGTCGACCCAGCCAAGATCTACGATCTCGGGCTTTACATCGCCATCAGCGCACTCGTGGGTTCCAAGGCACTCCTGCTCATCACTGAGCTGGGCTACTATCTGGATCACCCCAAAGAAATCTTCTCGTTGGCAACACTGCGCTCGGGTGGCGTCTACTATGGGGGCTTCATTCTGGCCGTCATCGTCGGCGTTGCGATGGCCAAAAGGCACAAGCTGCCGGTTTGGAGAGTGGCAGATTGCGCGGCGCCCGGCATCGCGCTGGGGCAGTCGATTGGCCGCCTGGGTTGTTTTGCAGCCGGGTGCTGCTACGGGAAACCAACCTCTTCCATGTTCGGCGTCACCTTCACCAATCCGTACAGCCACGAGACTGTCGGCGTTCCCCTGATGGCGTCCCTCCATCCGGTGCAGATCTACGAGTCGCTGGCTAGCCTGATCCTCTTCGTCATTCTCTGGGAGTGGATCAAACGAAAGCAATTCGACGGACAAGTCTTTATCCTCTACCTCGCACTTTACTCATGCACGCGCTTCGTTATCGAATTCTTTCGCGGCGATGTGGAGAGAGGGTTCGTGCTGGGAGGACTGTTATCAACGTCTCAATCCATCAGCCTGCTGCTGATCATCGTTGCCGCCGTGCTGTTTTTCTACTTAAAGCAGCCTCCCGCAAAGCCTGCTAGGGCGAGTGCCCGCTGACGCAGGCTCGCAGATGATACTGAGCGCCAGCTTCGATGCAGATCGCGCCCTTCCGACACCGTCTCGCACTGTGTGAATCGTGCCCACACTGTCCCCTAAAGCAGCAGACCAGCGCAAGCGTCTCGACCGCTTCCTGAGCGAAGCATTCCCAGAGCAAAGCCGCTCGCAAATCCAAAAATGGATTGACGACCTGCACGTCTTGTTGGATGGCAAACCAGCGAAGGCAGGCTACAAACTGCGCGGCAAGGAGCAGATTGAGATCTCTTTGCCTGAAGCCAAACCGAGCGCTCTTCTCCCGGAAGCCATTCCGTTGGACATCGTTTATGAAGATGCCGGCCTGGCCGTCATCAATAAGCCAGCTGGGATGGTGATACACATTGGCGCCGGAGTTCATCAGGGAACGCTCGTCAATGCTTTGCTGCACCATTTCCAGAGTCTGTCGCAGTCCGGCGGTACGGACCGTCCTGGAATCGTCCACCGCTTGGACAAACAAACCTCCGGATTGCTCGTGGTTGCGAAAAACGACATCAGCCACGCGAATCTCGCGAGCCAGTTTCAGTTGCGCACGGTTACCAAACGATATCTTGCGCTGGTACACGGCCGAATGAAGAAGCCTGCTGGAGAGATCCAAAGCGCCATCGGACGCGATCGTTCTAACCGCCTCCGCATGTCCACGCGAGCCAGCCGCGCTCGCGAGGCGCATACGCTGTACGAAGTGGTGGAAAATTTTCCGCGCTTCTCGCTGCTCCAGCTCACGATCAAGACGGGCCGAACCCATCAAATCCGGGTACACCTGAGCTCAATCAAACATCCCGTTGTCGGGGACACACTCTATGGCGCACCAGCCCGAATCACTTTGTCTGCCGGGAAGCAGACTCTGCCCACTCTGGAACGAAACTTCCTTCATGCGGCATTCCTGCAGTTTCTCCATCCGCGAACCCAGCAAACGATGAGCTTCTCAAGCGACCTGCCCGAGGAACTGCGCCTCTTTCTCAATCAGGTTCGCAGATTGGATGCTGATTCCTGAAATGGTTGCGCTACTGAGCTTCTCGCGATTTTTGTGCGCTCCCATGTCATTCCCGAGAAAGCGGAAATCTGGACCTTCGTTGCGGGAAATGCAGGTCGTTGCCACGAAAGCGCGATGGATTCCGGCTCGCGCTGCGCTTGGCCGGAATGACGGAGAGTGCGGATTGCCGTAACATTCCCTCGAAAGAGGGAATGACGGGCTCTGGCCTTTGGCCAGAGTTCTGTCCCCCTTGGCAAGGGGGACTATAGGGGGTGTGCTACGAACAAAGGCGACCCCCTGCCGCAAAAGACGCGGCGTCCCCCTTCTAAAAGGGGGACAAATGTAGAAACTCCAGGCGTTATTCCCGCTTTCGCTGGAATCGCGGGAATGACGGGAATGACGGCATCGCGGCCGCATCGGCTCTGGCTCGTCCAGGTTACGTTCTATGGATTCATTTTGCAGATGGCGCGAACTCCCGCTAGACTGATTAAGCTGCCTGGATCTGCAACGACCGGGACAGCGAGTCTTGAAGAACGGAGACGGCAACCTGTGCCCTTGCTAGCCCGGTTCGCTGTCACCTGTCCCCTGTAACCTAATTCAATAGGAGCGTATCTCATGAGCGCTACCCCTCCGGAAGTTCCTCGCAAAATCACACCTCCGCTGTTATTGGCCAAAAAATCTCGCCGCGAGAAGATCGTGTGCTTGACCGCCAACGACTACCCTCTGGCACGCATTCTGGATGAGGCCGGCCTTGATCTGTTGCTGGTCGGCGACTCTCTTGGCATGACCCGACTGGGGTATGACTCCACGCTTCCGGTCACCCTTCCTGATATGCTCATTCACCTGAAGGCCGCGAGGCGGGCCGTCACCCGAGCCCTGCTCGTCGCCGACATGCCTTTCGGGTCCTATCAGGTCGATGCGAAAACGGCTCTGGAAAGCGCCTTGGTTCTGGTGAAGGAAGGAGGTGCGGAAGCTGTCAAGCTGGAGGGCGGCCGCCCGTATGTCCGCCACATCGAGCGCCTGGCTGCGGCGGGCATTCCAGTATTGGGTCACATCGGCTTGCTGCCCCAGTCTGTGCGCGTCATGGGAGGCTACAAGGTACAAGGAAGAACCAGCGAATCCGCTGACACACTATTGAGAGACGCCCTGGCACTGCAACGGGCAGGCGCTTTCGCTGTGGTCTTGGAGGGAATGGCTGCGGAGGTTGCTCGAGAGATCACGGAGGCCCTTGAGATTCCCACCATCGGCATTGGTGCAGGAGTCCATTGTGACGGGCAGATTCTGGTGACGGAAGACCTGCTCGGTTTGGGCTTCGCCCGGAAACCACGATTTGCCCGCCAGTATTTGAATCTGAATCAGCTCATCTCAGATGCTGTGCGGCACTTCAGAGAGGACTGTGCCACCGAAGTTTTTCCATCTGACGAAGAGTCTTACCACGCAAGCAATTCCCCCGATTCAGTGGCAACGGTAAAACAGCATGCGGATCGTTGAATCCGTTGCAGAGTTCAAGCAGCTCCGCTCAGCTTGGGGCGACCAGCATCTGACCGTAGCGCTCGTGCCCACGATGGGAGCGCTTCATGCTGGCCACCTCAGTCTGCTCGGCCCGGCTCGCGAGGCCGATCGGCGGGTGGTTTCCATTTTTGTCAATCCCACACAATTTGGCCCGCACGAAGACCTTCAACGTTACCCACGGCCACTGGAACAGGATCTCTCTCTGCTCGAGTCACGCGGGGTTGACGCGGTGTTCCTTCCATCAGCGTCAGAAATCTACCCGGATGGATACCGAACCTTTGTGACTGTCGATGAACTCAGTTCCAGACTCTGCGGCGTTTCGCGGCCAGGACACTTTCGTGGCGTGGCGACGGTTGTCCTCAAGCTCTTCAATATCGTTCGGCCTTACCGCGCTGTCTTCGGGCAGAAGGATGCGCAGCAAACCGTCATACTGCGGCGTATGGTTCGAGATTTGGAACTTGACGTTGAACTCATCGTCCAGCCAATCGTCCGGGAAGCCGATGGATTGGCCTTGAGTTCACGAAACCAGTACTTAAACCCTGAGGAAAGAAGGGGTGCAACCGTCCTCTTTCGCAGCCTGGAATTTGCCCAGCAGGCGTCGTTACAAGGAGAAAGCAGCACCGGCGCGCTGCTCCGTGGAGTGCGGGAACTGATTGAGTCGGAGCCACTAGCCCGTTTGGACTATGCGGAAATTGTGAGCACCGATGATCTGTCGACCTTGGACGAAGTGACGGCCCAGGCCCTGCTGGCGCTGGCAGTATTCATTGGAAGGACCCGGCTGATCGACAACACCGTTCTGCTCAAGTGTCCTATTGATTCGGGCCTATCCCCGGGCTGAGTGAGCTTCTCCTCCCAAAAAGAATAGTTCGACATCGTTGCGGCATAAATAGAAGAATCGGACGATGAGGCGACAATGCAAGATAGAAAGAGAAGTGGACTATGAGAATCTTGAGGTTGTTTGCGGGCTGCTTGATTTTGGTTTCTCTCACCGGCTGTAACGGCTCACAGGCTCTGGAGCGTTCTGCGCAGAAGAAAGACAGGGACGCCACTAGCAACTCGGGCGCCATCAGGGTCTATTCTAGCGAGAAGAAAGGATTCATCATGACGAACAAAATCATAAAGACCGAATCTGAATGGAAGGAACTGCTCACACCAGAGCAGTTTCAAGTAACCCGTAAAAAGGGAACGGAACGGGCTTTTACGGGGGAATATCACAAGGCGAAGGACAACGGCGTTTACCAGTGTGTCTGCTGTGGCAACGATCTATTCAAATCTCAAACCAAATTCGACTCTGGCACTGGCTGGCCCAGTTTCTGGGAGCCGGTAGCCAAGGAGAATATCCGCACGGAGACTGACTCGAGTCTCTTCATGAAACGGGTTGAAGTCTTATGTGCCCGCTGCGACGCCCATCTCGGCCATGTCTTTGAGGATGGACCAGCTCCAACTGGCTTAAGGTACTGCATGAATTCGGCTTCGCTGAAATTGGCGACTAAACCATGAGAGGCACAAGGGAATGACGAGTGGATATTTTGTCCCGGCTGTCTCTGTGGCCATCTTCCCTTGTTGCCGCCTTCTCAGAATCCCTTGATTTGCCGCAAGGCTTCGTAAACCACAATCGCTGCGGCGTTGCTGAGATTATGGCTGCGGGGCCTGGCGCCCCACATTGGAATTCGGATGGCTGTCTCCGGGTGCGCCTCAACCAGTTCGGACGGTAGTCCACGAGTCTCACTTCCGAACACCAGATAGTCTTCCTGAGAATAGATCACCTCTGTGTACAGCCGTGAGGCCTTGGTACTGGCGTAGAAGAAGCGTCCAGAAGCAGCCGTCCGCTGCAATGCCTCCAGGTTTTCGTGGTAGCTGACCGTCAGGCATTCCCAATAGTCAAGGCCCGCGCGGCGCAAATAGTAGTCAGAAGTAGAGAAGCCGAGTTTGCCTACCAGGTGGAGGGAACATTCGGTGAGAACACAAAGGCGGGCGATGTTGCCGGTGTTTTGAGGAATTTCCGGCTCAACGAGCACGACGTGCATAGGAGCTGCCACAC
>Ga0163150_10001166_pt1 | contig 45887 bp, 31 predicted proteins | sample OliLakLV19P2IB_FD_148628 | JGI IMG/M metagenome (GOLD analysis project Ga0163150, IMG submission 148628) | Freshwater microbial mat bacterial communities from Lake Vanda, McMurdo Dry Valleys, Antarctica - Oligotrophic Lake LV.19.P2.IB | ecosystem: Environmental > Aquatic > Freshwater > Lake >... | reverse complement strand
TCAATCGTGCCAAGGACAACGGCGACATCGCCACGCTGCGGGAGATCGCGGACGACCCGCACGGCTTCATCCTGCGCCAGGGCTGGGCGGGTCTGGATTTCAGCGACGGGGCGGAACTGGCGCAGTTGCGGCGGCTGCATGAGACGTTGCAACTGGAAATCATCACGGTCATCGAAGCGCTGAACCGGCTGCGGGAAAGTCCTGACTACGAGCTTTGCCAATTGAGCGAGCGGAAGCCCGGCGTGCTGGATGAACTGGCGGCGGAGCGGGCGAGAGCGCTCGAAGCGGAAAGCGCGGAATTGGAGAAGCAGGCGGAGCGGCTGGCGGGGGAGATTGAGGAGTTGGGTGGCGGTGAGGCGTCACGGATTGGTTAGCCACTTGGCATTGGCGCGAGCATTACCAGAAGCGCGATCCCGGCGGGTCGAGACTCCTCGTGGATTACCGGAAGAAGTTTCTGGATTCGTTCGTGCGCGGCGGGGACGAGGAAGCGAAGCAGGCCCGCCTCACCCCAGCCCTCTCCCCATCGGATGCGGAGAGGGAGAAGAAGCCAGGGCGCAATCCGACCAGAATTACGAGGAGCGGTTTGAAGGGAAGCCGCCAAGGCCGACGGCGCGGGTTCATGCGCACTCCGAGTTTTTGCTGCTTGAGAACATTCCGGTGATAGTTAGAGTAAAAAAGTGAGAGCGTTAAACGCACATTTCGATGGCAAATTTATTGTGTTGGACGAGCCAGCCCAGTTGAAGCCGAACGCCAAGGTCAAAGTCATCGCGGTGGATGCTGATGAGGCCGACGGCGGTCTGGCGGTGGATTTCACGCGCCTGTCAGAGCCTGCATTCCAGAAGATTTGGGATAACCCGCTTGATGCCGACTACGACCATCTATAATCGCGGCGCCGTCGTTCTGCTTCCTTTTCCATTCTCCGACCAGTCGTCGGCGAAAATCCGTCCCGCAGTCCTCGTCAGCGCGCGTTATCCCTCCGATGATTTGTTGGTCGTGGCATTGACTTCAATGGGAGACGCGTTGCGTCCCGGAGAATTTGCCATCCAATCCTGGCGCGAAGCGGGCTTGATTCATCCCTCTTTTGCCAAGCGCGCCGTGGCCACCGTGTCCAGCCACCTGGTGCGAAGGCAACTCGGTCAATTACGCGAAGCGGATTTGAAAAAGCTCGATGCTGCGGTCCGACTTTGGTTCGGCTTGTGAGGCAATCTGTCCTGCAAGCAAGATTAAGCGGAGACGGCGGCGACGGTCGCGCGGCAGAAGGAGTTGAGCGCCGACGAGGAAGCGGACTTGGGCCGGCTGTGGAAGAAGTAGCTGTATCATCCCGACCGTTTCGCGCACGAGGAAGCGAAGTCAGTTCACCTCACCCCCGGCCCTCTCCCCATCGGATGCGGAGAGGGAGAACGCGAAGCTGACTGCCGCCATCAATCGCGCCAAGGACAACGGCGACATCGCCACGTTGCGGGAGTTCGCGGACGACCCGCACGGCTTCATCCTGCGGCAGGGCTGGGCGGGTCTGGATTTCAGCGACGGGGAGAAAGTAGGTTCACCTCACCCCGGCCCTCTCCCCCATCAGATGCGGAGAGGGAGAACGGCGGCTGCATGAGACGTTGCAACTGGAAATCATCAGCGTCCTCGAAGCGCTGAACCGGCTGCGGGAAAGTCCCGACTACGAGCTTTGCCAACTGAGCGCCTCTGCGTCTTTGCGACTTGGCGTTAATTCCGCTTTCGGATGTTTCGTGCAGGGGAAACGAAGCCACGCGCTTCTGAAAATGCCGACCAGCTTGGAGCATTGGAATCAGGCCAGGATGTCGCGGATCACTTCCCCGTGCACATCGGTGAGTCGCCGATCAATCCCGTTGTGGCGGAACGTGAGCTTCTCGTGATTGATGCCGAGTTGATGCAGCACCGTGGCGTGCAAGTCGTAGCAAGTGGTCGCGTCCTTCGCCGTCTTGTATGACCACTCGTCGCTCTCGCCGTAGCTCACGCCGCCTTTGAATCCACCGCCCGCGACCCAGCTCGTGAAGGTGAACGGATTGTGATCGCGCCCCTTCCCGCCCTGACTGCACGGCATCCGGCCAAACTCCGTGGTCCAAATCACAATCGTGTCGTCGAGCAGGCCGCGCGCTTTCAAATCTTTAAGCAACGCCGCCGCCGGTTGATCCATGCCGCGCGCCATGTCGAGATGATCTTTCTCCAGATTCTCGTGGCTGTCCCAGTTGCGGCGCGGGAAGCCGTTGTCCGCCCCGCTCCACACCTGCACGAAACGCACGCCGCGCTCCAGCATCCGGCGCGCGATCAGACAGCGCGTGCCCATGTCGCGCGTGTGTTCGGCGTCGAGTCCGTAGAGTTTCTTCGTCGCGTCGCTCTCGCCGGACACGTCCATGACTTCGGGCGCACTGAGTTGCAGCTTCGCCGCCAGTTCGTAGCTGGCGATGCGCGCGTCCAGCCGCGAGTCCCCTGCCCTTTCGGCGCGATGCGCGGTGTTCAATTCCTTCAACAACGCCAGCGTGTCGCGCTCATTTTCTTTGGTGATGAACTTTGCCGACTCCGGGGCAAACAAATCGTGGATGGGATTGCGGCTGCCCGCGCGAATCATCGTGCCCTGATGCGTCGCGGGAAGAAAACCCGCCGTCCAGTTGCCCGGCCCATTCGGCGCGAAACCACGCGCGTCCGGCAGCACCACGAAAGTCGGCAAGTTGTCCGTGAGCGAACCCAATCCATACGAGACCCACGCGCCCATGCTCGGAAAACCCGGCAGCACAAAGCCGCTGTTCTGCATGAACGTCGCCGGCCCGTGGACATTCGACTTGGAAGTCATGGCGTGCAGAAACGCGATGTCGTCTGTGCACGCGCCAAGGTGCGGCACGAGTTCGCTCACCCACTTGCCGCACTGGCCGCGCTGCTTCCAGTCCCACGGACTCTTCATCACTGCGCCGGGATCGCTCTGGAACAATTCCACCTTGCCACCCGGATCAAACTTCTGCCCGTGCCGCGCGAGCAACTGCGGCTTGTAGTCAAAGGTGTCGCACTGACTGGCCGCGCCGGACATGAACAGTTGCACCACCCGCTTCGCCTTCGCGCGATGATGCAGGCCGCCGTTGAACTCCCTCGTAGCCGCGCCTGGGAAGGCGCGGCTCGAATCTCCATCCGCCGCGAGCAATCCCTGCGCGCCAAACAGATGCGCCATCGCGATGCCGCCCAGCCCGCCGCCGAAGCGCCAGAGGAACTCGCGACGGTCGAATGCGCGCGGGTCGCAACTCAACACAGCCTCTTGCGATGAGCAGACGTGGCGGGCCGGATTCATTTTGGATCATCCGGGTGCGTGTGCGGCCACTTCCGCCGTTCTTCGAGCAACGCCTGGAGTTGTCCCAGGATTTCAAAATCCTTGGGCCGCCCCGCCGCGCGTTTCATCTGAATCAAAGGCTCCAGATTTGAGCGACGGCACCGCACACCGAAGGCCAGAACTTCCTTCGAGAGCGGCAACAGTTCGCGGTAGGTGCCGAGGCCGGTGACTTCTCCCAGCAAATCCAGATCGCCAAAGGTCGTGGTCAGCGTGAAGTTCAGCCCCATCCGCACCGTGCGCTCGTCGAGCTGGAACGGAAGCCCGGGCGGAGCACCGCGCAGATACGGCTCATAAGGTTCCAGACATTTCACCAGCCGCTGAATGTTCTCTCGCCCGCGTGAATACACGACGTCCAGATCATAAGTGGTGTAGCCCAGTCCGTTGAGAATGGCGGCCACTCCGCCGACGACGATGAACTCCACGCCGCCCGCGTGCAGCACGTTCAGACCTTTCTCGAAATCCGTGTGCGTCGGCATGGTCAGTTTTCCCGCGACCGGGCGGCGGCTTCGCGCAGCTTCCCCACGCTGCGCATGAACGACACGAACTTCTCCGAACGCTCCTGCGGCGAGAGCTTCAAGTTCTCGCGCAGAATCGTGCGGTCCACGTCGCGCTTGTAGGCTTCAATGACGGGATCGAACGCATCCGCAGGTGCGAGCGCGGGGCTGGCGTCGTTCAACTCCAAGACGCCGCCCTCAATTTTCTGATAACGCATCTCGTCACTCATAACTCAGTCGATGAACATGAACTCGTTGCTGTTGAAGAGTACACGGCAAGCGGCGGGCAGGCCATGTTTCTGTGCGTGGGCGGAGAGTTTGGCGCGCTCGGCTTCGGTCGGCGCGCGGGCCAGGGCCAGTTCGTAGGCGCGTCCGATTTGTTCATTGAGTGTCTTGCGCTCGCGTTGCAATCGTGCCGCAAAATGCTCGCACTGGCGCAGCACGAAAGCATCGTTCAGCGTCGCGAGCGCCTGGAGCGCCGTCATGGTGGTGTTGCGCACGGGCGTGAGCGTGTTGGCGTCCGGGCAGTCGAGCGCGTCCATGAACGGATCGGGCACGCTGCGCACGATGAAGCGGTAGATGCCGCGCCGGTTCGCGCCGGGACTGTTGAGTTCGTAACGCGCGTAATCGTAAACCGGCGAGTGGTCATCCTTGAACGCGAACTGCTGCACGGACGGGCCGCCCATCTGCAAATCAAGCTGACCGCTGATGGCGAGCACGGCATCCCGGAATTGCTCCGCGTCGAGCCGCGCGCGATTCATGCGCCAGAGGAAGCGGTTGGCCGAGTCAGACTTTGAGTAATCAGTCATCAGTGAGTCAGTGTTCAGTGCCGAAGCGCGCCCACTGATTACTGAATACTGATTACTGTTCACTGAACTCTGCCGATACGCCGCGCTCGTCACGATGAGCCGGTGCAACTTCTTGAACGACTCACCATTCTCCAGAAACCAGAAGGCCAGCCAATCGAGCAGTTCGGGATGACTCGGCAGCGCACCCATGTGGCCGAAGTCATTCGGCGTCTCCACGAGGCCGCGACCGAAGTGGTAATGCCAGACGCGGTTCACAATGGAGCGGCGCGTGAGCAGGTTGTTCGTGTCGGTGATCCATTTCGCGAGCGCGGCGCGGCGCACGCTCTCGGATTTCAAATCTGAAATTTGAAATTCCGGAGCAACGCCCGGCACAGACGCCACGCCCGCCGGTTTCATTTCCTCCCCGAGACGTTTCACATCACCACGTTTGAGCAGATGAACCGGACGCGGCTCGCGCGCCGGAATGAACGAACCGTTCGCAGTGAATTCATGGGTCGCAGCATAGACCATCTGTGGCTTCGGCAGAGCGGCCAGCCGCCCCTGCGTTTCTTTGGCCGCCAATTCGTTTGCCCCAATTCGTCTGCCCATTTCCCCCGGCACCACGCGCGCCAACAAGCTCTCACGCTTCTCCCGCAACCCGACCAGCGCACCGCTGATGCCGTTGGTCTCCACGCCCGGATGATAGCCGTCCACGAGGTTTTTCTTCTGCCATCGAATGGGAGCCTCGATGGAATCCAAGGCCGTGACCTTTGCACCCTGCGCCAGATTTTCCCCGGCGGCATTCAGCACGGACAACTCGGCCAGCGCGAAGATGAAATCATTCTGGCGCGGCGCGAGTCTGGTGGCGGTGACGCGCACGTAGCGCGCTTTTACTGGCGAGCCATCATCGCTCAAGCAACCGCATACGACCACGCTCTGAGGAGCAAGTCCGGGATTAGGGACATCGGCGGAATCATTATCCTGAATCGAAAAAACTTTTTCGCCGAACTCAGGATCGTTCGCCGCCTCGATCCTGTAGCGCAGCGGAAAACCAAAGCCCGCGCCGATGTGGTTGAAATCATCATGACAGCCGGCGAGGACCACGCGGTCGAGTTCGCGCACTGCACCCAAATCCACCTGCACCCACTTCTCCACGTCCTGCTTCAGCGAAATCTGGCTGTGATAGCCGAACGCGGCTTTGTTCGGCTTGGCGGAAGATGACGCAGCCAGTTGCCGATCCAGTTCGCGCAATTCTTCCCCACCCAGGCGCGCGACCTCCGCATCCAGTCGCTGACGCTCGGCGGTTAGTTGCTCCAAAGTTCGATTCAACTCACGCCGCTCCTTCGCCACCGTCACATCAGCGTCGAACGGACGGTCCGCGCGATCCACTCCGGCGAACACGGCATGCAGGCCATAGTAATCGCGCGCCGAAATGGGATCGAACTTGTGGTCATGGCAGCGCGCGCAGTGGACGGTCAGGCTTTGAAAGCTGCTCATCGCGGTCATCACCATGTCGTCGCGATCATTGTAGCGCGCGATGAGTCCGTCGCTCTTGGTGATGGGCAACTCGACGTGCCCAACAAAATCCCACGGCCCGGCGGCGATGAAACCGAGCGCGGGAATCAGTTCCGGTTGCTCGGGGAACAGCGCGTCCGCCGCCAACTGCTCCTCCACGAAGCGCGAATACGGTTTGTCGCTGTTGAACGACGCGATGACGTAATCGCGGTAGGGCCAGGCGTTCAGGCGGGGCTTGTCCTTGTCGTAGCCGTGGGTCTCGCCGAAGTGAACCGTGTCCAGCCAGTGCCGCGCCCAACGTTCGCCATAACGTGGCGAGGCCAGCAGGCGATCCACCACTCTCTCGTAAGCCTCTGCGTTCTTGTCCGCGAGAAACGCGCTCAGTTCTTCAGGCGTGGGCGGGAGGCCGGTGAGATTAAACGTGACGCGACGCAGCAACGTGCGGCGATCCGCGTCGGGGGAGGACGGAAGTTTGTTCTCGGCGCGCTTCGCCAAAATGAATTGATCGATTGCGTTGCGTGACTGACCCACTGCCGCCGCCGGAACGGCGGGCTTCACGGCGGGTTTGAAACTCCACCAATCGCGCGAGTCGGTTTCCGCAGCGGCGCAGAACAGGAGTGCTGATAAAAATATCAGCACCGCCAGCCAGCTTCGCATCACCGGAATCACGGATGGAATGACGGCCAGTGAACGGAATTGTTCACGTTCTGTCTGCGCGCCATCCCAGGCGCACTGGGTTTGTCGCGCTGCGAGGAGAGATTCCACCGGGCCGTTGGCCCCGGCGTGGCGGCGCGACGCTTTTCACCTCCGCGCTACGGACGATGAAACCTCTTTGCGCATGCGCTGCTTTGCGCGAAATTCTGCGCGTGCCAGCGACCGACCACATCCGCGACAAGCTCTCGCAGCTTCCGCACAAGCCGGGCGTGTACCTGATGAAGGATCGATTCGGGCGCGTGATTTACGTGGGCAAGGCGCTCGATCTGCGCAAGCGCGTGTCGCAGTATTTTCAATCGTCACGGCGCATGGGCTGGGACTTGAAATTCAACGCGCTGGTCGAGGCCATCCAGGATTTCGACGTGCATGTGGTGCGGAGCGAGCCGGAGGCGCTGCTGCTCGAAGGCAAGCTGATCAAGGAATTCCAGCCGCGCTACAACATCAGCTTCCGCGACGACAAACGCTTCCTGATGGTCAAGGTGAACCTGAACGATCCCATCCCGCGCTTTTGCTTCTCGCGCATCAAGCAGGACGACGGCGCGCGCTACTTCGGCCCCTTCCCCAACGCGGGTGCGTTGCGATCCACGCTCGCGCTGATGCGTAAGACCTTCAACCTGCGCGGCTGCCGTCCGCTCACGCCAACCGAGGTGGATTACAAGCACTGCCTCTACGGCCATTTGAAATTCTGCACCGCGCCCTGCGTGGGCAATGTGACGCTGGATCAATACAAGGAGCAGGTCACGGCGGCGTGCAGCTTCCTCTCGGGCCAGTGCGAGGAAATGCAGGACCACCTGGACGCCGAGATGAAGAAGGCCGCGCTGGCGCAAGACTACGAGAAGGCGGCGGAACTGCGCGACGCGATCAAGTCGTTGAAGAGGACAACGGCGAAGACGACGCGCTTCGAGCGCACGCCGTGGAACCTGCCCGTATCGGTGATGCCCGAGCGCGACAACCTGGAACTCGGAAAAGTGCTCGGCCTGCCCGCGCCCCCGGTGCGCGTCGAGGGCTTCGACATCTCGAACATCAGCGGGACGTTCAAGGTGGCGTCGGTGGTGGCCTTCCGAAACGGACGACCGGACCGCGCGAATTATCGCCGGCTGAAAATCAAAGGCGTGGAGGGCCAGGACGATTTCGCGTGCATCGCCGAGGCCGTGCGCCGCCGCTATGCACGGCTGTTGCGCGAAGCGAACGGCGAGACGACGAAGGAGAACGAGGAGGACCGCGCCATCGTCGAGGAGCTGCGCACGCTGATGAAGCATCCGGGCGAGGCATTTCCGCCGCTGAGCGAACCTGGAGCGCCGATCTCCGACCCGGCACGCCCCAACGTCGTCACTCCACCAGCCGGGCCAGTGACCGGCGGTCCGCACCACTTCCCCGACCTCATCGTCATCGACGGCGGCAAGGGCCAACTCAACGCCGCCTGCGCGGAATTGGAAAAACTCGGCCTCTCACACATCGCCATCATCGGACTCGCAAAAGAGTTCGAGGAAATTTACCGCCCGGGCGAGAAAGAGCCGCTCCGGCTCTCGCACGAGAGCAACGCGCTCAAGCTGCTCCAGCGCATTCGCGACGAGTCCCATCGCGTGGCCAACAGTTACAACGCGCAACTGCGCGTGAAGAAAATTTCCGAGAGCATCCTCGATGAATTCCCCGGCATCGGTGAGCGACGCAAGGCCGCGTTGCTGAAAAAGTTTGGTTCCGTGCAGCGGTTGCGACTCGCCACGCTGGAGGACATCGCGAGCGTGACGGGCTTCGGGGGCAAGGCGGCGGGCGAACTGAAAATCTTTCTGGAGGCGCGCTCGGGGGAGTTGCTGACGAACGTCGGCCAGACAGAGTTACCCGCAAACACCAAGGAACAAGAGCCATGATTGAACCCTTGCTGAAAGACGACGCCTTTCTCGCCGACGTTTTGGCCGCGCGCGAATATCCAAACGCCCTGCACCTCTGGTGGCTGGGCCAGAGCGGATTCCTCGTGCAATGGCAGGAGCGGCACCTGCTCATCGACCCATACCTCTCCGATTCGCTCACGCACAAATATGCCGCCACGGACAAGCCCCACGTCCGCATGACCGGGCGCGTGATCGCGCCGGAGCGTCTGGACTTCATCGATGTCGTCACGTCGAGCCACAACCACACCGATCATCTGGACCAGGAGACGCTCGTTCCGCTGCTGACGGCGAATCCCAAGCTCGAACTGGTGGTGCCGGAGGCCAACCGCGATTTCGTCTGCGAGCGCCTGAACCTGACGGTGGAACAACCGCGCGGCTTGAAGGCCGGGCAGACGGAACGCTTCGGCGTGTTCACTCTCACTGGCGTGGCCGCCGCGCATCCCACCCGGGAACGCGATGAATGGGGTCAGGACAAGTTTCTCGGCTACGTGATCGAGTGCGGCGACTTCCGCATCTATCACTCGGGCGACACGCTGCTTTTCGAAGGCATGGAGGCGGCACTGGCGTGTCATCAGGTGGATGTCGCGCTGCTGCCGATCAATGGCGACCGGCCCGAACGCCGCGTGGCAGGGAACTTGAACGGACGCGAGGCGGCGACGCTGGCCAAAGCCATCGGTGCGGGCGTGGTCATTCCGTGCCACTATGATCTGTTCGAGTTCAACACGGCGTCGCCGGAGGAATTCATCCGCACCGCGCAGGAGTTGCAGCAGCCGTGTCGCGTGCTGCGCGCCGGCGAGCGGTGGACGTGCGACTGAGGTCGAGCCAATCCTTGCGACCAAGAGCTCACAAAGATATTCTGTCCCGCATGAGCACGTTGGCTGAAGTCAAAGCTGTCATTCCGCAACTCTCCGCCACAGAACTGGCGACGCTGGAACAAATTGTCCAGGTGGCCCGGCGCGAAAAATCTACGACATCCAAGCCCAGCCTACAGAACCTCCGGCCGGCCAGTGTTGGAAAAATTCTTCGCCCGCTGGGCACGCGGGAAGAATGGCATGACGAGATGCGGGAGGGCCGCGCGTGACGCATGGCGCGGACACGAGCTTTCTGGTGGCGATTGAAATCGAGGAGCATGCGCATCACGCGACGGCGCTCCGCGCTCTGTCCGAGCTTCTCGCGCGTCGTGAGCGCGTTGGCATTACGCCGCAAGTCCTGACGGAGTTTGTTCATGTCGTGACCGACGCGCGCCGGTTTCAAAAGCCGTTGCCGATGGAATCCGCTTTGGAAAAGTCACGACACTGGTGGAACGCGGAGGAAACAGATCAGGTCCTGCCCACAGCCCAGGTCATGGGGCGCTTTCACGACTGGATGCAACAGCATCAGCTTGGACGCAAGCGACTGCTGGACACCTTGCTCGCCGCGTCCTTTCGTGAGGCGGGCATCACCTCCGTGCTGACACTCAACGCGACCGACTTCACGGTGTTCGGCGAGTTCTCATTCGTCCCGTTGGATGTGTCAGACGGGACATGACCACCGCCCAACGAAAACTGCATTGTGTAACACTCTCCACCGCCGCCTCGTCTTTCTGGCACGGGTGCAGTAACAAGTGCGAACACCCGATAAGAAACTCATGAAAGTTCAGCAATGTGTGTCCGCGATATTTTTTGCGCTGCTTTGCGTCGTGCCGTCCGCGCGCGCCGCCGAGTTGAGCCGGGCGCAGAGCGAGTTCTTCGAGAACAAGGTGCGGCCGGTGCTGGTGAACAGTTGCTACAAGTGCCACAGCACGCAGTCGGAGAAGGTGAAGGGCGGACTGCTGCTCGATTCGCGCGAGGCGCTGCTCAAGGGCGGCGAGACCGGCCCGGCGATTGTCCCCGGCAATCCTGAGAAGAGTCTGCTCATTACGGCGGTGCGTCACACGGACGAGAATTTGCAGATGCCGCCCAAGGAAAAACTTTCCGAACAACAGATCGCCGACCTCGCGACGTGGGTGCGAATGGGCGCGCCCGATCCGCGCGTGGCCACGGAGGCGCAGAAGAACTGGAAGAATCCAGGCGAGAAACATTGGGCGTGGCAGCCGGTGAAGAAACCTGCCGTGCCCACGGTGAAAGACCAGGGCTGGAGCCAGACGCCGGTTGATAAGTTCATCGTCGCGAAGCTGGACGAAAAAGGGATGAAGCCCAATCCGCTGGCGGACAAGGCCACGTTGATTCGCCGCGCCTATTACGATCTCATCGGCCTGCCGCCCACGCCCGCGCAAGTGGCGACATTTGTGAGCAACAAGTCGGCCAACCCCTTCGAGAAAGTGATCGATGAGTTGCTGGACTCTCCACACTACGGCGAACGCTGGGGCCGGCACTGGCTCGACACGGCGCGCTACGCGGACACGAAGGGCGAGATCCGCCAGCAGCGCGAGGACAAGAATTATCCTTTCGCCTACACCTATCGCGACTACGTGATTCGCAGCCTCAATGAGGACAAGCCCTACAACATTTTCGTGGCCGAACAGATCGCGGCGGACAAGCTCACGACCAGTTCGCAGAACAAGAGCAATCTCGCCGCGCTTGGCTTCCTGACCATCGGCGAGCGGTTTCAAGGGATGCGCCACGACATCATCAACGACCGCATCGACGTGGTGACGAAAGGTTTTCTCGGCCTGACCGTGACCTGCGCGCGTTGCCACGATCACAAGTTCGATCCGATTCCGACGAAAGATTACTACTCGCTGCACGGCATCTTCGCGAGCAGCGTGGAGCCGCAGATCGAGCCGGTCATTTCCACGGTGAGCAACACGCCGGAGTATCGCGACTACTACGAGAAGCGCATCGCATTGCAAAAGGAGGAGGAGGCGTTGCGGGCCAAGTTCCTCGCCATGCGCGGCAAGCGCGACCCGATGGCGATTAAGGAATTGCAGCGCGAAGTGCGGCAGAATGCGACCAAGACCGCCAATCTCGAAATGACCCACGCCGCCGCGCCCGCGCGCGCAATGGTGCTGGAGGACGCGTTGCGCCCGAAGGACTCGCCGATTTTCATTCGCGGGGAGGCGGAGAACAAAGGACCGATGGCGCCGCGTCGTTCGCTGGAATTGCTCTCGGGGCCGGTGCGCCCGGAATTCAAGAACGGCAGCGGACGACTCGAACTCGCCGGAGCTATCACCAGCAAAAACAATCCGCTCACGCCGCGCGTGATGGTCAATCGCATCTGGCTGCATCACTTCGGCGAGGGGTTTGTGAACACGCCGGATGATTTCGGCACGATGTCCGAAGCGCCGAGCCATCCTGAGTTGCTGGATTTTCTCTCCAGCAAGTTCATCGAGGACGGCTGGAGCGTGAAGAAGTTGCACAAGCAGATCATGCTCTCGTCCGTGTATCAGCAGAGCAGCGCGAACAATCCGCGTTACGCGCAGGCCGATCCGCAGAACCGCCTGCTCTGGCGCGCGAACATCCGGCGGCTGGAGTTCGAGCCGTTGCGCGACGCGCTGCTCGCCATCGGCGGCACGCTCGACGCGACGATGTATGGCCGCTCGGTGGACTTGAACAAGGAGCCGTATTCCACCCGCCGCAGCATCTACGGCTACACCGACCGGCAGAACCCGGCGGATGTGATGGTGAACTTCGACGTGGCGAATCCCGACATGACGAATGGCAAGCGGCATCAGACAACAGTGCCGCAGCAGGCGCTGTTTTTCATGAACAGCCCGCTGGTCGTGGAGTCGGCGAAGAACCTGGTGTCGCGTTCGGATTTCTCTGCGCTGTCGAGTGACGAGGCGCGGATTAAATTTCTTTACCAATCGCTTTACCAGCGTGTGCCCAGCGCGGAGGAGGTGGCGCTGGGATTGGATTTCCTCTCGCAAGAACCGTCGAAGGAGCGCGTGGTTCCGACCGCGAGCGCGCCGATCACCAACCCGCGCCGGCCCGGTCTCGCAACGATGGCCGCGAACCGTCCGAACGCGCGTCGTGGCGGCGGCGCGGCCACGCCCACACGCGCGCCGCTCAACGCCTGGCAGGAATACGCGCACGCGCTGTTCCAGGCGAACGAGTTTTCGTTTGTGAATTGATCGCCGGGTTAGTGAGGCAGACGGGACGGCTGCCCCACTACATGCGGCGAGGCTTTCCACCGCCCCGTCGTTCCGCCTTTGACCCACTGTTTTCAGGACGCGCCTGCGGCAGCATCGAGGCAACATCCCGCTTCCCGTCCGGCGACGCCTGTGTTTTATTTCTGCCCGACCAGCACCACCAGACCGACGACGTCCATGAAAAAGCTATTTCTACTCGCCATTCTGCTCGCGGCTACGCTGTCCGTTTTGGGCCAGGGGTATGTGAACTTTGCCAACGTGGCCGGAGGAACCGGCGGTTTCGTCAATGCTCCCGTGACCAACGCCGCACCCGGAGCTCCTTGCTGCCCTTACCCGCGCGCTTCCGGCAATGCCTTCCGGGCCATGCTTTACATCGGTCCGGCGGGGACCAGAACTCATGCTGCGATGACCACCAACGGGGTGGAGGGCGCGCCCGCATTTTTCCTGACGGGAGTGCAGGCGGGATATTTCAATGGCGGCAAGCGCGCGATCAGCGGCTACAGGGCGGGCGACACGATCACGGCGCTGGTTCGGGTGTGGTCTTCGGTCTTTGCAAGCTGGGAAGCCGCCCCGGCGAGCGACCGAACTAGCTCGACTCTCCTGCACGTCAAGCTGAACGGCACAGCGGTCGGGACCTCGAATTTGGTCGGGCTTCTGCCCATGACGGTTCGGCTCAACGAGCCACCGCAGCAGGCGGTGCTCAGCAATGCAGCGGTGCTGCCCGGGAATACGGTCACCTTGGCGCCGAGCAACAGCACTTTTGTCTCCTGCAGCCCTTCGATGCCATTTTGCGGCGATCCGCCGTTTGATTTCACCTGGTCTTTCCAAGGCACGACGATCAGCACTGCGCCGACCCTCACCATTACCAACGCGCGTGCGTCCGATGCGGGAACATATCAACTGCGCATCGAAAATTCCGGCGGGTGGATTGCGCTCTCGGCGATGCTGACCGTGACGGGAACAACGCTCGCCCTGAGCGCACCGGCCTCCACCAACGGCGGTTTTCAATTCACGCTGACGGGGCAGACGGGTTCCAACTACGTCATCCAGTCCAGCACCGACCTCGGCACCAGCAACTGGGTGTCGCGCCTCACGAACACCGCGCCGTTCACGTTTGTGGAAACAAACCTGAGTGGCGGCCCGCAGCAGTTTTACCGGGCGGTCACGCCCTGAAGTGGCGGGGCTCGCCGCGCGCCGTCGCGGCCCGGCGAATTTTTCCCCGCCCGTGGCGTCGAACTTGGCCGACGCTCAAAACTATGAAACACATTCTCCTGCTCCCGCTCGTTCTGGCCACGGCTCTGTTCGCCGCCGATGAGAAACCGAAACCCGCCGCGCCCGCGAAAGTCGAGGCACCCACCTTCACCGACCCGTCGAAAGCCGGTCAGGATTATCTCGACCAGGGCGAATACAAAAATGACTGGGGCGGCGCGCAGGTCATCGCGCTGGGCGCGGACAAGTTCCGCATGGTGTCGTATCGCGGCGGCCTGCCCGGCGACGGCTGGGACAAGGAGTTCAAGCAGGAAATCAACGGTCAGCGCGAAGGCGGGAAAATTGTTTTCACCAGCACGAACAATTACCGCGCGGAACTGGCGACGGGAAAAATCACGATCAAGAGCGACGCGGGCGGGCCATGGACGATGGAGAAAGTTTCGCGGAAGAGTGCGACGGAAGGATTGAAGCCGCCGGCGGGTGCGGTGGTGCTGTTCGACGGCAGCGGGGTGGACGAGTGGAAGAACGGGCATCTGGACGCGCGCGGTCTGCTTCAGGCCGGCACGAGCACGAAGAAAGTGTTCACGAACTTCACGCTGCATCTGGAATTTCTACTGCCGTTCAAGCCGCTCGGGCGCGGCCAGGATCGCGGGAACAGCGGCGTCTATCTGCTCGACCGCTACGAGTGCCAAGTGTTGGACAGCTTCGGGCTGAAGGGCGAGAACAACGAGTGCGGAGGGTTTTATCAGCAGGCCAAACCGCTCGTGAACATGTGCTACCCGCCGCTGACCTGGCAGACCTACGACATTGAGGTGACGGCGGCGAAGTTCGACGACACCGGGAAGAAAATCTCGAACACCATCGTGACCGTGAAGCACAACGGCGTGGTCATCCATGACAAATTGGAGTTGAAGAAGGAAACGCCCGGCGGCGGAATGAAGGAAGTGGCAAAGGGCGGCGGCTTACAATTGCAAGGCCACGGCAATCCCGTGTTCTATCGGAACATCTGGGTGCTGCCGAAGGCGTGAGGCGGAGGGAAACAACTCTCAAACTCCAAATCCCAAATCCCAAACAAATCTCAAATTCCCAACTCTCAATCCGCCGTGCGGTGCGGGTGATCAGTCTCCAGTCACCGTCCCCGGCGCGACATGGAGTTTGTGGCTTGGGATTTGGAGCTTGTTTGTGATTTGAGATGGGGGATTTGGAGTTTCTGCCGACGAGCCGAGATTTTTAGAGGTGCCGGGCGGTAGTGGCGGCTCACCGGCCCGAGACTGAAAAGCCTCGCGATCTGCCGGCTGGAAAACCGGGGTCAGGGCTTTCATTGCACCCGACACCTGCACGTCACCGTTTCTCCGCTGGAAATAGGAAAACAGCGGTGTTACTCTCCCGCACTCGCAGCCACCCAAACAACAACCCGGACCTGCGCGTGAAAATTGATTATGCGACAACGAATTTTTTTGCGGCTGACCGCGCTGCTGATTTTGCTTTCCTCCCTGGCCCTGACCCATGCCCAGCCCTCGGCGGTACGGATCAACGAACTCCTCGCGAACAACTCGGCCGCTTACACCAATGTCTTCGGGCAACTGACCGACATGGTGGAGCTGTACAACACGGGCTTGGAGGAAGTGGACCTGTCGGGTTGCATTTTCAGCAACACCAACGAGTTCTGGAGCAGTCCAAGCAATATCGCCAAGCGTTATGTTTTTCCACCCGGCGTGGTCATCCAGGGAGGGGAGTATCTCGTGATCGCCTTCGAGTCGGCCTACACGAATGCGCCCTATACGGACACCCCCGGTCAGGCGGTGCCCATCGACCTCAAGTCCACGGGCGGCTATCTGCACTTTTATGACTCGGAGGAGATTCTGATCGATGAGGTGGAGTACGGCCTGCAGTTGGCAGATCACTCCATCGTGCGCACGGGGCCGGTCACTTGGTCGCTGGGTACACCCAGCCTCGGTGGGCCGAACACTTCGCTCCAGCTTGGCAACGCCTTCGCGCTCCGCATCAACGAATGGCTGGCCTTTCCTGGGTCGGGCGCGGACGACTACTTTGAACTCTACAACCGCACGAACAAGCCGGTGGCCCTGAGCGGACTCTATCTCACCGATGCCAGCACCAACCCGTTGCAATACGCCATCGCGCCGCTCTCGTACATCGGCACGGGTGGACTCGCCTACGTGGCCTTCGAGGCGGACAGCAAAGGCAACACGACCGGCAGTTCCAACCGCTACCCTGCCAACAAGGTGAACTTCAGCCTCAGTTCGGGCGGCGAATCCATCATCCTCTACAACGCGCTCTTCCAAGAAATCCACCGCGTCGTGTTCGGCGCGCAGGATAAAGGCGTCTCGGAGGGCTATCTGCCGGACGGCAACACGAACAACGTCGTGCGCTTCCCGCGCATCAACGATTACCTGACCCAATCCCCCGGCGATCCGAACTTCCTGATCCTGACCAACATCTTCGTGAACGAGCTTCTTTCGCACACGGACCCACCGCAGGAGGACGTGGTGGAATTCCTGAACCGCACCGGGACGAACGTGGACATCGGAGGATGGTGGTTGAGCAACCAGCGCGGGGCACAAAAGAAATATCTGATTCCGCCCGGCACGTTCGTGCCGGCCAACGGCTACCGCACGATTTACGAAGGCACGGGCACGGCGGTCGGGTTCAACAGTTCCAGCGCGGCCATCCCCTTCACCTTCAACTCCGCGCGCGGCGACAACATCATTCTCTCCCAGACGGACGGCGGCGGAAATCTGACCGGCTACCGCGTTTATGAAACTTTCGAGTCTGCCGCGAACGGCATTTCCTTCGGCTACTACAAGACCAGCGTGCCGAACGATTACAAGTTCGTGGCCACGGCCCAGACCACGTTCGGCCAGGACGAGGCGAACTCGGTGGCCGTGTTCCGCCTCGGCACGGGCCTGACCAACACCTATCCGAAGATCGGCCCGCTCGTGATCAATGAGATTATGAATGCCCCGAGCAACTCGATTTATTTCATCTTCACGAACAACATGAACGTCCCCGCCTTCGGCCAGAACCCGAACGATGAGTTCATCGAACTGCGCAACGTGACGAGCCAGATCGTGCCGCTCTACGACCCGGCGTTCCCGACCAACCACTGGAAGTTGCAAAAGGCGGTGAACTTTGTCTTCCCGCTGACCAACCTGGCACCCAATTCCTTCTGCCTCGTGGTCGCCTTCAATCCCTACACCAACCTCTCGGCGCTCACGACCTTCCGCAATCGCTACAAGGTCTCGAACAGCGTGCCGATTTTCGGGCCTTGGGAAGGACGGCTCAATGACAGCGGCGACAGCGTGGAACTCTACAAGCCCGATCCGGTGCAACTGCCGCCTCACCCGGACGCGGGCTACGTCCCCTACGTCCGGGTGGACAAGGTCAACTACGGCGCGTCCTATCCCGACGGCATTTCCCGCTGGCCGAGCGCGATTGGCGGCGCGTCCTTGCAACGCCGCAACTCGCTCGCCTTTGGCAACGATCCCATCAACTGGGCCGCCGCCGCTCCTTCCACGCCGGGCGCTCCCTCGAGTTCCGCCCTCCAAGATTCCGACGGCGACGGCATCACCGACGCGTGGGAAACGCAGTACGGATTAAACCCCAACAACGCGAACGATGCGGCCCTCGATCCCGACAACGACACGACCAGCAACCTCGCGGAATTCGTGGCTGGCACCAATCCCACCAACGCGCTCAGCGTGCTTCGGATTTCCAGCGTGACGCCCTCGCCCGACAACGAGCAGCCGGCTTACGTGCATTTCTTCGCCTACTCGAACGCGACCTACACCGTGGAATACCGGAAGAAGATCGATTCCAACTGGAAGAAAGTCGCCGATGTCCCGGCCCTGTCCTTCGAGCGCATGGTCAGCGTGCCCGACCAAGGGGCCACGAACTCGGCGACCAGCCTCACGAACACCGTGAGTGATCGCTACTACCGCGTGGTGGCACCGGCCACGAACTGAAGAAGGCCCGGACGGTTCCAATTCAAAGCGCGCACCGGCACGGATTCAATCGGAGTAAATCTCTGCTCCCGCCTGTATCTTGGCCTGGGTACGGGTGAACACGGTCCGCGCTTGTGCCACCACGCGGATTCAGGCCCACTTTGCCGCGCATGAACCTGCGGCGCTACTTGGCCACGCTTTCCACGGGACGTCTGATCCTGTGGTGCTACTTCATCTGGTACGTGGTCGTGCTGGTGAATTATTTTGACCCCTCCGCGCGGCTCTGGCTCACGTCCCTAGGTTTGAGCGTGATCAGAGGCTTTGCGCTCTACTTGAGCACGGCCGGCTCTGGCACGACCCGGGTCAAACTGGATCGCTGGCAGTTATTCCGCCTTTTTCTGATGCCCTTTTGCGTGTCGAGCTTCGCCGCGCTGGTGAAGGGGAAGAACTTCATCCTCATCTTCTCGCCCGATCCGCGTGAAACCCTGCTGGCCGGCGCGCTCTCCTCGCCTTCGGCTTGGTGGTCCTCACGGTGAAACGGGCTGGACGACCGCTCTCTTTCTGAGCGCTCGTCTAAAAAATTGGCGGCGAAGTTCGCCCGCTTTCGACGCAGCATCGTCCGAAAGATTGTGGTGTAATTTTTCTAATGATGTCGAAAGCGTGGCGTTGCTGCGCCCGAGAACGGGCGAACCCCGGGTCCGACAGGCTTCGGAGCGCAGGCGACTTTTTTCAGACCGTCCCTGAAAAGCCCGTCCAGGTGCCGCGCTCGGTCTGTTGGTTTGGGGGCAAAAAAAACGGCGCTCCATGAGCGCCGTTCAAAAAGTTGTGGCGTTCGATCAACTCGCACGACGACGGCGGTTGACCAAGGCCAGCCCGCACAGGCCGCCGATGATGACGAGCGCGTAGGTGGAAGGCTCGGGCACGGAGGTCGCCACGAGGGACGCTCCGAAATTGATCGGCACGTTCGTGCCGCGGAGTTCCCATCCCGTACCGTCATTGAACCAGTAATCGTTTTCGCTCATGCCAACGGTCGGGGGCTGATAGAGCGCAATGCCCGCCACGTCGTTACCGCTGATACCGCCAAAGGAAACCGAGAAGGTGAAGCGGTCAGGAAGGCCGACAAAATTCAAATCGTATTGCAACGTATTGCGTCCGCTGGGATCAGTCGGCGCCGGCAGCGTTTGCACTAGACTGTCAAAGAAAACACTGTTGGGTTCAAAGGTGTTGTTGCCGAGAGGCGCACCGTCGTTGTTGTAGAAGCGCAACCGCACCGTCTCGTCACCGTCGAGATTCAATCCGTAATACTCGAAGCGGAAGGTTTGACCGAAACGGCCACCCGCTCCGAGAATGATCTCGTCGCCCACCTGGTTCAATTCAGGATTGAGAATGGTGCCGGTGTAACTGGTGGCATTGCTATAGACGATGGAGGTGGCACCTTGGGCAGCCACAGCGGCCAACGACAGTGCGACAATTGTTGAAAGAGTTTTGTTCGGTTGCATTTGGATCTGGGTTTCCTGCACGGGCGGCATCGTGGTTTCACTAATGCGGAGTGTCAACGACTTTTTTGTTTTCGGTGATTCATAGATTTCATCCTGCGAATTCATGGCTTGCCGCCGCCGGAGCGCGCGGGCTAACTGCGCGCCATGCCCCGGCTGCATTCCGACAGTTCTAACCCGCCCACGCGACCCCTGGCCTGGCTCGACGCCGCCACGGAGGGCGTGCTGGCGCTGATGATTATCTTTTCGCCGTGGGCCTTCGGCACCACGCAGCCGTGGGCCATCGCGTGCATGAACACCGGCGGTTACTTGCTGGGCGGATTGTTGATTGGGAAATGGTTTTTACGCCGCCCGTCCGCGACACCCGCGCCGAGTCTGCTTCATTCCGCTTGGACGAAAACGCTCTTCACCCTGACGCTCGCGGTACTGGCTTACATCCTCGTCGCGGCATTGAACGCGGAGTTCATCTACCTGCCCGCCGAGTGGCGGCAGGAACCGCGCCCGCATGTGAAATGGCTGCCGCACTCGCTCGACCGCGACGCGACTTGGGCCGTGTTCTGGAACTGGCTCGCGCTCGCGAATGTGTTCTGGGCCGTGGGCGACTGGCTGATGGGCGACCGCACGCCCGAGGGAATTCTCCGCACGCGGCGCTTGCGAAGAATGATTGGTCTGCTGGCCGCGAACGCCGCGCTCGTCGCGCTCGAAGGCATCATCCAGCGCCACAGCGGCACCGCGAAACTGCTCTGGTTCATGCCCACGCGCGATAATCCCTCGGCCTCGGCGCAGTTCGGCCCCTACGCCTACCGGTCGAACGCCGCGCAATTCTTCAACCTCATCTGGCCGGCGGCGCTCGCCGTGTGGTGGCTGGGACACACGCGGGCCAAGGCCGGCGCGCAGGCCCATCAGTGGTTGCTGCCCTGCGTCATGCTCCTGATGGCCGGCTCGCTCGTGTCGTTGAGCAGGGGCGGCGTGGCGGTGACGATTCTGCAACTGGCCGCGTGCGGTTTTCTCCTCGTCACCAGCGGTTCCTTCAGCCGGGGCGCACGCGGCGGACTGGCGCTGGGACTGGCCGCGACGCTCGGCGCGGCGGCGTTCTTTGGCTGGGAGCAGCTCGCGCCCCGTTTGGAAATGAAGGACCCGTTGAGCGGACGCAGCGAGACGTACGAACTGGCCGCGCGCATGACGGACGACTACCCGTGGTTCGGCACCGGTCCCGGCGCGTTCCGTTCCGTGTTTCAATTTTATCGGAACTCGCCCGACGACTACTGGCCGGGGCAGTTGCACAACGACTGGCTGGAGTACCTCATCACCTTCGGGCGCGTGGGCGGCGGGCTGCTGCTCGCAGCCTTCTTCATGGTGCTCGTGCGGGCGTTCCGTCCGGGCGGCGTGCGCGTGCCTTGGACCTTTGCCGCGCTGTTCGGCACGGCCCTCGGCGGCTGCCTGCTGCACGCGCGGTTTGATTTTCCGCTCCAGATTTACTCCATCCAGTTTGTCTTCGTGATCCTGTGCGCCGGGTTGTTCAGCCTGTCGGCCGCGGGGAAAAAATAAGGCGCTCCGCCGGCTCATTCAAAGTTTGTTCCGCGCGGGCGCGTCCGCTATCGTGCCGCCCATCCAACATGCCATGCGCGCGGCCTTGAATAATTTTTTACTCCTGCTGTCCCTCACCCTCACGCTCCGGGCCGCCGACTGCCCGCTCGTTTTTCCCGTCTCCGACGCCGGCTGGTACAACGCGGCGAACTTCCACGATCCGGAGAACAACAACTACATCGTCGGCTACCACGCGCCGGGCGCGGCGGAACTGAGAAACTTTTTCGTTTTTGATCTGCCGGTGCTCAGTGGCGCGGTGGCGGGGGCGCAGTTGCGGATTTACACCTTCACCATTAATGCGCCACCGGGCGCGGAGACGTTGGAGTTGCATCACGTCGCCACGCCGGTGTCCACGCTGGTCGCGGGCGAAGGGGCGGGCGTGACGAATGTCTTCAACGATCTTGGCGACGGCCTGCTCTACGCCACGCGGGCGGTCACGAACACGCAGGCGAACAGCTTCATCACGCTCACACTGAACTCAAATGCCATCGCCGCACTCAATGCCGCGAGCGGGCAGCGGTTCGCGCTCGGCGGACGGCTCAGCACGCTCGCCGCCGCGCCCGGCGTGGATGAAAAGCTCTTCGCGTATTCCTCGGGCCGCGCGCCCTACGTGGAACTGACGCTGACTTTTGCCGGGACGAACGCGCCCTTCCTCTTCCAGCAACCGCCGCCGCTCCTGCTCACGAACAGCGGCAGCCCGGTGACCTTCAGCGTGAGCGCGTGCGGCGCGGAGCCGTTGCGCTATCGCTGGTTCTTCAACGGCGTGCCGTTGAACCAGACGAACAGCACACTCACGCTCGGCGCGCCGAGCAGTGCTTCGAGCGGAACCTATTTCGTCGTGGTCACCAACGTCTTTGGCGCGGTCACCAGCGCGCCCACGGAACTGCTGGTGGATGGTTTTGCGCCCATCATTTTCAATCTTCCGTCCGAGTTGTCCGTGCTGGCGGGCCAGCCCGTGGGATTGTCCGCGTCGGTCAGCGGCAGTCCTTATCCCGCCCTGCAATGGCAGGTCGCCGGACTCGACATCCCGGGCGCGACCTCCAGCTACTATGAGGTGCCCGCCGCGCTCACCTTGCAGTCATTCACGTTCTCGCTCGTGGCCACGAATCTTCTCGGCGCGGTCACGAACCACGTCACGCTGCGGCCCGAGCCGATGCTGTTCTACGGCCCGCAAGATCAACAGGTGTCGGGTGGAGAGACGGTTTATGTGGAGGTGAGCATGAGCGGTCAGCCGCCCTTCACGTATCAATGGCGGCGGGACGGCACGAACCTGCCCGGTGCAATCACCCGCACGATCACGTTCACAAATTTCCCCCTCGGCACGTCGAACAGCTTCGCCGTGGTGGTCACGAATCCCTATGGCACGCGCACCAGCGCCGTCGCCACCGTCACGTCGCCCGCGTTTGATCCGCCCAGCGCGTTCACGCCGACGGCGCCTCAACTGCCCAGGTTTGGCCGCGACACCGTGCTCTTCGTCCAGAGGGCCGGCGCGTTGCCCATGCGGTTGCAATGGCTCTTCAACGGCCAACCGCTCGCGGGAGAAACCAACTCGTCGCTCACGCTGCTGATTTTTTCCGCCAGCCAGCAGGGCGGCTATTCCTACGCAGTGACGAATCAGTTTGGCACCGACGTCAGCCCCGCGCTCCTGCTCTCCGGCGGATTTGAGCCGGCGTCGCTCTATGCACTGACCACCTCTCGGGAGGCATTCGCCGGTGACGTGGTGGGTCTGCTCGGCCGGCCCTTCGGCTCGCCGCCGCCGAGTCTGCAATGGCAGCACCACGGCACGAACCTGCCCGGCGCGACGAACCTCTCGCTGCTCTTCACCAACGTGACACCGGCGGAGAGTGGCTTCTACTTGCTCCAGGCCAGCAACATCTTGAACAACACCGTCGTCGGCATCTCGCTCACCGTGCAGCCGCGTCGCGCACTCGACCGCTGGACATGGCGCAACCCGCGTCCGCAGGGCAACGACCTGCACGGCGCAGCATTCGGCAACGGACGCTGGGTCGCCGGCGGAGAAGGCGGCTCACTCATCACCTCGACCAACGGCGCGGACTGGACGGTGACCTCATTGAGCCAGGCGCTCAACGTGCGGCACGCGGTGTTTGGCAACGGCCTCTTCGCCGTGCTCACGGAAGGAGCGCTCGACCCGCCGATCCTGTTCACGTCCACGAATGGCACGGACTGGCTTCCGCAGGCGCTGACCGTGCCGGGGCAGGCCAGTCTGCATTTCGTGAACGGCGAATTCGTCCTAGTCAGCTTCTCGTCCACGGAACTCCTCACGCTGTTCCGTTCCACGGACGCGCGGAACTGGTCGCGGCACATTCTCCCCGCGCAATATTACTACGGAACTGTCGTCGGCCTCGCCTCGGGTAATGGACATCAAGTCCTCGTCAACGGCTACGAGGCCCTGGTCTCGACCGACGGCACACGCTGGGAACAGCACGCCTGCCCGGCGTATCCGAGCCGCCTCGTCTTCGCCAACGGTCTCTTCGTCGTGACCACCTACTTCGGCGAAGTGTGGACTTCGGCGGATGGCCGCGCGTGGTTTCTGCGCCACACGGTTTCTCCCGCCGCCTCGGGAAGCACGCGTCAATTGAACAGCGCGGCGGGTGGCCAGGGGCAGATCATCGCCGTGGGCAAGGATGGAACCATCGTCCGTTCCACCGACGGCCAGACGTGGACGACCGCGAACGCGACCACGACCAGGCATCTTCAAGAGGTGATCTTCACCGGCACGGAATGGCTCGTGACCGGCAACGACGGCGTGTTGCTCACCTCGCCGAACGGCGTGACGTGGACGGACCGCCGCGTCGGACGCACGCGCGACTTGTATGGAATCATTTTCACCAACCAGCAGTTCGTCGCGGTCGGCTACGAAGGCACGGTGCTGACCTCGCCCGAGGCGCTGACGTGGACGGTGCGCGCCTCCGGCACCACGCGCGACTTGCACGCGATCACTTACGCGAACGGACTTTACGTGGCGGGCGGGCGCGTCGGCACGATCATCACCTCGCCCAACGCGGTGAACTGGACGACTCGCACCACGCCCACGACGAATTACATTGAGCGTCTCGCGTGGGGCGGCGGACGTTTCGTGGCGGCGGCCACGCACGGAACCATTCTTAGCTCGACCAACGGTTTCACCTGGACGGAGCAAACGCATTCTGCGCCGCCTGACACAGAGTTTGAAGGCGTGGCTTTCGGCGGCGGACGTTTCGTGATGGTGGGCGTGAACACCGATTCGCGCGCGCACTCGGTCATGCTCGCGTCCTCCAACGGCGTGGACTGGGTGAACACTTCCGTGGACGTGGGCAAGGGCCTGCGCGGCGTGGCGCACGACGGCCAGCAGTTCCTCGCGGTCGGCAACGACGGGGTGGTGATTTTTTCCAGCAACGGCCTGAACTGGGCGGCGCCGCAATTCGTCACGCCCTTCCGCAACTGGCGGCACGTCCGCGCCGCGCTCGGGCATTTCATCACCGTCGGCAACAACGGCGCGGTCGCCGACTTCGCCACTTTCGGCAACGTCGGCTGGCATCCCGACACCAGTGTCGCAGCGCAGAACCTGCACGATGTCGCGTATGGCGCGGGAAAGTTCGTGGCCGTGGGCAACGCGGGAACCATCTTGCAATCCGAATTTGCGGTGCCGCATTTCTCCACGCCTGCTTACACCAATGGCGTGACGCGTTTCCGCATCACCGGCGGACTGGAGGAGCAATACCGCGTCGAGTCCTCGCTGTTCCTGAACTTCTGGTCCACGGTCGGCACTTACACGAACGATGGCAATGGCGTGACCTTTACGAACGCGGGCCATCCGTTCCAAGGCTTCTACCGCGCCGTGAGTCCGTGAGGGACGCGTCCCGGTTCAGCACTGTGCCATTGCACTTCCCCGCCCGCTCCCGTACCACTCTCGCCCATGCGTTTCATCGCCACGGTCATCGAAAAATTGCAGCGACATCCGAAGCGGCTCGTCTTCCCCGAAGGCACCGAGCCGCGCATCCTTCAGGCCGCGCGCCAGTTCTATTCGCTCAAGCTCGGCGCGCCCATTCTGCTCGGCGACCGTGCGAAAATTAAGAAGGTCGCCGAGGAGCTGAGCATCTCGCTCGAAGGCGTCCGCATCCTCGATCCCGAATACAGCGAGGAGCGCGAAGGCTTCGCGCAACGCTACGAACTCATCCGCCGCGCCAAGGGCATCAAAATCGAGGAGGCGCGCGACGCGATGCGCAATCCAAACTATTTCGGCGCGATGATGGTCGCCATGCACCAGGCCGACGGCGTGATCTCCGGCGCGAGCGAAACCATGGGCAGCACGTTGCGCCCGCTGTTTCAAATCATCAAGGTCGCGCCGCAGACCACCACCGCGTCGAGCTGCATGATCATGGAAGTCGAGGACACCCGCTTCGGCGAACAAGGCGTGATGTTCCTCGCGGACTGCGGCGTGATTCCAGAGCCGGACGTGGAACAGCTCTCGGACATCGCCGTGACCACGGCGCAACTTGCGCGGCACTTGCTCGGCACGCGCCCGCGCGTCGCTCTGCTCTCCTACTCCACGAAAGGCAGCGCCACTCATCCCAGCATCGGCAAAGTCCAGGCCGCCACCGCGCTCGCGCGGCAGAAGGCGCACCAGAAAAATCTTCAGGCGGACTTCGACGGCGAGTTGCAGGTGGACGCCGCGCTCATCCCCGACATCGCCGCGCGCAAATTGCCGGACAGCAAAGTGGCCGGACGTGCCAACGTGCTCATCTTTCCCGACCTGAACTCCGGCAACATCGCCACCAAGCTCGTGCAGCACATCGGACGCGCCCATGCTTACGGGCAAATTCTCCTCGGCCTCGACCGTCCCGCCGCCGATGTCTCGCGCGGTTCCAGCACGCACGACATTCTCGGCGTGGCCGCCATCGTCGGCACGCAGTCCATTTCGTATTCGCAGCTTTATCCGAAGGCGGGCGAGCGGTTGCCGGGCGATAAGTAAGAATTCAACCGAGGCGAATCGAAGAAGTGTCAGCGCAAGAACTCATCCACCGTCAGCCCGGTCTGCGCAATGATGGCGCGCAAGGTGCCGCGAGGAAGGTCGCCAGGATGACACGCAACCATCGTGAGCTTGGCAGTGCGACGATTGATCCAAAATTCGTGGCTACCTTTGCCGGGGCGCAGATATTCAAAACCATGCCGCCGCAAGTGCGCGACCACGTCGCGATATTTGAGCGATGGAAGACGGTGGCTCAAGCAGGCATCGGCAGGGCCACGGGCAGGGAGAGATGGAAGGCGCGAGATTTCTTTTTCAACGCGCGCTTGAGCAACGGGGGCAGCGGCAGTTTTTCCGTCAAATACACTTCGATGAGCAGGCGGGCGTTGGCCTGCGCGAGTTCCATCGTCTCCGCGCGCGTGCGGCCTTGCACGACGAGTCCGGGCAGGTCGGTGCTCGTTCCGAGGAAGCCGCCTTCGGCCAGCGGTTCGATTTTCACGTCGAGAACAATTTCCGTTTCCATCGCCCGTGACGTTAAGCCGGGACTCGGAAACGACAAGCCCGAAACCTGATTCATGAACGACACCACCCCCCGCGTCTTCATCGCCGCCACGCGCCAGAATGACGGCAAGACCACCACCTCGCTCGGCATGGTCGCGGCGCTCCAGAAGCACTACCGCCGCGTCGGCTACATCAAGCCGGTGGGCCAGCGTTTCGTGGAAATCGCCGAGCACAAGATCGACGAGGACACGGTGCTGATGGACAGCGTGTATCAACTCGACTGCCCGCTCGTCAGCATGAGTCCCATCGCCGTCGAGCCGGACTTCACGCGCAAGTATTTAGCGAACGCGAATTACGACGCCCTGGTACGCAAGATTGAGGAAGGTTTTGACCGCGTGGCGTGGGAAAAAGATTTCGTCCTCTGCGAAGGCTCGGGCCACGCCGGCGTCGGCTCGGTGTTCGACTTGTCGAACGCTCAGGTCGCCAAGGTGCTGTGCTCGAAGGTCATCATCGTCACCCGCGGCGGCATCGGCAAACCCATCGATGAAGTCGCGCTCAACCAGGCGCTCTTCGAGAAGGAAGGCGTGGAAATCATCGGCGTGATTGTGAACAAGGTCGTGCCCGACAAGGTGGATTACGTCACCGAATTTGTGGGCAAGGGACTCAAGCGGCGCGGCCTGGCCTTGCTCGGCGTCATTCCTCACCAGCCTATTCTCTCACGCCCCACGCTGCGGCTGATCCTCGAAGAACTCGAGGCCGAGCCGCTGAACAAGTCGAAGCAGATGCTCAACCTCGTCGAGGACATCGTCATCGGCGCGATGAGCGTCCAGAACGCGCTCCCGTTTTTCCAAGACGGCGTGCTCGTCATCATCCCCGGCGACCGCGAGGACATCCTGCTCGCCGCCGCCGCCGAGCTGTGCAGCGCGGACAAGCCGCAACTCGCCGGCATTGTGCTCACCGGCAATCTCCGCCCGAGCGACGCCGTGATGAAACTGATTCGCGACATGCCCTACCCCGTGCTGCTCGCCAAACAGGACAGCTACGAAGTCGCCTCGAAAGTCCACGACATGACCGTAAAGACGCGTCCCGACGACGCGGAAAAAATCCGACTCATCCGCGACATGATCGCGCAGCACGTGGACGTGAAGAAGATTCTGGCGTCGCTCTGAACCGGAACCATGCAGTTGTAGCCTCACGCCAAGGCCGCGAAGGCCGCGAAGAAAAAGGTGCACTTGCATGGACTGGCCCGTGGGGGAAGAACACTTTTCCGCGCCAGCTCCGCACCACCCGAAGGCCCATTCCTTTGCGCCCTTCGCGGGCTTGGCGTGAGGCAGGGTGGATTCCAACGGCATGGTTCCGGCTGAACTGCGCGGGGGAAGCCGTCAGGCCCGCGCCGCCAGCCGCGCGGTGTGGTGCTGGTGGCGGGCGTGCAGTTCGCGCAACGCGGCGAGCACCGCGCCCGAGTCCATCTCATGCACCTCGAAGCCACGGCCCACGCCTTGCAGGAGCGTGATCGTAAGCTGCCCGCCGAGATGCTCGCGAAATTCTTCCAGACCTTTCAGCACCACCAGTTCACCGTCGGAATCCTCGTGCAGCAGTTCGTTGGCGAAGAGTTCAAAGCCCAGTCGTTCCAGCAAGACAAGAATGCGTTCCGCGCTCACCGCGTCGAGATAGCCCATCGCACGCGCGTAAATGACATCGAGCGCGATGCCCACGGCCACGGCCTCGCCGTGCCGGATGCGGTAGTCGGAAATCTGCTCCAGCTTGTGCGCCGACCAATGGCCGAAATCGAGCGGGCGCGCGGAGCCGAACTCAAAGGCGTCGCCACTGGTCGCAATGTGGTTCATGTGCAGCTCCGCCGAACGGGTGATGAGCCGCTGCATCGCGTCCGGCTCGAAAGCGGCGAGCGCGTCCGCGTCGCGCTCGATCTGATTGAAGAAGGCGGAGTCACGAATGAGCGCCACTTTCACCGCCTCGACGTAGCCCGCGCGCTTGTCGCGGTCCGGCAGCGAAGCGAGCAGTTCGAAGTCATTGATAACCGCGAACGGCGGCGCGAACGCGCCGATAAAATTCTTTTTGCCGAAAGCGTTGATGCCGTTCTTCACGCCCACGCCGGAATCATCCTGGCTCAAGGTGGTGGTCGGGATGCGGACGTGGCGCACGCCGCGATGCGCCGTCGCGGCGGCCAGCCCCACCACGTCGAGCAGCGCACCGCCGCCGATGGCGATGATGTAGGAATGGCGGTCGATGTGGTGCTTCTCGACGTGCGATTGGATTTCGGAGACGTGGAAGTAGGAATTTTTCGCGCGCTCGCCGCCCTCGATGATCATGGGCGCGCAGACCAGCTTCAATTCGCCCGCGTGCCGCGCGAAATACGCCTCGATGTCCGGGATGAGTCGGGGCTGGGCCGCCGCGAGCATCTCGTCCACGACCACGAGGGCCTTCGCGACGGGATTGCTGCGGTCGAGAGCCAGCACCTGGCGGAGCAGGTCGCTACCCGCGCCAAACAGGCCGCGCGTGAAATAAACGCGATGCCGCCACGTCACCGTAATTGTCCGTTCAATGCTGGTCATGGTTTTCCTGAGAGTGAGGATTTCGACGCGCGGCGGCGAATTTTTATTTAGGCGGTGTTGAGGGAAGCCGGCCGCCACGTGCCCCCGGCGTCCCGCCGGGTGAAGGCTTGGTAACTTCCAGCGTGGCTCGGCCCGGGAGCCGCGTTCCTCAGAGAAACTCCACCCGGCGGGACGCCGGGGGCACGTTCCTACGGCTCTACGCGCACGCGGTAGAATTGCTGCGTGAGAGGCGTGTGTTGAAATTCCTGCACCCCGCCCGTGCCCGGCAGTTCGCCCGAAACCGCCGTCCATCCGCCGCCGAGCGCCGCGCTGGCCTCCACGATGTAGGTGAAGCCGGAGAGCGTGGGAAAACGGAGCGTCACCGTCGCGCTATCGCTCTGAATGCTGAGCGCCGGCAGCGCCACGAGCGCGAAGGGCGCGCTGAAGCCGGTGTGTCCTTCGTCATCCGCCACGCGCAGCACCACGTTCGTAGTGAGCATGTTCAACGTGACCGTGCCAGTCCACACGCCGTTCACAAAGCCGCCCGTGGTGATGGGCTGAAGCGGCACCGTGCGGTCCATGACCAGCCGCACATTCGGAACGCGCGCGATGGAGGCGGGCGGCGGCGAGTTGCCCGCCCAGTCGAGCGGATTGCCGTGCGCACTGTCCGTGCGCAAGAACACCGAGCGCAGGCCGGCGGTCGCGGTCGAGCGCACCAGTCCGTCCACGGTGAAGCTCGAATTGTTGTAGCTCACATCGACCATCAGGTTCTGGCTCCCCTCGTACTCGAACGGCACCGAGAACGTGAACATGACCCAGCCGGTCTGCCCGACCAGTGTGTCGTGCTGATAATTTGTCACCCACGTCGAATGCCAGACGGGCGTGAAGTATTGCGCGTCCGGCGTGGCCCGCAGGCGGATGGTGAAGTTGCTCAAGGTCTGTCCCGGCGCCTGCGCCACGTCCAGCGCCAGCGCCACGATGCGGCCCGCTCCGCCCAGCTCGTTGGTCAGGTAAATCGACTGCACGCGCGCGTCGTGGAATGACGTGGCCAGCGGCAGATTCCAGGTCGTGCTGTTTGAGGCCACGGTCACGACATGCTGTTCGCGCAGCGCGAGCAAGGCGGCGGGGCCGTTGAAACCGGTGGCCACTTCACCTGTCCCGTCCCGCGCGGTGATGACGACCGGGACGGGCACGCCGGCATAATTGCTCCCCGGCACCGGCGCGAAAGTGAACGCGGCCAGCGCGGCGATGTCGTCGTCGAGGATCGTCGCCACGCCCGCGCTGCGTTGCAGCGTGGCGTTGATCGAACTGGAGAGGCCGAGGAAAAAAGTCTTGGTCGGCTCGGGCAGGATGTCGCCAATGACCTGCACTTGGACGACGAGGCTGGTCACGCCCGGCGCGAAGGCCAGCCCGCCATACCGTTCCTGAAAATCCAGGCCCGCCAGCGCCGTGCCGTTGGCCGTGGCGTAGCTGACGGTCACGATGCGTCCGCTCGGCGCGGACAGGCGCAGGACGAACGTCGCCGGCGTGAAACCCGCGTCGCCTTCGCTCACGATCACGTCGTCGATGATCAGCGCGGGCTGGACGTCGTTGTCGTTGATCGTGCCGGTGGCCACGGCCTTGTTGATTTCAAGCAGCGCCGGGGCGGAGAGCGTGATGGAGAAAGTCTCGTTGGCCTCGCTCAACGTGTCGGGATGCAGGAGGACGGAGACCGTGCGGTTCGTGACGCCGGGCGGAAAGAGGATCACGCCGTTGGTCGCCGCGTAGTCGAGGCCCGCCGTGGCCGTGCCGTCACTGGTCGCATACGCGACGCTGGACGTGCCCGTGCCCGGCGCGTTGAGGCGCAGGTTGAAGGTCATGAACTGCGTGCTGGAATTCGGCTCGCTGTTTGTCAGGTCGAGAATTGAGACCTGCGGAAAGGTCGCGATGGTCGCGAGTGTCAGGCGGTTGTTCGCGGAATTGCCATCCGGTTCGCCCCGAAAAATGGCCGCGTGATTCGTGATCAAACCGCGCGCCAGCACCGTGGTTCCAATGGTCACGCCCGCCGCCGCGCCCGCTGCTACGGTGCCGAAATCGCACGTCACCACGCCGTTGGAAACCGCGCACGCGCCCTGCGACGGCAGAGCCGAGGTGAACGCCGAGTTCGTGCCTAGCGTATCGACCAGCCGCACCAGCGTGGCGGCGTCCGGCCCGTGGTTCGTCACGCTGAACTTGTAGATCAGCGGGTAGCCGACCAGCACGTCATTCGTCACCGCGCCGAGCAGGGCCAGGTCATTGCGCGAGAACACGTCGAAAGGATTGCTCAACGCGCCGCGTCCCGTTGCGTCCGCGATGCCAAAAGTCATCGGCGCGGCGTCGGCCAGCACCGTGACCAGCGTGGTGCCGGTGCCGCCGCTGAACTGGAGCGGCGTGCTCGCGAACGGCACGGAAATCAGCCCGGAGAAATTCGTGAACAGCCCGACGTTGTTGGTGCCCAGGCTGCGCGGCGCGAAAACCCAATCCCCGGCGGAATGATGATCGCTGCGGCCCCGCCGCTGGTAGGTCACGTTCGCATCAATGTTCACCGGCACCGGCGGGCCGCTCCATTGCGCGGGGCTGATCGAGATCGGATTCACAATCAGCGTGGGTTCGGCCCCGGCGGCGCAGACGAAATCCACCGGTTCGCCCAGCGCGTCGAGCAGCAGCACGGCGATGGGATTGTTCTCCATGTTGTTGTTCCAGCCGGTCAGCGCCGGCACGGTGAAGATGGGATACGCGCCGGGGAAGAATTGCGCGGGCAGTTGCGGCGGAAAACTGCGCACCTGAAACACGCCACCCGCCGGGGCCGTGACGCCGGAAGGCACGGTGAAGGTCGCGTACGGCGCGGGCCACGCCTGCCAGTCATAGAGCACGACCTTCCAGCCCGCGATGTTGACCGGCCGCCCGGAGACATTTTGGAACTCCACCCGGTCCAAGCTGCTCACTTCCAACTCCGAGATGACAATGGTGGAGTCGGTTTGCATGGTCGCGGAATTCGTCAGCGTGAGCGGGCCGGTGTAGTTGGTCACGAGCAGGCCGTATTCGTCCGGCACGAGAACGTTGAGCGAAAACGCCTCGCCCACGTATTGCGGCGAAGGAACGGTCTCGATCAAAAAATAATTCGTCGCCGTGCGGAACTGCCAGACCGCGCTCGGCTCCGAGGGAAACGGCGTGAGCCGCGCCACGACCTGCCAGTAGTAAACCGTGTCCGGCTGTAAATGCCGCGGCAGCCTCACCGACGATCCGCCCGTGCTGGCCAGCGGACTGAGCAGCGAAAAATCCGTGGTCGTGCCCAGGAACACGTCGTAAAGCGTGCCGGGCGGCGCCCTCGGATTGACCGTCCAGCTCAACTCCGTGTCGCGCGGGACATGGGTGGCGAGATCCGCCGGCCCCGGGTCTGACGGCGCGAACGGGCGCTCATCATCCACCACCGCCACCGTGCCCACGCCGCTGAGGAAACCGACGGCGCTGGCCGTGATGCGGACGGACTCGAAGGCGTTGGTCACGCCGTTGTCCCCGGCGAGGAGATTAAACTTCACGCTCGTCTGCCCGGCGAGGTTGGTCACGAAGGCCGGCACGTTGACCAGTTCAGGATGATTCGACTGCAAGGCCACCACCACGTTGGTCACGGGTTTTCCGGCGAAGCTCACGGTGCCCGCGTTCGTGAGCGTCCCCTGCCCTTCGGTCACTTCGGGCGGCAGCGTCACGGTGAGCGCGCGGTTCTCGTTGTCGTTCACGCGGATCACGTCGAAGTCGCCCGTCCAGTTCACGACCGAGGCCTCGATGACGACGTTGGCCGTGCCGTCGAACAGGTCGTTGTCCACCAGCACGAGATTAAACTGGGCGGAATTTTGCCCGGCAGGAATCACGGCCGTCGGCGCCACGAGCACGCGGTTGGTGTTGTCCGAGATCAAATTCACCGTGATCGGTTTCACCGCCGTGACGTTCGCGCTCACCGTGCCCGCCGCGATGAGCACGCCGCCCTCGGTGCCGGTCGAGACGATGTTGAGCACGAGGCTCGCCGCCTGTGCGTCATGCACCAAGGTCGCGGCGCTGACGGAAGGCCGGTCGTCGAAATGCGCGGTGATGGTTACGCGCTGCGAGCCGTCGGCGATTCCGTCGTCCACCGCGTCGAAGCCGAAGAAGCCCGTCGTCTGTCCGGCGGGAATGAAGAGCGGATCGAAAATGACGATCTCGTTCGTGTCGCCCGAGGTGAAGGTGACGAGCAGATGGTTGGTGAGCGGCGCGCTGAGCAGCACGGTGCCGGGCGTCGCGACTTCGCCCTCGTTCACTCCGGGCGGGAGCAGCAGCGTGGCGACCGAGACGCAAGGCCCGGCGGCGCTCAAATCGCTCTCCACGAAATCTGGCGGCAGTCCGAGGCCGCGCGAGAGGCCGGAGTAGAGCACGGGATTGCCGGGGTCGCTGATTTGCGCGTTCAGCCACGTCAGCCGCAGCGCGCCGTCAAACCACATTTCGAGCTGCGCGCTGTTCAGGTTCGCAGGCACGCCGAACTCGGGCACATCCAGCCACGTCACCACGAGGCGGTCCGGCAGTTGCCGCCAGCGCACACTGCCGCCCGCCGCCGGGTTCAGATCCGCGAACAGCGGAGCCACGCGCACGCGCGAAAAAAATTCACCCAGTCCGGAGGCAAAGGCGTTCGTGTTCGGACCGGGATTGAAGGTCACGTTGCCGTTCGCCCCGACGAAGATCGTGCTGGAACTCATTCCGTAGATGGACACCTGCCGCCCGTTCGTCAGCACAATGGATTCATACTCGTCGTCGCCCAGCGTGAGCGGCGTGTGGCCGGAGGGATCGTGGTAGAACATCGGGACCGGCTCGCGGCAGGCGCGGTAGAAATTTTCCGACAGATTCGGCGTGAGCGTGAGGGCGCTGTAGTTCAGGTCAAACGGGCGGGCGGTAAAGTTCTCGGCGAAATGATCCACGGTACCGACGCGCAACGTCACGTTCAGCAGCGTGAGGTCGCCATTGTTTGTGTTGAGCACGCTGACCGCGCCGACGTAGGTCCCGCTGGGCAGCGCGAGGGCGTTGCTGTTGACGGTCACGTCGAGCGGCACCAGCGCACCGGGGGCCAGAGTTCCGTTGGTAGGCGTGACGGCGAGCCACGGCGTGGACGTGAACGCGCGCCAGCCGAGCGGGGCCGGTCCGCTGTTCACGATCTGATACTCCCGCGCGGCGGGCGCGAACGGCCCGCCGGTCTGGCCCTGGCTTTGAAAATCCGAGAGCGGCGTCACGACCAGCGGGCCGGACTGGACGGCATCGACTTCCAGCGAGACGCCAAGGGTGATGACCTGCGCGCGCGAGACGTTCGTGTAGAAAATGAGGGCGGGATAAATCCCCGCCGGCAGCACGGCGGCGACGGACGTGAGCGTGACGAAATTCGTGAACGAGCCGCCCGGCGTGAGCACGCCCTGGTTCACGGCCAGTTGCAGCCAGTTCGCATTCACGGAGGCCACCCACGTCACGCCGGTGCCGCCGCCATTGGCCAGCACATGCTCCAGCGCGGCCGGGACAAAGGTGCCGCCCGCCGGACCGAAGAAGGCGTTTGCCATGACCGCCACGCTGAACTCCGGCTGCAACGGCGTGGCATACGACTCGACGATGCCCGTCGTGATCGAACTCTCCGGACACACCGCGCCCACTCCCAGCCCGCGCCGCGCAAACGCGGCCCACACCTGGTTCGTGTCGCCGGAGAAGCCCGGCGTGGCCTGGACCCCGAGCAGGATCGCGTCGCGCGCCTGGAGAAAACTGGGATTCGGCGGCGCGAGCACCAGCCCGCGCGTCACGTAGCCGAGGATGCGCCGGTTCACGTTCGTGTAGTCCGCCGCGTTCGTCGGCGCGTATTTTCGCAGCAAGGCCGCGCGCATGTCCCACAACATGCTGCACCAGATTTCGCCCTGGCGATGCACGGAGTTGCCCGCGCTCGTCACGGTCGGATTGACTGGAATGCCCGGATGCGACGACGCCGTGCTGATGTCGAGGTCTTTGAACGTGAGCGGGTCCACGTTCAGGTTCGTCGAGTACGGGTAGCGCCGGATGCCGTAGTAATAGTTCTGCTGAAGTCCGTTGAACTGGTAGGTGATGTAGCCGCCCAGCGGATAGTTCCCGCCCAAGTCATCCTCGGGCTGGGCCAGCAGCGCGAGCGCGTAAAAATCCGACCAGCCCTCGCCCATCCCGTAGGTCTGCAACTGGCTGATGCCCACGCCGCCGCCGACCAGCCGGTCGGTCAGCCCGTGCGTGTATTCGTGCAGCACCACGTCGGCGTCGAAGTCGCCGTCGCGCGCCGGCGTCGGGCCGTTGAACAGGAACATCTGAATCTTCGGCGGATTGCCGTCGCGCGTGGGCGTGAAGTTCGCGTTGTTGAAACCGGAGCCGTCCTGCGCGTCGGCGAAGACCGCGTCGTTGTCCGCGCCGCCGCGTCCGAAGTTGTCCTTCTGGAAATTCCCCAGGCTCTCGGTGAAGCCCAGTTCGTAAAGCCGGTCGTGCATGAAGTTGCACCAGTAGAAAAGCTGCACCACGGCGGCGGGCTGCGAGTTCGTGGGACTGGTGGTGAAGTCGATGGGGAAATCAAACACGCGCTGGCCCTGCCCGTTCAACGTCGCCTGCACGCGCGGTAGATCAGCGCGGTCGTCGCCGTCGCGGTCGAGATGCGCGTCCACGTTGTTGCCGCGCGTCTCCATCACGCCGTCGTTCAGCCAGCCCAAGGGCGAGGCGGGCGCATGGAGGTTGCTGATCGAGAGCAACTGGCGCGGCGCGGACGGCGCTTGCGCGCTGCCCGGCACCGCCAGCCCCGGCGACATCGGAGCGGGACTGTCGCTCGTGAAGACGCGGTAATGAACTTCGCTGGCTTCGACCGTGAGTTTGCGGCGCACCAGAATCGCGCCGGTCTCCGCATCAATGATCAGCCGGAAGCGCTCGCTGAATTCCCGGCGGTTCAACTCCACGTCCCAGCACAGCCGCAACGTGTCGCCGTCCAGCGGCAGCCACACGAGGCTCGCGCCCGCCTCGCCGGGCAACGACGCGAGCTGGAAATTCTGTTTCAACGTGTGCGCAGCGGGCGCGGCGGTGAGTGACTTCGCCACAGAAAATGTTTCGCCCAGATTTTCCGCCGCGATCCGCAGCGCGCCTTCCGCGCGCAACGGCGGAGCCAGCGCCTTCGCCTTCCAATTCAGTGTCCCGCGATCCGCTGCGCGATCCGGCTCCGGCACGAACTGGCTGGAGAGTGAAATCAATTCCCCGCGCGCGTCGCTGTGCGCCACGAAGACCGAATCGAACACTGGAATGCCGTCCACCCTTTGCTCCCACGCCACCGTTCGCATCCCGAATTCGTTCGTGTGATTCCGCGTGGCCCGCGCCGTGGCGAGCACTTCCGGCCCGTGCCGGAACAGGGCGCGATGCTCTTCGAGAAACGCCTTCACCGGCTCGTCCTTCGCAAACCGTTTCGCGGTCGCCGCCGGCACCGCGCCGGACAATTTTCCGGCGGACGAGCGCACCCACTTGGGCGAGCCGAGGACGGGATCGAAATCCACCATCACGTCCGGGGCGCGCTGTTGGAGTACCGCGCGCGCGGTCTTCTGCCCGGCGGCGACGGCGGCTTTCGCGGGCGCGACGGTCAGTGCGCGGGCGCGCTGATCAAAATTGGTGAGCGATTCCCGCGACACCGCGTTCTGCGCCGATGCGGAAAAAACCATCCCCAGCAGAACCACGACGAAGGCCATCTGGCTCCGTCGAACGGTCCATTCAGGCAAGACAGAGCGAGTTTGGTTGCGGGCGAAAAAATTGATGCGGGAAGGTGCTGGCAGAAGTGCCGAAAGTCAATTCGTGGAACCCCGGTGGCGGCTGATGACCGCAGTTGCGTCCGGTCCGCCGGCTTCCTAACCTCCGCGCATGAATTCACTCGTGCCTTGCCTCGCCGGCCTGTCCGCCGCGCTCCTCTGCGGCTGCTCCACCATGAACACGTCACCGAAAAGTCACTTCGCCGGGATCGATCAGCTCGCCTCCTCCCCCGCCCTGCCCGATCCGCTCGTGCTGAACAACGGACGGAAGATCACCACCGCGCGCGAGTGGAACGATGAGCGCCGCCCCGAGTTGAAGGCCCTGTTCGCGCACTACATGTATGGCGAGATTCCGCCCAAGCCGGCGCGCCGCAACTTCGACACGCGGATCGTGGACAAACAGTTTCTCAACGGCGCGGCCACGCTCAAGCTCGTCACCATTTCCATCCCTGGACACGACACGCCGAAGATCGATCTGCTCGTCGTGACGCCGAACGCCGCGACCAAACCCGCGCCCGCGTTCCTCGCCCTAAACTTCTGCGGCAATCACGCCGTGCATCCCGATCCGCGCATCCCGCTCGCGAAAAGTTTCTTCGGCACCGGCTGCAAGGGCTGTGTGGACGGCCTCGCCACCGACGCCGCGCGCGGCGCACAGGCCACGAACTGGCCCCTCGAACAAATCATCGCGCGCGGCTACGTCTTCGCCACGTTCGCGAACGCCGACGTGGATTCCGACCGCGCGGGCGTTTCCGATGGGGTGTATGCGTGGCTCGCGAAAGAGCAGGCCGGTTCCGCCGCGAACTCCGCCACCACCAATCGCGGCTGCATCGCGGGCTGGGCGTGGGGCTTCCAGCGTTGCGTGGATTATCTCACCACCGACCTCGCCATTGATCCCGCGCGCATCGCCGCCGTCGGCCACTCGCGCAATGGCAAGACTGCGCTGCTCGCGGCGGCCTACGATGAGCGCATCGCACTCGCCATTCCGCATCAAGCCGGCTGTGGTGGCACCGCGCCAAACCGCGTCGCCCCCGCCCTGGCCGCGCCGCAGGCCAACGGCCGACCGACCGCCGAGACGATGGCCGTCATCAACAAAAGTTTTCCGCACTGGTTCAACGCCGAGTACAAAAAATTCAACGGCGCGCCCGAGAAACTTCCCTTCGATCAGCACGAGCTCGTCGCCCTCATGGCCCCGCGCCCGGTGCTGCTCTCGAACGCCGCGGGCGACCAATGGGCCAACCCCACGCAGCAGTTTGAAGTGCTCAAAGCCGCCGAGCCGGTCTATCGCCTGCTCGGTGCCGGCGGCTGCGACGCGAGCGAAATGCCACCCGAAGGCAAACTCATTAGCAGCAAGCTCGGCTACTACATCCGCCCCGGCGCGCACTCCATGACCAGCGGCGACTGGATGGTCTTCCTCGACTTTGCGGATCAGCAGATGCGGGCGCGCTGATGGATGGTGGCACTTCTCGCGCTGCGAGAAGTCGCGCCGCGCAGAGCGGCGCGCGGGCGTGACCGGACGCCTCCGCCACGTCTCACGCTTCTTAACCGGAACCATGCAGTTGATCGCGGGACCGCGCCCGCCCCGGGCGCCGTGGGCCGCGCCTCGCGGCCCACGGAGGGCACCGGAAAACACTCACCGTTTGGTGCGGTCCCGCGCGTCGGGTTCAGCGCGGGGGCGCGCTGAACTACAGCCGGGGCGGCTGCGCTCCCCGGTCTTTTCAACTGCATGGTTCCGGCTTAACCGCCCGCGCTCTGCGCGGGTTGGTTTTGTCGCAGCGCGACAAAACCCACCATCGTGAACTTGCGTCCGTCCGCGACTTGTTGAGAATCGCCGCCATGCCAGCAACGACGGCCAGCGATCTCTACGAAGTAAAGCCCTCGACCATCCACGGCACCGGCGTCTTTGCGCGGTGCGACATCCCCGCCGACACGGTCATACTGGAGTATCTCGGCGAGCGATTGTCGAAAGACGAGTCGGACCGCCGCCGCGTGGCGGGAAACTTTTTCGTCTTCACCGTCACCGACGAGTTCGACATTGACGGCGCGGTGGACTGGAACCCGGCTCGTTTCATCAATCACAGTTGCGCGCCGAACTGCGACGCCTGGATGGAGGACGAACGCATCTGGATCAGTGCGGGTCGCGATCTGCACGCGGGCGAGGAACTCAGTTTCAACTACGGCTACGACTTGCACGACTACGAGGATCATGTCTGCCAGTGCGGTGCGAAGGAATGCCTCGGGTTCATGGTCGCGGCCGAGCACTTCGAGGAGGTGCGGCAAAGGGAAGCGCGCAAGCGCGGGGGCTGAAACTTTGAACTCTGAACTTTGAACTTTGAACGGGGGCCGGACGCGCCCGCGATCTCCGCGTTCGAGGTTCAAAGTTCAGAGTTCAAAGTTCAAAGTTTCCCGACCTTCAAACCTTCGGCTCCCACCCCGGCCGATACTCCCGCGACCACAACTTGTCCGCCTCCACGTCACCGATGATTTTTCGCGTCGTGGGATCGAAGCGCAGCGTGTGGCCTGTGCGGTAGGCGATGTTGCCGAGATGACAGAGCAGCACGCTGGTCTGGCCGACGGCGATTTCGGAATTCAGTTTGGCGTCGCCACGAATCGCTTGCAGAAAATTCTCGATGTGGCCCTTGTCACCGCCAGGGCCAGTCCCCTGCCCGGTTTCTTTGCCCTTGGGATCAAGAATTTTGTAGCCGTTGCCAATCTGTTCGAGCGAACCGCCGTCGCCATACCACGTCACGAACGCCAGGTTCTCCCCGCCGCGCGGTGTGCAGCTCGCGCCGTCCCACGACAGGCCTTTGCCGCCGAAATCGTAGGACGCGAACGTGGTGTCCGGCGTCTCCTGATCGTCGTTGAAGTGGTAGCGCCCGCCGTTGCAAGTGACGCGCGTGGGATAGTCCACGCCGAGTCCCCAACGTGCCACGTCGAGTGCGTGCGGGCCGTTGTTCGCCAGTTCGCCACCACCCCAATGCCAGCGCCAATGCCAGTTGTAGGGAATCAAATTATTTACGAACGGACGCTCAGGCGCGGGACCCTGCCACATCGAGTAATCAAGAGTCGGCGGCACGGGCGCAGGCTGGCCGCGCCCGATGGACGCGCGCGCGTTGCTGTACCACGAGCGGGCCGAGCGCACTTCGCCGATGGCACCTGACTTCAATTTTTCAATCGCCTCGATCACGCCCGGCCAACTGCGGCGCTGGTTGCCCATCTGCACCACGCGCTGGTGCTTGCGGGCGGCGGCGACCATCAACTCGCCCTCGCGCGCGTTGTGCGAGCCGGGCTTCTCGACATACACATGCTTGCCCGCCGCGCAGGCCATGATGGTCGCAGGCGCGTGCCAGTGGTTCGGCGCGGCGATGAAGAGCGCGTCCACATTCTTGTCGTCCAGCACGCGGCGAAAATCCTTCACAACTTTCGGCGGCTTCTCGGCGCTGGCGAACGCGGCCTTCTGCGAGCGCGCGATGCGTTCGTCATCCACGTCCACGATGTAACCAATCTCGACGTTGGAGATTTGCTGCAACGCTTTGACGTGATCCGCGCCGCGGCCCAGGCCCATCACGGCTACCACGAGTTTCTCACCCGGACTCTTGCTCGTCTGTGCGCGCGCCACGAGCGGCGCGGCGGCGAGGCCGAAGCTGAAGACGGTGGTGCGTTTCACGAAAGCGCGGCGGGTCTGGTTTGAATTCATAACACGTTGGGTGACGAACGCAGCGTGGGGTCTTGCATGGGCGAAGGCAAGACGGTATCCAAGGGCATCATGGCGATACAAATACACCGCTGCGAATTCGAGCCAGCTTCAAAACCACTCATCACGACGGCGACAAAGTTAGGCGGACATCCCGTGTTGCTGGCCCCGATCACCTGGCCGGTTTGCGCGCAATGCGGCACGCCCATGCAGTTCCTTGCGCAGATTTCCTTGGAGAAGCCGGTCGCGTTCAAAATTCCCTTCGTCATGGCTTACGTTTTCATCTGTCCAAACGAAGAGTCGTGCAACACTTCGGATCCCAGGGACGGCGCTAACGCGGTCATCCTCCAGACCAAATCGGGCAGATTTTCCAAGCCGATTCCCATGCAATCGCCCGCGGCTTTTCTTCCCGAGTGGGCCTGCGACATCAGCAAAACTAGACACAGCTTGGAGGAGGATGGAGATGTCTCGAAGATTGCCGGTGAGCCGGACTGGATTCAGGACGAAAAGACGCCGCAATGCCCAGGCTGTGAAAAGGCGATGTCATTCGTCGCCCAAATACTGGCCGAACTTCCTGCGCACGCCCCGGTCATTAATGCCATGCCTCCAAAGATGAACGCGAAAGAAGCAATTGCCGCTGTGGATCAAGCAATCCGCTCCAGCCGTGGGGAGAAGCTCGCGTACTCATCGATTCCATCTGGTTCCCGAAACATGTTGATGATCAACTCCACACCCGTAGCGCTGGTTCGCGTGGAGGATACGTTCCCGGTCTTTCTTCAAGTTTTTCAGTCCGCCAAACAACTGGGCTGCGATTTGGTCACAAACCTCACGGGCGGAGGAAAATACGTCCTTCCGTTTGGAGACGCAGGGATGGGCTACGTGTTTCTTTGCGGTAGTTGCCAGGAGGGACATGGCGCGTTTCTCTGGCAGGGTTGAAGTGACACGCTTTTGCGTATCAGGCGGTTGCATTTCCCAGCCTTCGTCACATCATGCCGCCATGCGTTTCCTCACTCTCTTACTCTTGGCTCTGCCCTGCTTCGCCGCCGATCTTCGGATCGGCATGATTGGTCTCGACACCTCGCACGTCACCGCCTTCACCGCGCTGTTGAACAACGAGAAGAACGCCAAGCATGTCCCGGGCGGCAAAGTTGTGGTCGCGTTCAAAGGCGGCAGCGCGGACATCCCATCCAGCATCTCGCGCGTCGAAGGCTACACGAAGGAGCTTCAGGAAAAATACGGCGTGAAGATCGTCCCCACCATCGAGGAACTGTGCGCGCAGGTGGATGTGGTGATGCTGATGAGCGTGGACGGCCGCCCGCATCTGGAGCAGGCGCGGCCCGTGTTCAAGGCGCGCAAGCCGCTGTTCATTGACAAGCCCGTCGCCGGTTCGTTGCGCGACGCGCTGGAAATTTATCGGCTCGCCAAGGAGGCGAACGTGCCGGTCTTCAGTTCCTCGTCGTATCGTTATTACGAAAGTTTGGTGGAGGTGAAGAAGACCGACGTGGGCGAAATCCGCAGCGTAATTTCTTACGGCCCGGCCCACTTGGAGCCGCATCATCCCGACTTCTACTGGTACGGCGTGCATCCCACCGAGGCGCTGTTCACGATGATGGGCACGGGCTGCGAAACGGTGGCGCGCACCAGCACGCCGGAGATTGATGTCGCGACCGGCGTGTGGCGCGGCGGACGCGTCGGCACCTTGCAAGGACTGCGCACCAAGGCCACGCCGCACAAGGTCATCGTCTTCGGCAGCAAGGCCGTGGCCGAGCAAAAGGGCAGCGGCGATTACGCGCCGCTCGTCGCCGAGGTCATCAAGTTTTTCCAGACCGGCGTCGCGCCCGTGCCGCCCGAGGAAACCATCGAGATGTTCGCCTTCATGGAAGCGGCGGATGAAAGCAAACGTCAGGGCGGGCAACCGGTGAAACTCAGTGATGTGATCGCCAAGGCGCGGCGGTGAGTTGGAGTTCAAGCTTCAGCTTGTTTGGACGCGTGCGGACACGCTGAAGCGTGAACTCCAACTCAAGCTGAAGCTTGGACTCCAACGATTTCCGTGCAGCCGCCGTTCGCCTTTGCTACACGTTCGCCGCGATGCAAGACGCCCATGCCCCCGCCGTCGAGGCCGTGAATCTCACGCGCCGGTTTGGCGACGTGACGGCGCTCGACGCCGTCTCCCTCTGCGTGACGCGCGGGGAATTTTTCTGCCTGCTCGGCCCGTCCGGCTGCGGCAAGACCACGCTGCTCCGACTGATCGCCGGATTGGATTTTCCTGACGCAGGCGAATTGAAACTCGCGGGCCGTGATGTCGCGCGCGTGCCGGCGCACGAGCGGCAGGTCAACACCGTCTTCCAAAGCTACGCGCTGTTTCCGCATCTGAACGTCCGCGAGAACATCGCCTTCGGTCTGCGCATGAAAAAAGTTCCGCGCGCAGAAATCGAAACGCGCGTGCGGGGCGTGATGGATCTGGTCCGCGTCCCCGAACTCGCCGCCCGTCACCCGTCGCAACTCTCCGGCGGCCAGAAGCAGCGCGTGGCCCTCGCCCGCGCGCTCGTGAACGAACCGCAAGTGCTGCTGCTCGACGAACCGCTGGCCGCGCTCGACCTCAAGCTGCGCAAGGAACTTCAGCAGGAGTTGCGCTCCTTGCAGCGGCGCACGGGCGTTACCTTCATTTACGTGACGCACGATCAGGACGAGGCGTTGAGCATGAGCGACCGCATCGCCGTGATGGATCACGGGCGCATCGCGCAGCTCGGGACGGGCGAGGAACTTTACGAGCGCCCGCGCACGCGCTTCGTCGCGCAGTTTCTCGGCGGATGTAATTTGCTGACGGCGAAAGTTGCCGGGCCAGACATCCGTGTCGCAAAAACTCCGCTCGGTGATTTGCAACTGGCCGTAGCGGCGCCCCGCCCAGAATTCACCCTCGCCATCCGTCCGGAGAAAATTCTTCTCCATCAACCTTCTGCGCCGAACACGCTCGCCGCCGAAGTCGTGGAAACAACTTACACCGGCGCGGAGACGCACTGCATCGTGCGGGCGGGCGGCGAAAGTTTGCGCGTCGTGGCGGTGAACAATGGACCCGGCCCGCGCCTCGCGCCGGGGCAACCTGTTCAACTCACGCTGCCCGCCGAGGCTTTGGTGGTGCTGGAGGATTGATGCGTCGCAGGATGTTCACACGCTCGAAAGCGGCGCTGAAGCGACCGCACTCCAAACGCTCCGCGACTCACGAGGCGCATGATGCTGCGCGCCAACGTTTGGAGTGCGGTCGCTTGAGCGCCGCTTTTTTCCAACCAAACGCATGAGCCAGCGCCACACCCGTGCTCCGTCCGGTCTGCTCGCCGCCCCTGCCTTGCTTTGGTTGGTCGCGCTGTTTCTCGTCCCACTGGCTTTGATCGTAGGCCTCAGCTTTTTCACGAACGGTGCATTTGGCGAATTGGAACGTCCGCTCACTCTGGAAAATTATGCACGCTTCCTCGGCTTCGGCAGCTTCGGCTGGGAGCCGCTTTACCCGATCATCCTCGCGCGCAGTTTGCTGCTGGCGGCGATGACCATGCTGCTCTGCCTGCTGTTCGGCTTGCCGCTGGCGTTCTGGATTTCCAGCCTGCCGCCGCGTTGGAAAACCTTCGCGCTCACGCTCGTCGTCATTCCGCTCTGGACCAATCTGCTCGTCCGAACTTATGCGTGGCAACTGCTGCTCGCGAAAGACGGTTTCCTTGCGCACGCCGCGTCCGCACTGGGTTTCGTGAACGCCGGTGAACCGCTTTACCCAAGCCTGTTTGCCGTGTGCATCGGACTCGTCTGCGACTACCTCCCTTTCCTCGTGCTGCCGCTCTACGCGTCCGTGGAGAAGATGGACTGGACGCTCGCCGAAGCCGCGCGCGATCTCGGCGCGTCTGGTGCGAAGGTTTTTCGCCACGCCATTCTCCCACAAATCACGCCCGGACTGGCGGCCGGACTCACGCTCGTGTTCGTGCCCGCGACCGGACAGTTCGTGATTCCCGATTTGCTCGGCGGCGCGAAGACCGTCCTGCTCGGCAACGTCATCCAGCAGCAGTTCGGCGCGAGCCAGAACTGGCCATTTGGTTCTGCGGTCGCGACGGTGGCGATGCTCGTGGTGCTGCTCGCGCTGTGGCTCAACGCGCGCGTGACGCGCAGGAAGGAGCAGGAGTTGTGAGCACGCATCGAGCGATGGGAGCGCCGGCTTCCAGCACGGCTCGGAGTTTCGATGCTCCAACGCGCCGTGCTGGAAGCCGGCGCTCCGTCGCGCTGCTCGTCATCAGCGTGCTGCTCTACGTCTTTCTCTACGCGCCGCTGGGCGTCGTGGTGCTGCAATCCTTCAACCGCGCGCCGCGCGGCACGGAGTGGCGCGGCTTCACCACGGACTGGTATGGCGCACTGGCGCAGAACGAGCCGGCGCAGCACGCCACGGTCATCACGCTCGCGCTGGCCGCGATGAGCACGGCTTTTTCCACCACGCTCGGCACCTTGCTCGCACTGGCTTTGCGGCGCGGAACTTTTTTTGGGAAACGATTCGCCGAGGCCACGCTGCAAAGTGTGATGGTCGTCCCCGACATCGTCATGGCCATTGCGCTGCTGATGTTCTACGCGGTGCTGCGCCAGTGGACGGATGCGCTTGCGCCAGGTCTGCTCACGATGACACTGGCGCACATCACGTTTCAGATTCCGTTCGTCACGCTCGTGGTGCGCGCGCGACTCGCGGGACTCGATCCGGCGCTGGCGGAGGCCGCGCACGATCTGGGAGCGAGCCGCTGGCAATGTTTTCGTCACGTCACGCTGCCGCTGATCGGGCCGGGGATACTGGCGGGCGCGCTGCTCGCCTTCACGTTGAGCCTGGACGATTTCGTGGTGAGTTTCTTCACCACCGGCCCCGGAGCGACGACGCTGCCGATCTTCATCTACTCGTCGGTCAAGCGTGGACTGACGCCGGACATCAATGCGCTCTCGACCTTGCTGGTGCTGGCGTCGGTGGTGGGAGCGGTGGCGGTGATGGTGGTGCAGAGAGCAAACTCCAAATCCCAAATCCCAAATCCCAAATAAATTCCAAACACCAAATTTCAAACTTCAAATCGAACGCGGTGGAATCTTGGAAGCCACATTGAAGCGCGAATGATCCTACGTAGTGGGGCAGACGTCCCGGCTGTTGGTTCTGCAGGCGGGACGCCAGTTGTGTTCGCCGTTGTGATGACGGCTCGGATGGGGGCGGGGCGGAACAAAAAAACGGGGCCGGCCTCTTTTGTTTCGCGTCCGGGGTGGTCTCGTCCCCCGGCTCCCGTTCTCGCGTGGGC
>Ga0163150_10001161_pt1 | contig 46027 bp, 49 predicted proteins | sample OliLakLV19P2IB_FD_148628 | JGI IMG/M metagenome (GOLD analysis project Ga0163150, IMG submission 148628) | Freshwater microbial mat bacterial communities from Lake Vanda, McMurdo Dry Valleys, Antarctica - Oligotrophic Lake LV.19.P2.IB | ecosystem: Environmental > Aquatic > Freshwater > Lake >... | reverse complement strand
GTGCAGTTAATGCGCCAACCAAATTGCTGCCGACTATGAATCTTCAGTGTCGGGATTTCGGCGGTTCCGCTGTTTTTTCGGCTATTCCCAGGGTTTGCAGGCGTTCAGTCAGAAAGCGCAATTCGCTGGAATCCGTGATTTCGCCGGTGGCCAGCAGGCCGCCGAGCAGGACTTTGGCGCTTGCCGTTTCACCCATGTCTTCGAGTATGAAAATGCGCATTTGTCTTGCCCAGCCTGAAGCCTGTCCGGCATCGCGGGCAATGGCCGTGGCGTAGCGCAGGGCCAATGCCTGATCCTTGAGGCGGTGTTTAGCCATGATTGCGCAGTGCGCAAGCCAGCGCCAGCGATCATTGGGCGCCGCACTGAACTGCGCATGCACGAATTCACACATGGCGCGTTGTTTGTCGGGATCGGATACCTGCCCGTAGAGTTGCGAGGCCATCATCAGCGGATAACCGCTGCGCGGGTCGAGGCGCAGCGCAGTATCGAGCCAGGCTGCAACGCGGCTGTAATCGAGGTCGCGGAAGGGGATGCTGATGCCGGGCTGGTTATCGAACGACTGCAGATACAGCACGAGCATCTGCGCCGCGGCGATGGGTTCGCCCAAGCTGGCTGCGCGCAATACTGCGGCGTCGGGGGCTGGGGGCAGCGCTTCTGCACGCGCGGTCGGGGACGGCAGCGCGAGAGCGATGGCGAGCAACACGCCGATGGCAGGCGGCACTGCATGCAGTGTCCGCTCGTCCGTGAAACCGGCGAGCTTCGGCAATTACAGGCTCCGGCGATGGAAATCAAACAGGGCTGCCACTGCGAGCAGCGTGATATAGATCAAACCCTGCATGACGATTGCCAGCAGTGCTGTTGGCTCAGGCGCCGCATTAACCAGCCATGCGGTATCGGTCCAGCGATCGAGGGCGGGCATCAGGTAGCTCAGCCCCTCCACCAGCCCATGGGTGACCTGGTGCGACAGCGTATCCTGGCCTGCAACCGGGGCGGCGCTCATCAGGCGCATGGCGGTCAGACTGCGCGCCAGCAGATAAAATGCGGCGACAAAACCGGCTGCCGGCAGCAACTGGTTGAATGTGATGATGCAGAATAGCGACAGCGCGATGATCAGCGCAAGCTCGATTGCCAGCGATGCGGTCCACATCCACACGGCAGAAGCCGGCGCCAGCACCCATAGCGGCAGGGATAGGACGATGGCAATTATGAGCGCCGTCAGCATGAATCCCGCAAGCTTCCCGCAGATATAATGCGAACGGGGCACGTCGAGTGCGAGCAGGGTATCGAGACCCTTGTCGTTGAACTCGCGGGAGATACTGGCCAGCACATACAGACTGGCCATGAACACCGCACACAGGCGTGCGGCAGCGGCATAAAAGCCGATCTGGAAACGCGAGGTTTCGGTGACGGCGAGTTCGCGGATGAACAGGCTGGCGCCGAGCAGGACCGCCAGCGTCAGCAGGGCTGTTGCCGGCACGCGGGTGCGGATGGCTTCAAGCGCGGTGTAACGGCAGATGGTGTTGATGTGCACTTTTGCGGATCATCCTTTTGACGGACAGTATAGCCAATCACGATGCCTGAAGAATTGTCACTCACGAGCGCAAAGTCCTCTGTGCCGCCTTCAAATACCCAGGCCGCATCGACGGTGCCAACCCGGCATTTGAACCTGCTGCTGGCGTTCATGCTGCTGACACTGCACGGCGCCATCGCCGTGGATGTGCAGGAGTGGTGGGCGCGCGGTTTGCTGCTGGCGCATTTCGGCCTGTTCCTGATCTGGCAGCCGGTATGGCGCGGCGAGCGGAAAATTCCGCTGGCCCGCGCGTTGCTGGTGCTTTGTCTGGGCGTTTTTTTTGCCGTTGCCGGCAACTGGTGGCTGCTCGCGACCTGGATGGCGGTGCTGTTCGGCCTGATCGGTGGCGGCGTCCCTGGAACGGTGGGGCGCAGGGACCGTTTTGTGGCGATAGTGGCGGCGGTTTATCTGGTGACCATGCTGCTGATGTGGGTGGTGCCGCAGTTGTTTACCTCTTACGCCGTGATGTCGGAGATTGGCGGGTTCGTGCGTTACGGCATGCCACTTCTGCCGCTGGTGATCCTGGCGATTCCCAAGGGCGAGCGCCGGCAGGGGAGTCCGGTGATTGTCGACCTGTTCTACAGCGTGGTGCTGTTTCTGCTGGTGGTGGCGCTGGCGCTCGGCAGCTTCGTGATCCGGGAGGTGTCGCACGGCCAGTACCTGCTCGGCCTGGCGCAGGCGCTGATGGTCATTGCGTTTCTGCTGTTCGGACTGTCGTGGCTGTGGAATCCGCGCGCGGGTTTCGGCGGCCTCGGCACACTGCTGTCGCGCTACCTGCTCGGTCTGGGGCTGCCGTTCGAGCAGCGCATGCGCCACCTGTCGGAACTGGCGCAGACGGAGACCCGCCCTGAACAGTTTTTGCGTGCTGCGCTGACATATATGCTGGAACTGCCCTGGGTCACCGGTTTTGGCTGGAACTCGGCCTGGTCTTCCGGCACGGTGGGCAAGGAAGCCGCACATGCCGAGCAATATGAAACCGACAGCCTTCGCGTTATCGTATTCGCGCCGCGGCCGTTTTCACCGGCGGTGTTGCTGCATCTGAAGCTGCTGATGCAGATGGTCGGCCATTTTTACGACGCGCAGCGCCGTGAGCAGTTGCGCCAGCAGTCGGCCTACACCCAGGCGATTTACGAGACCGGGGCGCGGCTGACTCATGACGTCAAGAACCTGCTGCAGTCCCTGCGTTCGATCTGCGCGGCGGCGGAGATGCGCGGCGTCGATGATGATGTGGCGTTCCGCGCGCTGGTGCAGCGCCAGTTACCGCAGATTGCGCAGCGGCTGAGCACTGCGCTCGACAAGCTGAAGTCGCCGGCGAGCACCGTGATGAATGAAGTGGATGCGGCGATCTGGTGGCAGGGGCTGCAGGCGCGCTACGCCGGCCGCGGCATCAGCTTCAGCGAGCCGGGCGCGCTGACCGGCATGCGCCTGCCGGCGGAACTGTTCGACAGCACGGCCGTCACGCTGATCGAAAACGCACTCTACAAAATCACCGAGGATGCCGGCTTGCAGGTCACGGTGACGCTGGCGGCGGGGCCGCGGTTGCGGGTCTGCGACAGCGGTGCGCCGGTATCGCCGGCCATCGTCGATCAGATTCTGGCGGCACCTGTAGCCTCGGAAAGCGGACTCGGCGTGGGCCTGTTCCAGGCCGCGAAGTTTGCCGAGCAGTCCGGTTATGCGCTGGCGCTGACGGACAACCGGCGGGGGAATGTGTGTTTTGAGCTGGCGCGCCGCGGTTAGGGCCAGTCAAGCGGGCCTGGCAGCCTGTTAACAATGACTTCGCACAATGACTTCCCACTCATGAAGTCATTGTTAACAGGCCCTAAGGCAGTCTGCCGGCGGTGACCATGCGGTTGAACAGCGTATACAGCGGGAGCCACAACACGACGTCGTCAAACTCGCCTGCGGTCGAGCCTATGCCTGATCGGACATGGCTGACAAAGCTGCGATCGCCATCCGTATTTTCCAGTTCGTCGGCACTGGTCGGCGCCGCGTACAGCGTGCCGGTGGCGCTGTTGGTGGCACCGTAGCCGTTTTTGCCGTGCGATACCAGGACGGCGACTGCGGATGCGGTAAGGTCGGTGGCACAGGCGGCCGCCCGGCAGACCTGGACGTTGGCTGTCGTGGTGCCCAGCGTAAAGAAAGTGCGGCGGGCATATTCTTCGCGCACCGCATAACGCAGGCGGTTGCCCCAGGCGTCGGCGCTGGCCAGTCCCAGTGTCCGCCATGGCAGATTGCCGTGCGCGATATTGCTGGTGATGCTGGCGCATACGCTGCCGCTGACGTTTTCCGCGCCATCGTTATCGGTATCCGGGCAGGGCAGATAGCCGCTGGCGATGGCGTGGCCGAGCAGCGCATCGCGGGCTTCCTCCATGATTTTTTCGGTTTCCGAAATCTGGCGTTGTTCAACCTGAGTGGTCAGTGGCACCAGGATGCTGCCGAGCAGCAGCACCAGCACGAACATGGCAATGGCCAGTTCCAGCAGCGAAAACCCCGATTGGCGTATGTGCATGGGTCAGGGCGAAACGATGGTCATGCGGTCATTGCCGGCAAGCGGCGCGGTGTAAATCACGTCACTGTTCCCGTTTTCCGTGTCATCCAGGCATTGTGATGGCGTAGTGCAAGGGCGGAGCTGGCCGTTGCGGATGCCCTGGCGAATCAGCAGGGAACGCACGTTGGTCTGGCTGTCCACCGTAATGTAACTGCCGCTGCCGTCACAAACGGCACCCGATGTGGTGACGCAGCGTTGTGCCGGCGCATAGTGGATCACATAGTCCCAGTAATTGTTCCAGTACCACGACGGCCAGCTTGTGGTCCAGGCACCAAGGGATGCGCCGTTCCCGGAAGGCAGGCAACTGCTGCCGTAGTACGGGACGCGGCCACCGCTGAAGGTCCGGCAGGATGCCCCGCCGTTGTATTGGTCGGCGTACGGGAAGCGGCCGGTGACGCCAAAATAATGCAGCAAATTTGCCTGGGTGAGGCGGGATGCGCGCAATTCCAGCGGCGGGAAAAATGCACGCGGTGTGATCCACAGCAGGCGATCATTGAAGTCGCTGGCCTCCGGCGAATTGACAAAAGTGGTGTTGCCGTCGGCATTGCCGAGTTCAAGGAAGTTGGCAACATTGAATATCGCGACGCTGCGGTCCTGGGTGCCGATGGGGGCGCCGGGGGCGAATACGATGGCGATGGCATTTTCACCGGCTACCGTATAGTCGCCGGAGGCGTCTGAATTCAGTGTGCCCGTACGCGGGTTGTTCTTGAATACATTGGATACCGCATAAATCAGTGGCGCGCCGCTGCCGTCGCGCAAGTCGGGAATGCCCAGAGTTTTCCACGGCAGGTAGCCGATGCGCAGCGCCGAGGTGTTGCAGGCGCCCGCGATGCCGGTGCTGAAATCGGTTGCCGGGCATGGCAAATCCCCAAGGCGGGCCGAGTCCGGGGTGCTGGTGCCGTGCGCCATCAATGCTTCACGCGCGGTTGCCAGCGCCTTTGCCGTTTTCTGCGCTACAGCGAGGCTGGCGTTTCCCGACGGGGCCGCGGTGACGATCATCGAAGCGGCGATCAGGCCGATCATCAGCACCAGTACCAGAAACGCAGCGCCGCGTTGGCGCCTGAAACCGGAAGACCATGGCAAGCGTTGGAATGACATGGCGTGCGCTCAGGGCCGGGCAGCCGCTTGGCCCCTGCCATCTACCGGTGCAGCCATTCCGGGATCCCCGCCGCCCTGGGGACGGGAGGTTTCAGGCACTGCCACCGGTTTTTCTGTCGCTGCAGGTTTGTCATTGATTGCCGGCGCCGGGCGCGGGGCGGCATAGGTTTCGTCAATTTTGCCGGTAAGCAGTTCGGCGCTTTGCCCTACCTTCAACTGCAATTGCCCGGTGCCCGTGGCCTGCGGAGTTTGCAGCAGAATCCGCCCATCGCGCCCGATCCTGCCGGCGATGGATTGTTTGCTGCGTAATTCGGCCTCGGACAATGCTTCATTGTTGATCCAGACTGTAGCCTTGCCGTCGCTGCGACGGACGATGCCGTTGTAGGTGACATTTTCCGGTATCGGTTCGTCACGCACCTGCGAGGCCACGGCTTTCTGGGTGCGCAACAGGTCGAGTTGCGCGCGTTGTTCGGGCGTAAAGAAAATCCGGCCGGTCGGCGCTGTATCGGCGGCCTGCGCAATCTGGGCAAACGCGAACAACAGCAATGCGGCGAACCATTTCATGGGCGTCCCCCCGGCGGCGCCTCAGGCGTCGCAGTGATCCAGGCCAACTGGCAGCTCGCGCTGATATTGGGCTGGTAACGCAAGGCGCCGGTGGTTTCGCTGCGGCGCAGGGTGCACTGGTCGAGATGGAACAAGCCGGTGTTCTGCGCGCGCAGGGTTTCAAAAAAACGCAGCAGGTCGAGTTCGTGCAGCAGCTTGAATTCCAGTTTCATCACCGATTGCCGCAGCGCGATCTGCCCGGGGTTGAGTTCGGCGGCGTAGGGGTAGGCCTGCTGCGCCCCGATGCCGTAATTGATGCCGAACAGGTCGGTGCGTTCATTGGCCACGCGTAACGCATCGAGCCAGTTGATGCGCTGCTCCTCGCCGATGAATCCCGATTGCTGCAATTGACGGTATTTGTCCACGTACTGAACAATGACCGATTTTTCATCCCCGGAACGCTGCATCCGGGTTTGCGCCTCGCGCAACTGGTTCTGCTGCTGTACCAGAGTGGCCTGCGCCTGCAGGCGCAGCAGATGGGTGTAATAAATGGCGCCGGCGGCCGCGATCAGTACCACGACCAGCAGGATCAGCGGCCCGCGCAGGGCCTTGAGTTGTTCGGTGTTCATGACGGTTGCTTGAGCACCAGGACCAGCTTGAATTCGGCGGCGCCGGCCTGCGCCGGATTGTCGGCGGTGTTGCCGGAGAGCGCGAGAGTCGGGCTTACGTTGAGCGGCAGTTGCACGATACGCACGGCTTCCACCGCCGGGTCGGCGCGCAGGCGCTCGGCCAGGGCGTTGATCGAGGTGATGGCGCGGCGGAAGTCACCCTTGAAATCGCGGATTTGTCCGGCGATGAGCCCGCTTTGTTTGCGGCCGGCACCAGGCGCGGTGGCGGGGCCGGCGGAGGGAGGCGGTTTGGGGGCTGCCCGCCCGGGCCCGGGGGCCACTGCGCCGGCCTCGAATTCCGAAGTACTGTTCTGCCAGCCGAGTTCGAGCAGCGCGATTTCCGGGCTGGGCGTCAGCGCGCGGCCGATCACCTGCATAAAGCGTTCGGGGGTAATCGCGGTAGTCCGCAGTTTTTCCGCGAGCTCAGTCGTGCGCTTGAGATTGTCCGCGGTGGTCGGTGCCGCGGGAAACTGCCGGGTGGCCGCCTGATAGTCGGCATTGACCTGCGCGGTTTTTTGCGCGGCGGCGGCCGCATCACTGCTGATCGCGAACTGCTGCCACAGGTTGAATCCGGAACCAGCAATGCCGATCGCTGCTGCAATGGCGCTGGTCGCAAACAACTGGCGGCGTGACTGATAACGTTTGTAATCCGCGGTGACTGCCGGTGCCGCCAGATTATTGTCCGGGATTTTTGTACCAAGCAGGTGCAGGAAGATTGCGGCCGACGAGGTTTCGATCAATAGCGGGTCAAGCTTGAGACGTGCGGCGATGTCGCCCCTGCCGAGACGAGTGCAGTTCAGGCTGGGATTGTCGACGCCAATGAGTTTGGTGATTTCGCCAAGCCGGTCGGCATGATCCAGCAGGACGACGCTGACGGGTTCATCGAGCGTCGCTGCACGCAGCGCGTGCAGGTACAGCCGCGTATTGGAGATTTCATCGACGATGGCGCGACTTTGCGTGGCATCGCCACGGCTCAGGCGGCTCAGCCGGAACGCGCCTTCACGGAAAAAAGTCAGACGGACGCCGGCGGGATGGGTGGCCACCAGCAGCAGGTTGTCGGACTTGTTGTCGAGCGCATCGACCAGCCCGGACATGACCATGGGCAGCAGGTAGATGCCGCCGACCGGCAGCCCGGCTGACACCAGTGCCGTCAGCCAGGGCGCGACAATTTCCGGATTGGTCAGCGCCGAGAACAGGAAGCGGTCGTCGCGGCGCTTGGTGCTGTCCCGTCCGATCAGCGATGCTGCGCAATAAGGTGACGAACGATAATACTGACGCAGTTTGCGCTCGATCATCTGCGCGCGGTCGGAGCCTGATGCGTGGGGCAGTGTTTCGAAGCGGTAGTCCTCTTCGACGGCATCGACGATGATGAACGCCGGTATGCCGGCGGCGGCTGCGGCGTAATCCCGCAACGCGGCGATGCCGGTTTCGTCGCTGGCGAAGACTTCGACGTCGTGCAGCCGCCCGTTTTTCCAGCGCGCCGCGGTCGCGCCGTTTACCGAGATGCAGAGGAGGAGTTTGTTGGCCATGATGGGGATGAGAGGAAATCCCTTGGCTAAAATTTCAGTTTGCCGAGAATATCATAGACGGGGCCGAGCACCGCCCAGATCACGAAGGCGATCATGCCGCCGAGAATCAGCGTCAGCGCCGGGCCGAGCATTTTCATGCCTTTGTCTACCGCATCCTTGACGTCCCGGTTGTAGAAATAAGTCACGTTGGCGAGGGCCACGTCGAGTCCGCCGGTCGCTTCGCCGACCCGCAGCATGCGGATCACCAGCGGCGGAAACAGTCCCAGATTGTTGAAAGATTCGGTCATGCCGTCGCCGGCGGCGATTTGCTGTACGGCGCGGTTCAGGCCATCGGCCACGACACGGTTGCCGACCGCTTCCCCGCTGATGCGAATGGCGTCCAGCACGGTGATCCCGGAGCGGTACATCAGACCGAAAATATTGGTGAACCGGGAGAGGATGATTTTCTGGATGATCGGGCCGACGATGGGCAGCCGCAGTTTGGCGTAGTCCCAGAGGTAGGCGGCTTTGTTCGACTGGCGCACGGTTACCATCACTGTGATCACGGCAATCACCGGCAGCAGCAGGATGGGCAGCCAGAAATCCTTGGCGACGCTCGAGACAGCCAGCAGTGCCCGCGTCTGCATCGGCAATTCCATACCCATGGATTTGAACAACTGCGCAATCTGCGGCACCAGGAATATCAGCAGGGCCGCCATCACCCCGAGTACCACCACCAGCGTCAGCGCCGGGTACATCAACAGCCGCCGGGTCTGCGAAATCAGTTCGTCCTGCCAGCGGATGCTCTCCGAGAGATTCTTGAAGATTTCGGGCAACTGACCGGATTGTTCGCCGGCACGGATCAGGCTGACAAACACGCGATCAAACACATCCGCATGTGTGGCCATGCACTGCGACAGCACATTTCCGGCCTCCATGTCCTCGGTCATGATGGTCAGCACTTCACGGAAACGCGGCGAGTCGATGGTGTCGCGCATGTCGCGCAGGCCGTCGATGATCGGGATGCCGGAACGGACCATCTGCTCCATGTCGAAGCAGAAATTGACCAGATCCTGGCGGGTGACGGCGCCGCCCGCAGCCAGTGTGATCGAGGTCTGCCGGTCCACCTGCTTGCAGGTGATCAGGTCGAGCCCCATGCGGCGCAATCGCAGTTCGAGATCGACTTCGTTCACTGCGTCGAGACCGCCCCGCGCCGGCTGGCCGATTTTGTCGATTGCCTTGTATTGGAAGGAGGGCACGGGTCAGCGGGTCGGGCTTGACAATGCGTCTGAAGCGATCATTGGCGCAGCCTTCCGGTGAGGTCAACGGAGCGTGCGACCTCGGCGAGACTGGTGCTGCCTTCAATCACCCGGCCGATGCCTTCTTCAGCGAGTGAGCGAAATCCCTTGGAGACGGCTTCGGCGCGAAGTTCCTTGGCTGTGGCACGTCGCGCCACCAGTTCGTCCATGTCGCCGTCCATGACCAGCAGTTCCATGATCGGGGTGCGGCCGCGGTAACCCTTGTTCAAGCAGTGTTTGCAGCCTACCGGACGATAGAGGAAGGATGCAGAATCCGCGGCTACGCCGAGCAGGGCGCGCTCTTCCTGCGACGGCGCATAGGCTTCCTTGCAATGGACACACAACAGGCGCACCAGGCGCTGGGCGATGATGCCAATGATGTTGCCGGCCATGATGTCCGGCTGTATGCCGATGTCGAGCAGTCGCGGGAATGCGCCCAGCGCCGAGTTGGTGTGCAGCGTGGTGAACACCTGATGACCGGTCATTGCGGCGCGGAAAGCCATTTCCGCCGTCTCCTTGTCGCGCACCTCACCCACCAGGATGATGTCCGGATCCTGGCGCATGATCGAACGGATGCCGTTGGCGAAATCCATGCGCGCCACATCATTGACTGAAGTCTGGCGCATCAGGGTCAGCGGGTATTCGACCGGGTCTTCCAGCGTCATGATGTTGACGGTCTCATCGTTGACCTGGGCCAGCAGCGAATACAGCGTGGTGGTTTTGCCGCTGCCGGTGGGGCCGGTGACGACGAGGATGCCTTCCGGCCGCGCCAGCATGATTTCCAGCTTGGCCATGGTTGCGGCGGGCAGGTTCATGCGGTCGAGGTTGACGATGGATTTTTCGCGGTCCAGCACGCGCAGCACGATGTTCTCGCCGTAAATCGTCGGCTGGGTCGAGACGCGGAAGTCGATGGGGCGGCCATTGAGCGTCAATGACAGGCGTCCGTCCTGCGGCGCACGGGTCTCCGCGATGTTCATGTCGCTGACCACCTTCACCCGCACGGTGATGCCGGGCATGTAGGTCTTGTGCAGGCTGCGCACGGTTTCCAGCACGCCGTCGATACGGTAGCGGATGCGCATGAACGCGTATTCCGGCTCGAAGTGGATGTCGGAGGCGCCGCGTTTGACGGCATCGACCAGGATGGCGTTGACCAGCCGCACCATCGGTTGGGTGTACTCGTCGTCGTCGCCGGCCTGCAGGCTTTCGTAGTCGATTTCGCCGGTTTCGATTTCGGTCAGGATGCCGTCGACCGACAGTTCGTGGCCATAGAACAGGTCGATGTAGTCGCTGAGCTGGGCTTCGGCGGCGAGTTGCGCCTTGAGTTCGACTTTCGGGCCAAGCAGAGCACGCAACTGGTCGAGTGCGACGACGTTGAAAATTTCCGTCGTGGCGATGGTCAGCACCTGATCTGCGGGATCGTAGGCGATCGGCAGCACGTGGTTGCGGCGCGCGAAATCCTCGGGGACGAGGCTCAATGCTTCCGAGTCGGCGACGACCTGGGCGAGATCGATTGACTCCTGGCCGACGGTCCGCGCCATGATGTCGCGGATCGCCGTTTCAGTGACGAAGCCGAGCCTGACCAGCAGGCGACCGAGAGGGATGTTGCTGTTGCGTTGCTCGGCGAGCACGATGGCGAGCTGATCCTTGGTGATCAGTCCCTGCTGCACCAGCAGTTCACCCAGCCGCAGTTTTTTCCGTTGTTCGGCCATCGCAGTAGCGCCCGGGCCCGTTATTGCAGCTGCGCGGCGAGTTGACGGATGCGGTCCTGCGCTTGGGTCGGGTTGAATCCGACGCGGCCCTTGCTTCGGGCTTGATCGACCGCGCGCTGGTAGAAGGTGGCGGCCAGCCTCGGCTGGCCGATGTGTTCGAGGCCGACCGCGAGATTGTAGGCGTAGTCGGGATTGGCCGGCTCCAGTTGATGGGCCTGGAAATAAGCCTGCTGCGCTTCGGCCCAGCGCGACTGATCGCCGTACAGATTGCCCAGCGTGAAATAGAGCGAGGCCAGCGGTTCGCGCGCGATCAACTGCTTGAGTCTGGTTTCCGCGGCGAGTGGATCGGCGCGGCCCATCATCGCGATCAGGCCGGCCTGTGCGTAGGCATTGCGCGGTTCAAGCTCGAGCACGTTGAAATACAGCCGGTTGGCTTCCTCAGCACGGCCCTCCTGCATGGCGATTGCCGCGAGCCCGAGCAGGGCGTTGATATTGCGCGGTTCGCTGCGCGCGGCATCGCTGTAGAGCTGGCGCGCGGCGTCGAGTTTTCCCGACTGCAGTGCGGCATAAGCCTGGCCCAGTTGCGGATTGAGTTGCGGCTCCGCGCTGCCCGCGCTGACCCGGATGCTGTTGCGCAGCGGCTCCGCGCTGCGCGGCGATGCCGGCGGTGCGGGTGCCGGCGGGGCTGGCGCGCGCACCGCCGGTGACTGCTCTGCCGGACGGTTTTGTGCGGCGGCATCCGCGGGGAGGATGACGGCGCCGGTGGCTATCGGTGCTGGTGCCGGCACCGGTGCCTGGACCAGCGGCGTCAGCGGCCTTGCCGCAGGCGGGGGCTGGCGGATGAACATGCCGGGATTGGTGATCTGCAGATAAACGTAAACGGCGAAACCCAGCGCCACGATACCGCCCAGCAATCCGAGCGCCATCGCCGGACGGATGCGCAGACCGGCAGTGGTCGCAGCCGCAGGTGCCGTGCGCGCGGTAGCCTGCATCACGGTCGCAGCGCGCTCCTGATTGCGGTCATTACGGGTTTTTGCTGTGGTCCGCGACAGCGCAGCTTCTGCGGGCGGCGGCGGAGCCGGCGTGTCGGCCTGCAGCGGTTCCAGTGACAATTCCATTGCCGGCGAAGCGGTTGCCGGCGCAGGCACTGCTGCGCCAGCGACTTCCGCGGCAGCCGGCGGCTGCCGGGTTTCGCCACGATCCTTGGCGGCCTTTTCCAAGGCCTTCATCAACAGGCTCATCGGGCGGGCTTGGGTGCGGGCGCTGTGGCGGACTCGGCTTGCGGCAGATAGCGCTGGAAGAACTTCAATTCGTCGCTTTCCAGCGAGGGATTGGGCACTATGGTCGGACGCAGGAAGATCACCAGTTCGCTTTTTCTTGCGCGCTGGTCACGGAAACGGAACAGGTTGGCCAAGGGTTCGCCCAGATTGTCGGTTCCCGGAATCTGCTCACGCGCGATGCTGGCGTTGTCCTGCATCAGGCCGCCGAGTATCACGGTCTGGCCGCTGACGACCTGCAATACCGACTCCATTTCGCGAACCTGGATCTGCGGTACCGGATTGGCGATGCAGTTGGTGCGGGTTACGTCGCACAGACTCGGATTGGGGTCGTTGACGAAGGGCTGTGAACTGTTCAGCCGGGAAATCGTCGGGCGCACGTTGAGGAGCACGCGGCCATCCTCGTTGATCTGCGGCGTGACGCCCATGACCACGCCGACCGCCACGCTTTTTGCAGTGGTGTTGAAAGTGGTCTGGGAGGGGCCGGTCGACGACGTCGTGGTATCCGCCTTGATTTCGAAATAAACCAGGTTGTCGACGACCTTGAGCAGCGCGGTCTGATTGTTCATTGCCATCAGCTTCGGGCTGGACAGCACGCGCGAGCTGCCAAATTCCTCGAGCAGTTTCACGGTGCCGCTGATGTTGCCGATGTTGGTGGTCGGATTGGTATACGCGATGGTCAGGGCGTTGCCCGCGGCGGCACCAGCGCCGGTGGCCGCCGCATTGAAGCCGCCGAGCAGCGCCTGCGTGATCGACAGTCCGCCGCTGATCGGCAGCCGGCTCCAGTCGATGCCGGCCTGGAAAGCGTCCGCCAGCAGGACTTCGACGATGGTGGCCTCGATCAGTACCTGGCGCTGGATGGCCGAGGTTACGCTGTCGAGATGTTTCTGGATGAGCTGGTGCTGGGTATCCGTGGCATTGATCGTAATCGTGCCGGAGACGGCGTTGACCACGACGTCATCCGGAACCAGCGAGGCCTGCTGCGGGTTCGCGCCCTGGGCGCTGATCACGGTAGAGGCCAGGGGTGCGGCGCCGGTCAGGGCCTTGCTTGCGGCCTCGATTTGCCGCACCCGCATGTCCTGTTCCTGTTTGACCAGCGCCAGACGCTCGGCGCGCGCATCGGCACTCAGCGTCTGCAGTCGGGTCGAGTTCAGGATCGCGCGGATGTTGTTGCGAAGTTCATCCCAGAAATTATTGGTCGAGGTCGAGCGCACCGTGGTGTTTGAACCCGACGTGCTGCTGCTGCTGGCGCCGGAACCCGAGGCGGTGGAGATTTCGCCTGAAACGCCGATGGTCGAGGTCGTATCGCGCGTCATGTTGACGTAATTGACGCGATAGGTTTTCACATAGGCCACGTCGGGCGAGACGATGATGGTGTTGCCCTCGGTCCGGTAGCGCAGGTTGACCTGTTTCGTCAGGCGTTCAAGGATCGCCGGCAATGTCTCGTTGATGGCGTTGAGACTGACCAGGCCGGTGAGGCCGGGATGGATGTCGATGTTCTGTTTGGTGTCACGGGCCAGCGCCAGCAGCAGTTCTTTCACCGGCACTTCGTGAACCACGACGCTGTAGGTCTGCGGCTTCACCTGTGCTGTGGGCGGGGGCACCAGCGTGGCCACGCGGGAAGGCTGCGGAATGGCGGCGACAGGCTTGGCGACAGCCGGTTGGGTGATGTGTCCGCCGGAAGGCAGCACTTTGGTCTGGAACGGTGCGCAACCGGCGAGCAGCACCACAGCGCAGGCGAGGGCAATGGCCGCGGCCGGATTGGAAGCCCCGGTTCTGCGCAGGCCGCCCTGCTCGGTGGCTTGCCTCTGGTCGGACGACCGTTCGGACATTTTGTACTTACTCCCCTGGATTGCGGATGGTGGTGCGTCTCTGGCGGACATCAACATGCGCTCGTGGTCACGATGCTTTCTGGTCGCGGACTTCCGCTTTGATCCCCTGTACGGTACGCAACAACGGCCGGTAAGCCTTCAGGAATGACGGTAATTTTGCCATTGCTTCGCGGGCTTCACCCCGGCTGTCGAAACTGCCCCAGACCACAGTTAGTGACGGCGTACCTTTAGCTACGGTACGATACACAAAAAGACTATTAATTTCAATGCTGTTGGAGAGGGTTTTGAGATGTTGGTTAAGCTGTTGGTCGTCGCCAGATCCCAGCAACTGGATGGTGTAGGTCTGCGGTTTGGCGCCGGCCAGCCATGCGGTGGTGGCGGCCAGGCGGTTTTCAAGCAGGGCAGCGGTGCTGACGGCCGGCGCCGGAGCGTCGCTTGTCGCAGCGGCGGCGGGGGTAACAGCAGCGGCTGCGGCGCCGGACGGCGTGGTTGCAGGCGCTGCTGCAGCGATTTCATAACTATTTGTTTTTATTGTATTTTTATCGCCAATACTGGCTGCCGGCGCGGGTTCGGGCGGCGGCGTGATCGCTGCCGGCTGGGCGGGGGTGGAGGGGACGTTCTCGTTCGCAACCGGCTGGACCATGGGCGGGCTGATTCCGCCCCATCCGGCATACAGCGCGGCACCGACGGCCATGCCCAGTACCACCAGCACGGCGCCCTGGACGAGGCGCGGATGGGCAGAGGGGGGCAGGTGTTTTTGCGCAAATTCGCTGTCGCGGACGGCAGCGTCGATATGTTTCTGGCGGATGCTGTGGGTATTTTCCGAAAAGGCGGCGAGTAGCGCCTTGTCGGTGATCAGGTTGATGCGCCGGGTCAGCCCGCCGGAGATACGCGCGATTTCGCGGACCATGGCCTCGGTGAACAGGTCAGGGCCGCGATAACCGGCGGCGCGCAGGCGGAACATCAGGTATTCGCGGGTTTCGGCAGCGGTCAAGGGTTCCAGCCGGAAACTGTGGGTGATGCGTTCTTTCAACTGGCGGATATGATTTTCGCGCAGGTTGTCGTCGAGCTCCGGCTGGCCGAACAGCACGATCTGCAGCAGCTTGTCGGACTTGGTTTCGAGATTGGACAGCAGCCGGATTTCCTCCAGCGTGGCAATCGGCATGCCCTGCGATTCCTCGATGAACAGCACCACGCGTTTGCCCTCGGCGTGGCGTTTCAACAGGTGCGCCTGGATCGCGTGCATGACCAGCAGGCGCGGGGCAGTCGGCGTAATCGGCAGATTCAGCTCAAAGGCAATCGCGTGCAGGATTTCCTCCGGTGAAACGCTGGGGTTGGCCAGGTAAATCGTCTCCACCTGCTCGGGCAAGCGGCTCTGCAGCATGCTGCAGAGCATGGTCTTGCCGCTGCCGACTTCCCCCGTGACCTTGACGATGCCTTCGCCCTGGGTGATCGCGTAAATCAGCGCCTCGAGGATCGGGCCGCGGTTGCCGCCGCCGAAAAAGAAGTCGGTGTTCGGCGTGATCCTGAACGGCGCCTGCGTCAGTCCGAAGTGTTCGTAATACATGGTTATTTGTCCTCGCCGGCTTCGCTGTGGGATTGCATGCGGCTGTAGAGCGTGGTGCGGTGAACGCCGAGACGTTTCGCCGCCTGCGACAGGTTGCCGTTGGTCAGCGTCAGCGCGGCTTCGACGAAACCGCGTTCCCAGCGCTTGAGCACTTCATCGAGGCTGAAGTCGGGATCGGCTTCGAGTTGCCGGCGGGCAGCGTCGAGCAGCACGCTTTCATCGGACAGCGTTGGCATGCCGGCGCCGCCGGGCATCAGGCTTTCGCGGTCGAGTTCGCCCTGCAGCAGGTCCGGCGTGATGCGGGTGCCGGCGTACTTGGTGCACAGCCTGATTACGATGTTGCGCAGTTCGCGCACGTTGCCCGGGAACGGGTATCCGCGCCACAGGCGCAGCGCCTCGGGGTCGAGTTCGACCGTCTGCGCGCCGATCTGCGCCGCATAAAACTGCCGGTAATGATCCAGCAGCAGCTGTTTGTCTTCGCCGAGGTCGCGCAGCGACGGCACGCCGATGGTGAACACCGACAGCCGGTGATAGAGGTCGGCGCGGAAATGGTTGTGGCGGATTTCGCTGCGCATGTCGCGGTTGGTCGCGGCAACCACGCGCGCGTTCGACACCCGGCCCTGGGTTTCGCCGACGCGCTGGAATTCGCCGTTTTCGAGCACGCGCAGCAGTTTTGCCTGCAGTTCCAGCGGCAATTCACCGATTTCGTCGAGGAACAGCGTCGAGTCGACCGCATCCTCGAAATAACCGGCGCGCGCCGTGACGGCGCCGGTGAAGGCGCCCTTGGCATAACCGAACAGCGTGGGTTCGACCAGTGTCGGCGAAATCGCCGCGCAATTCAGCGCGAGAAAGGGTTTGGCGGCGCGGCGGCTTTGCTTGTGCAGCGCCTGCGCGACCAGTTCCTTGCCGCTGCCGGATTCGCCCTCGATCAGCACCGGGAACGGGGCGTCGGCGAACTGGGCGATCTGCTGGCGCAGTTTTTGCATCGGTGAGCTGTTGCCGAGCAGGCCGGACGCGGTGCTGCCGGCTTCGGCGGTGGTGACGCTGAGGGCCTGCTTCAGCAGCGCTTTCAGTTGAGCGGGTTCCGCCGGCTTGGCGACAAAATCGATGGCGCCCAGCGTGCGCGCGTGGCGGGCGTTGGCTTCGTCGTTCTGGCCGGACAGCACGATGATTTTCATCGTCGGCGCCGCGGCGACGAGTTCGGTAATGAGTTGAAACCCCTCGTCCGGGCGGTGCGGACGCGGCGGCAGGCCGAGGTCGATCAGCGCCAGTTGCGGTGCTGTGTCGCGTTGGCGCAGCAGGGCTTTGGCATGCGGCCGCGATTCTGCGGTGATGACATTGAAATCGCTGCCGAGAACGTAGGCCAGCGTGTCGATGATCGCGGGGTCATCGTCGACAATCAGGAGTTCGGGTTTTGCCGGATCCGCCATGGTTTGTCCAAAAATATTCTAACTCGCTGAAATTATTGGGCATTGTGCCAGATTGCTGATGCCCTTGATACCGCTTGCGGACTGCGGTTCAGGGCCCGGTCGTCGGCAACTCAGTCGCCGGCAATACAGGCGAGATAAGCCTGTTCCAGATCGGCAGTGTGGTGGCGGGTGACGAATTCCGCGGGGGTGCCGGCAAAACGCAGTCGTCCGCGATGCACCACCGCCATGCGGCTGCACATTTCGCCGACGTCGTACAGGGCGTGTGTTGTCATCAGCACGGTGCGCCCGGCGTCGTGCTGGGTTTTAAGTTCATGTTTGAGCAGGGCGCGCGCCTTGGGGTCGAGGCCGCTGGTTGGTTCGTCGAGGATCAGCATGTCCTTGCCGGAGAGCAGGCAGGCGGCGAGACCGAGTTTCTGCGTCATGCCCTTGGAGTAGGCGCGTACCGGTTTGTCGAGGGCATTGTCGTCCAGTTCCAGTGCCGCGAGCATGGCGCGGGCGCGGGTTTCGTCGTAGGGCCTGCGATGCAGTTCGGCCAGGTAGCGCAGGAAGTCGCGGCCGTTCAGGTAGTGGGGCGGCACAAAACGCTCCGGCAGGAAACCCAGCCGGCTGCGCGCGGCGGTCTGGCGGTGCGGGATGCCGAAAATTTCAATGGCGCCGGAGCCGATATCACAGAAATCAAGCGCACACTTGATCAGCGTGGTTTTGCCCGCACCGTTGGCACCAACCAGACCGAAAAATTCGCCGGCGGCGATTTCCAGTGACAAATCCGCCAGCGCAACGGCCTTGCCATAGGATTTTTGCAGGTTGCTGATGCGCAAAGCGGGGGCTGACATGCGGCGTAACTTAGCCGAAAGCGCAGCGGGGGTAAACACCGCGTCGCACCCATGAAGTAATTGTTAACAGGCCCTAACAGGTCCTCGCGTTCTCGTTTAGAATCCACGCTTTATTTCCGGCATCAATCGGCCCTCCGTGCCCTCCGCAAATCTGATTGAAATCAAGGACGTCAATTTTGCCTACGGGCGGCGTCCGATACTCACCGGCATCAACATGACCATCCCGCGCGGCAAGGTCGTGGCGCTGATGGGCATCAGCGGTTCGGGCAAAACCACACTGCTGCGGCTGATCGGCGGCGTGATGAAGCCGTCCTCCGGTGAGGTCTGGGTGGACGGTGTTTGCACCAGCGCGCTGGACCAAGAGGGCATTTACCGGCTGCGCCGCCGCATGGGCATGCTGTTCCAGTTCGGCGCCTTGTTCACCGATCTGTCGGTGTTCGACAACGTGGCATTCCAGATGCGCGAGCACAGCGATTTGCCGGAAAGCATGATCCGCGACCTGGTGATGATGAAGCTGCACGCGGTGGGTTTGCGCGGCGCGCACAAACTGATGCCGGCGGAACTGTCGGGCGGCATGGCACGACGCGTGGCATTGGCACGGGCGATTGCGCTGGATCCGATGCTCATGATGTACGACGAGCCGTTTACCGGGCTGGATCCGATTTCACTGGGCGTGATCGCCAACCTGGTGCGCGAACTGAACGACACGCTGGGCACCACGTCCCTGGTGGTGACGCATGACGTGCAGGAGGCGCTGAATGTGGTGGATTATGTGTATTACCTGTCCGATGGCAAGATGAAAACACACGGCACGCCGGATGCGTTGCGAGCCAACGCGGATCCGCTGGTGCGCCAGTTCGTGCACGGCGACGCCGAGGGGCCGGTGGCCTACCAGTATCCGAGCGGCGATTACGCCAGCGGGCTGAAACTGGGGGCGCGCCGCGAAGCAAGTCCTCCTGGGGGGCGCCGTGCCGCATAGAACTCTGCCTTCGATCCGTGGCATCGGTGCCAATGCCATCGACATTGTGCTGCGCCTCGGTTATGCGACGCGTTTCATCGGCCTGACGCTGGCGCATTCCGGCACCTGTTTTGCGCGGCCACGGCTGGTTGTGCGCGAACTGTATTACACCGGGGTGTTGTCACTGATTATCATCCTGGTGTCGGGCATGTTCGTCGGCATGGTGTTGGGTTTGCAGGGCTACCAGACGCTGACCACCTATGGCTCCGAATCGGCACTGGGCGTGCTGGTTGCACTGTCGCTGGTGCGCGAGCTGGGGCCGGTGGTGTCGGCGCTGCTGTTTGCCAGTCGCGCGGGCTCGGCGATGACCGCCGAGATCGGCCTGATGAAAGCGACCGAGCAGTTGTCGGCGATGGAAATGATGGCGGTGGACCCGATTGCGCGCGTGGTGGCGCCGCGGTTCTGGGCCGGCGTGATTTCCATGCCGCTGTTGGCGGCGATGTTCAGCGCGATGGGCGTGTTCGGCGGTTATGTCGTCGGCGTGGTGCTGATCGGCGTCGACGAGGGTTCGTTCTGGTCGCAGATGCAGAGCGCGGTTGACGTGCGCGAGGACATCGTCAACGGTGTGATCAAGAGTTTCGTGTTCGGCGTCGCCATTACCTGGATTGCGCTGTTTGAGGGGTATGACGCGCCGCCGACCGCAGAAGGCGTTTCGGGCGCCACGACGCGCACCGTGGTAACTTCGTCGCTGGCGGTACTGGGGCTGGATTTCATCCTGACCTCCTTAATGTTCAGGGGTATGTAGTTTTAAGAGGTGCTTTATGGAACGATCAATGCTGGATTTATGGGTGGGTCTGTTCGTGGTCGCGGGTATTGCCGCGCTGGTGATCCTCGCGTTCAAGGTCGGCAACATGTCGAGCCTGGGCGGCGGGGAGACCTATCAGATCACCGCCAATTTCGACAACATTGGTGGCTTGAAGCCGCGCGCGCCGATCAAGAGTGCCGGCGTGGTCGTCGGCCGCGTCACCGCGATCAGTTTCAACAACGAACGGTTCACCGCCAAGGTGACTCTGGCGGTCGAGCAGAGCTACAAGTTTCCCAAGGACACCACGGCGTCGATCCTGACCTCCGGCCTGCTCGGTGAACAATATGTCGGACTCGAAGGCGGCGGCGACGACCAGTTGCTGAAGGCCGGCGATAATATCCGCCTGACACAGTCGGCCGTGGTGCTGGAAAAGCTGATCAGCCAGTTCCTGTTTGATAAAGCTGCCGAAGGGGCCCCGGCTGCAAAATAAAGTGCTGAGCGCTGAGCGAAATCGCTAAAAGCAGCAACGCTTAAAGAAGTGCGGATTAATGGAGTGGTTTATGCATAAGTCATTGTTTTTATTTGTATTTTCATTTTTTATCGGGGCTACCCATGCGGCCGAAGTAGTGACCGCCGCAACGCCTCCCGATGTGTTGGCACGCAGTGTCACGGATGACGTGGTGGCCGCCCTGCGTAACGACAAGGCCATCCAGGCCGGCGACCAGAAAAAAGCGCGGGAACTGATCGAGAGCAGGATTGCGCCGCATTTCAATTTTGCCGGCATGGCGCAACTGGCGGTGGGCAAAAACTGGAGCAGTGCGAATCCCGAGCAGCGCAAGGTGCTGGTCGCGGAATTCCGTGCGCTGCTGGTGCAGACCTACACCGCGTCGCTGCTGCTCTACAAGGACCAGAAAATCGAATACCGCCCGCTGAAACTCGCATCCGATGACACCGACGTGATGGTGCGTTCGCTGGTGCGCCAATCCGGCGGCGGCGAGCCGGTGCCGGTGGATTACGGCATGGAAAAAACCGGTGCCGGCTGGAAGGTCTACAACGTCAAGATCGGCGGTATCAGCCTGGTCGAGAGTTATCGCAGTACCTTCAACACCGAGATCCAGAAAAACGGCATCGACGGCCTGATCAAGACCCTGCGCGACAAAAACCGCACGCTGACGGCGCAGTCGAGCCAGTGATCGGGTGCGCATGATTGAATCCAATGATTGAGTGCAATGCCGGGCGCTGCGCGCTGAAGGGCGCCGTCAACCTGGAGAACGCGCTGGCCTTGCGTGAGGAAGGTCTGCGCCTGTTCACGGAACAGGAGACCACGCTGGATCTCTCCGGGGTTACTGAAGTCGATTCGGCCGCAGTCAGCCTGCTGTTTGAATGGCGGCGCGCGGCGCTGGCCGCCAGGCGCAGCATTCGTTACGTCAATCTTCCGGACAATCTCAGCAGTCTGGCAAAGCTCTACGGCGTCACGGAAATCGTGAGCGCGGAGTAGCGGCTTGCGGATTCGTCCGCTCCCGCTGCCTGTATCCGGCAATGACCCCTGCCCTCGAAGTTACTGAAGTCACCAAGTGCTACGGTAGTTTGCAGGCGCTGGCGGGCGTCAGCCTGAGCGTGGGGCAGGGCGAATTTTTCGGTCTGCTCGGTCCCAACGGCGCCGGCAAAACCACGCTGATCAGCATCCTTGCCGGGTTGAACCGGCCGAGCAGCGGTACGGCGCGGATCATGGGTCATGACGTCACCGCCGCGTACCGCGAAGCGCGGCGAGCGCTGGGTGTGGTGCCGCAGGAACTGGTGTTTGATCCGTTTTTTACGGTGCGCGAGGCCCTGACCATCCAGTCCGGTTATTTCGGACTGCGCGACAACCGCGCGTGGATCGACGAAATTATCGACAACCTGGATCTCACCAGCAAGGCCGATACCAATATGCGCGCCCTGTCCGGCGGCATGAAGCGGCGCGTGCTGGTGGCGCAGGCGCTGGTGCACAAACCGCCGGTGATCGTGCTCGATGAACCCACGGCCGGGGTCGATGTCGAGCTGCGCCAGGCCCTGTGGCGTTTCATCCGGCGCCTTAACCGCGACGGCCACACCATTGTGCTGACCACGCATTACCTGGAGGAGGCCGAGGCCTTGTGTGGCCGGGTGGCGATGCTGAAACAGGGGCGCATCGTCGCGCTCGACAGGACCGAAAACCTGCTGCGCCTGCATTCCGGCTGTTATGTCGAACTGCGGCTCGGTGGTGCGCTTCCGCAACAACTCGAAACGATGGTGGCGGAACGCCGCGATGACGGTGCGATCCGCCTTGCATTGCCTGAATACGCGGAAGTGGAGCGGGTGATGGCGGCATTGCGCGAGGCGCGGGTCACGGTGCAGGAAATGGAAATCCTGCAGCCCGATCTTGAGGAAGTGTTCGTGCAGATCATGAGGAAATCGTGAGTGAGTCGAGGCAGCACTTGAAGCGAAGCAGAAGGAGTGAAAGAGTGAAGGAGTTTTTTCTGGAGGCGTGCGAGGTTTTTTTCACGCCTTCACTCCTTCACACCTTCACGGCATTTCAATGACCGGTTTCTACACGCTGTTCTACAAAGAATGGCTGCGCTTCTGGAAAGTCAGTGTGCAGACTGTGCTGGCACCGGTATTGACGGCGCTGCTCTACCTGCTGGTGTTCGGCCATGCACTGCGCGGCCGCGTCGAGATATTCCCCGGTGTGGATTACACGACCTTCCTGATCCCGGGGCTGGCGATGATGTCGGTGCTGCAGAATTCCTTCGCCAATGCTTCATCCAGCCTGATGCAGTCGAAAATGACCGGCAACATCGTGTTTGTGCTGCTGCCGCCGCTGTCGCATCGCGAGTTTTTCCTGGCCTACCTGCTGGCGGCGATTGCGCGCGGTGTCATCGTCGGCGCCGGTGTGTTGTTCGCGTCGATCTGGTTCATCGACCTGCCGCTTGCGCATCCGCTGTGGGTGCTGCTGTTCGGCGTCGCCGGCAGCGCGGCGATGGCCGCTTTGGGCATCGTCGCCGGCATCTACTCTGACAAGATCGACCAGTTGGCGGCCTTCACCAATTTCATCATCCTGCCGCTGACCTTCCTGTCCGGGGTGTTTTATTCCATCCAGTCGCTGCCGGCATTCTGGCAGGCGGCGTCCCACCTGAACCCGGTGTTCTACATGATCGACGGTTTTCGTTACGGCTTTTTCGGTACTTCTGACACCTCGCCGTGGCTGAGCCTGGGGATTGTCGGCGGCAGTTTTATCGCCTTATCATGGCTGACGCTGACGCTGCTGAAATCGGGCTATAAATTAAGGCACTGAGTGCGAAACTAAACAAGGCAATCAAAAATGGTTACTCCAGACAGCATCAAACAATCCATCCTCGCCGGCCTCGACTGCCAGCATGTTGAAGTCGCGGGCGACGGCCATCACTGGGAAGCGGTGATCGTCAGCACAGCCTTCGCCGGCAAGAGCAAGGTGCAGCAGCATCAGCTGGTGTACAAAGCGCTGGGCGACCGCATGCGCGAGGAAATCCACGCGCTGTCGATGAAGACTCTGACGCCCGAGCAATGGCAGCAGCAACAGTAAGCCGTGAACGGCAAAACCTTGAGCCACAGAGGACACAGAGGACACAGAGGACACAGAGGGCACAGAGAAAAACGAGAATAAGCCGCGATCACCATAAGCGCAAAAACCTTTGTTTTTGATTTCCTCTGTGATCTCTGTGCCCTCTGTGGCTAAAAAGAAGTTGACCTTATGGACAAACTGGTTATTGAAGGCGGCGTGCCCTTGAACGGCAGCGTGGCCATTTCCGGCGCCAAAAATGCCGCGCTGCCGATCCTCGCCGCGGCGTTACTGACGGATGAGCCGTTGATCATCAACAACGTGCCGCATTTGCGCGACGTATCGACCATGCTCAACCTGCTGATGCAGATGGGCGTCACCACCTCGCTGGATGAAAAGGGCGGCGTCGAACTGCGTGCCGGCAAAATCACCGATCCGGTGGCGCCGTACGAGCTGGTGAAAACCATGCGCGCTTCGGTGCTGGTGCTGGGGCCGCTGGTGGCGCGGCTGGGCGAGGCGCGGGTGTCACTGCCCGGCGGCTGCGCGATCGGGCTGCGGCCCGTGGACCAGCATCTGAAAGGTTTGCAGGCGATGGGTGCGACCATAGCCATGGAGCAGGGTTACATGATCGCGCGCGCCGGACGGCTGAAGGGTACGCGTATCTGCATGGACATCGTCACTGTCACCGGCACCGAAAACCTGATGATGGCCGCGACGCTGGCCGACGGCGTGACGGTGATTGAAAATGCCGCGCGCGAGCCGGAGATCCCGGATCTCGCCGCCTGCCTGACGGCGATGGGCGCGAAAATCAGCGGTGCCGGCAGCGATGTGATTACCATCGAAGGTGTTGCACGCCTGCACGGCGCCCGTTACAGCGTGATGCCTGACCGCATCGAGACCGGTACTTTTCTGGTCGCGGCAGCGGTCACCGGTGGTGACGTGCGGCTGACCGGCGCACGGCCTGACACCCTGGACGCGGTGCTCGACAAGCTACGCGAGGCCGGCGTGCACATCGAAACCGGCGGCGACTGGATTCACGTCAAGGCCAATGGCGCGCTAAAGGCGGTCAATGTGCGCACTGCCCCCTATCCGGCGTTTCCGACCGACATGCAGGCGCAGTTCATGGCGCTGAACAGCGTGGCCGAGGGCGCGTCGCGCATCGTCGAGACCATATTCGAGAACCGCTTCATGCATGTGCAGGAAATGCAGCGGCTCGGCGCCGACATTGCCGTCGAAGGCAATACCGCGGTGATTCAGGGTGTTGCCGGACTGAATGGTGCGACGGTGATGGCGACAGACCTGCGCGCCTCGGCGAGCCTGGTGGTGGCGGGTCTGGCGGCGCGTGGTGCTACGACGGTGGAGCGGATTTATCACCTTGATCGCGGCTACGAGCGCATCGAAGAAAAACTGTCGAAGCTCGGTGCGCGCATTCGCCGGGTGCATTGATGCCATCCGGCGTAAACACATAAGCCATTGTTTTTATTAATTATTTATGCCGTCAGATCAAGGTCTGCGGTATAGGCGTTCTGCTGGTAGTGGAAGGGCACCGGACCATCGGGCAGGCCGCCGATGAATTGTTTGACGAACGGATCGTCTGATTTTTTCACGTCATCCGTCGTGCCCTGTGCAACGACTTTTCCGTCAGCCAGGAAATACACGTAGTCGATCGCCTTCAGCGATTCCTGCGCGTCGTACGACACCACGATCGAAGTTACGCCCAGCGCGTCGTTCAGGCGGCGGATCAGTTTGCCCACCACGTTGCAGGAAATCGGATCGAGACCGGCGAAGGGTTCGTCGTACATGATCAGGTCGGGATCCAGCGCAATCGCGCGCGCCAGGCCGACGCGCCGCACCATACCGCCGGAACATTCGGAAGGCATCAGCTGCGCCGCACCGCGCAGGCCGACAGCGTTGAGTTTCATCAGCACCAGGTCGTTGATCATGTCTTCCGGCAGGTCGGTTTTTTCGCGCATCTGGAAGGCGATGTTTTCGAACACCGACAGATCGGTAAACAATCCCCCCTGCTGGAACTGCATGCCCATTTTGCGGCGCAGCTGGTACAGCGCGTCGCGGTCTAGGGCGTGGATGTCCTGGCCGAGGATGTGGACGGAGCCGCGCGACGGGTGCAGTTGCGCGCCGATCAGCCGCAGCAGCGTGGATTTTCCGCAGCCGCTGGCGCCCATGATGCCGACGACTTTGCCGCGCGGAATGGTCAGGTTCACGGATTTGAATATCTCGCGCGATCCATAAGAGAAGGCGAGATCGCTGATTTCTACGATGTTGTCGGTGGTCATGTGGATCGGGCTGCCGATGCCGCAGAAGCGAAGGAGGGCAAAGTGTAACCCGCCGGAGCTGTTTCGTGAACCGCGCAGAGCCCGGTCTGCGACTGAAATACGTTACAATTCATGACTTTCCGTGCGTCTGTACTGCTACCACCATGATCACCATCGCGCTCTCCAAGGGCCGTATTTTTGACGAAACCGTGCCGCTGCTGAAAGCCGCGGGCATCGTCGCGCGCGAAAATCCCGAATCCTCACGCAAGCTGATCCTGGCCACCAATCGTCGCGAAGTGCGCCTGATCATTGTGCGCGCCAGCGATGTACCCACGTATGTGCAGTACGGCGGCGCCGACCTCGGCGTGGCCGGCAAGGACATACTCGATGAACACGGCAGCGCGGGTCTGTACCAGCCGCTGGATCTCAAAATCGCCAGGTGCCGGATGATGGTCGCCGTGCGCCGCGATTTTGATTACGCCAGCGCCGTGCGCCAGGGCGCGCGGCTGAGGGTGGCCACCAAGTACGTGCAGACTGCCCGCGAACACTTCGCGACAAAAGGCATGCATGTCGATCTGATCAAGCTCTACGGTTCGATGGAACTGGCGCCGCTGGTCGGGCTCGCCGATGCCATCGTCGATCTGGTCAGCACCGGCGGTACGCTGAAAGCCAATAACCTCGTTGCAGTGGAGGAAATTGCGCAAGTCAGTTCACGCCTGATCGTCAATCAGGCCGCGCTGAAACTGAAACGCGCTGAGATCCAGCCGCTGATCGACGCCTTTGCCCGCGCTGTATTTACCGCAGCAAGCTGACCGTGCGCCGCCTTGCCACCACCCAGGCTGATTTTGATACTCAGCTTTCGCAGTTGCTGGCGTTTGAGGCCGCACAGGATCCGCAGGTGGATACCACCGTCGCGGCGATCCTGGCCGACGTGAAAGCGCGCGGTGATGCCGCGGTGCTGGAATATACTAAAAAATTCGATGGCGTCAGCGCGGGCGCGCTGGCCGAACTGGAAATTCCTCAAGCTGAATTAAGGGCTGCGCTGACACGCATCCCTGCCGCGCGCCGTCAGGCGTTGGAGGCTGCCGTTGCGCGTGTGCGCGACTATCACGAACGGCAGCGCGCACAGTCCTGGGGTTACACCGATGCCGACGGCAATGAACTTGGCCAGCAGATCACTGCGCTCGACCGCGCCGGGCTTTACGTGCCCGGCGGCAAGGCCGCCTATCCGTCATCGGTGATCATGAATGCAGTGCCGGCAAAAGTCGCCGGTGTTGGCGACATCATCATGGTGGTGCCCACGCCGCGCGGCGAAAAAAATGATCTGGTGCTGGCTGCTGCTGCGATCTGCGGCGTTGACCGTGTGTTCACCATCGGTGGCGCGCAGGCGGTGGCGGCGCTGGCCTACGGCACGGCAACCATCCCGCAGGTGGACAAGATTGTCGGTCCCGGAAATGCCTATGTCGCGGCAGCCAAACGCCGTGTGTTCGGCGTGGTCGGCATCGACATGGTGGCGGGGCCGTCGGAAATTCTGGTGCTTGGCGACGGCAGTACCGATCCCGACTGGGTGGCGATGGATCTGTTTTCACAGGCTGAACACGACGAACTGGCGCAATCCATTCTGCTCGCACCGGACGCAAAATATCTCGATGCGGTGGCGGCGAGTATCGCGCGCTTGCTTCCGGACATGCCGCGGCGCGCTGTGATCGAAGCCTCGCTGAAGGGTCGCGGTGCGCTGATCGCGGTGCGCGATCTCGATGAGGCCTGTGCGCTGGTCAATCAGATTGCGCCGGAGCACTTGGAACTGTCGGTGGAAAATCCCGAGCAGCTGTTGCCGAAAATCCGCCACGCTGGCGCGATATTCCTTGGCCGCTACACCTCCGAAGCACTGGGCGATTACTGCGCCGGTCCGAACCACGTGTTGCCGACTTCACGAACTGCGCGTTTTTCCTCCCCCCTGGGTGTTTACGATTTCCAGAAACGCTCCAGCGTGATTCGCGTGTCTCGGGCCGGCGCGGCGACGCTGGGCCGCATCGCGGTTGAACTGGCCGAAGGCGAAGGGCTGACCGCGCACGCCCGTTCCGCCGAACTGCGTTTCCGTTCCTAGGCGCCGCCGTGAGCCGCTACTGGAGCGAGGTGGTGCGCGGGCTTACACCCTACGTGCCGGGTGAGCAGCCGAAGCTGGCCAATCTGGTCAAGCTCAATACCAATGAAAGCCCGTACGGCCCGAGCCGTCGGGTGCTGGAAGCCCTGCGCGCAGAGGTCGGCGACACGCTGCGCCTGTATCCGGATCCTGCCAGCGACCGGCTGCGCGCCGCGCTTGCGAAACGTTACGCGGTGACGCCGGCGCATGTTTTCGTCGGCAATGGCTCCGACGAAGTGCTGGCGCATGTGTTCCTCGGTTTGCTGAAACATGACAAGCCGGTGCTGTTCCCGGACATCACTTACAGTTTTTATCCGGTGTATTGCGGTCTTTATGACATTCCGTACGAGCAGGTGCCGCTGAACGCAGCTTTTGAAATCGCGATCGACGATTACCTGCGTCCCAACGGCGGCGTTATTTTCCCGAACCCGAATGCGCCCACCGGTTGCCTGGTGCCGGTGGCCGAAGTCGAGCGCCTGCTGCGTGCGAACAGCGGATCGGTGGTGGTGGTCGACGAAGCCTATGTCGATTTTGGCGGCGAGTCAGTGGTGCCCTTGGTGAACCGTTATCCACAACTGCTGGTGACGCACACGCTGTCGAAGTCGCGGGCGCTGGCGGGCCTGCGCGTCGGTTATGCCATCGGCCATCCCGACCTGATTGAGGCGCTGAACCGGGTCAAGGACAGCTTCAACTCCTATCCGCTGGATCGTTTTGCGCAGGCCGGCGCGACCGCGGCGATTGAAGACGACGAGTACTTCAAGGCCATGTGCCGCAAGGTCATCGTCACCAAGCAAAAGCTGGTGCAGGATCTGCAGGGTCTCGGTTTCGAGGTGCTGCCGTCAGCCGCCAATTTCGTATTCGCGCGCCTGCCGGGGTGCGATGGCGCTGAAATCGCTGCGAAATTGCGGGAACGCAGCATCATCGTCCGTCATTTTCGCAAGCCGCTGCGCATCGCCGAATTCATGCGCATCACTGTCGGCACCGATGAGCAATGCGCCGGGCTGGTGGAAGCGTTGCGCGACATCGTGAGCGCGGCCTGAACTGGGCGCAGGCGGCAGCCGGACGAGAATTCGTTTATACTCTGTAATCAATAACTTACCTCAGGCACCCGGATATCATGGCGAGGCAGGCGCAGGTCACACGCGACACCCAGGAAACGCAGATCACCGTCAAGCTCAACCTCGACGGCAGCGGCAAGTCGAAGCTCGCCAGCGGCGTGCCTTTCCTCGACCACATGCTTGACCAGATTGCGCGTCACGGACTGGTCGATCTCGAGGTCAAGGCCAAGGGCGACCTGCACATCGACGCCCACCACACCGTCGAAGACATCGGCATCACGCTGGGTCAGGCATTGGCGAAAGCCGTCGGCGACAAGAAAGGCGTGCGCCGTTACGGCCACGCCTACGTGCCGCTGGACGAAGCACTGTCACGCGTGGTGGTCGATCTCTCGGGACGCCCCGGGCTGGAAATGACCGGCAAGTTTACGCGGGCGCGTGTCGGCGAATTCGATGTCGATCTGGTGCGCGAATTTTTCCAGGGCTTCGTCAATCACGCCCAGGTCACGCTGCATCTCGACAACCTGAAGGGCAGCAACACCCATCACCAGGTGGAGACCCTGTTCAAGGCCTTCGGCCGCGCGCTGCGCATGGCGGTGGAGCTTGATCCGCGGGTCAAGGGTGTGCCGTCGACCAAAGGAAAGCTCTGATCGGGTGAGCGGCGCGCCGCGGATTCGTTTCTGCATCGGCGCTCATTTGCGTCCTCCCCGGCTTAATCTACGGTTAAAAAGCTTTTCCTTTCCGTCATGACCATCGACATCGCAGTAATCGACTACGGCATGGGCAACCTGCGTTCGGTGTCCAAGGCGATAGAACACGTCGCGCCCGGCCGCAACGTCGTGGTGACCAGCAACCCCGCTGATGTAGCCGCTGCCGGCCGCGTGGTGTTCCCGGGGCAGGGGGCGATGCCCGACTGCATGCGCGAAATGGAGGCGCGCGGCCTGCGCAGCGCCATCATCGATGCCGCGCGCGACAAACCTTTTCTCGGCATCTGTATCGGCCTGCAGATGTTGTTTGAACACAGCGAAGAAGGCGATACGCCCGGCCTCGGCCTGCTGCCCGGCGTGGTGCGGCGCTTTCCGCCGGCGCGCATGGTCGGTGCGCAGGGCGAAAAACTCAAAGTGCCGCATATGGGCTGGAATGAAGTGATGCAGGCCATCGCGCATCCACTGTGGCAGGGTATCGCCGACGGCAGCCGCTTCTATTTTGTGCACAGTTATTATCCGGAGCCTGCCGATCCCGGGCTGGCCGCCGGCTGGAGCGCCTATCCCTTCCGTTTTGCCTGTGCGGCGGCGCGTGGCAATATATTCGCAGTGCAGTTCCACCCCGAAAAAAGCCATAGTGCGGGCCTGCAACTGCTGGCGAATTTCGTGGCGTGGCAGCCGGTGGGGCATGCGACGCCCAGTGGCAGTGCGCCTGCTGCGGCTTGAAACCGGTTTGAAACCGGCTTGAAACGGCTTGAAACCGGCTTGCAATCGCTGCCGCTGTAGTATGATTAATGCCTCACGCAACCTGTTCGCAGACAACGCTTTTTTTAACGCCCATCTGATCCGGTTTATCTGTCGCCCCCCCATTCCGACTAAACCCGGTTTCGCAATTCGCCGCATTTCTCATACTCAATGCTGATCATTCCCGCGATCGACCTGAAGGACGGTCATTGTGTGCGCCTGAAACAGGGCGACATGAACGATGCCACGGTATTTTCCGAAGACCCCGGCGCCATGGCCAGACAATGGCTGGATCAGGGCGCGCGCCGGCTGCACGTGGTTGACCTCAATGGCGCTGCGGCCGGCAAGCCGAAGAATCAGCCGGCGATCCGTGCCATCGTCAAGGCGGTGGGCAGCGAACTGCCGGTGCAGTTGGGCGGCGGCATCCGCGATCTCGACACCATCGAGGCCTATATCGATGCCGGCATCAGCTATATCGTCATCGGCACCGCTGCGGTAAAAACACCGGGTTTCCTGCAGGAAGCCTGCACCGCGTTCCAGGGCCACATCATCGTCGCGCTCGACGCCAAGGACGGGAAAGTTGCGGTCGACGGCTGGTCGAAAATGACCGGGCACGATGTGGTTGATCTGGCGAAAAAATTCGAGGATTACGGCGTCGAAGCGGTGATCTACACCGACATCGGCCGCGACGGCATGCTCACCGGCGTCAATATCGAGGCGACGGTGGCGCTGGCGCGCCAGCTCAACGTGCCGGTGATCGCCAGCGGCGGCATTACCGATCTCGAAGATGTGAAAAAACTCTGTGCCGTTGAATCCGAAGGCATCACCGGCGCCATCACCGGTCGCGCGGTGTACCAGGGCACGCTGGATTTCAAGGCGGCGCAGACACTCGCTGACAAACTTTCGAAAAGCGGTAAGAAGTGAACGGGTAGGAAGGTGCCCGTTACTTGCGATCGCCCGGTTTTCCCTGTTCACCTTTCACCCGTTCACTCGTTCACCGCCGTTAATGGGCCTCGCCAAACGCATCATTCCCTGTCTCGACGTCACCGCCGGCCGCGTGGTCAAGGGCGTCAATTTCGTCGAGCTGAAGGATGCCGGCGATCCGGTTGAAATCGCGCGTCGTTATGACGATCAAGGTGCCGACGAGCTGACCTTCCTCGACATCACCGCGAGCAGCGACGACCGTGGCCTGATCCTGCACATCATCGAGGCTGTCTCTGCGCAGGTGTTCATTCCGCTGACGGTCGGCGGCGGCGTGCGTTCGGTGGACGACGTGCGCCGCCTGCTCAACGCCGGCGCCGACAAGGTCAGCATCAACACCTCCGCTGTGCAGAATCCGCAGCTGGTCGCCGATGCCAGCGGCCGTTATGGCGCGCAGTGCATCGTGGTTGCTGTCGATGCCAAACGTATAGCCGGTGACGGGCCGTTGCGCTGGGAGGTGTATACCCACGGCGGCCGCAAGGCCACGGGATTGGATGCGCTGGAGTGGGGCAAAAAAATGCAGGCGCTGGGCGCGGGCGAAATCCTGCTCACCAGCATGGACCGCGACGGCACACGGATCGGTTTTGATCTCGAACTGACACACGCTTTTTCGTCGGCGCTGGACATTCCCGTCATCGCCAGCGGCGGCGTCGGCAATCTCGATCATCTGGCCGATGGTGTGACCATCGGCCGCGCTGACGCGGTGCTTGCCGCGAGCATTTTTCACTATGGCGAATACACGGTGCGCCAGGCCAAGGAACACATGGCGCAGCGGGGCATCGAAGTGCGCTTATAAGAACAAATTGAATCTCAATAAAAAATCAATTAAAATCAACGGGTTATAAATTTTCGCGTCGACAGTTTTCGGACAACAGGAGAACATGGTGTCAGACTGGCTGGACCGCATACGCTGGGGTGCCGACGGGCTGATCCCGGTGGTGACACAGGAGACGGGCTCGGGGCGGGTGCTGACGGTCGCCTGGGTGAACCGCGAAGCGCTGCAGCAGACCGCAGCCACCGGTGAAGCCCACTACTGGTCGCGCTCGCGCAAAAAACTCTGGCACAAGGGCGAAGAATCCGGCCATGTGCAGAAAGTGAAGGCGGTCCGCCTCGACTGCGACGAGGATGTGCTGCTGTACGAGGTTGAGCAGGTCGGCGGCATTGCCTGCCACACCGGGCGGCACAGCTGTTTTTTTCAGGAATTGCGTAACGGCAACTGGGTCGATGTGGACCCGGTGCTGAAAGATCCCAAAATGATTTACAAGAAGCACTAGTAATGTAATGGCCAACATCAAATAATGACCCAAAACGACACAGACATACTGCTCAGGCTCGGCGAGACCATCGCCGCGCGCAAGGGCGCCGATGCCGCGGGTTCGTATGTCGCCGGCCTGCTGGCCAAGGGCGAGGATGCGATCCTGCGCAAGGTGCTCGAAGAGGCAACGGAGACCCTGCTGGCCTCGAAGGAGGGTGATAAACTGCATGTGGTTCGCGAGACCGCTGATTTGTGGTTTCACACGCTGGTGCTGCTGGCCTGGCATGGTGCCGGGCCGGAAGATGTGCTCGCCGAACTGCAGCGACGCGAGGGTGTATCCGGCGTGACCGAAAAAGCGTCGCGGAAGTAAGGAAGTAATACTCAATGCCGCGCGGCAGTGTTGCATGACCACGGTCGCGACCATGAATTCTGACCCCGTGCCTGTGCACGGATCATAAGGAGCGTGTTATGGGTTCGTTCAGCATCTGGCACTGGTTGATCGTGTTGCTGGTGGTGGTCCTGATCTTCGGCACCAAGAAACTGCGCAACATCGGCGCTGATCTTGGCGGCGCGGTCAAGGGTTTCAAGGATGGCGTGAAAGCGGGAGATGACAAATCCGCTGAAACCAAGACGGAAATCCCGCCCTCGACCGGCCACACCATCGACGGCGAAGCGCGCAAGGAAACCACGAAGTCGTGACGGGTGAATGGTGAAGGGTAAAGGGTAAATCGCGGGTATTTCCCCGCGCCTGCCGCACCCCCTCACGCATTTACCTTTCACTCTTCACGCCCCGCCATGTTCGATATCGGTTTCTCCGAATTGATGGTCATTGCCGTGGTGGCGCTGATCGTCATCGGCCCGGAAAAGTTGCCCAAAGTTGCGCGCACCGTCGGCCACCTGTTCGGCCGCATGCAGCGGTACGTCAACGACGTGAAATCCGACATCAGCCGCGAAATGGCGCTCGATGACCTGCGCAAGCTGCAGTCGAGCATGCAGGACACCGTGCGCTCGATCGAGCAGTCGGTGACCGAAGAAGTCCGCTCCGCTGAAAATGAAATGAACCAGATCGCCGCCGATGCGCCGGCCGCTGCCGACCCCGTGCCACCGTCCGTGGTCGCTGCCGTGCCGGATCCGGGCAAGGCGGCATGAGCACCGGCGTGAACAAGCAGTGACCGAAGACACCTTCATTTCCCACCTGGTTGAACTGCGCGACCGGCTGCTGCGCGCGTTGATCGCGTTCGGCCTGGTGCTGCTGGTGCTGATCCCGTTTTCGTCCGACCTCTACGACCTGCTGGCGACGCCGATGATGCATGCACTGCCCGAAGGCGCAAAAATGATCGCCACCGGCGTGATTACACCGTTCCTGGTGCCGCTCAAGGTGGCGATGATGGTGGCTTTCGTGATCACGCTGCCCTACACACTGTACCAGGTGTGGTCTTTTGTCGCGCCCGGCCTCTATACCCACGAAAAACGCCTGGCGCTGCCGCTGGTGGTGATGAGCACGGCGCTGTTCGTGATCGGCATCGCATTCTGTTATTTCTTCGTGTTCAACACGGTGTTCCACTTCATCAACCAGATCGCGCCAAAAAGCATTTCGGTGGCGCCGGACATTGAGAACTACCTCAATTTTGTGCTCACCATGTTCATGGCCTTCGGCCTGACCTTCGAGACGCCGATCGTGGTGGTGACACTGACGCGCATGGGTATCGTGACGCTGGAGCAGTTGCGCAGCATCCGGCCCTATTTCATCGTCATCGCCTTCATCATCGCGGCAATAGTCACGCCGCCCGACGTGGTGTCGCAGCTGCTGCTGGCGATCCCGATGTGCCTGCTGTTCGAGCTGGGGTTGTTCGCGGCGCGCTTTGTGCCGCCGCGGCCGCGCAGCGCGGAAGGCGACGAGGCGGGAAACTACAGGCCGCCATCAGATGCGGCGCAGGACGCCGAACTCGACCGCGTCGCCGCTGAAGAGCGTTCGCGTACCAGCGATTAAAGAAGCCAACTAAATTTGCTGGGGCGCCCGTCGAACTTGCCACGGATCAGGGTGCCGGCCGCGGTTGCCGGCCAAGCCCGATTATGCCGGCTTAATCTGCTGAAGCCGCTGGCAGGGGTTGCCAGCCAAGCCTACTCATTTTTGCGCGGCTGTTTCGGCCGCTTGCCGACCGTTACCTTCAGGTCGACTCCCTTGGCCTCGCGCATCACGCGCAGCACGGTCTGGCTGCCGGGGGTCAGCGCGGCGATCAGGTTGAGCATGGTTGCCGAATCGGTGACTGGCTTGCCGTCGACGGCGACCAGCACATCGCCGACTTTCATGCCGCCGCGGTCAGCGGGGGTGTCGCGGAACACTTCGGTGATCAGCGCGCCGCGGGTGGTGGCGGGCATCTTGAAAGACTCGGCGATCTCCCGGGTCATTTCCTGCACACCGACACCGATCCAGCCGCGCTGTACCGAGCCGTTCTGGATGATCTGTTCCATCACCGTTTTTGCAGTGCTGGCCGGGATCGCAAAACCGATGCCCAGTGACGCGCCCCCCGGCGTGCGTGAATAAATCGCGGTGTTGATGCCGATCAGGTGGCCATGGGCGTCGACCAGCGCGCCGCCGGAATTGCCCGGATTGATCGCGGCGTCGGTCTGGATGAAGTTCTCAAAGGTGTTGATGCCAAGGTGGCTGCGCCCCAGCGCGCTGACGATGCCCATGGTTACCGTCTGGCCGACGCCGAAGGGATTGCCGATGGCGAGCACCACGTCGCCGACGCGCACGCCGTCAGCCTGGCCGAAGGTGATCGCCGGCAGCTTGGGCAGGTCGATTTTCAGCACCGCGAGGTCGGATTCAGGATCGGTGCCGATCACCCGGGCATTGACCCGCCGCGTGTCCGCCAGCGCGACCTCGATGCTGTCGGCGGCCTCGACCATATGGCTGTTGGTCAGGATGTAACCCGACTCGTTGACGATGACGCCGGAACCGAGGTTGGTGCTGGGCTGACTCTGCGCTTCAGCCTGTTCGCCGAAAAAATAGCGGAACAGCGGGTCGTCCATCAGCGGATGCCGCTGCTGCGCCTTGACCGCCTGCAAGGTGAAAATATTGACCACTGCCGGCATCGCTTTTTTCGCGGCTTCGCTGTACGAGCCGGCGCGCGACGCCGCTCTGTCGCCGGTCATCTGTTTGACGGTCGTAATGACCGAGCCTTGCGGTGTGTCGCCGTTGAGCAGGTCGGGGCGCAGCGTGCCGACCACGAACAGCACGGCGAGGCAAACGGTCGCGGTTTGACAGAAAATCAGCCAGAGTTTTCGCATGAAGGGGCCGCGGGGTCGCGGTTACAATGTTTGCTGCTTGATGTCGCTGGATTCGTTGACCAATTCGGATTGACTGCTGCCCATGGAACGCACTGCGCTCGACGCCTATCTGGCGGATTATCTGCAAGTCCCTGATTTCCGTGATTATTGCCCAAACGGCCTGCAGGTGGAAGGGCGAGCCGAAATCGCGAGCATTGTCACCGGCGTCACTGCATCGGCGGCACTGATCGAGGCTGCGGTCGCCGCCGGCGCTGATGCGCTGATCGTGCACCACGGTTATTTCTGGCGCGGCGAAGACGGGCGCATCACCGGCATGCGCCGCCGCCGCATCGGCCTGTTGCTGGAACACGATTTGAATCTCTTCGCCTATCACCTGCCGCTGGATGTCCATCCCGAAGTCGGTAACAACGCAGCACTCGCGCGGCAGCTCGGTTTGACGCCGGCGGGGCGTTTTGGCGAGCAGAACATCGGCGTGCACGGCGGCCTCAAGGACCACGCCACGCTGGCTGCGTTGACACGGATGATCGAACAAAAACTCGGACGTGCGCCGCAGGTCATCGGTGACCCGGCGCGTCCGGTGCGTCGAGTCGCCTGGTGCACCGGCGGTGCGCAGGGCCTGTTCGAGCAGGCCATCGCGCTCGGTGTCGATGCCTACATCAGCGGCGAAATTTCCGAACAGACGGTGCACGCCGCGCGTGAATCCGGCGTCGCCTATATCGCCGCCGGCCACCATGCCACGGAGCGTTATGGCGTGCAGGCGCTGGGTGTACATCTGGCGCAGCGTTTCGGACTGCAGCACCGCTTCATCGAGGTGGAGAACCCGGTTTAGACCGGAGTCACTGCACGGTTTGTTTGCGGGGGGGCTGGTTTTTCAAGACAGACGTCATATGACTTATCGGTCATTTTTATTCCCGATCGTGTGCGCCGGACCATCTGCACCGGATTGTGGCTGTTCCTCGGTTATGTGGTGATCCAACTGGTGACCGACCTCTGCAGCCGATGCCTGCTTCCAGCGATCTGCGCGAGGTGATCGGCACCGTCACCAGCGTCGAGGAGCGTGGTCGCAGCGGACGGGGCGGCACCCCGCTATTGGTTGTACGTCCGACTGCAGGGCGATGCTGCTCGTTACCGTCTTAACGACACCACGCCGGCAGCGACAGCGAATATTTCCGCATCCGCAACAGCCTGCGCCGCAGCGACCGGCTGGCTCTGCTGGTTGAGGACCACGGTGAGGACAACGGTGAGGACAACGACGAGGACCACGACCAGGACAACGACGAGGACCACGACCAGGACAACGACGAGGACCACGACCAGGACAACGACCAGGACAACGACCAGGACCACGAGGCTTACGGTCAGCGTATCTGGCAAATCCGGCGCAGGGGCGAAAAACTGCTCGATTTCCTGACGGTGTTTGACGCCGAATGGGAGATGCGCCTGATGTTTTACGGACTAATCGCGATTTACCTGCCGCTGACGGTGGTCGGCGGGATTTACCTGCGGCGCAAGTGGTTACACTCTGTAACAAATTAGCCCGCCCCGGGGCATCACGGCGGGTCTATCATGGCGCCATTCCGTGTTCTGTGGTTACCCGAGGAGGGATCCATGCGTAAAACCCTGATGTTGATACTGGCTGCCGTGATGTTGAGCGCAAGCCTGCAGGCCAGCGCCGGCGGCGGCCACCGTCACGGCCACGGCCATTCCCACGCCCGGGTCGGCATTTATATCGGCGCGCCGCTGCTGTTTGCACCATGGTGGGTCGAATCGCGTCCTTATTATTACCCGTCGTATTACTACGCGACGCCGCCGGTGGTGGTGGTGCGCGAGCGGGTGGTGGTGCGTGAGCCGCTGGTGTTCTACGACGAGCGCGGCAATCCGGTGCCTCTGGCGCAGCCGCAGGTGCAGGCCCAGGTTCAACAGCCCCCGGCGGCGCAACCGCAACCGGGAGCGCCGGCGCCGACCTGGTATTTCTGCGCAGACTCGCAGAAGTATTTTCCGTACGTGCAAAACTGTGCCTCGCCTTGGCAACGCGTCGCCCCGCAGTCCCCGCCGCAGTAAGTTCGCTGCAATAAGCCCGATGCAGCCGCGGACTCCCCGCGGTCTGTCCTGCGTGCCGGGCCGCGCCCTGCATCACTCCCCAGCGCATCCAGTAACCTGCTGAATCAGTTAGACTTTTTCAGGTTCTGCTTAACTTTTACCCGGGTCCCCGTGTAAAATGTCGCCTTTCCAGCAGCTGCAAGCACTAAAGGGGACTACAGGCATGTCCGAGAAAGAGACCGATCAGGGAAAACGGCAGTTTCTGGTTGCTGCCACGACTGTTGCCGGAGGCGTCGCAGCAGGGGCGGCAGCCGTGCCGTTTGTGGCGAGCATGTTGCCTTCAGAACGCGCAAAGGCCGCGGGTGCGCCGGTGGAGGTTGACTTGAGCGAGATCGCGCTGGGCGAACGCAAAACCATCGAATGGCAAGGCAAACCGGTATGGATTGTCCGCCGCACCAAGGAAATGCTCGAAACCGTCCGCGCAAATGATGGCAACGTTGTCGATCCGGATTCGAAAAAGAAAATGCAACCAGCGTACGCGACCAACGAGATGCGCGCGATCAAGGATGAATACCTGGTCGTGGTCGGCATCTGTACTCATCTCGGCTGTTCACCAGTAGAAAAATTCGCCAAACAGGCCGAAGCGTTTGATCCGAACTGGCAGGGTGGTTTCTATTGTCCGTGCCACGGCTCGCTGTTTGACCTCGCCGGGCGCGTGTTCAAGAACAAGCCCGCGCCCGACAACCTGGTGGTGCCGCCTTATAAATATCTCTCCGATACGCGCATCGTGATCGGCGAAGACAGCAAGGGAGCCTGATCAACATGGCTGCTACTCCCAAAGAACCCGTAGAGTTTTCCGGCGCCGGTCCGCTTAACGCACCGATCAGCGGCGTGCTGACCTGGGTTGACCAGCGCTTTCCGCTGATGTCGCTGTGGCGCGACCACCTGTCGCAGTATTACGCGCCGAAAAATTTCAATTTCTGGTATTTCTTCGGCGGACTGGCGATGCTGGTGCTGGTGATCCAGATCGTCACTGGCATTTTCCTGGTGATGCATTACAAGCCGTCGGCGGCTGAGGCGTTTGCGTCCGTCGAATACATCATGCGCGATGTGCCGATGGGCTGGTTGATCCGCTACATGCATTCGACCGGCGCCTCGGCATTTTTCATCGTGATCTATCTGCACATGTTCCGCGGCCTGATGTACGGCTCGTATCGCCAGCCGCGCGAGCTGATCTGGATTTTCGGCATGCTGATCTACCTGTGCCTGATGGCCGAGGCCTTCTTCGGCTACCTGCTGCCTTGGGGTCAGATGTCGTTCTGGGGCGCGCAGGTGATCATCAACCTGTTTGATGCGCTGCCGCTGATCGGGCCCGATCTGTCGACCTGGATCCGCGGCGACTTCGTCATTTCGGACGCCACACTGAACCGCTTCTTCGCGTTCCACGTGATCGCGCTGCCGCTGGTGCTGCTCGGCCTCGTTGCCGCGCACATCATGGCGCTGCACGAAGTGGGTTCGAACAACCCGGACGGTGTCGAGATCAAGAAACACAAGGACGCGCAGGGCCGGCCGCTCGACGGCATCCCGTTCCATCCGTATTACACGGTAAAGGACATGGTTGGCGTGGTGGTGTTTCTGTTCCTGTTTTTCATGGTGGTGTTCTTCGCGCCGGAAATGGGCGGTTACTTCCTCGAGTTCAACAACTTCATCCCGGCTGATCCGCTGAAGACCCCGCCGCACATCGCACCGGTCTGGTATTTCACGCCGTATTACTCGATCCTGCGCGCGATCACCGAGGACTTCATGCTGGTGCTCGCGATCGGCGTGGCTGCGTATGTGGTGCTGATCTGGCTGACCGCGCGCAACCAGCGCGTGAAGTTCGCCGCATCGGTGATCGGCCTTGCACTGATCGTGCTGATGAAGGGCGGACCGCTGGCGATCGAGGCGAAAGTCTGGGGCGTGGTGATGATGGGTGCTGCGACGCTGATTTTCTTCCTGATGCCGTGGCTGGATCGCAGTCCGGTGAAGTCGATCCGTTACAAGGGACCGCTGTTCAAGGCCGCGCTGACGAGTTTTGTCATCGTGTTCCTGGTGCTCGGTTATTACGGCACGCAGACGGTGACGCCGGCCGGGACCATCATTTCGCAGGTCGGCACGCTGATCTATTTCTCGTTCTTCCTGCTGATGCCTTGGTATTCGGCGATCGACAAGACCAAACCCGAACCTGACCGGGTGACCATGCGATGATTAAAAACATGAATAAAATCAATAGGTTATTTGCAATCCTGCTGCTGGTTCCGGCACTGGCCCTGGCCGCCGGTGATCACGTCAGGCTGGATCGTGCGCCGATCAACGAAGAGGACCACGCATCACTGCAGCGCGGCGCGCGGCACTTTGCCAACTACTGCCTGAACTGCCACAGCGCGAGTTACATGCGTTTCAACCGGCTGCAGGACATCGGTCTGACGGAAGCCCAGATCCGCGACAACCTGGTGTTCACCGGCGTCAAGGTCGGCGAGCTGATGCGTGTCGCGATGGATCCGAAGGATGCCAAAAACTGGTTTGGTGTCGCGCCGCCGGACCTGTCGGTGATTGCGCGTTCCCGCGCTTCAGCAGATGGCAGCGGCGCCGACTGGCTGTACACCTACCTGCGCAGTTTTTACCGTGACGCCGAGCGCCCCACCGGCTGGAACAACACCATATTTGCCAACGTCGGCATGCCGCACGCGCTGTGGGAACTGCAGGGCGAGCAGGTGCTTGCTGAGCGCAAGGTGCGCGGCGAGGGCTACATGAAAACCGAAATGGCGTTGAAGCTCGACAAACCGGGCCAGCTGACGCCAGCCCAATATGACGAGATGGTTGCCGACCTGGTGAACTACATGGTGTTCATGGGTGAGCCGGTGCGCAGCAACCGCAAGACCATCGGCATGTTCGTGCTGATGGCGCTGGGCCTGTTGTTTATCTTCGTCTATGCCCTGAAGAAGGAGTACTGGAAGGACGTGCACTGACCTCAGTCGACCGCCGGGGCCGTGCGCGTCATTCGCGCGTCACGGCCTTTTTGTTCCTCCGGAACCCCCCCTGTTTTTGACCGACTACCGACCGACTGACCCGCTGTTCCGCCACGGATAAAACATCATGATGACACTCTACTCGGGCACCACCTGTCCCTTCAGCCAACGCTGCCGCTTCGTGTTGTACGAAAAGGGCATGGATTTCCAGATCATCGACGTCGACCTGTTCAACAAGCCGGAAGACCTCGCGGTGATGAACCCGTACAACCAGGTGCCGGTGCTGGTCGAGCGCGATCTGATTCTCTACGAATCGAATATCATCAATGAATACATCGATGACCGTTTCCCGCATCCGCAGCTGATGCCGGCGGATCCGGTGATGCGCGCACGGGCGCGCCTGTTCCTGTTCCGTTTTGAGCAGGAAATGTTTTCCCACGTGATACACATCGAGAAGGGCACCCAGAAGCAGGCTGACAAGGGCCGCCAGACCATCCGCGACAGCCTGACCCAGATCGCGCCGGTGTTCGCCAAGCAGAAATACATGCTGGGCGAGGAATTCTCGATGCTCGACGTGGCGATTGCGCCGTTGTTGTGGCGGCTGGACCACTACGGCATCCAGTTGGGCAAGCAGGCCGCGCCGCTGATGAAATACGCCGAGCGCCTGTTCAGCCGCCCGGCCTATATCGACGCGCTGACCGCCTCCGAGAAGGTCATGAGGAAGTAGGACTCCAGTGATGAGTGATGAGCCCGGAATGCCCCCCAAGGGAACTTCCTTCGGGGCGCGGAACGAAACCCGGTGCGCATCTCCGGTTATCGCTCATCATTCATCACTCATCATTCCGCACTAGGCTGTCCATGAACGAACGTTCGACCAAGCCGTACCTGATCCGCGCCATCCACGAATGGACGTGTGACAGCGGCATGACGCCGTACCTGTCAGTGAAAGTCGATGAAAACACGCGGGTTCCGGTTGAGCATGTCAATAACGGCGAGATCGTGCTGAATCTCAGCTACGATGCGACGCACAAACTGACTATTGGTCCGGATCTGATCCAGTTTTCAGCACGCTTCGGCGGCGTGTCGCGCGAGTGTTCGATTCCGCTTGCTGCAGTGCGGGGCATATTCGCGCGCGAAAACGGCCAGGGCCTGTTTTTCCCTGAACAATCACCGGTGCAGTTGACCGCGCCGTCCGGTGCAACGCTGCCGGCGGCAGCGCCCGACAGCCCCGAAGATCCCAAGCCGGATACACCGGCACCCGGCGGCCGGCCGCGGCTGCAGGTCGTCAAATAACCGTTCCCCGCTGCGCCGTTTGACACGGCCCGGCACGCGTCGCAGAATCCTCCGACGCCGTTTCATAATCATAAAAAGCCGCAGCAGCGACCGCACCATAGCGACCGCACCATAGCGACCGCACCACAGCGACCGCACCACAGCGACATTAAGTACGGCGGATGCTCAGCGCGTTCAATCCATCAGGAGTCGTGCATGCTTACCCCAGAAGAGCTCGCCCAGGTTGTTCCTGCCGAATCCACCGTTTTTCCGTCACCGATTCCGGCGCAATGTATTTCCAGTGACGAGTACATGCCAACCCCGCAGACCGAGAAGCAGCGCGAGTTCGAGGCGCGGGTCAAGGCCATCGGCAATGAAATGGCGAAAAAACACGGCATTACGCGCCGCCGTTTTTTCAAGAGTGCGGCCGGCATGGCGGCGGCGTTTGTCGCGATGAACGACACCTACGGCCCGCTCTACGCGGTCAGCCGCGCGGAGGCCGCCACACCGGAGATGGCCAATGAGCGCGCCAACGCGCTGAAGAGCCAGTTCATCATGGACATGCACACCCACTTCCTTCGCGACGACACCCGCATCATGGGTTTCGTGCGCCAGCGCGAGGCCGTGGGCAAGGCGGGCTGGAATCCGCTGTTGGCCGGCAAGCCGCAGACCATCGATGATCTGAAGTTTCCGAATTATTTCAAAGAAATCTATCTCGATTCCGATACCAAGATCGCGCTGATTTCCGGTTCCGGTTCGGAAGAGCCGCGTGACTGGTTTCTGACCAATGAAATGAAGGACGATGCGCGCGCCAAGGTCAACAAGGAGGCGGGCACCAAGCGCATGTACTCCCACGCCATTTTCATGCCGGGCATGCCGGGCTGGATGGACAAGGTGGATCGCGACCTTGAAGTGCTGAAACCCGATTCGTTCAAGGGTTACACGGTAGGCGACAACACCAACAAGCAGCTCGCGCGTCATCCGTGGCGCCTCGACGACGAGAAGCTGCTGTATCCGTTTTACGAAAAGCTGGTGAAGGCCTCCAAAACCACGCCCAGCCTGCGCAATGTCTGTTTTCACAAAGGGCTGTTTCCGCCGGCCACCGCCAAGGAGTTTCCCAATCTGCTCGAGTATGCCGATGTGCGCGACGTGGGCAAGGCGGCGAAAGACTGGCCGCAGCTCAATTTCATCGTCTATCACTCGGCGTTCCGCTTTACCGGCGGCGCGTACAAGGTGGGCATGGAACAGTTTGAAAAAACCGGGCGCATCGACTGGGTGACCGACGTTTCCGAGATTCCGGAGAAATTCGGCGTCAAGAACGTCTACGGTGATCTCGGCCAGCTGTTTGCGCAGAGCACCGTTGCCGAGCCGCGCCTCAATGCTGCGATGATGGGGCAACTGGTCAAGGGCCTGGGGGCTGATCACGTGGTGTGGGGCACCGACGCGGTATGGACCGGCGCACCGCAGTGGCAGATCGAGGCGCTGCGCCGGCTGGAGATTCCGGAAGACATGCGCAAGAAATACGGTTTCCCGATGCTGGGCGCGGCCGACGGCCCGACCAAGACCGCGATCTTCGGCGGCAACAACGCAAGACTCTATGGTGTAACGGCACAGCACCGCGCGTCACTGGTCAATGACCGGTTTGCGCTGGCCAAGCAGGCTTATGACCTTGAAGGTGGGAACCGCACCAACATGGCCTACGGTTATGCGATCAAGTCCACGTAATTTCAGGCGAAGTGAGCAAACGGCGCGGATTAAAGTCCGCCCCGTTTTTATTTGCGGTCCCGTTAATTCAGTATGGAATATCGCCCGCGATGGTCGTCCGGTGCATGTGACGTCGCACAGAGAAATCATAATCGGCGAGGGCGTAGTGCATGGTGCAGCGGTTATCCCAGAAAATGAGATCGTGCGGGCGCCATTGATGGCGGTAGAGAAATTCGGGCCGTGTCGAGTGGCGAAACAGAAAATCGAGAATCGGCTGACTTTCCTCCCGCGGCATGCCGACAATGCCGGTGGTGAAGCCCGGATTCACATATAGTGTTTTTTTACCGGTAACGGGGTGCGTGCGCACCATGGGTTGCTCGACGGGCGGTGTTTTTGCCCGTTGTTCGGGAGTCAGCGGCGGGCGTTCCTTGAGATGGGCAAAATAGGTGTCGTAGGCATTGCTGTAATCGTGCACAGCTTTCAGTCCGCCAATAAAATTTTTCATGACATCAGACAGGGTGTCATAGGCCTGGTACATGTTGGCCCACATCGTATCGCCGCCGATCTTCGGCATCTCGTGGCACAGCAGCAACGAACCCATCGAGGGTTTGTGCATGTAAGAGAGATCGGAATGCCAGTACTGACCGGCATACACAGCGCCCCTGATCCTGCCTCCTTCTTTCACATTGGATACGACAAAAATTTCCGGGTGTCCGGGCAGGTTGAAGTCACCGACAACATGCGCTTCGAGCGGTCCGAACTGGCGGCTGAACGTGATGTGCTGCTCCGGCGAGAAAGCGGCGCCGCGGAACAGCAGGATGCCGTTTTCTCCCAGTGCCTGGTGCAGCTCCTGTATCCGGTCGGCGCCCAGAGGCTGCGTAATGTCCAGACCCGAAACCTCGGCGCCGCATGCGGGCGACAGGCGACGGATCGATGTGATTGTCATGCTGCCCTCCTGGTCATTGCTCGTTGATTGATGTTGCGGTGATGCTCAACTGCCCGAGCCATCCCGGTCAAACAGGTAAAAGTGGTTTCTGGTATCAACCCGGCTGAGTCGCACCTCGACCGGAGCGTTATTGAACGTATAGGCGATACGTTGGATCTGCAGCAATGGTTCGCCGGCTGGCACGCCCAGTAATCTGGCGGCAGCAGCATCGGATTTCGCGGCGCGAAGCTGTTCCATGGTTCTGACAATATTGATCCCGAAGTGCTTCTGATAGACGGCATACAGCGTATCGCCGCCGCTGCGGATGATGGTTTCGTTGAGTCCGGGCAGCAGTGTGCAAGGGATGGTGATGTCCGACAGCACAACAGGAATTCCGGACACTTTCAGGACGTTGCGTACTCTGTAGACGTCAGAGCCCCGTGCTTTACGCGGCAATTGCAGCAGATCGGCGACCCTGTCGTCAGCCTTGGTCCGTTTGAGCGATATCAGTTCGCTCAGCGGCAGTTCTTTTATCCCGTCGTCGCGGACGACGTGGAAGAACTGATAGATGCTGCGGCGCTCGCCGTGGAGGGAGACGAACGTGCCTTTGCCTTGTTTGCGGGCGAGCACTTTGGTTGCGACCAGATGGCCAATGGCTGCACGTATGGTCGAGATGCCTACGCCGAAGCGGGCGGCGAGCTTGGGTTCGCTGGGCAGCATGTCGCCGGGCTTCCACTCACCGTCAGACAGACCGCGGATGATTTCGCCTTTCACCTGCTTGTAAAGCGGTTCGGTGGCGAGGAGGGCCGCAGGCAGCGCAAGTCCTGAGCGGGCAATGTCAGCCGGAGCGGACAGACCCGTGCGGACGGTTGTGGATGGTGTGGATTGATTCATATGTGTATTCAATATACATTACTCATACGAATGATTGCAATCAGTGGCAGGTGCTATAAAGGCAGGCGCTATAAAAATACTACTGCCGTCTGGAAGCGCCATAAAAATGAGGAGGGTGAGCATGAAATACGCGAAGATGGTGAGCGCCGTCGTATTGGGCATGGCGTGCGCGCAGGGTGTTGCGCAGACTCCGCAGTCTTTTCCCAACAGGCCGGTGCGCATGATTGTGGCGTTTCCCGCTGGCAGCGAGACGGATTTTTTCGCGCGACTGGTGGCGCAGAAAATGTCCGATACCCTGCACCAGCCGATGGTCGTCGACAATCGTCCCGGGGCGGGCGGCACGCTGGCGAGCGCCATCGTTGCCCGTGCTGCGGCCGACGGCTACACGCTGCTGCTGCACTCAATGGCCTACGCGGTGACGCCCGCGATTTACAGCAAGCTGCCGTATGACACTTTGCGCGATTTCACCGGCATATCGCAGATCGCTGGTGTGCCCAATGTTCTGGTCGTGCCGCCTTCGCTGGGCGTGAAGTCGGTC
>Ga0163150_10001159_pt1 | contig 46074 bp, 50 predicted proteins | sample OliLakLV19P2IB_FD_148628 | JGI IMG/M metagenome (GOLD analysis project Ga0163150, IMG submission 148628) | Freshwater microbial mat bacterial communities from Lake Vanda, McMurdo Dry Valleys, Antarctica - Oligotrophic Lake LV.19.P2.IB | ecosystem: Environmental > Aquatic > Freshwater > Lake >... | reverse complement strand
GGCCCCGAACATCAATCGCCGAAAATGGATACGCTAGTGAGAGACCTGCTAAGCCTTGCCGCATAACATCGTGCTGTCTGGCCCACCTCGATCAAATTCAAACTACAATTGTTTGCCTAAAGTGCAGTTTTGGAAGGACAGCAAAAATACGGAGCGTGAGATTAGCAGGTCCGGTCTCGCATCAACAGGATGCATTGGTTGCAAACTTGATTCCTCGAACGCAACATTATTCGGATTCGTGGCGGTGGATTTTTTGAGGCATGGCTCGGTGTCCAAAGATTTTGCGGTTCAGCCGTTGATCGAATATACTTCGATAGCCGGGAGAAACGGAGTCAAGCTCTGCGGGGACGCAACTTGATAAGGGATATCTCGGTCGACGTGCGCCAAAGGTGCGGTCGGCCTCTGGCAAGTCTTGCTTGCCAGAGGCACTTTTAAAACTCACCCTAGCCATACCATTGGACGCCAAACCATTGGACGCCAAACCATTGGACATCATACCATTGGACACTGAGCCATGCCTTAGAAAATCCACCTTCGTTTGGATGTGAGCTCCATCATCGAAACTGACATCGAGATTCAAACAGAGAACTTATCCTATAAAACACGGCGTTTTGCTAGGTCAGCATGGATTTCGCAAATAAAACAACCCACAAATTCTACCGGAGGTACCAGAAAAATGAATCGATTTGCCGTTCTGCTCAATCAGGCGAAGCGGAAGAAAAGATGCGCAATCCAATTGCTCCCGCAATAGCAAATCTTTGACAGCCCAGGATAGGCCCCGGTCGCTTACCCTTTATAAAGAAACAAACCTGCAGCAGTGCATAGGACCGATTGCCAGATCTCGCAGAGAAACCATACTTTGCCCAAATTGAAGCCACTAAAATACCGGAAGAGCCCTTTTTTGATCGACTCTCGTTCTTCGTAGATGACGAATTTCCTTACTTTGAGGGGCTCGGAATTCTTTCTTCACTTTTCGAATCTACAGCACTCTTATCTGCAACTTCGAATGTCAGCGTTCCGAGCAATCTAAGATTGCTGAACACCTTCTTAGTTGCCGGTGAAAGTATATTGCTGGTCGGATCGACGACTGGGCCTGCGATGATTTCAATGGGTTGGATTTCGGTCCAAAAGTACCTTCAACGAATGACGCCAATTGTTTTGGTTGCGTATCTATTGTCGACCTTTACATTTGCGGCTGTGTACTCCGTCTTTGTGAACTTTGGACTCACAAGTTCCATGACTTCAATTATCGAGCCAGCGAATACAACCCTTTCCAAAACTATCTCTTGCCAAGTGATCGGGTGTCTAGCCGTCAATCTCGACCAGCAAATCACCGTTGGACAAGATTCGGAAGCAGTGCCTCGACGCGCCGATGGGATTCGCAATGTCGATCGTGAGCTTCAGGTTGCGATTACAAATACTTCGTTTGTTAATTTGCTCAAGCTACTTTTTCGCCTCGACCCAAATGCAAGTCGCTTCGTGATCGCGGAGGTACCGAGACAAGGCAATTTTTGAACAAGCTGTGCAAATCCTAAACGGCACGAGAGTTGCACCACGGTTCGGGATGTGATGAACCTCGTGGTGATCACGCAGTACTTCCATACACCTTTCATTTTAGACGGAGAGACAAATGAACATCCAAGTCAACACGGACAACCACATTGAGGGCAGTGAGGAACTGACGCAACAGGTCGAGGACGTGGTAGAGGGCTCGTTGGGTCGGTTCGGCGAGTGGATCACTCGCGTGGAGGTGCATTTTAGCGACGAGAGCGGCAGTTCGAAGTCCCGCGATAACGATAAGCGGTGCGTCATGGAAGCCCGCCCCGCTGGCCATCAGCCATTAAGCGTGAGTCATCAGGGATCCACGCTGGATCAGGCTTTGAATGGGAGCGCGAAGAAGCTGGTGCGGCTCCTCGACGATACCAAGGGTCGGCTTCAAGATCCCAAGGGAAACACCTCCTTTGCCGGCTAACGGATTACCCGACACGAACACCCGAGGAACAACCATGCGACAGATCACCACGGAACATCTGACCAAGTTACTGGCCGATCATGCGCCGCCGTGCATCTCCCTGTATTAGTCCACGCACCGGAACCACCCGGAGGACCAGCAAGACCCGATTCGCTACCGGAACTGCTCGTCGTGGCCGACAGTTTTCACACGAAACCGTTGCTCCGCGTTCTCCAGTCCGCCGACCGCTACCAGATCCTTGCACTGAACCGCCACGAGGCCAAGCTTTACGAGGGCAACCGCTACTCCTTGGACCCGGTCGAGTTGACGGACATCCCTTCGACCATCACGGAGGCGCTGGGAGAGGAGTTGTTCGAACAGCACCTGACGGTCGCGTCCTACGGGGCAGGCGCTGCCCGCGCTGCCGGCGGCGGGGTGACTCTCCATCGGTCCATGCTCACGGGGACAAGAAGGAAGAGGTGGACATCGACCGGGACCGGTTCTTCCGGTCCATCGACCGAGGAATTCTTGAGCACCACTCCCGCCCGTCCGGTCTGCCGCTGATGCTCGCGACGCTGACGGAACATCACGCGCCGTTCCACAAAGTGAGCAAGGGCGATGTGGTAGTCGTTCCATCGGACTGGATGCCCTCTGCCACGGGCGTAGCGGCGATTTACCGATTCTAGAAGAGCGGAGAATCGCTTCCCTCACACTAACTCTGTCGATCCTCTTCGCCATGTTTCATCAGGATCTTCCGGCAGTGGCTCGTCTATTGCCCATTTCGCGTCGCTATGAAGCGATGGGGGTGCGTCCGTACGGGTTTTCATGGTTTGTCGTATGAGTTAATGTAGGAACTTGCGAGGCACGCCGGAGCGCAAGTGGCCAATGGTCGCGTGATTCTCGCTCATCTCGGAAACGGCGCAAGTCTGGCTGCCGTTCGAGACGGCCGGTGTCTCGACACGAGCATGGGCTTCATGCCCGCTGCGGGCCTCGTAATGGAACGTCGATCTGGAGACCTCGATCCCGGGTTGGTTGCATACCTGGCGCGCACTGAAGGTATGACGGCCGAACAGCTTGATGAATTCGTCAACCAAAAGTCCGGGATGTTGGGAGTCTCGGAAACCAGCTCAGACATGCGCGAGTTGCTAGCACTAGAAGGCAGCGATCCCCGAGCCGCCGGGGCAATTTCACTGTTTTGTTACCAAGCGAAAAAGTGGATTGGCTACTTTGCCGCGGTGCTCGGTGGATTGGACACGCTCGTTTTTCCGGTGGCGTCGGCGAAAACTGCGAGTCCATTCGCACACGCATCTGCGCAGGACTTGGTTTTCTGGGCGTTCGAACTCAATGAAACTCTTAATTCCAAACATTCCACGCGAATCTCAACGGACGGCACAAAAGTTGCGGTTTTTATGATTAGGACGGACGAGGAGCTGCTCATGGCGAAGTCGGCCTATCGTGTAATCGGCATGGAGACCTCGACAGGATTCTGAGGAGTCGCTTTTGACCACAGATCACTTTTTAGAAACTGACTTTGAACATGCTCAACGACCTACCTATCTTCACAACGATTGCGATCGGAGTCGCAGTTTTCACCGCGATTACAGCGATCGCAGCTCTGGGGTCTACCTTTTTCACGGTTCAACAACGCACCGCGGGCATCGTGCAGCGGCTGGGGAAATTTGTGCGAGAGGCGAAGCCGGGCCTCAACGTGAAGATTCCCTTCATCGACAAGGTGGCCGGACGCGTTAACCTGCGGGTCCAGCAACTAAACGTCAAAATAGAAACCAAGACGGAGGACAATGTGTTCGTTCAGATGGTCGTGGCCGTTCAGTATTTTGTGCTGCCGGACAAGGTATATGACGCTTTCTACAAGCTCGCTGATACTGAATTGCAAATCACCTCGTACGTTTTCGACGTCGTTCGGGCTCAAGTGCCCAAGATCAAGCTCGATGATGTTTTTGCACGGAAAGACGACATCGCCGACATCGTCAAAAGCGAACTCGCCGAAGTGATGGAAGACTTCGGCTACGGCATCCTCAAAGCTCTCGTGACCGACATCGACCCGGATGCGAATGTGAAACAGTCGATGAACGAGATCAACGCAGCTCAGCGGATGCGAGTAGCGGCTACGGAAAAGGGAGAAGCCGAGCGAATCATCAAGGTCAAGGGGGCGGAAGGCGATGCCCAAAGTAAGGCGTTGCAAGGACGGGGTATTGCCGATCAACGTCAGGCCATTGTCGCGGGATTGCGGGATTCGGTGGACGAATTTCAGAAGTCCGTTCCGGGCACGACGGCCAAGGACGTCATGAACCTCGTCTTGATGACTCAGTACTTCGATACACTGAAGGAAATCGGCGCTTCTTCGCGCACGAACACAATCCTCATTCCGCATTCGCCCGGCAGCCTCGCCAATCTGAGCGAGCAGATTCGCAATGCCATGATCGAAGCCGGCCAAACGGTCGAGTCATCACGATTCAAGTCGGATCATGAGTATGCCGCTTCCGGCAACGGTGCATGAGGACGTTAACTTGTAATCGCAAATCAGTCATGAGTACAGCAACGGAAACGCCGCGATCAATACTGCTATCCACCGACTTTCGATCGGAAAGCGACGGTTCCTTGGATGCAGTGGCGAAGTTGGCCCTAGCGTTCGAGTCTAACCTTTCTGTCTTGCATGTAATTCAAAATGTACCCCTTGCAATACAGCAATCGTATCAGGGAAAGGACGACACACTTCTGATGCAACCTGCGTTACGGAGTCTTGCTGAGAAACATGTGCCGGTGGCACAATCGAGCTGGCTGGCGGCGGCGGCGGAAACGGGCGAATTTGTGGATGCCAAGTTGGAGCATGCGGAGGAATGGGTTCAAGAATTTGATCGTTCTTTAGCGGGCATAGAGTTTTCCGGCATCGGATGGAAGCGAGACGACCGAGTCGGATCTCCGAACGAGCAAATCGTTGCCGCAGCGAAAGAGCACGGAGCCGATCTGATCATGATGGGAGCCACGGGGCGAACTGGACTTGTGAGAGTTCTTTTGGGAAGCACGACTCGGCGGCTCTTACGAAGTTTGCCTTGTTCGTTGCTGTCGATCAAGCAGGACAATGTGCTAGAGGAATTATTCGAGAGTGACGTGGAGGCACCGGCGGTCTCGAAGCGTGTTTCAGCCAACCCCAACGAATGCTCGGCAGGTCAATCATGAAGTGGTCCTGGAAACTGGGTGGGTTTCGCGGTACCGGCGTCTACATGCATGCCACGTTTCTGATTTTGATCGCCGTTGTCGTTTTTAGTCACTGGTCCGCTGGCCACAGCTTGGCCAAAAACGCTGGAAGGTGTCGGATTCTTCCCAGTCGCGACCTCATGGGTGCGATACAACAGCGCGGAACCGGAGCGATTGTGGGAGATGTTATGCGCCGCGATTGTCTCTCTGTGGACGCGAATGACATGCTCGATGAGGCCTTCGTTCGAGTTCAAACCTCGGAATGCTGCACGACCGCCCCGGTCATGCAACGCGACAAACTGGTTGGACTTTTGACAGCCGAGAATGTCCGCGAGTTCTTACTTATTGCTTCTGCTTTGGGAGAGCGCCGTACGCAAAAGGTGGCTTTGATATCATGAATACCGCAACGCAACCGCTCAGCCCAGAACTTTTAAGCAAGTTGGACGCCTATCCGTCGCTGATTCACAAACTGACCTACCGCCGGACCAACCACCGGAACCTGCACGTTCGCGGGTTCAAAGAAGAGGGCACGACCACAACGCCCTTCGACATGGTCGTGTTGAACGATATGGACCGGTTCCACCTAGTTTGCGACGCGATCGACCGCGTGCCTGGACTGGTCGCACGGGCCGCCAACGTGAGGCAGACGATGGTGGACAAGCGGGCGGAGCATAAGCGGTACATCGAACTGTACGGGGAGGACATGCCGGAAATCCGCAACTGGAGGTGGGGACAAAGCGCGTCAGCAAAAACGTCGACAACAGCCCGCCGCGGCGATGGGCCGGCGAGCGGGGGGCAAAGATGAGCACCACGTCAACAGTCACGAACCTCGGAACGGTCGTCTCGGTCCGCGGGAGTGTCGTGGACGTCATGTTCGGCGAGCGATTGCCGCCGATTTACTCCGTGCTGCGTGCGGGAGACGAAAGGGAAATCGTCATCGAGGTACTGGCCCAACGCGACGCAAGGAACGTGCGCGGAATCGCACTGACGCCCACACAAGGTCTCGCCCGTGGCATGTCGGTGGAGGACACAGGCGGACCGCTGAGGGTACCGGTGGGGAAGGGAATTCTATCGCGGATGTTCGACGTCTTCGGCCGCACTATCGACCGTGGACCTGAACTGTCCGACGTTCAGTGGCGGTCGGTGCATAAGGCTCCGCCCCCGCTGGTGAGGCGCTCCACCAAATCGGAGGTCTTCGAAACGGGCATCAAGGTCATCGACGTGCTCCTGCCGCTCGAGCGAGGCGGCAAGGCGGGGCTGTTCGGCGGGGCGGGCGTGGGCAAGACCGTGTTGCTCACCGAAATGATCCACAACATGGTCGGGCACCACGAGGGCGTTAGCTTGTTCTGCGGCATCGGCGAACGGTGCCGCGAGGGCGAGGAACTCTACCGTGAAATGAAGGAAGCCGGCGTGCTGCCCAACATGGTGATGGTATTCGGCCAAATGAACGAACCGCCGGGCAGTCGATTCCGCGTAGGCCACGCCGCGCTCACGATGGCTGAATACTTCCGCGACGACGAGCACCGAGACGTGCTATTGCTCATAGACAACATCTTCCGGTTCATTCAGGCAGGGTCGGAAGTGTCCGGCTTGATGGGGCAGCTGCCTTCGCGTATGGGATACCAACCCACGATGGGCACCGAACTATCGGCGCTAGAAGAGCGGATCGCCAACACAGACACAGGCGCCATCACCTCCATCCAGGCGGTGTACGTGCCTGCGGACGATTTCACCGACCCAGCGGCGGTACACACGTTTTCGCACCTCTCGGCGTCGATCGTGCTCTCGCGCAAACGCGCCAGCGAAGGCCTTTACCCGGCCATCGACCCGCTGCAATCCAACTCAAAGATGGCCACGCCGGGAGTCGTCGGCGAACGACACTACGCCCTGGCGCAGGAGATCCGGCGGACCCTCGCGCAGTATGCGCAACTCAAGGACATTATTGCCATGCTGGGCCTAGAGCAGCTCTCGCCGGAAGATCGCAACGTGGTGAACCGCGCCCGTCGGCTGGAGCGATTTCTCACGCAGCCCTTCTTCACGACGGAGCAGTTCACCGGCCTCAAAGGGAAGCTCGTGACCCTCGCGGATTCGCTGGACGGGTGCGAACGGATCTTGCGCGACGAATTTAAAGACTACTCCGAAAGCGCGCTCTACATGATCGGGGCGATCGACGAAGCGCAGGAGAAAGCGAAGTCCGAGGCCAAACCTACACCCGGGAGTGAGCGTGATGCAGATACCGATGAATCTTAAAGTTCTTCTGCCGTTTCAGGTCTTCGTCGAGAGGACCGGCGTATCGCGCATCGTTGCGGAAACGCGGGAAGGCTCGTTCGGGCTGCTGCCACACCGGCTCGACTGCGTCGCGGCGCTGGTGCCAGGGATTCTGATCTATGAAACCGTAGACGAGGGCGAGGTATACGTGGCCCTGGACGAGGGCGTGCTGGTCAAGACTGGACCGCACGTACTGGTCTCCGTGCGCGGCGCGATGGGCGGGGCGGATCTCGGCCAGTTGCGCGACGCAGTAACGCGAGAGTTTCTGTCTTTGGACGAGCACGAGCAAAGCGTGCGCGTGGTGATGGCAAAACTCGAAACGGGATTTCTGCGTCGCTTCGCGAGGTTTCAAAATGAGTGACGAGCCACAGAAAAAACCGAAGAAAGAACCTACCCTCGCCGAGCAAATTGGTGCTAAGGCGACGCGGAAGCTCAGAGCGAAGCGGAACCGCGAACCGGGTGTCTGGCTTGGCTTGGGCATGATGGGACTAATCGGCTGGTCGGTTGTTGTGCCGACGCTGATGGGCGCGGCGCTCGGACTGTGGTTGGACAAGCAATACCCTGGCAAGCACTCCTGGACGCTAGCGCTACTGGTGGCCGGAATCGCGCTGGGCTGTTTTAACGCGTGGTTGTGGGTTGCCAAGGAAGATAAGGCTATACGGGAGGAGCAAGAAAATGACAATGAATGAGTTTCTGATACTGCTACTGTCGGGGGTCGCGGGGGGGCTGCTCGGCGCGCTTTTCTTCGGCGGCCTGTGGTGGACAGTTAACAAGGGCCTATCGTCGCAAAGGCCGGCGCTTTGGTTCCTAGGCAGTCTCCTAGTACGGTTGGGGATCACACTGGGTGGATTTTACTTCGTCTCGGGCGGCCACTGGGAGCGGATGTTAGCGTGCCTGCTCGGATTCCTCCTCGCGCGTCACGTCGTCTTTCGGATAACCCGTCCGCTGGTCGAACGCCACCAATCTAGAACCCAGGAGGCCAGCCATGCGACTCAGTCCCGATGAAATCGTCTTCTGGCAATACGGAGAATTCAAACTTAATGCCACCATTGTATTTACCTGGGGCTTGATGCTCGTTCTGGTAGGCGGCTCCGTACTCGTCACACGCAAACTGTCGAAGGATCACAACCGATCGCGCTGGCAAAACCTCTTAGAAATCGTCGTCACCGGCATCGCGAAACAACTCGAGGAGGTCGGCCTGAGACAGCCCGAAAAGTACCTCGGCTTCCTAGGCACGCTCTTCCTGTTTGTCGCCGCGGCCAGCCTGTTCACGATCGTTCCCGGCTACCAGCCGCCGACCGGTTCGCTCTCGACGACTGCGGCGCTCGCGCTGTGCGTGTTGGTGGCCGTACCTCTGTTCGGAGTTCAAGAGCAGGGGCTAGTTGGCTACCTCAAGTCCTACGTGAAGCCGACGTTCATCATGCTGCCGTTTAACATCATCAGCGAAGTCTCACGCACACTGGCACTGGCCGTCCGCCTGTTCGGCAATATGATGAGCGGGTCGATGATCATCGGCATCCTGCTGACGATTACGCCGTTCCTCTTCCCTATCGTCATGACGGCGCTCGGTTTGCTTACCGGCATGGTGCAAGCGTACATCTTCTTCGTCTTGGCGGCAGTTTACATCGCCGCAGCCACGCGCGGCAGCAAGCCCGATTCTTCGTCGGAATCGAATTCTTCCCATGAACACGCAACTCTTAACTCCCAAGGATAGACCATGGACAGCATGACAACAATCGCGGTAGCATCCATCATCACTGCCGGTATCACAACCGCGTTCGGGACAATGGCCCCGGCGCTGGGCCAGGGCAAGGCGGTCGCGACCGCGCTGAGTTCTCTGGCCCAACAACCCGACGCCTCCGCTACGATCACCCGGACCCTGTTCGTCGGCTTGGCGATGATCGAGTCCACGGCCATTTACTGCTTCGTCGTCTCGATGATCCTGATCTTCGCCAACCCGTTCTGGAATCACTTCATCGCTACAACTGCGGGGAACTAAGCCGTGCTCATCGATTGGTTCACCGTTAGTGCGCAGGTGGTTAACTTCCTCGTGCTCGTGTGGCTGCTGAAGCGCTTTCTGTACAAGCCGATCCTCGACGCTATCGACGCGCGGGAGGATCGCATCGCAGCGGAAATCGCCGACGCCGACGAGATACGGGCTGAGGCCCGAAAGGAGCGAGACGAGTTCCGAGAGAAGAACGAAGCGTTTGATCAGCAGCGTGCAAGTCTCTTGTTGGAGGCGACGGATGAAGCGAGTGCCGAACGCCAGCGACTACTCGACGAAGCTAGAGCGGCGGCCGACGCCACTACTGCCCAGCGACGCGAGGCGTTGGAACGCGAACAGCAGAACCTGAATGATGAAATCACACGCCGAACCCGGGAAGAAGTATTCGCCGTTGCAAGAAAGACGCTGACGGACCTTGCCGGGGCGAGTTTGGAAGAGCGAATGAGCGGTGTGTTCACGCGCCGCTTGCGCGAACTGAATGGTGAAGCAAAAACACATTTCGCCGCAGGGTTGATGGCGGAGTCCGGCTCGGCAATCATACGTTCGGCCTTCGAGATGCCGAGTGAGCAACAGGAGGAGATTCGACGTGCGATCGGTGAAACCTTCTCGGTCGAAATCAACGTCCAGTTCGAGACAGCGCCGGAACTGATCAGCGGCATCGAACTGACGGCCAACGGACACAAGGTCGCTTGGAGCATCGCGGATTATCTCGGGTCGCTGAACAAAAGCGTCGGGGAACTTCTGCAATCGCAGTACACATCCGAAGCCAATAACGAGCACTCCCGATGAGCAATCCGCCTGACAGCCTGCGTGCAGTGTACGAGCACGCCTTCTCCGGCCTCAAGGAGCGACGCGCAGACTACACGCCGCAATTTAGGCCGCAAGAGGTGGGCACGATCACGGCGGTTTCCACCGGCATCGCCAGGGTCTCCGGTCTGCCTGGAGTAGGCTATGAGGAACTTCTCGAGTTCCCCGGAGGCATCTTTGGCATCGCGTTCAACCTGGACCCCGACGAGATCGGCGTCGTTCTGCTCGGAAATTATTGGCACCTGCACGCGGGAAACGAGGTCCGGCGCACGGGCCGCGTCATGGACGTGGCCGTGGGCGACGGACTGCTGGGGCGGGTCATTGACCCGCTCGGTAGACCCGTTGACGGTCGTGGGCCGGTGGCCTCCGCGAGTCGCTTGCCAATCGAGCGCGCCGCGGCACCCATCATGGACCGCTCGCCAGTAACCGTGCCGCTCCAGACCGGCGTCAAAGTCGTCGACGCGCTCATCCCCATCGGGCGGGGCCAGCGCGAGTTGATCCTCGGTGACCGGCAGACTGGGAAAACTGCCCTCGCGCTCGACACCATCCTGAACCAGCGGGGCAAGAACGTCGCGTGTGTCTATTGTGCCATTGGCCAGCGTGCCTCGGCCGTGGCGAACGCTGTGGCCGTATTGCGGGAAAAGGGCGCGCTGGAGTACACCGTAGTCGTTGTGACCGAAGGCAACGACCCGCCGGGGCTAGCCTACATCGCGCCTTACGCCGCGACCAGCATCGCGGAGCACTTTATGGAGGCGGGGCGCGACGTGCTGATCGTGTACGACGACCTCACCCACCACGCCCGCGCCTACCGCGAACTCTCGCTCCTGCTCCGGCGCCCACCAGGACGAGAGGCGTTTCCCGGCGACATCTTCTACATCCACTCGCGGTTGCTCGAACGGGCGACGCATCTGAGCCAGGAGCGCGGCGGGGGGTCGCTCACCGCACTGCCCATCATCGAGACCGAAGCGCAGAACATGTCCGCCTATATCCCGACCAACCTGATTTCCATCACGGACGGGCAGATCTACCTCTCTCCATCGCTGTTCGAATTAGGGGTGCTGCCGGCGGTCGATGTTGGCAAATCCGTTTCTCGCGTCGGCGGCAAGGCTCAGCGGGCCGCATACCGCGAAGTGGCGGGCGCCCTCAAACTCGCTTACGCGCAGTTCGAAGAACTCGAAACCTTTGCCCGGTTCGGCGCGCGTATGGATGAAAGCACTAGCGATATCATCGAGCACGGACGGCGAATCCGTTCGTGCTTGAAGCAGTCCGAATTCTCGCCGGTATCCGTGCCCGCTCAAATCACCATTTTGCTTGCGGTGACCGCGAAACTCTTCGCAGACGTACCGCTCGATCGGATGCCGGATGCCGAGCGTGCCGTGCGCGATGAGGCAACGGACCTTCCCGCCGAGTTGTGCGAGCGGCTCGAATCCGCGACAAAACTATCCGACGAGGATCGTGAGTCGATTGTCGCCGTCGCTCGACGAGCCCTCGCCCGATTCCAGACCGAAACCACGGCAGCGGTTTCAAAGGGGAATCCATGAACGATACAACGGCGAGCCTGAGCCGAAAAATCAGCAGCGCCTCTGACCTCCAATCGGTCGTACGCACGATGAAGGCTATGGCCGCGTCGAGTATCAGTCAGTACGAACGCTCGGTACGCGCGTTGACCGACTACTCCCGAACAGTGGAACTGGGTCTGGGTGTTTGCTTTCGGGACCGCGAGCCACCAGCCGACTTGCCGAGAAATGCCGATATGCGATCCATCGGCGCGGTCGTATTCGGATCTGACCAGGGACTCGTGGGACAGTTCAACGACGTTGTGGCCGACCACGCCATCCGGTGCCTCGCCGATATGCCTGGTGTCCCCAAGGTCTGGGCCGTCGGGGAGCGCGTGCATGCGCGACTGGCGGACGCCGGTCTGCCGGTGAAGGGACTTTTTAACGTGCCGAATTCCGTCAAGGCCATCACCCCGCTCATCGGGCATATTCTCGTCGGCTACGAAACGAGACAAGAGAAAGTAGAATCGGACGAACTCTACCTGTTCTACAACCGCCCAACCGCCGGTGCCGTATACGGTGCCGTTGACCAGCGTTTGCTTCCGCTGGACAAAATCTGGTACCGAAACTTGGCCGAACGTCCCTGGCCGACGAGGAACGTTCCGGAAGTAATCGGTGGTGGCAACGCGACCATGCAGGTGCTCATCCGCGAGTATCTTTTCGTCTCACTCTTCCGCGCGTGTGCAGAATCCCTGGCAAGCGAGAACGCGAGCCGCCTAGCGGCAATGGAGCGCGCCGATACGAACATCGACGAATTACTGGAGAACTTGATCGCATCGTTCCACCGTCTGCGTCAGCGAGGCATCGACGAGGAACTGTTTGACGTCATCTCAGGCTTCGAGGCACTGATCGCTCCTGATACACGACCTGATGGACAATCGTCAGCGATGATCGACGAACTGAGCTTTTGAGATTGGCTTTGATTGACTAGAAAAGTTGGCTGACTTTACCAATGAAGAGCACGTAGATCATAAGAAACAATGCGCCTTCGAACGCGGAGATCTTTTTGTCCTGCGTAAGCAGATAAAACAGCAATACGACGCCACCATAAACGGGCAGAGAAAAGTTAATAAGCTCTGCCGGCACTCTCAAGGAGCCAAAACAAGCTGCAGTACCAGGTATTATCAATGCATTAAAGATGCTCGAGCCCAGAACGTTCCCAACCGCAATCTGCGATTTTCCAGCGAAGGCTGCGATTACGCTAACGACACATTCAGGCAAAGTCGTACCAATAGACAGCAATGTCATGGAGACGACCGCTTTACTGACCCCCAATTGTGTCGAGATACTGGATAGCGATTCAATTGTCTTGTTCGCAGCGAGGAAGATGACGAAACCGCTTGCAACCAAGACCAAGATAGATTTCCAATTCGAAGAGAGTGACTTTGTCTTTTCTTGCAAAGCTGTTTCTTCAGGTACATTACTAGCAGACCGAAGCAAGTAGAAGAGATAGACGAGATAGGCGATCACGCCAAGCAATGACTCTGCCAAGAACACGGTCCCGTCGTACATAATGACAATCAGAATGAATGCTGCGCCCGCCAAGAAGTTGAGATCGATGTACAGATACTGAGCACCTAAATCGATGCTTTTCGGAGATAGCAGGGCTGTCAAACCCAGTACGAAAAGAATGTTCGAAAGTGATGAGCCAATCACATTGCCTGCTACGATTTCCGAATCTCCGCTTCTTACGGCAGCGATTGCGGAAATGAGTTCTGGAAGCGAAGTTCCCACCGATACGATCACAACCCCGACCACAAAAGGGGTCATTCGCAAAGCGTAGCCGATGATTTCCGCTGCCTGGGTAAAGAAGTTGGCTGCTGCAATCAGGAAGGCAACTGAAACAAAGAAGACGACAAAGGTGACTAGAAGATCCACGAATATTCACGACGATTTTGATGCAAGAGCCCTTGAGAGTGAGACGGGATACGTCTAACCCAAATAGGAAGTGGAATTCCAGACGTTTAGGTTAACATAACCTTAAGTTTTGGCCTAGCGCGAGTTGCGTAAGGTGACCATCGGTTCCTGGTTCCCAGCAACCGATCAAACTGGCTCATCCCAATCCCGCCAGCTTACTTTATGCAGATCCAGATATCGGTCCACGGCTTGTCCAATAGTCGGGAAGAAATTCTCCGTTCCTAACGAGTCGAATAGGCCATATCGCTTGAGAATATCCTTCACCGGACCCTTCATCTCAGCGAAGCAAATATCCATGTCGGCTTGATGCAGTTTTTGATCGAGATCCGTTAGCATGTCTGCGGCGGTTATGTCAATATCGGTCACTGGTTCAGCAGCGACTACGACCCACTTCGTAGGGGTCGGTGCCGTTGCAATAGCCTGTAGTATATGTTCTTCAAATACAGCCGCGTTCGCAAAGAAGAGCGGAGCGTCCCACCGAAAAAGCACGAGGCCGGGGATACGTCTTGCTTCGGGATGCCGCGAGATATCATGGTAACCCTTTAAGCCATCGACTCGGCCCAAGACGGCATCGTAAGGTCGCCAGGCTCGCCAGATAAAGGCAAGCAGTGCTAAGCCGACCGCAATAAAGATCCCTTCAATGGCACCTAGCAATACAACACCGAGAAAACACACGATTGAAAATAGGAGTTCGCTGCGGCGAAGTTGATACAAGCGGACCAACTGCACGATCTCGATCTGCCCAAGGCACGCACAGATAACGACGGCACTCAATGCGGCGTGTGGCAGATTTTTGAGCAATGTCGGGGAAAAGAGCAATAGGAGCATGACTAACAACGCGCCCACCAATCCAGCCACTTGCGTTTTTGCTCCCGCTTGCTCCGCGACCGGCGTTCGTGACGCGCTGCCACTCACTGAAAACCCTTGGAAAAGACCGGTCACAACGTTCGCGACACCGAGTGATACAAGTTCTTGATTCGCGTCAACTTTGTATCCACCGCGTTGGGCGTAAACCCTCGAGAGTACACTTGTATCTGCAAATGAAACCAGCGCGATCGCAAGCGCACCGGTAAACAGGGACTGGAAATCCGCTTGGGATACAAATGGCATTCGCAGAGCCGGAAGGCCTTGAGGCAAAGTGCTCACTACGGAAAGGCCGGCCGTCGCCGACAAGTCTCCAACGGTGACTGCAACCATTGCACCAACGACGGCGAGCAACACGCCGGGAATCTTAGGTGCCCAATTTTTGCAAGCCAGAATGGCAATCGCGCACAGCAAGCTGATAGACAGGGCTGTTTTATTGACTCGTCCTTGCAGAAGTCCTTCTCCGAAAGCGATTACCTCGTGCCTGAAACCTTGACCCGTCGCTTGAAAACCGAAGAAAGCTGGCAACTGCCCGGCTATGACGATGAATGCAATGCCATTGATGTATCCGTATCGAATGGGCTTGGAAATCAATTCGGTGATAAAGCCAAGCTTTGCAAGACCGGCGACAATACATAATACGCCGGACAGGATGGCCAACATCCCCGCCAGTGACAAAGCTAGATTCGCATTGCCTGCTGCCAACGGCAAGATCGTCGCGGCGATCAATGCCGCGAGCGATGAGTCCGGTCCCAATACCATGATTCGGCTTGGACCAAAGATCGCGTAGGCAATCAACGCAGAGATCGTGGCATAGAGACCATGGATTGCAGGCAAGCCTGCCGCCTGGGAATAAGCCATTCCCACCGGCAAGGCAACTGCTGTTAGTGCAAATCCCGCAATGGTATCTTTAAGTAACTTCGCGGTTGAGTAATTGCGAATGACGGCGAGTGCAGGTAGCCAGCCTTCGAACCGACGATGATTCTTGTTGCGGTGCGATGGAGGAACTGAGTCGGGCATCGTGTTGGTCACAAGGTCAGTCCTGGTGTCCATAACGATCACCGCTCTGCCGTTCTACGACCGGTGTCGGATCGCGATACGTTGTTGTGCGTGTGATCGGATTGATGTAATCGAACCGTGTTGCTTGTTTCGATCGCGTTTCAGGCATGGGTCGGGCTTGTTGAAGCTGTGCCAAGGAATGAAATCCCTGGATCTTAACAAGTCGCTCAAGGCCGTGAACCATTCTGCTGATTGCTTCCGGCCCAGAGCGATAAATCTCGGATGTGATCATCACCACATCGGCTCCAGTTATCAGTGCCTTGATGGCGTCTTCGGCTGTGCAGACTCCACCGCTGGCGGCGATCGACAAATCAAGGCCACCAAGTCGTGCATGAATAATACCCGTTACCGTAGCTCCTAATGAATCGACAGGCGTCAGTTCCCAGTGCGAAGTCCATTGAAGGCGGTCAATCGCCACTTCCCACTTTGGTTCATGAGCGAATAAGACTACGCCAGCCGCACCAAGCAATTGAAGTCGGTGTGCAAGGTTTGCAATGTTTGTGAACCGATGCGATAGCTTGACCGCGACCGGAATACTTACGCTTTCGCAAACCTTACGGACCATCTCGCATAACTGCTCCTCGATTTCTTCGGAGCGTTGAGCGGGATTCGAGATAGTCGGCTGTAGATTCAATTCAATCGCATCCGCTCCATTGACCTCGATAAGCTTTGCATATTCGAGCCAAGCGCCATCACAATACCCGTTCATGCTGGCGATTACCGGAATGCACGCGAGTCGCTTCATTTCCTGGATACTCGTCAAATACTGATCAGGCCCGCCGTTGTATCTGGACTGGCTTTCATCGTGATGCGCAATCTGTTCTTGAAAAATCGAGGGAAGTACGACCGCACCCGCTCCGCCGCAAATCATTTGGCGTACCGATTCCGGTTCCAGCGTCATGGGGCAAGCACCAACGACAATCGGTGACTTCAGTGGAAGCTTCAGATAGGAGACGTTCAGGTCCGTTGCCATGGTGATAACGCGTCTTTAGAAATACTTGCGATTGTTGGCGGTTTGAAAATTTGGGAAAGGAATGATAGTGAATGAGGCGTATATACGTCAGCTTCATTGCCGATTGGGCCTCAAGAGTACGACTACCGATCTTGCGCTGACTGAGTAAATAGCGTTGTCCACGGGAGCCGCGAACGAATCCAAGATATCCTCGGGGCTTTCCCGCGCTGTATCAATAATCCGTTGCCACTGGCCAACCACACCTTCATGGATACCGAAGTCGATCGCTTCGTCGGCCGAGTTAATCATAACATAAATATCGGTATCGTTCTGTGAGGCACCATGTAAACAATAGGCAAGTTGTAGAGATCGTTCGGACAGGTCGACCATATGACCTACTCCGTACCACCTCACGTCGCTACGCCAAAATCGCGAACGGCTAATCAATGGGTGAGATTTGCGGAACTCAATCATCAGCTTAAAGAAGCGGAAGACATCCTCAAATTGCTTCAGCCGTCCCCAATCCAGCCAGCTCGTTTCATTGTCTTGGTTGTAAGGGTTGTTGTTCCCCTGCTGCGACTGGAGAAATTCATCACCCATCCGGAACATGGGTGTTCCATTAGAAAGCATCAACAGGCACACGAAGTTTTTGACCAATCGCTTACGCAATCGCAAAATCTCGGGCGGTACGCCTTCCTCGCCTTCCCAGCCACAGTTGCCGCTATATTCGTGAGCACCATCCTTGTTACCGTGACCGTTCGCCCAGTTACGTTTCTCGCTGTAAGTCACCAGATCGTACAAGGTGAATCCGTCGTGGGACGTGATGTAGTTGACACTCATCGTTGGCTGATAAGCGTGTATTCGATCATCGGGAAACAAATCGTCGCTGCCATACAATCGAATCATCAGGTCGCCAACAAGGCCAGCATCACCCCGTACAAAGCGTTGCAGTGTGTCGCGATATCGCGCGTTCCATTGCATCCACCTTTGCCCGGGAAATTTGTTTCCCAATTGAAACGCACCGTCTGCGTCCCAGGGTTCAGCAATCAATCGGTTGTTAGAAAGCAACGGCTCCATCCCGATTTGGCTGATGATAGGCGGGTCATGTGTGTTGATGGAGCCATCCGAATTGCGTGTAAAGATGGATGCCAAGTCGAAGCGAAAGCCATCGACATGCATCTCATTTTCCCAGTAGCAAAGACTATCCAGAATCATCCGACGAATGGCGCGATTCGCTGTATGAAGCGTATTGCCTGTCCCGCTGAAATTCGCAAACGGAGCCTTCGGATTGCCAGTCATGACATAGGCTGTACTGCTATCGATCCCTTTGAGACTGTAGGTCGGCCCCTGGCTGTTGCCTTCGCACGTATGGTTGTAAACGACATCGAGAATGACTTCGATTCCCGCCGCGTGAAGCGACTTCACCATCGTTCGGAACTCAGCCCGCTGTTGGCATGCGTGTAATTCGGTTGCGTATCCTTGGTGGGGAGCAAAGAAGCTCAATGGCATGTACCCCCAATAGTTCTTTTCGTCGGGATCAAACTGAAAGACCGGCATCAGCTCAACGGCGGTCACACCAAGCTCCTTCAAGTAGGGAATCTTATCGACTATGCCCAGGAATGTTCCTTGTCGCGATGATTCGATTCCCGAGTTGGGGTTTCGCGTGAATCCCCGAACATGCATCTCATAAATGACGAGATTCCAATCATGACGAGGCGATAAATCATCACCCCAGTCGAAAACGCATTCTTCAAAGGGCAATATCCCAAGTGGTGCCTTTCCCGCATTCGACCCAGGCTGGCACGCGGATTCGCGACTGAAATTGTCGGGAATGAAGACGGCTTTAGCGTACGGATCGAGAAGGATTTTCTCAAAGTCAAAATGATGCCAGTTGAATCCGCGTTCCGGTGCTGGCCCATCGACGCGGTAAGCATAGTAGCCAGCATCAGCGATATCCTGACGATTTATGCGACAGTGCCAAACAGGTCCTGACTTGTTCTTGAGAAAGTCGAAGTCGTACTCATAGACAGGATAGATCAAGTCCCCCGGCGAATAGAGAAGCAGCCGAACGGCTTCTGCATGTTTGGAGTACAAAGAAAAATTAAATGAATGCTCGTCTGCAATCCAGGTCACGCCCATTGGAAACGGCGAGCCCTCCAGTTTTTCCCAGCGGTTCATCATTTTAACGGCTTTGAGTGCGATTGTTTAATATACGACGATGGCAATCGATACAGCTTGTGGCCAATTCATCGTAAGCCAGCGCAGCCGCTTCGTAATCCTTTTTGTTTGCGGAATCGATGAGACTCATCGTGGAATCTCGAAAATGTACACCGTCCTCAAGATAGGTCTGTTCGTTAAGAAACCAAGCGGCAGTGTCACCCAGGCGTTTCATTTTGTCAGCCGCTTTAGATACGCCTTTAAAATCGCTTCGAACAAGCGAGTCCATGATCTCTTGCAAAGCTACCGATTTGCGATTCATCAATTGCTCTGTCATGCTATTTCTCGAAGGACCTGAATCCAACTTCGCAACGTAGTTCCAGAGGCCAATGATAAGAAGCACTACAACTAATACTAATCCAATCGATAGACACGCATAAAGGACGACAGAACTTGTACGCATCGGACGCCACTCTTTGTCTTGCATTTTAATTCCCTCCAGCCTCTCTCTTGATGCTCCGGTAGAGTCGCCACGATGGTACTCGACATCTAAAATTCACCGCCCTTATTGTAACGCAAGGATTCTCGCCAGCACAAGTTGCTAGGTTTTGCGTAACCGTTCACGGACTTAAAACTGGTAGAGCATTGGTTTAGCAATTTTTGCTATTGTTCGTGCATGGACAGTAGAGACGAAATAATTGCTGAACTCCGTGCGCTGATTGCGAAGCAAGCGGCGCAACTCGACAAGCAGGCGGCGCGGATTCGTGAGCTTGAGTTGGAGCTGGCCAAAGCTAAAAAAGACTCGACGACTTCGTCGAAGCCTCCTTCGAGCGATATTGCGAAACCAAAGTCGAAAACCAAGAAAGGCTCTCGAAGGAAGCCTCGAAAAGGTGGGCAACCTGGCCATACTCGTCAACTTCGTGAGCCACTACCGCCCGATCGCGTTGATGAGTTCATCGAATACGAGATTGACGACGACGAAGTCTCGCGACTCGGACTGATCCCCACCCGCGAATTCGAGTCGATTCAACACATCGAGTTACCAGAGTCGCCCGTCCACGTGACCGAATATCGGCTGATCGTTTACAAGGATCGCGAAGGACAACTTTATATTCCCGATTGCCCTGAGCTAATACGCGACATCCGATTTTTGGAAAAGCATCCTGATACCATCTCTCCAAGCCTATTGACGAACTAATACCCGTCAACGGTTACGGTAGAATCTACGGATAGCATCCTATTGAAAACGCGTCGTAGCAGGTCTGGTCTCGCATCAACAGGATGCATTGGTTGCAAACTTGATTCCTCGAAGGCAACATTGTTCGGATTCGCGGCGGTGGATTTTTTGAGGCATGGCTCGGTGTCCAAAGATTTTGCGGTTCAGCCGTTGATCGAATATACTTCGTTTGCCGGGAGAAACGGAGTCAAGCTCTGCGGGGACGCAACTTGATAAGGGATATCTCGGTCGACGTTCGCCAAAGGTGCGGTCGGCCTCTGGCAAGTCTTGCTTACCAGAGGCTCTTTCAAAACTCACCCTAGCCATAGCATTGGACACGTTACCATTGGACGCCATACCATTGGAAACCGAGCCATGCCTTAGAAAATCCACCATCGTTTGGATGTGAGCTCCATCATTGAAACTGATATCGAGAGTCAAACAGAGAACTTATCCTATAAAACACGGCGTTTGCTGGGCTAGCAAGGATTTCGCAAATAAAACAACCTACAGATTCTGCGGAGGAACCGGAAAAAAAGAAAACGTAATCCCACTCAGAAACGCAACTCAACCCGTGAACGGTTACACATTTGCACCTTCAAAGACCTCGTTTAAGTGTTGGAAGAGTGTTTCGGCTCTAGCCTTTTCATTAACTGCAAACTGCTTCATTAGATCCTTGAGCACGATCGAACCTTGCAAGCGTACGGTGTTACTGACATAAACCACCGTCAACTCAAGTTTGTCTGAGTGCGGCAAATGAGCCAACATCCACGCTGCCTCCTCTGCATGCTGGGAACCGTCGGTCGCAAGAATCACCTTCATTTTACAGCTCCAAAATCTTCGGTTTCTCAGCGTGCTTAGCTGGAATGGAAACAAAGTCGATGCGGGGTATGTGTCGCAATCCTATTCTTCGGTCGCATGTTCATGTTGGACATGCGATTGAGCTCCAAATTTTAGAACGTGGCTCCAATCCAGAGAATCACAGATCGCACCATTCGAGACATGGAGGATTTGACCATGAGCTATTGAATGCCACCAAACGTAAGGTTGGAAACTTGCCACCAGCAGCGGGCGAATCGTGAGTAAACCGACTAACACCTGCTTGCGAAGGACGGGCAACGTCAAGCATTCACAGCTCTGGAACCGCTCAAAGGCCGTTTCGAGCATTTCGGAATCATCGACGATTGTGAAGTCACGCCGCATGATATTTGCAATGGCTGATCCTCGGCTATTTTAAGCGAGTGAAGCAAACAAGTCCGCGTCGCCAGAAGTGCTCGCAACACTCGCCCGCCATCCATGGGAAACGCCGGAAGCATGTTGAATAGCACCAGAAAGACGTTCACAACCAGGAGTCGTTGTACAAACGAACCACTGGTCGCGGTCATCTGTTCCAACGGTGCGAACGTAGCTGTGAACGTTAACCACGCGAACAGAATCCCCGCGATGACCACGTTTACCGCCGGGCCCGCTAGTTGCGGTGATGTCGCTGGCACCATGATCTCGGGATCGGTATTAGTTCCATGTGCCATTCGAACTGGCTGCTAATCGTACAAAGTAATAGGGGAAGCAAACCCATCGGGCTTGACCGTCAGCACAGAACAGTCAACTTCGTTCAGCACGTTCTCCGCAGTATTTCCGATTAGGAATCCGGCAATCCCAGTTCGGCATACGGTACCCACGACCAGTAGATCAGTCTTTTCCTTTTTCACTACCCGTCGAATGACATCGTAAGCCTCTCCCTTCACTAGATGCACTTTGACGTTCTCTAGAGGATATTTTGAGACTAGGAAATTCAGCAATTCTTGTTGTTTTGCTTTTTCCTGCTTTAGGTAAAGCGAGACCTTGGGCGTTTGCAGCCAAGTCGAATTTTTCATAGCGGACTCACCATACAATCTCCATGCGTGAACGACGTGTAGCTCTGCAGTTTCCATTTCGGCCAGCGAGACAGCGAGCTCCATGATGTATTCATTCAGCAGAGTTTTTGTTTTATCCCGTGGGTCGGGATCGACGGCTGCCAAGATACGTTCAATTCGCTTACGGCGAGTCGGTTTCATCACCCATACGGGACAAGGGCATTCACGCATCAGGTGCATCGACGTGCTACCAAAAAGCCGCTCACGGAACCCATCCTTGCCTTCGGCAGTCATGATGACGAGATCATGTTTATTGCGGATGACTTCTCGAATGATCTCCAAAAACGCAGGTCCAACCAAGACCTTGGTGTTGATTAGGAGACCATCATGCTTTACGGAAGAAACGAACTGTTTCAATTGCCAGTCAAATTCTTTCTTCACAAGGGCCTGTAGATCCAGTGGTTTTAACCCTGGTTCCTTCAAGTGCCTTTCCCCAACTAGTTCCCTAACGACATCGACAACCGTCAAGCGAGCTTCGTTCTCAAATGCTATTCCAACAGCCCGATCAAGAGTTTGCTGATTGGGGTTGTAAACCATAAGTATGTTCTTGAATCGATGCATGATTGAACTCCAGTGTTGCTCGCGTGAATTGATACCGAAAAAAACAAACTACGAAGTCCGTGCGAGATCGTTGTCCTTGAGCTGGATCGCTCGACGCATGTAGGATTCCTCATCAGTATATCCCAGCTTTTGAAGTGATTCGGCGAGGCTTTCTGTTGCTGCCAAGTGGAACGGGTTCCGAGCTAGAACTTGGCGAAATTTTGTTGCTGCAGGCTCGAACGATTCTGCCCCCTTGAGTGCAATTCCCTCTGCCATGAGAAGTGAAATTGTTCGGATATCCGCCGTCGCTTTTCGACGTGGTAGAGTTGCCCCAATGCGGCAACAGACGTCGCGAGAATCACCGCCAACGACGTAACCGTGTGCGACGGAGAGATGTCTGCAAAGAGCGAACCCGGGTGCGCTGAATCCAAGGGCAGAAACAGAAGCATGTTAAACGCGTTGCTGCCAAACACATTCCCGATCACGAGGTCAAGCGATTTCATCCGAAGCGCTGTGATGGATGCCACCAGCTCTGGCAGAGACGTGCAGAGCGCAACGAGCGTCGTGCCTACAAAAGTCTTACCCAGCCCGGAGAGCTCAGCCAGTTGCCCCGCCGCGTGGGCTAAACGTGGCCCAGTGAGGAAAAGCACGAGGGCCGCCACCGAAAAGACGACAACCGGCTTCCACAGAGGCGGCGGGACGTTTTCATTGCCATTGCCAACCGGGTCCGTCGCCGCTTCAGCGTCTGCCACTGCGCGCGCGGACACTCGTTGGTCGAGGAAGATCATCCGGATGCCTAGGAGGTACGCTACGAGGATTCCCCAGGACCAGATTCCAATTCCAAGGAACGAGAACCCGGGTAGCCGCGGTGCCGTTAGGATCGCCATGGTCGCGATTGCAGTAAGGGCGATGCTTAATATGGCAGAGAGTGCGTGCGCGGCCGAGCTCGCGCGAGAGCATCTTTCCTCCGGAACGGTGAGCCAAGTCGAGGGCGGCCAGAATCAGCAGATTCATTAAACTACTGCCAAACAGATCGCCAACTGCAAGATCAGGCATTCCTTGTCGCACTGCCGAAATATCGACTGTTAATTCCGGCAGTGACGTCGCCGCAGCAAGTAGCACGCTGCCGATTAAGAGTCGGCCGAGCCGAGTGATTTCTGCGATCTGGTCGGCGGACTTTGCCAAGAACGTTCCGGCGAGCGCGACGACCACGGCTAAGACCAGAAACTCAAGCGAAACGACCAGCATGTGCAGTCACTCCTTTAGTTGTCGAGAACAGAGCCGGACGAATTGCTGTCCGTACTTGTTACGATATCTTTGATTTGAATAACACGCTCGATCCAAATGGATGCATGTTCTGACTTTCGACTAAATCATAGCATGGTCGCGAAAATACTCGCGATCGCTCCATAAATCAGTACGGGCAAGAATGTTTTACGCAGTATAGGTCCCTCTTGGTCGCTCAGTCCAAGGATGGAGCAAACGGCGACAATATTGTGTACGCATACCATGTTGCCCATCGCGCCGCCGACCGATTGGAGGCTCAAGATCGTAGTTCGCGAAAGACACAGGGTTGACGCCGTCGCGTTCTGAATACCACCAAACGTAAGGTTGGAAACGGTATTGGAGCCTGAAAAAAAAGAACCCAACGCGCCAAGATAGACAGCCACAAATTGCCACAGACTACCGCTACCATTGGCAAGCCATGTTCCCAGGATTGCGGCACACGAACGTTCATCGCCAACCATCAGTAGTTTGACAAACACCAACGCACCGAGGAAGGCTCCGATCGGTTTAACGACTTGCATCATCGATTCTCTCCAAGCCGTGCGAACGTCAACTGCTGGCGTCCGATAGATTGCTACGGTCATGGCTGATACAACTAGGAACGGAATCACCGAAGGGACATACAAGATCGCATGAGACCAATTCAACTCAGTCCCCAAAATACGCTGCCACTGGACGACAAGGGCTGGACTGATTCGTAGTTCTCCAAGTGCGAATATGGGCAGACTCCATGAAGGCGAACTAGCTGTCAGCCATGATTTCAAGGGGAAAGCATTCACACGCGTCAAGATCAAAATCAGCAAAGTTGCCCACAACGGAAATGTTGCTTTGAGTAGGCTGCTCCAGGTGATTCGCTCGGCATGTTGCGTCGCCTCGGTAACTTCAAGTCCGATGCTATGTTTCGCTAGCCAAACGGAAGCAATCAAACCGCAGGTACCTCCTGCAATCGAAGGGAACTCGACATTGAATCTCGCGACCACAACGTAGACGATCATGGTCGCAACAATCACGAGTCCGATGTAGCCAAGGTTCGCTCGGATTTCGCGGCTCGATACAACCACACGTAGAGCCATTAGCGGAATGACCATCGCCGCCCCGGCGTGCATCAATGCAGACTTGAATGCAATTTCCCGAAGTTCATCCGGTGTGAGGCCCAAATTTCCCAGCCCAAACCATGTCGGCATTCCGACGGCTCCGAAAGAGACCGGTACGGTGTTCATCATCAGACATAACACAGCCACCGGCAAAGGCGGAAAGCCCATCCCCACCAGGAGAGGCGCCGCCAGTGCGGCAGGTGTACCAAAGCCACTGACTCCCTCGACCAAAAATGAAAACGACCAGCCGATAATCATCAGTTGTGCCACGCGGTTTGCAGTGATGCTGTTCAGCCACCGCCGAACCGTATCCATCGATCCTGTGTGTTCCATAGTCTTAAACAACAGGATGGCTCCCCAAACTATCGAGATCGGTGTCAGGGCAGTGAGCAATCCTTCCACTACGGCAGCATGCACCAGAAGCGGGCGAATAGCAAAGTAAAACAGCAAGATCGTGTAGAGTACCAGCGTAGCGAGAGGTAGCGCACGGTTCGATGGCATGCTCTTTGGCTTGGTCATCCAATAGATGAGCAGCACGATCGGCAGGACTGCAAATACTGGGTCGAACAAAGGCCTCATCACGTGTCGACCCCGACGGGACGCAAGCTCTTTAGAGCGGCGCGAATAGCTATGAACTCACCTACGTTTTCCATCGTTAGTAAACCGACCAATACCTGCTTGCGGAGAACGGGTATCGTCAAGCATTCGCAGCTTTGGAACCGCTCAAAGGCCGTTTCGAGCATTTCGGTATCATCGACGATGGTGAAGTCACGTCGCATGCTGTTTGAAATGGCTGATCCTTGGCCATTTTGGGCGAGTGAAGCAAACAAATCCGCTCGCATCAGAACCCCTACCACGCGATCGTTCTCGACCACTGGAAAATCCTGTTGCGAACCGCTCAGGATCAGGTCGATTGCTTGCTGGACCGAATCGTTCGGCGACAGCGTGCGGAAGTCGGTCAGCATAGCACTTGAAACTGGAATGCCGCCAAGTGACGACTTCATGAGCGCCATGCTCGCCTCTTGAGCGGCACCAATCCAGACGAAAAGTGCAATGAAGATTAGAAACGGATGGCCAATGACTATACCTACAAACGCAAACAGCAAAGCCATTGCCTGACCAACGTTGGCCGCGATCTGGGTTGCACGGGTGTATTCAATACGCGTCGCCAAAAGTGCTCGCAAAACTCGCCCTCCATCCATGGGAAACGCTGGAAGCATGTTGAATAGCACCAGAAAGACGTTCACAACCAGGAGTCGTTGTACAAACGAACCACTGGTCGCGGTCATCTCTTCTACAGGTGCAAACGAGGCGGTGAGCGTCAACCACGCGAACAGAATTCCCGCGATAACCACATTCACCGCCGGGCCCGCCAGCGCCACCCACAATTCTTGAATGGGATCATCTGGCATCCGTTCGAGCCGCGCAACGCCGCCGATAGGCAGCAGTGTAATGTCGCGTGTCTTGATGCCGAACCGGGCCGCCGTCAAAGCGTGTCCGAACTCATGCAAAACGACACATGCAAAAATCGCAAGAATGAAACCAACACCCTCTAATGTTGCTTGAATCGTGTGTCCTTGAGACCAATGACTTAAAAGTACAAATCCGATCAGTATTAGAAAGGTCGCATGCACGTAGACCGCGATGCCTCGCCACTGACCAATTTTCCATGACCATTTCATGATTACCTCCAAGTCTATTTTTGTTGTCTTTCGCAGCGGGGATCGACTTGACGCCGAATGACAGCCCGCTCATAGCTCTTTGGCCGTCTCAAACGCGTAAGACGGGGGAATACGGACGATTTCGACCGAACAAGCGGCATTGGTTGCCACGGCCAACGATACAGAGCCAAGAAAAAGTCGCTTGAGGGCTCCATAACCATGCGACCCGACAAAAATTAAATCCGCCTCCCATTCCTCAGCTTCGTCAAGAATCTTATCCTTCGGGGATCCTTCTTGGAACACCGAGGTGACAATTAAGTTGGGTGCATTCCGCTTGAATTCGGCTGCAGCATCGTTGAGGCGTTTCCAGGCTTCTGTACGCAGTTGCATGTTGAACTCATCGAACATACTCGGTGAACTACCCCGCAGTACTTCTGTCCAGGGAGCGTCTACCGTGATGATTCGGACCTCTGTTCCTGCTGGCCAAGGGCGTCGACAAATCTCTGACACCGCCGCATCGCTATACGAAGAACCGTCGATTGCGAGAAGGATTTTCATTGTTCTCAAACCTTGCTTCATAATATCGTTCCATGTTCGACAGGTAAACCAGATAAGCAACGTATCCGACTAGTAAAACTACAGCAGCACCGTCGCAAGCTTAAAGTAAAACAACAGCGTAAGAGCGTCTGTGATAGCCAACGTCAAAGGGCCTGCCGCGATCTTTGGGACGGGCCGGAACGCGTGCAGCAGAGCGGGGACGCTCAGCCCCACGAGGCAGGCGGCCCCCATCGAGCACAGAATGCCGGATCCAATGACCAGCGCGGGCATAGGTTCGCCGCGCCAAGCCCAAACGATCATGGCCACGACCAGAACCGTCGCGATGTGGGGAATCGCAATTACGTGGTTGATCATGATGTCCGCGAGGGGTTTCTCCAGATCTGTGGTGAGCAATCGCCGCGTTGGCAGAACGCCGACCAACGGGATATCGGCGATAGTGATGTCGGCAAACCATTTGATGAAGAGGGTGATTGTTGCGTTCATGGATTCCTATCAAGGGTTACGTAGTGATCTCACTCAAACCGCATGCTGCTGGGCTTGTATTTACAAAGATTCCGCCATCAAAGCTGCGAGATCGGCCGTGCGGCATGAGTAGCCCCATTCGTTGTCGTACCAAGCGACAACTTTAACAAAGTTGCTCTTTTCCTTGCCAAGGGCCATCGTAAATTGCAGGTCAATGGAGGAGGAATGCGGGTCGCCTTTGTAGTCGATGCTGACGAGTGGCTCATCCACGGCCTGCAATATGCCCTTGAAGCGAGGCTCTTTGGCGGCGGTGCGGAAAAGGTCCCGCAACTCCTCGGTCGTGGTTTCCCTCTCAAGTTCAACAGTGAAATCTACGATCGAAACCGTGGAGATCGGAACGCGTAAGGCGTAACCATCGAATTTACCCTTGAGACTCGGGATGACCAATGAAATGGCTTTTGCCGCACCAGTCGTGGTCGGAATGATGCTCATCGCAGCGGCACGCGCACGCCGCAGGTCGGAATGTGGCAGATCGAGAATTTTTTGGTCGTTGGTGTATGCGTGAATAGTCGTCATGAAACCGCGTTTGATGATGAACTCGTCATGCACAACCTTCGCAGCAGGAGCGAGGCAAGTCGTGGTACATGACGCGTTGGAAACAACATGATGTTTCTTCGGGTCATACAGGTCTTCGTTCACACCCAACACGATGGTCAGGTCTTCGCCTTCGGCCGGAGAGGTGATGATCACTTTCTTCGCGCCGCTCTTGATGTGATTGATCGCACCTTTGACGGTCTTTCCTTTCTTGTTCACGCCATCTTCTTTGATGGTAAACAATCCAGTGGACTCAACCACGATATCCACGCCCAGATCACCCCAGGGGATCGCCGCCGGATCTACCTCTTTCAATACCTTGACCGTCGTGCCATCGACAACAAGTGAATCGCTTTCAATTTCTACCGACCCGTCGAAACGCCCGTAATTTGAGTCGTACTTGAGCAAGTGAGCCATGGTTTTTAGGTCGCCGATGTCATTGAACGCAACCACTTCCAATTCACTCGGATACTTTTCGCGAATCGCCCTCAGAACTTGGCGTCCAATGCGTCCGAATCCGTTAATTCCTACTCGTATTGTCATAGCGTCGTTCCTTTTAGAAATGGTTCGTTCGTTTCTTGCGCGAGGATATTCAAAATTGTCACACGAGCGATCTCGCTAAGCGCTTCGTGTGTTAGAAATGCTTGGTGTGCGGTGATTAGGACGTTGGGAAATACGAGCAAATGCGAAAGCTCGTCATCCATCAAAACTTGGCCGGAGAGATCCTCGAAGAAAACGCCCTCCTCCTCCTCGTAGACGTCTAGGGCAACCCCGCCAACATGCCTGGCTTTCAACGCCGCGATAAGTGCTCTGGTGTCAATGAGTTTTCCTCGGCTGGTATTAATAATGAATACACCTGGTTTCATCCTTGCAAGCGATTGTGTATTGATCAGGTGGCGAGTTTCTGCAAGCAACGGAACATGCAAGGAAATGATGTCGCTCGCAGCCAGCAGCGTATCTAGCTCCACATATTGGATGCCATTAGCGGTGGCCCAATCGTGCGAAGGGAACGGATCGTAGGCAACGACGGCTGCACCAAAGCCACGGAAAATCTGGGCTGCAATTCGACCGATCTTGCCTGTGCCGATGATCCCGACGGTCTTGCCAAAGATGTCGAATCCGACCAAGCCGCTCAGTGAAAAATTAAGCTCACGAACGCGATTGTACGCTTGATGGATTTTACGATTGAGCGTCAGCAATAAACCGACTGTGTGTTCGGCCACCGCATGTGGTGAGTAAGCCGGCACGCGCACTGCCGCCAGACCAATTTCCTGGGCGGCAGCTAGGTCTATGTTGTTAAAGCCGGCGCACCGCAGCGCGATAAGTTTCACTCCAAGCGAGGCGAGTGTTTTTAAGCACTCGCGATCAGCATGATCGTTGACGAAGATGCACACCGCCTGAGCATCTTTGGCCGCCGCCGCGGTCTCCGAACTCAATCGGAATTCGTGAAAGCGCCACGCGATGCGTTCTGCACCCGCGGCCTTCCCTAGATATTCCCTATCATAGGGCTTGGTGTCGTAAACGGCAGTTTCAATCATTCGGGCAGTCCTCTTAATACTTCAGTCTCCTGAGCCCCCAATTCCGTATCGGATCGGCGTTGATGCGCTACCTGCAACTCTCGCAGCATAGAGCGTTTCTTGCTTTGGTGCGTCTGCATCCGCCGAAAGATATCATCCAGGACATGGACTGCGGACACAACATGCGGCCCTTTGTTGAGCATCACGCACTCGGCCCGCTGCCCCATTGCGGCGTCGGTGATTTCCGCACGGGAGGCGAACCCTTCCTTGGCTAGGCTTTCCAGGATTTGGGTTGCCCAAATTACCGGTATGTGTGCCGCCTCACAGATCCAGAGAATTTGTTCCTGAACCTCGGCAAGTCTTTCAAACCCGCATTCGACGGCCAGGTCTCCCCGTGCGATCATTACACCATCACACTGACTTTTCATGGACGCGAGCAGCAACTCGGGCAATTGTTCAAAGGCCCTCCGCGTCTCGATCTTCAGAATGATACCGACGTGAGTCGCCTGAAGTTGCTCCAGATGCGACTCCAGGTCGTAAACATCCTGAGGTTCGTTTACAAAGGAAAATCCCACAATGTCCGCATGGGCGGCGACAAACTCGAGGTCAGCGATGTCTTTCCCAGTCAATGCGGGTAATCGTAATGTACTGTCGGGCAGGTTGATGCCCTTGTCTGCCCGGAGCTTTGCGCCGCCAGATCGCGCCTTGGTAACCCGCACGAGAATCTCGTCATTTTGGACCGACTGGATCAGGCCACCGATCTTCCCGTCATCCAGCCAGATCTTCTCACCCGGGTGCACATCGGCGAAGACTTCCGGCAACGTACAACCAATCCGTGCCGGCCCGCGAATTGGTCCCTCAGAGTCAACCAGAGCCGATTCACTAGGTCGCAGATCACTGGACAGGATCAACAGATCCCCCTCGTGGAGCAATAGCGATTCTTCTTGTGCAGGTAATTCACCTACCTGGATCCATGCTGATCGTTTCGCCTTCTGGGCAGCTTTCCTGGTGCATCCCCGTCGAAACCATGTGCCCGTAGTCACATAAGACGTTTGTCTGGACTCCGCCAGGCGTCCATTGCCGTCGGAACTGACGATCTCTAAAGAGCGGGAAGCGCCGCGCGCATCCGCGAACCAAATGTGCATGCCTACTTTAAGTTCTGACAGCCAGTCGTCAGGGAGGGGCAGCACGGCCCCGACTGCGGCAGGCGGCGGCAGCGGATGCTCTTGGGACGTCAACCAGATGATCGCTGGGGCGGTCACCCGACCAAGGGCGTCACGTTCCGGGCGCCATTTGAGTACCTGGGGACCCGACCGGATCGGGCCAGTGCGCAGTTTGGGACCTGCCAAATCCATCAGCACTCGGCATTTTTTATCCAGGGTTTGCTCGGCACGGCGCAGATGGTTAATCATACGACTCCAGGCGTCCGCATCGTCGTGGGCGCAGTTGATCCGCATACAGTCCATACCGGCAGCCAGCAATTCATGCACGACCGAATAGTCGTCTGCCGCCTCACTGGGCATGGTCACCATGATGCGAACTCGACGGTGGGCCGGTGCCGTTCCCAGAAGTTCCTCGGTGTGCCTGGCAAGTAAATCGGCGCCTTCGCCAATCTCTATCGGCGGTTCGTGAGTCACCGGTCGCACCCAGGGACGGTTCGCCAGGGCATGCAGCGCCGCCAGAATGGCCTCAATGTTGGCTAGCACGTTCGGCTCGGAGCGACCGAGGGAGGAGAGCCCCAAGCGAGACAACTTTGTCTGCAGTAAGCACAAATCCTGTCGACGCAGCACCAGATAGTGCAACAGATTGCGGGCACTGGCACGGAAACTCGGATGCTGCACCTCAATTGCGTCGATCGCTCGATTGGCTGCCAATTCCAGCATCTCCGTGTGGAGGACTGTCAACTGCCGGATCAGTTCATCAAGTTCCGCAACCGTGTCGTGTGAGGCGTTGTTCATAGTAGCTGTGCATGCCGTTTCTTCCAAAGTCTCGGTTGCCAAAATCTCCGTTGGTGTTAGAGACACGGTCACGTCTTTTTCGGCTCGAATTAACTTCTTGGTTTTCATCGCTCTCTTTGTCCTTATTAAGTCAATTCACATAGTTTGGTCTTCGGTGACCTGCGGAAAGAGGACGCTCAATCGTCTCTCATGTGTTTGGTATGTTTTTCAAATCTTCGATTGCTCGTGCGCATTTTGCTGCCTAATCAAAAAATCTTTTACTGTGCCAAAAACAATGGAATCTCAGCTTGACTCAGCACATCTAAAAGTGTGTCTCCGAGAATCCGTCGTATCCAAACGCTTCGAGCGCTGTTGCCCATGACGATCATGTCTGCTTGCCACAACGTAGCTGCGGCTAGCAGCAAGTCTCTGGCTTGGCCTGGATTCGACTGGTGCTCAACGTGGTAGCCGTGAGCCCGGCAGTAGCCTTCGGCGGCAACGGCCAACTTGCACGCCTCGTCGCCGGACGGATGAAATGTGATGATCTTTAGTTGTGCATCGGGGCATATACGCATCTGCACGAATCGCTTCATCGCTTTGGCTGATTCCATCGAGCCGCTGTAGGCAATCACTACCCGCGAGATTGGGCGATACGTCTCCGGAACTGCGATGATTGGGCGAACGCCAGCGCCCACGAGATGGATCAACAATTCTTGCGGAGAGCCGCTGTGAAACTCCCACTCAAAGATGCTCCGCAAGCCGAATACAATCAGATCGTGATACCGAGCGAGATCAACGAGCTTGGTGAACGGATCACCGTTTTCCTCGACCACGTGATAGGGAACCTTTGCACGTGCACATGCTTCTTCAAATTCGCGAATCGACTCAGTGATGCGTGATTCCATGATGGCCAACCGCTGGCCTCGGGCGTCATCCGCCCTCGTCAATGCAGACTGCACTTGGGCAAGTCTTCGGACGCGTGCGAGATCAAGTACCGTAACACCGGTCACCTCGGCGCTATTCGCCTGTGCGATCGTGATGGCACGTTGAATGGCGACTGGCGTATAAGGGGTACCGGCTAAGCCGACGAGAACTCGCTTAATCATATCTATGCTCCTTGCTTCTCGTTATCAATTCGGAGTTCAGCCATTCTTTACCATCCTCTGGGAGGGCTCATGGTCTAGCGGTAGATCCCTATGCTTTGAAAGCAGCACCATCCGCTGGCCTCGGGAGATCATCGTTTTGTCCGGTCTGATTCCATTTCGGAATCGGCGACCGCAGTGATGACCACGCATGCCGGACTAGCGAATCTCTGTCGAACCCACTTCTCCAGCCCAACGATCACATAGGCCACTAGGCCGGTAAGTAATATTCGCCACCAAGCATCCCATCCAATCGGAGCGCTGTGAAAGAACCGGTTCATAAAAGGTGCGTAGGTGAATAGTAACTGAAGTGTCACCATGCTCCCCACGCCGGCGCCGATCCAAGGATTCGAGAACACGCCCAACTGAAACATTGATTTCGTCAGCGAACGACAATTGAACAGATAGAATAATTGCACCGCCACGATCACATTGACTGCCACGGTTCGGGCGTAGGCATCGCCGAGTTCCTTCCCCAGCGCCCATTCGAATGATCCAAACGCGCCGACGAGCGGGATCAACGAGACCAATACTATGCGGCCCAGCAAAACGCCGGTCAGGATGGGTGACTGGGGATCCCGCGGTGGCCGCTGCATGATATCGGGCTCTTTTGGTTCAAACGCCAGCATCAATCCCAACAGCACTGCGGTGGTCATGTTAATCCACAGGATCTGCACCGGCAGGATCGGCAGAGTCACGCCGGCGAAAATCGCCGCGAGGATGACAAGACCTTCGCCCATGTTTGTCGGCAGGGTCCAAACAATGAACTTAGTCAGGTTATCGAAGACCCCGCGCCCTTCTTCGACTGCCGCTTCGATGGTCGCAAAATTGTCGTCGGTCAGGACCATGTCAGCCGCTTCCTTGGCGACCTCCGTGCCAGTGATGCCCATCGCCACGCCGATGTCGGCCTGTTTGAGCGCCGGGGCATCATTCACGCCATCCCCGGTCATCGCCACAATGTGTCCACTGGTTTGAAGCGCACGGACCAGTCGCAATTTCTGTTCGGGAGAGACGCGAGCGAACACGGCGACTTTGTCTGCTGCTTCGATCAATTGGGCATCCGACAACTCAGCCAGTTCGGGACCGGTCATCACCAGCGGTCCGTCAGATGGGGCCGCGTTCCGATCGCGTCCGTTCAGCCCGATTTGTTGGGCGATGGCCCGGGCAGTCAGCGCATGGTCGCCTGTGATCATCTTGACATGGATGCCAGCCGACTGACAGGCGCGGACCGCCGTGATCGCCTCCGCGCGTGGCGGGTCAATCATCCCTTGCAGCCCCAGAAATGTCAGGCTGTTCACGTCGGCATGGGTGATCGACGGCGTATCCTCTGGCAGGTCCGCGGAGGCCAGCACCAGCACCCGCAGGCCTTTCACAGCTAGGCTTTCTAACTGACGCTGAACCTCGCTGGCGTCCAGCGAAACCTTTTTACCACTCGCGTCCAACATCGCCACGGACTTTGACAGCACGACCTCTGCTGCGCCTTTGACATACATCGTTCGCTTAACCGCGGTCCCGCTTTCGTGGAGCGAAGCCATGTACTGATGTTGACTCTCGAACGGTATTGCATCGATGCGCCGGAGACGTGCGGTCCATTCCTTGTGTTCTAAGCCTCCCTTGGCCGCCGAGGCAAGCAACGCGCCTTCCGTGGGATCGCCCTGAACCTCCCATCGGCCCGCCGTCTCGGCCAACGCGGAATCGTTGCACAACAGTCCCGCTAACAAACACTCCCTTGCGGCGATATTGTCAGCCAGGGCGAGCCCCTGCTCGCTCACCGTCTTGATCTCGCCGAGCGGACTATAGCCGCTGCCAGAAACTTCATACCGTGAATCGCCCGCTAGGATTTCACTCACCGTCATTTGGTTGACCGTCAGCGTGCCGGTTTTGTCCGAGCAAACGATCGTCGTGCTTCCCAGCGTCTCGACCGCGGGCAACTTACGGATTATGGCACGCCGTCGGGCCATCCGCGCGACCCCAATCGACAACGTGATTGTGACCGCCGCCGGCAACCCTTCGGGAATCGCACCGACGGCGAGCGCCACTGCCGCCATGAACATCTCGAACGCCCGTTGCCCGCGTAACGAGCCCACCAAAAACGTCACGCCAGCCAGCCCCAGAATGACAACCAACAGCAAACGGCTGAACTTCTCGATCTTGCGCGTTAGCGGCGTCGCCAGGACGTCGGCGGTGGAAATCAATTTCGAGATGTGCCCTATCTCGCTCCGCGCTCCTGTTGCGATGACGACGCCCCGCGCTTGACCGTAGGTCACGAGAGTGGACGTGAAGGCAAGATTACGGCGTTCTGCCAGCGGAGTGTCGTCGGCCAATACGTCCACCTGCTTGTTCACAGGGACAGATTCACCTGTCAGCGCCGATTCATCTACTTGCAGGTCGCGACAATAAAACAAACGCAAATCGGCGGGCACTTTATCGCCAGACTGCAATACAACGATATCGCCGGGCACCAACTCGGTGGAGGAGACTCGCCGCAGCTTACTTGCCCGTAATACGCTAGCTTCCGCCAAGGTCGTTCGGGCCAGCGCCGCAAGCGCTTTTGCCGCGCTGGACTCTTGTAGAAATCCAATGACTGCGTTCACCATGACGACGCCAAAGATCACCCCCGAATCGACCCACTCGTGCAAAAACCCCGTGATCGCCGCCGCCGCCAGCAAGATGTACACTAGCGGCGTGTGAAACTGCAACAGAAACCGCAACCATGGTCCCTGAGTTTTCGCGACAGGAAGGACGTTGGGTCCGAAGCGTGCCTGACGCTTCCGAAGCTCCAGGATATCGAGCCCTTTTTCAGGGTCCGTTCCCAATAGCCGCAAGACCTCGTCTGCGGGAAGCTGGTGTAAATTCTCTCCGACTAATACATCTCCGACTAGTACATCTCCGACTAGTACATCCACGACTAGTACATCCACGACTAGTACATCCACGACTAGTACATCCACGACTAGTACATCCACGACGTAGTCCTCTCCAAGACACGCTCAGGCGCACCCTTTACAAACACAACTGCGTTCGCCAGCACCGCATCGGACAGCTTCATGTGCCACGGTTGAACATCCTGGTTTCGATTCGGCATCAATTGTTCCTCAATTTGACTCTACTATAAGATAAGCGAAGATCTGACAAAGCTTGTCGTGGCGTGCGAACTGCCTTTAATCACTAGGCAACCCCTGAGAAGTGCGGTCTTCCTCGTCCGGTTGCTGATCAGCACAGGATTGCCTGAGGGTTTCTTCTCGACTAATTGCAATCTCTTTCGGCGCACTGAAACTTAGTTGTACGCGTTGACCTCGAATCGCGATCACCGTCAGTTCAATGTTCGAGCCGATCATAATCCGTTCGCCGCGTTTTCTGCTTAATGACAGCATGTTTCGACTCCTGACATTTGCGAGGCCATTTGATTTCTTATGGAAATGATTTCGGATCTTCTGACAACATGCTGGGGCAAGGATCTGATTGGTTCGTCGCGAGAACAGCAACGGCGTTGATGATCACCTCAACGCTAGCAAGGCGACGAACTGATTCCTGAGCGAGCTGTTTGTTGAAGTAAGTCGTTACTTCACCCCGCAGCGTCACGATACCGTTGCAGAACTCGCATGACAGCGATCGCAGTTCTCTATATGCGTGTGATCGAAGGCATTCTTTGACTGATTGGGCAATTGACTCATTTTCTGCGTTGCTGCAATGAGCTATAGACAACGAAATCCGTTCGGTATCAGAAATTGGCGAGACGTTCGACGAATCAATGCGAGTGCCAAGAGTCGCTGCGAGCTCTGAGTCGGCCGAATCTGTTACTGTTGCTCGTCGTGCGTACTTTTCAACATAGGACGGAGATTCCCTTAAAGTGGAATCGTGATCAACACAGATCGTGCTGGACATCGTTGTCATTGCTCAACTCCTTGAAAGGTTCCAAACTTCGGTACAGCCCGGCGTCGGTTCGGTAGTTTGCATGATGGAAGCTGATTAGTAATTTGTGCTAAGAACTCATTCATGCCGAAAGGTTTTCGAAGCCAGCCAATCAACATCCATTCCGCGATGTCTTTATAACGCGCTCTGGGATCAACATCCGCGACCAAGATCACCGGCGTTTGTGATAACCTTGGATCTTCCAGCATCCGTACAACAATTCCGTCGCTACCGCCCCACAGTAATCCGCAATCCAAGACCACCATATCAGGGCTGAAATCTCGCAGAACGCTAGCACATTCGAGCCCATCGTCGGCGATCAACACGTCGTGCCCGCACTGAGACAAGAATCGCCGCTCCAAGTCGAGAAACTCACTATCGCCATCAGCGATCAACACTAGCATTGTCACGATCCTTTCTCTTGTTTCGCAAGGACAATCTGTCGCCTATGGAGTTCGGCGGCGAGTTACGATTCTCTCACAGCTCTGGGGCTCTCGATATTGAACGTAAAGACCATTCTGGACATGGAGGATTCAACCATCCACAGTTGGCAAGCTGAACGCTAGAATGGCATATCCAGGATGAGTCGCGAGTAGTTCGCACTGTTCGCGGCCCAACATGTCTATCGAAAGAGCAACGCAAAATGGCGGACGACATAGGAAATAGGACTGTATCGGAAAGCGAGATTCGATACCGTCAACTACGAGGCTGTGTTGCTGACTATCATTACCATGTGCTTGTTGAAAACGGACGGGCGGTTAAAAAGGTCCACGGACTGCACTCCGAAGACTTCACCGGTTATTCTGCCGGGGAACACGTCGCCCATCCGCGATTGTGGCTAGAGGCTGTCGTGGAGGAGGATCGGGCAACTGTCGAGCGGCAATCGACCCTAGCCTTGTCCCGTAGTGGAACCACGTCGATTGAATACCGCATCCGTCGAAAAGATGGGCAGATCCGCTGGATTCGGAAGGTGATTGTTCCTTACTGCGACCCAAATGGCCAACTCGTAGCCTACGATAGCCTCCTGTCCGACATCACCGATCGCAAACAAGCGGAAGAACAAATTCTCCAAAGCGAACGACGCTACCAGATGCTTTTTGAAGACGACCTCACGGGAGACTACGTGGCTACACCCGAAGGCGAGATTCTGCTTTGCAATTCCGCCTTTGTGAAAATTTTCGGATTCACAGATCGAGAGCAAGCCATCGGAAGCAACTTAGCGATTTTGCATCAAGACTCCGAGTCCTGGACAGATCTAATCCAGAGACTCCGTGAATTGCAATCCATTGAACGCTACCAGCGTATCACACGTCGCAATGATGGATCCGTACTTCATGTTATCGAGAATATCATCGGAACATTCGACGAACAAGGAGATCTTTTGCGACTGAAGGGATACGTTTATGACGACACGCAATCAAGTCTTGAAGCGACCAAACTAAAGGATAAGAACGTCGAACTTGAACAAGCCGTGCTCCAACGCACTCGTGCTTTGCGTGATAAGCATCATCACCTTGAAGCCGTATTGAATTCAGCCTTCGACGCGATCATTACAATTGACAGCCAAGGAATCATTCAAACCGTAAATCTCGCCGCAGATAGAATTTTTGGATATCAGTCTACGGAAATGATAGGGAAGAACGTCAAGATGTTGATGCCCATGCCGCATCGTCAGTCGCACGATGGCTACTTGCAACGCTATATGAAGACTGGCGAGAAGCGCATTCTTGACAATGCGCGTGAATTAGTCGCTTGCCGTAAAGATGGGTCCGAGTTCCCTATTGAACTGTCCGTCACGGAAATTGATCATTCGAAAGTCTTTACCGGTATTGTTCATGACATCTCGGAAAGAAAGCGACTTCAACGATACATATTGGAAATCGGAGCCGAGGAACAGCGTCGCATTGGCTTGGAATTGCATGATGGAACAGGGCAGGAACTAACGGGACTAGCGCTCCACGCCGGAACTCTACTTGAACTTTTTGATGCGATCTCAAAGAAAAGCGTTGACGGAATTTCAGGAGTCTTTGCAGATGAATCGCGACTTGTCAAAATGCGTGAGTTTGCCGAAAAGCTTTTCCGAGGGCTGAATGAAGCCAACCACAACGTCCAACAACTCGCTCACGGAATTATGCCGGTACAAATCGAACCTCAGGGACTGCAAGCAGCGCTAGAGGAACTGACGGCCTCGATCGCCAATCGATGCAAGTTGACTTGTCGATTCGTTTGCCCAGCGCCAATCGTTGTTTCGAATATTACCGTTGCTACGCACCTTTACCGAATTGCTCAAGAAGCCCTGAACAATGCGCTGCGGCATAGCCAAGCGAATCAGATCATCATTTCGCTCGAGGATTTCGGTGACCATGTCGTCTTAGAAGTTACAGATAACGGAGGTGGGATAAACCTTGAACCGAAGCCGACCCCAAACACGACCGAAAGGAAAGGCATGGGTTTGCGGACGATACAGTACCGATGCGGAATGATTGGCGGTACATTTCACGTCGGGCAATTAGAATCGGGCGGAACAACCGTGAAGTGCATTGTCCCAATATCCGGAGGGAATTTTGATGAATAGAACCCCCCAAAGCACCACAAAGATTCTCATCGTCGACGATCACCCGATGGTCCGGGAAGGATTATCGATGCGTATCGAACTGCAATCCGATCTTGAGGTTTGCGGTGTGGCCTCAACCCAGGATGAAGCTTATGCGCTCGTCAAACAAAATCAACCAGACTTGATCCTTGTCGATATCATTCTGGCAAGCGGGAACGGACTCGAACTCATCAAGCAAGTAAAGTCTCGATTTCCGCCGATTAAGATGCTCGTGATCTCAGCCTTCCAAGATTCACTCTACGCCGAACGGGCTCTTCGAGCAGGAGCGCTTGGTTATTTGAACAAACAGCAATCGAGCGGAAAGGTGATCGAAGCCATTCGGACGGTGCTTCGCGGCGAACGTTTCGTCGATCCCGAGATTAGCCGCCGACTCATCGACCAAGCGTTGGGCGGCGCTGCCGTGACGAACTCACCGGTGAAACAGCTTACCGACCGGGAGCTAGAAGTCTTTCGGCTAATTGGAGAGGGCACAACGACCGGTGCCATCGCCGAGCAGCTCTTTCTAAGCGTGCATACGGTTGACCGACACCGCGAAAACATCAAACGCAAGCTCTGTTTAAGCAATGCAAACGAACTAACCTGCGCCGCTGCGCAATGGTTGGTCGAAAATGGCTAGAAATTTCAATCACTATTCGACCTGACGACCTGGAGACCAAATATGAAAGTGTTACTTACAACCGACGGCTCTGAAGCAGCCGAAAAGGCGATACGTTGGTTCGTTTACTTGTCGCTGCATACCCAAAACACGTACGAGATCATCACCGTTGAAAATGCTAGTGCATTTGGCTTGATGCAAGCGGAGTTGTACGACGAATACAGACGAGTCTGGAGAGAGAATGCCAGAAGCTCGTTCGAACGGGCTAACGCGATTGTTCAGGATTCAGGCCTAAATGCAATCCATGTCGATCGCATTGGACAAGCTTCCGATGAAATCGAGAAGTACGCGAGAGAATCCGGAACGGATTTGATTGTCTTGGGCGCACATGGCGCCAGCGGATTGACAAGTTTTTTGTTGGGCAGCACAAGTGATGCAGTTGCAATGTATGCGTCTTGTTCCGTATTAGTAGTGCGAGATGCCGTGCAAGATTGCGGATCGAAGGAACCACTTCGCGTGACGATGGCCTACGATGGATCAGACGCTGCAAAGAACGCCGCAAGTGTACTGGGCGAGTTCGGACTTCCAGTCACCACGAAGCTCGACCTCGTTTCCATCATCGAGCATCCACCCCTGCTTGATCCGGACATGATCTATGATGTTCAACTTACAAAGCAAACCAAAGATGCCTTGCAATTGGTTGCAGACTCTTTGAGAAACGAGTTTCGAGACATCGAAACACATGTTATCGAGAAAGTCCACCTACGCAACGGACTACTGGATGCACTGCAAAACAATCGAGCCGATCTGGTGGTGCTTGGCGACAAAGGACGTTCCGCAATTAATCGTTTCTTTATGGGAAGCGTTTCTCGATTCATTCTGTCAAATGCCCCTTGTTCGGTCTTTCTCTCCAGGAAACGGCTTGGAAGCTAGTTTGCTTTGAGATGCCTCGATACCTGTAGTTGGATAGCCGGCACGTAGCTTCGCAGGGCGTTTCGGAGTAGCGACCAGAGATACAGTAGTGGAGTCCAATCATCCAAGCCCTGGCTAGAGTGGCGGTACAGGGGAAATCCCCGCGAGTTACAAAAACCTCGCCACAATTTTGACTAGGCAATTCTCGAAGCCAGAAGGGTATCAAGCGAGTTGACGGACACCACTTCGAATAGCTGTTCGGAGGTTTTTTGAGGCGATCTGCACGTCATTATTCGACGAGCCAGAACGCGCAGACAACCTGCTTGGACCTGTTGGGTGAAATTGCTTGTGTTACTTTCTTCACGGTTTCAAAATGATTCTCAAAAGTGCTTTTTAAAGAGTTGAGTGTGCACATCATCGTTGGATTCAGTTCGGAGGAAATCATGATTCGCCAATCGCAAGTTCAGTTTTTGGTCAGCCTGCGAAAGCTAGAACGGCACGAATAGCCAGCCATCGTGCTTACGTGCGTTAAAAACAAACCGCAGTCGATGTCTGACCCACATTTGGCATTCCTGCGTCGTACAATCGCAAGCTGATTAAGGCGCTTGCGCCGCCGCGTAAAAACTGGCATGTGTACTGGCTTTGCCGAGTGTTTATTACCCGTCCAGCCACCGTCTGCCAGCCTGCCGTCGTCTGATAGATCGATTCGATCGCAATTGGCTTCTATGAGTCGCTCATGTTTTGGAACTGAGCAAGTTGCTAAGCAACAACACTTAGAAAGTAGGTCAAGAGATTCCTGGTTCGTTTCAATTTTATGGTTTAGGTCACTTCCAATGAGAAAGCTCTACCACAAAACATATGGCTTGCCGACAGGACTACCACTTCTACCACTTTGGCCATTGAATACCACTTGATTTCGAGGGAAAATACTATATTCTGATGAGGAATGCGAGAGCAATTGTTGTTCTCGTAAGTCGTTACTAAATAAGCCTTTCCGCCTTGTTCGCCATGTGTTTTGGGACCTACTTCGGAACCGAGGGTTAGAGGTTCGAATCCTCTCGGGTGTATTTTTCGTAAACCGTGTCAAACGCATGACTTAGCGTACCTGCCCACAATTGGCAGTGTGGCCGGAAAGGCTGGTTGAAAGTGGTAGTATTACCACTGGCAACTTCAAAACCTTTTTTGGAGTCTGTCATGCGTCGAATTATTGTGCCCTCGTACCGGTTACACAAAGCGTCTGGTCAAGCCCGAACGATCATCAACGGGAAACATGTTTACCTCGGAAAATTTAACTCCGCGGAAAGCCGCCGTAAGTTTGCTCGACTCTTAGCTGAATCGGCTCAACCGGCCACCAGCGAGCCCGAGCTAGAGCGCTCTTCGATGCGGAATCTGTTTCTACTCTCGGAAGTCATCGTGAAGTATTTGGAGTTCGCAGAAACCAACTACGTCCAAGATGGCGCACCCGGCAGAGAATTCTTCGCGATGATCGAAGCGCTCAAGCCTGTGAATGAACTGTATGGCGACCCATATGCCGACGAATTCGGGCCGCTGAAACTCAAGTCGATCCGTCAGCATCTGATCAACCATGACCTGTGTCGCACAGAAATCAACAAACGCATTGGCCGCATCAAACGCGCGCTGAAATGGGCTGTTAGCGAAGAACTAATAAGGCCAAGCGTTTACGAAGGCGCTAGAACGGTAACTGGATTGCAATTTGGTCGCACGACCGCACGCGAATCAGAACCAGTAAAGCCAGTCGCAGAGCCGGTTGTTGAGGAAACTATCCTGTATGTGGCTCCGCAAGTCGCAGCCATGATTCGGCTCCAACTACTAACCGGGATGCGTCCGTCAGAAGTTACGGCCATGTAGGCTGGCGAAATCAATCGCGACGGCGAAGTCTGGCTATACGAACCTAGCAAGCACAAAAACCGCTGGCGAGGCCATCAACGCGTCGTTCCCCTCGGCCCAAAGTGCCAAGAGGTAATCAGTCCGTTCCTCGACCGCGCAATGGATGCTCATCTTTTTTCGCCGGCAGAAGCCGAGCAGTGGCGGCACGAACAGCGAGCTATTAATCGCAATCGCCAAACCAAGGTATTTCCTTGCGAACTTAAAACAAGAGAAAAAAGAAAGGCACAGGCTCTCAAGCGAAAGTCTAAAAGATCGAAAGGGAGCTCTAGCGTGTAGGTCGACCAGTCCATTTGAGCTTGAGCGCCCGGCGCGGTTTCAAAACGAACCGTCTTGGCTTTCGGCTTGATGCGGTTGTCTTTGAGATAGGTGCGAACGGTCGAGTAGCTTCCTTCGTAGCCTAACTTGCGAAGTTCTTCGAAAGCTCGCTGGGCCGTACGTTTGGGATAGCGATCGAGTAATTGCACGAGCGGGTCAATGAATGAATCGAGCTTCGACTTTCGAGTGAAACGAACTTCGCCGAAACAAGCCGGTCGAGAAGCTGGGTCCGTCGATTGAGTTTGAGAGAGATATTGCCGAACAACGCCAGCGATGACGTGGCGGCCAAGCTGCAGGTCTTTCGCGATGGCTCGAATACTTTGCCCGTTCTTCCAACGCGAGATGACGTCGTTCTTTTGAAGAGAATCAATAGTCATGGGAGCTGCAATTCCTTGATAAAATCTGTGGTGGCTTCCGTTAGAAAGGTCGATTCTTGTTGGAGCTTGATGAAGCTAGCCACGAGGATGGGACGATCGCAGGCTTGTAGTTCACTCCGACCCGTCAGCCGCAGCCAATGATTCATCTTGGTGGTCGCGTCGAGTAGAAAACCCAAGCGTTTGGCGGCTCGATTGCCTGCGGAACTAAGGCGAGGATCCCATTGATGAACGTAGCTGTCTTGAGATTGACGGGTGGCTTCACGAGGTTTTTCGAGGACGAATTGGGTTTGCTCTTGCGTGCTGGCCGATTGCAAGAGCCGAACCGCTTCTGAGAGTTCGCGAGAAGTCAGAGCATGCTCGGTGGCACACTGCATGGCTGCGTTCTGGTTGCCGCGCGGCAATTGAGTCAGGTGTCGTGCTTGAGTCGGAGTGAGCAGGCCTAGCCTCAGTACTTCGCGAGCTTCGTCGGTCAGTCGCTCGATGAGAGCCAAGCGGCGGTTGATCCACGACTTGTGACGGCCAAGCATTTGAGCGACTTCGATTTGCTGCAACCCATCGTCATGAACTAAGGCGTAGATGATCCAGGATTCTTCGAGTTCATTGGGCTTAGAAGTGATGCGATTGAGATTGAAGATGGCTGCTTTGGCCGCCTGCTCATCGACTTCGAGCCCTCGAGCTTGGAGGGAAGTGATTCCCTTGAGCGTCCGAGCAGCCCGAAGACGCTTGAAGCCATCGACGAGTACTAACGATCCTTCGAGTTGACAGTAGATGACCTGCGCGAGCTGACTGTACTTCGTAATGGATCGAGCCATCATCAGATCGGCCTTTGGCTGATTGATCCGATAGCGATCGAAACGCAAATCGAAGTCGGATAAGTCGAGAGCTCGACCCGAGTGGCTGCCGCACGCAAAGCGTTGTCACACAAGAGGCTACAGTATTTTTTGTGAGGCGTTCTCGGATCGATTATCCATGAGACGAAGCAGCCAGGTCGAAGGCAAAAACTTTTCTTATCGTCGGTTGATTTTGCGGAATTCGTATATTGTCCCGTGAGTCAAGTCTCGCTGTCGAACGTGATAACTTCACAGCGAGGCGTTTTCAAAAATCAGTCTTCCAGCTTAATCCGTCCGTAAGTTGCGATCAAAAAATCGCAACCAACCCAACCAACCTGCGAAAATGGCTGGTTCTTTGTTGCGATTGACATGCGAAAATGCGTTACTTCTGCTTGGGTGCAGGCTTTGGCCCCTTCTTCTTGTCTTGCTTGGGCTTCATTCCCTTTTTGTCGTTCTTTGTGGCGTTGTTTCCTTTTCCCATGATATTCTCCATTGATATTGAAGGACGATTTGAACCGACACCTCCAGTAACTATAGCAGATTCCCACGGCGAAAAGAGATCAGTTATTTCGACCCTTTTCGCCGAACAGCACCTAGCCACCTTCTGCTCGCCGAAATTTCCCGAAATTTCCGTTGCGTTTACGACGACAGAACAACAATTGAGCGGCTACTCGTTGTGTCGATTTCTAAAGATCCTTGCTGTCGGGGTGGTCGTACTCTGGATGTATTGCGGCAGCGATTGGAAACCCCAAGCATCCTTCGTTAAGTGGGCAGCAAGTCAAGAAGGGAAACCTTGGCACGAATCGGTGAATTGGCTGGCGAACCATGCCACAATTTTCCAGAACGCAGGCGAAAGTCTGATGTATCAGATCAAGCATAACATTCGTGGGCACGGCGTCTACTTTTGGGGCGATTGGTCCAAACGGGCTCTCTGGTATTACTTTCCAGTTGCGATGACGGTCAAGCTGACGACCATCGTCTTACTAACACTCATCTTCTGCCTGACGAAGCCGCGATCATACCTGACGCCGTTGAATCTAATCTCACTTTTGCTACTGGTTTTCAGCCTGAACTGTCGCGTTCAGATTGGGATTCGGCTCATCTTCCCATTACTGGCTTTCGTTTTACTCACGGCGAGCGTTGCCTTGTCACGACGAGTTGATTTGTGGAATCACGGATACAAATGGCTTGCTCTTGCAATCTTTGGAGCACTCAACATCTATCCTGCGTGGATAACTTGGCCCGACGGTCTTCGATATGCTAATGAACTTTGGGGCGGTCCAGAAAACGTTCATCATATTTTGAGCGATTCCAACAGCGACTGGGGACAAGGATTGATCGACCTCGACCGAACTGCCCAGCAAATGGGACTGCCGCTGCCGCGAGTCTCGTATTACGGAACCGATCCGAAAGTTCAAACAACGTCGTGATCGTTACCACTTCACACGATCGAGCCCGCTGCACAAACAATTGAAGACGTTGACAAGAAAGTTAAAGGACAGGTTGTTGCGGTAAGTCTAACCATTTTGTACGGCAACAACACGTTCACTCCGCAGATGAAAGTGGCCGTTGAGTATCTGAAGGGCAAGCAACCCATCGGAAGAAGTCGCAATTTCTTGATTTACGACTTCCGATAAGAGGCTCTTCCGCCAAAGCTGTGGGTCAAAATTGACTATTTATCGTTACGAATAGAAAACCGAAGTTTCAACGGACACCCGTTTCGCATTGGATTTTTGAGGCATCACTCCGATGTCCAAAGTTCAAGAAAAACAACCCACCAGACGATCAGTCCGGCGGGTTGCCGAGCGCCTTTGACGCATCGGAGCCATCCCTTGTAAATCCATCCGCCAAACTCATTGCACCATCCAAACCATAGCAATTTTTTGGGTAAGCATTTCCGATCAGAAAGCGAACCTTGGTTTTTGCAATCACTCAGTC
>Ga0163150_10001158_pt1 | contig 46075 bp, 46 predicted proteins | sample OliLakLV19P2IB_FD_148628 | JGI IMG/M metagenome (GOLD analysis project Ga0163150, IMG submission 148628) | Freshwater microbial mat bacterial communities from Lake Vanda, McMurdo Dry Valleys, Antarctica - Oligotrophic Lake LV.19.P2.IB | ecosystem: Environmental > Aquatic > Freshwater > Lake >... | reverse complement strand
ACATGGCGGTAGCCCACCTCGAAATCCGCGGGCAGGCGCTCGTGAAGCACGCCGCGCCGGTCGACGGTCTGGACGCTGACCACGTGGTTCCAGGTCTCGCCGCCATGGCAGCCCGCGTTCATCGCGAGCGCGCCGCCGATGGTGCCGGGCACGCCCGCCAGCCACTCCGACCCGGCGCCCCCGTGCCGCGCGACGAAGCGCGCGAGGTACGGGGACGGCACGCCCGCGAGGGCGCGGAAGCCGTGGTCTTCGGCGACGATGCCCACCAACACGTGGTGGGTGAACACCACCGTGCCGTCGAAGCCGCCGTCGCGCACCAGCAGGTTGCTGCCCAATCCGACGAAGAGCAGCGGCTCCGAGGGGTCCAGCAACGCGAGGAAGGCGCAGAGGTCGGCCACGTCCGCCGGCTGGTAGAAGGTTCGCGCGCGGCCGCCCGCACGCCAGCTCACGTGCCGCGACATCGGCTCATCGCGGCGCAGCGTGCCACGCAAGTCGGGGGAGGAGTCGCGCGCTTCGCTCATGTCCATCAATCCTGTCCCCGCGCGGCGGCACCGGGCGGGACGGCGAGTTCGGGGGCGAGGTGCCCGATCGAGCCCGCGCCCATGGTGATGACAACATCCCCGTCACGCACCCGGCCGAGCACGGCATCGCGCATCTGGCTCGTGCGCTCGACAAAAACCGGCTCCACCTTGCCGACGACCCGCACCGCGCGCGCGAGCGATCGCCCGTCGGCGGCCACAATCGGCGCCTCGCCCGCCGGATAGACATCGGCGAGCACCAGCTCGTCCGCGGTCGACAACACCCGCACGAAATCCTCGAACAGGTCGCGCGTGCGGGTGAAGCGATGCGGCTGGAAGGCGAGCACCAGGCGGCGGCCGGGAAACGCCCCGCGCGCGGCGGCGAGTGTCGCGGCCATCTCCGCCGGGTGGTGGCCGTAGTCGTCCACCAGCGTGAAGTGGCCGGCGCCGCCGGCCAGCGCGATCTCGCCGAAGCGCTGGAAGCGCCGCCCGACCCCGGTGAACCCGGCCAGCGCCCCGCTGATCGCGGCATCGGGCGCGCCCACCTCGCGGCCCACGGCGATCACGGCAAGTGCGTTGAGCACGTTGTGCATGCCGGGCAGGTTGAGCGCCACATCGAGCGTGGGCAGCCCCTTGCACACCGCGTCGAAGCGCATGCGTCCCGCGTCCCAGCGCACGTTTTCGGCGCGCAGGTCGGCATCACTTTCGATGCCGTAGGTGAGCATCGGGCGCGTGATCGACGGCATGATCGCGCGCACGTGGGGATCGTCCTTGCACACCACCGCCAGCCCGTAGAACGGCAGGTGGCCGAGGAATTCGACGAAGGTGCCCTTCAGCTTCTCGAAGTCCTGGCCGTAGGTCTCCATGTGGTCGGCGTCGATGTTGGTGACAACCGAAATCACCGGCTGGAGATAGAGGAAGGAGGCGTCGGATTCGTCGGCCTCGGCGACGAGGAACTCGCCCTTGCCGAGCTTCGCGTTGGTGCCGATGGAGTTCAGCCGCCCGCCGATCACGATGGTCGGATCCATTCCCGCCTCGGCGAGCACACAAGCCACCAGCGACGTGGTGGTGGTCTTGCCGTGGGTGCCCGCGATGGCGATGCCCTGCTTGAAGCGCATGAGCTCGGCCAGCATCATCGCGCGCGGCACCACCGGGACGCGCGCGGCCCGCGCCTGCACCACCTCCGGATTGTCGGCCGTCACCGCCGTGGAGGTGACCACGGCATCGGTGCCCGCGATGTTCTCGGCGGCGTGGCCGATGGTGACCTTGATGCCCATGGCGCGCAGCCGGCGCACCGTCGGGCTTTCGGAGATGTCGGATCCGCTCACCGTGTAGCCCAGGTCGGCGAGCACCTCGGCGATGCCCGACATGCCCGAGCCCCCGATGCCGACGAAATGGATGCGCTTGACCTTATGCCGCATGGGCAAGCTCCTCGCACAGGTCGGCGCAGCGGCGCGTCGCGTCGGGTTTTCCCAGGCCGCGCGCCCTGGCCGCCATTGCCAAGAGGCGCGCGCGGTCGAGCCCGCGCAACAGCCGAGCCAGGTCCTCGGGGCGGGTCTCGAGCTGCTTCAGGGCGATGCCCGCGTCGCGATCGGCCAGGAAAGCGGCGTTGGCCGCCTGCTCGTCGGCCACGAACCACGGCAGCGGGAAGAGGATGGCGGCGATGCCCGCGGCGCCGATTTCGGCCACCGTGATGGCGCCCGAGCGGCAGACCAGCACGTCGCACCACGCGTAACGCGCGGCCATGTCCTCGACGAAGGGCAACACCTCGCCACGCACGCCGGCGCGCCCGTAGGCCGCGCGTAATCCGTCGAAGAGTTTCTCGCCCGACTGGTGGACGATGTCGGGGCGCTCCTGCGCGGCCATCGAGGCCACGGCCGCGAGCACCAGGTCGTTCATGGTCTGCGCGCCGAGGCTGCCGCCGACCACCAGGAGCCGCAGCGCGCCGGTGCGCCCGCTGTAGCGCTGGCCGGGATCGGGCAGCGCGGCGATGTCCTCGCGCACCGGCGTGCCGATCCAGTCGACGCGCTTCGGTTTCGGCAGCACGTTGGCCCACTTCTGCGCCACCGGGCGCTCGAAGGCGCCTTCCATGCCCACCACCACGCGATCGGCCACCGGCGCCAGCACGCGATTGGTGATGCCGGCGACGGCGCCGGGTTCGTGCACCACCAGCGGGCGCCCGACGAGCGCGGCCATCATGCCGCCGGGGAACGCGACGTAGCCGCCCATGGAGAGCACGACATCGGGACGCACGGCGCGGATCACTCGCAGCGCCTGCCAGAAGCCCACCAGGATGCGCACCGGCAACACCACCCACGCCATCAGGCCCTTGCCGCGGATGCCCGTCATCGCCACGGGGGAAATCGGATAACCCGCCTGCTTCACCAGGCGGTTCTCCATGCCGTGGGGCGTGCCCATCCAGTGCACGTTCCAGCCCCGCGCGGCCATCTCGCGCGCAATCGCCAGTCCCGGGAAGATGTGGCCGCCCGAACCCGCCGCCATGATGAGGATGGTGCGGTGGGTCATATCCTTCCGCCCCGCATCAGGTACCTGTTCTCCCAGTCGATGCGCATCAGGATCGCCAGCGCCATGCAGTTGACGACGATGCCGGTGCCGCCGAACGAAAGCAGCGGCAGCGTGAGCCCCTTGGTGGGCAGCAGGCCCATGTTCACGCCCATGTTGATGAACGACTGCACCGCGAGCCACACGCCGATGCCCTGCGCAACAAGTGCGGCGTAATAACGCTCCAGGCTCGCGGCCTGGCGCCCGACTGCGAAGGCGCGATGCACGATGAAGAGGAAAAGCAGGATCACCACCAGCACGCCGATGAAGCCCAGCTCCTCGGCGATCACCGCCAGCAGGAAGTCGGTGTGCGCTTCGGGCAGGTAGAAGAGTTTTTCGACCGACCCGCCCAGCCCCACGCCGGTCCATTCGCCGCGCCCGAAGGCGATGAGCGAATGCGACAACTGGTAGCCCTTGCCGTATGCGTCGGACCAGGGATCCATGAAGCCCAGGATGCGTTGCAGGCGGTACGGCGAGGAGACGATCAGCACCACGAAGGAGGCCGCCAGCAGGACCGCCAGGCCCGCGAAGAGGCGCCAGTTCAGCCCGCCGAGGAAAAGGATCGCCATGGCGATGGAGGTCACCACCACCAGCGCGCCGAAATCGGGCTCGCGCAGCAGCAGGGCGGCGATGAAGGTCATCACCGCGAACATCGGCAGGAAACCCTTGCGGAAGTCGTCCATGAACGCGGCCTTGCGCACCGTGTAGTCGGCGGCATAGAGCACGACAAAAAGTTTCATCAGCTCCGAAGGCTGGAAGGTCCCGAACCCCACGGAAATCCAGCGGCGCGCCCCGTTCACCTCGCGGCCCACGCCGGGAATGATCACAAACACCAGGAATCCGGTGCCGAGCATGAAGAGCCAGGGGCTCGCCTTCTGCCACAGGCACACCGGCACCCTGAAAAGCGCCACCGCCACCGCGAGCCCCACCGCCAGGTAGATGCCGTGGCGCACCAGGAAATAACTCGGGCGAAAGCCGGTGAACCGTTCCGCCTCGGCCATCGCGATGGAGGCCGAATACACCATCACCAGCCCGATGGCGCCCAGCAGCAATGCCGCCCAGAGCAGGGCGGGATCGAGGCTGGAGGCGCGGCGGGCGGGGTTGTAGAGCATCAGTGCTTTACGCCCGGCCCAACTCCCACCCCATCTGCTGTGCTGGGGCGCGGGGCAGATGGAGACCTGCCTGCGAGCGCGCGGGCGGCATCGGCGAACACCTGCCCGCGATGGCCGTAGCTGCGGAACATGTCGAGGCTGGCGCACGCGGGCGACAGCAGCACCGAGTCCCCGGAGCTCGCAAGCCGGAATGCGGCCTCGACCGCCTCCGGCATCGTGGCGGCGCGCACGATCGCGGCTCCCGTGCCGGCAAGCGCGGCGGCGAGCGCATCGGCATCGCGCCCGATCAGCACCACCGCCTTGGCGCGCGCGCGAACCGCCGGCGCAAGCGGCGAAAAGTCCTGGCCCTTGCCGTCGCCGCCGGCGATGAGCACGACGGGGGTCCTGAATCCCTCGAGCGCGGCCACGGTCGCGCCGACGTTGGTGCCCTTCGAGTCGTCGTAGAAACCCACGCCGCCGGCCTGCGCCACCAGCTCCACGCGATGCGAAAGCCCGCGGAACTCCACGATCGCGCGCGCCAGCGGCGCAGGCTGCGCGCCGATAGCCGTCACGAGCGCATGCGCGGCGAGCGCATTGGCCGCGTTGTGCAGCCCCTTGATCGCCATCTTCCCGGTGTCGACGATCGCCTCGCGGCCATGCATCAGCGTGTCCTGCGCGGCGTTCATACCCCATTCGGATTCGCCCCGCGGCACGCCGAGGCCGAAGGTGAACGTGCTCCCGCCCGCCATTGCGCGGCTCCATGCATCGTCGCGGTTGAGCACGCGCGTGCGCGCGTGGCGGAAGATGCGCTCCTTGGCGCGCGCGTAAGCCGCCATGCCGCCGTAGCGGTCGAGGTGGTCCTGCGTGAGGTTCAGCATCGCGGCCGCTTCGAGCTCGAGGCTCGAGGTGGTCTCCAGCTGGTAGCTCGAAAGCTCGACCACAAACACCTGCGCCGAGCGGGCCTCGGGGCGCTCGAGCGCGTCCAGCACCGGCAAGCCGATGTTGCCCGCCACCATGGTGCGGTAGCCGGCGAACTCGGCCATGGCCCCCGCCAGCGCGGTGACCGTGGACTTGCCGTTGGTGCCGGTGATCCCGATCACGCGCACACCCTGCGATCGCGCAAGCTCGCGCGCGAAGATCTCGATGTCGCCCGCGATTTCGATGCCGCGGGCGGCGGCGGCACGCAGGACCGGCTCGCCGAGCGCAATGCCCGGACTCGCAACGACCGCGTCCACGCCCTCCAGGAGCGCTTCCTCGAAGGGTCCGAGCGCGAGGCCCACATCGGGGTGGTCCTTGCGCATCGCTCCCAGGGACGCAGGCGCAGCGCGCGTGTCCGCGGCGCGCAGCTTCGCGCCGCGACGCGCGAGCCAACGAACAACCGAAAGCCCCGTGTCACCCAGGCCGAGAACGAGAACACTTTTTCCTTGCCACTCATTCTTCACCTCCGTCTGGCCAACCCGGGGAACGCCGATGTCGCCGATGCCACGCCGATTGCCGCCGATAAATGCAACAGGGTGTTGGTGCCCGAGCCAGCGCCCCGCAAACCCCGGGCACGAAACCATGAGGGTTTTGCAGTTATCGGCGGCAATCGGCGTGGCATCGGCGACATCGGCGTTCCAGCTTCAACGAAGCTTCAGCGTAGAGAGACCAACGAGCACCAGCATCATCGTGATGATCCAGAACCGCACCACGACCTGGTTCTCCTTCCAGCCCTTCAATTCGTAGTGGTGGTGCAGCGGCGCCATGCGGAAGACGCGTTTTCCCGTGAGCTTGAAGCTCACCACCTGGATGATCACGGAGAGCGTCTCCACCACGAAGACGCCTCCCATGATCAGCAGCACGATCTCCTGGCGCACGACGAGGGCGATCATGCCGAGTGCCGCGCCGAGCGCCAGCGCGCCCACGTCGCCCATGAAAACTTCCGCCGGATAGGCGTTGAACCACAGGAAGGCGAGGCCCGCGCCCGCGATCGCCCCGCAGATCACCGCCAGCTCGCCCGCGCCCGCGATCAGCGGAAAGCCGAGGTACTTCGCGAACACCGCGTTGCCGGAAACGTAGGCGAACACCGCGAGCGCGGAGGCGATCATCACCGTCGGCATGATCGCCAGGCCGTCGAGGCCGTCGGTGAGGTTCACCGCGTTCGAGGTGCCCACCACCACGAAGTAGCCGAGGATCACGAAACCCACGGCGCCCAGCGGGATCGCGATCGACTTGAAAAACGGCACGATGAGCTCGGTCTGCTGCGGCAGTTTCGCGTTGTAGGCGAGGTAGATCACCGCCACGATGGCGATCAGCGACTGGAAGAAGATCTTCGCGCGCGCCGAAAGGCCCTTCGGGTTGCGGTGCACCACCTTGCGCCAGTCGTCGACCCAGCCCACGGCGCCGAATCCGAGCGTGGTCAGCAGCACGATCCAGACGTAGCGGTTGGAAAGGTCCGCCCACAGGAGGGTGGTGATCGCCACCGAGACCAGGATCAGCGCCCCGCCCATGGTCGGCGTGCCCTTCTTCACCAGGTGGGTCTGCGGGCCGTCGTCGCGCACCGACTGGCCGATCTTGTAGGCGGTGAGCTTGCGGATCATCGCGGGGCCCACGATGAAGGAGATCACCAGCGCGGTGAGCGCGGCCAGGACCACGCGCAGCGTGATGTAGGTGAAGACGTTGAACGCCCGCACGTACTGGTCCAGGTATTGCGCCAGCTCAAGCAGCATCGCCGTCCTCCCGGTTCGAGAGCGCGTCGGCGACGCGTTCCATGCGCATGAAACGCGAACCCTTCACCAGCAGCGTGGCCGGGCCCTCGCCACGCGCCGCCTCGGCCAGCGCCTCGATGGCGTCGAAGTGGCGCGCGCCGGGGCCGAAGGCCTCGACCGCGCGCTCGCTTGCCTCGCCCAGGGCCAGCAGCGCGTCGATGCCCGATTCGCGCGCGAAGGCGCCGACCTCGGCGTGCATCGCGCCGGATTCGGCGCCCAGCTCGCCCATGTCGCCCATCACCAGCACGCGCCGGCCCGCCTGCGCCGCCAGCACTCGGATGGCGGCCTTCATCGAATCGGGGTTGGCGTTGTAGCTGTCGTCGATCACGGTGGCGCCGCCGACCCCGCGCCGGCGCTGCTGGCGCCCGGGTGCACCGGCGAAATGGTTGAGCCCGTCCTGCATCGCGTGGGGCGGGATCTCCATCGCGTGGGCGGCGGCGCAGGCGGCCATCGCGTTGCGCACGTTGTGTTCGCCGGGTACCTGCAGGATCACCGCGAACGCGTCGGCGGGTGTCACGAACCGCACCTGCGGGCCCTCGACGCTGGCACGCACCTGCGCTTCGGGCGAGAAGCCGAAGGTGACGACGCGCCGCTGGCGGTTGAGGCGCGTCCAGTAGCCGGCGTAGGGATCGTCGGCGTTCACCACCGCGACACCCGAGGGCCGCAGGCCGGCGTAGATCTCGCCCTTGGCGCGCGCGATCGCGTCGATGCTGCCCAGGATGCCCACGTGCGCGCGCTGCGCGTTGTTCACCAGCGCCACATTGGGCTGGGCGATGTGGGTGAGGTAGCTGATCTCGCCCTCGTGGTTCATGCCCATCTCGATCACGGCGTAGCGGTGCGCCTCGCGCAGGCGCAGCAGCGTGAGCGGCATCCCGATGTCGTTGTTGAGGTTGCCCTCGGTCGCGAGCACCATCGATGCGTCGGTGCAGTGCGCGCCGAGGATCGAGCGCAGCATCTCCTTCACCGTGGTCTTGCCGTTGCTGCCGGTAAGCGCCACCAGCGGCATCGCGAAGCGCGAGCGCCAATGGGCCGCCAGGCGCCCCAGCGCGATGCGCGTGTCGTCCACCACCACCTGGGGCACGGCCACGTCCGCGGAAACGACACGCGAGGTGAGCGCCGCCGCCGCGCCGCGCTTCATCGCTTCGCCCACGAAGCTGTTGCCGTCGAAGCGGTCGCCCTTGAGGGCCACGAAGAGATCGCCCGGGGCGATGCGCCGGCTGTCGGTGGTCACGCCCGAGAAGCGCGTGGATTGCGCGTGGGCACGGCCGCCGACGGCGCGCGCGGCCTCGCGCAGGTCCATCATGGTCGGAGCATTCACGGGGTCGTATCCGTTCATGGCGTGGCGCCCGCCCACTGCGCAAGCGCGGCCGCGCCGACCTCGCGGTCGTTGAACGGATGGCGGATCCCGGCGATTTCCTGGTAGGTCTCGTGCCCCTTGCCGGCCAGCAACACGACGTCGCCGGCGGTTGCGTGGGAAATGGCGGAGAAAATCGCCACCTGCCGGTCCTCGATCGCCTCGGCCCGGCCCCGCGGGATGCCGGAAAGGACCTGCGCGATGATCGCGTGCGGATCCTCGCCGCGCGGGTTGTCGCTGGTGACCACCAGCTGGTCGGCCAGCCGCGCGGCGGCGGCCCCCATCAACGGGCGCTTGCCCGGGTCGCGATCGCCGCCGCAGCCGAACACACACACCAGCTTGTGGCCCGCGGCCACCGCGGGCCGCAGCGCCGTGAGCGCCTTGTCGATGGCGTCGGGCGTGTGGGCGTAATCCACCACCACCAGCGGCGCGCGCCCCCCGCCCACGCGCTCGAGGCGGCCCGGCACCGGCTGCAGGCCGTTGAGGGCGCCGATGGCGGTGTCGAACGCGATGCCCTGTGCAAGCAACGCGCCGAGCACGGCGAGCAGGTTGGAGACGTTGAAGGCGCCGAGCACGGCGGCGTCGACCCGGGCGTTGCCGAAATCCCCCTCGACCCGGAACGACACGCCGGCCTCGGACAGGCGCGTTTCATTCGCGCGCAGCGTCGGGCCCGGGCCGGCGCCGGGGTGGCAGCCGAACCTGATCACCTCGAGTGGCCCGCCCTCGAGGCGCCTTGCGAACTGCGCGCCGGTCTCGTCATCCACGTTGATCACCGCGTGGGTGAGGCCGCGCATCGAGAACAGGCGGTACTTCGCCTCGGCGTAGGCCTCCATGGTGCCGTGGTAGTCGAGGTGGTCGCGCGTGAGGTTGGTGAAGACCGCGCAGTTGTATTTGATCCCCGCCACCCGGGCCTGGTCGAGCCCGTGGCTGGAGACTTCCATCGCCACGTTGCGCGCGCCGCGGCGCAGGTATTCGGCCAGCAGGCGTTGCAGCACGATCGGGTCCGGCGTGGTGTTCTTGCCCTCGACGCGCTCGCCCACCATGCCGTTGCCGAGCGTGCCGATGGCCGCCGAGCGCCGGCCGAGCGAATCGCCGGCCGCGGCGATCCATTGCGACACCGAGGTCTTGCCGTTGGTGCCGGTCACGCCCGCCATCCAGAGCGATTCCGACGGGTTCCCGTAAACCGCGCCCGCGATCTCCGAGACGCGTGCGCGCAGGTCATTGATGCCGAGGTTGGGAACTTCCCAGTGCTCGTTCCAGGTGAAGTCGCCGCGTTCCCACAACACCGCGGCGGCGCCGCGCGCGATCGCCTCGGCGATGAAGGCGCGCCCGTCGCGAACGGTGCCGGGGTAGGCCACGAAAATCGATCCCATCTTCACCGCGCGCGAATCCGCGGTGAGGTCGGCCAGCGGCACACCGAGCTGCGCCAGCCGGTCGAGCAGGCGCGTGCCTTCGGTGCGCACGAAGCCGGGCGCGGCGATCATCCCTCGCTCCCGGCGCGTTGGACCTGCACGTTGAGCGTGCCCGGCGCATCGGGCGCCACACCCATGATGCGCAGCGCGTTGCCCATGACGGAGGAAAACACCGGCGCACTCACGGCGCCGCCGAAATGTTTGCCCGCCGAGGGCTCGTCCAGCATCACCGCAACGATGAAGCGCGGGTTGCTCACCGGACCGAAGCCGACGAAGGACGAGACGTATTTGTTCTGGTTGTAGCCGCCGTTTTCGGGCTTGTACGCGGTGCCGGTCTTGCCGGCCACGCGGTACCCCGGCACCTGCGCCAGGGGCGCGGTGCCGCCCGGCAGCGTGGCGCTTTCCATCATGCGGTTGAGCTCCGTCGCCGCCTCGCGCGAGATGAGCTGCTTGCCGATCGGCTGCGCGTCGCGCCGCTGCAGCGACAGCGGCAGCAGCTGGCCCTCGTTGGTGAAGATCGTGTAGGCGCGGGCGACCTGCAGAAGCGAAACCGCGATGCCATGGCCGTACGACATCGTCGCCATCTCGATCGGCTTCCATTGCGGCCACGGGCGCAGCAGGCCCTTGGCCTCGCCGGGAAATCCGGTCTGCGGCGCGAGGCCGAAGCCCAGCTCGCGATACAGCGTGCCCATGCGCTCGGCCGGCATCTGCAGCTGGATCTTGGCGGTGCCGACGTTGGAGCTTTTCTGGATCACCTGCGCAACCGTGAGCATGCCCATCGGGTGCGAGTCGCTGATGGTGGCCTTGCCGATGGTGAGTGTGCCGGGCGCGGTCTGGATCTGCGTCTCGGGCGTGACCACCTTCGAATCGAGCGCGGCGGCGACAGTGAAGGGCTTGAGCGTCGAGCCCGGCTCGAAGATGTCGGTCACCGAGCGGTTGCGCGTCTGGCGGCCGGTGACGTTGGCGCGGTTGTTGGGGTTGTAGTCGGGCTGGTTCACCAGCGCCAGCACCTCGCCCGTGCGCGCATCGAGGATCACCATCGAACCTGCTTTCGCCTTGTTCGCCTCGACCGCGGCCTTGAGCTCGCGGTGGGCGAGGAACTGCAGGCGCTGGTCGATCGCAAGCGTGACCGCCTCGCCGTCGCGCGGGGCGCGCAGGCTGCCGACGTCTTCCACGATCCTGCCCTTGCGGTCCTTGATCACCTTGCGGCTGCCCGGCACGCCCGCCAGCCGTTGTTCGGCGGCGAGCTCCATTCCTTCCTGCCCGTTGTCCTCGATGCCCGTGAAGCCAACCACGTGCGCCATCACCTCGCCCGCGGGGTAGTAGCGGCGGAACTCGCGCTGCTGGAACACCCCGGGCACTCGCAACGCCATCACCTTGGCCGCCTGTTCGGGCGAAATCTGGCGCTTGAGGAAGACGAACTGGCGATCCTTCCTGTCAATTTTCTGGCGCAGCTCGGCGTACGGCATCGCAAGCGCCTTCGCGAGGCCGTGGAGCTGCTCCTCCGAGGGATCGTCCATCTCGTCGGGCGTGGCCCAGATCGACTCCACCGCCGTCGAGACCGCGAGCAGCTGGCCGTTGCGGTCCTTCACCGGCCCGCGCGAGGCCGGCATCTCGAGCACGCGGGTGTAGCGCGCGTCGCCCTTGGCCTGCAGGAAGGTGGTGTCGAGCGCCTGGAGGTAGAAGGCGCGCCCGGCCAGCAGCGCGAAGCCGCCCATCACCAGCACCAGGACAAAACGCGAGCGCCAGCCCTCGAGCTTCAGCCGCAGCTCCGGGGTGCGCTGCTCGAACTGGCGCTTCCTCATGGGCGCGAGCCGTCCGCATTCATGATCACGGTGCCCCGCGATTCGGGAAGCTGCATGCCCAGCTGCTTCGAGGCCACGGCCTCGACGCGTTTGTTGGTGGCCCAGGTGCTCTGCTCGAGCTGCAGCTGGGTCCATTCCTCGGCGAGTTTCTTCGAGGCGAGCTGCTCGGCCTCGAGGTCGATGAAAAGTTTGCGCGCGTGGTGCTGCGAAGTGATCACGCCGAGCGCGCAGATGATGACGAGGGCGAGGAGCATGGCGTTGATCCGGCCCACCTAGCGGGCTCCCTCTCCCCTGTTCCCCCTCTCCCTTGGGAGAGGGTTGGGGTGAGGGTGGCGGCCGATTTTCTCCGCCACGCGCAGCACCGCGCTGCGCGAACGCGGGTTGCGGCGCACTTCGGCCTCCCCCGGCTTGACCGCCTTGCCGATGGCCGTGAGCTGCGGCGGCGGAAGGTCGCGCGCCCGCACCGGCAGCCCACGCGGCAGGTTGTCGGCCTTCGAGCGCTCGCGGATGAAGCCCTTCACGATCCGGTCCTCGAGCGAGTGGAAGCTGATCACCGCCAGGCGCCCGCCGGGCTCGAGCAGCCCCGCGGCCCGCGGCAGCGTCACTTCCAGCTCTTCAAGCTCTTGATTGACGTGAATCCGAAGAGCCTGAAAGGTGCGGGTCGCCGGATGCTGCCCCGGCTCGCGCGTGCGAACCGCGCGACCCACGACCTCGGCAAGTTGCCGGGTGGTCCCGAAAGGCTCGCGGCCCCTTGCATCAACAATCGCTGCTGCAACCGATTTAGCAAACCGTTCTTCCCCATAGGTGAATATCACCTCCCTGATGTCTTTTTCGTCGGCGCGGTTGAGCCACTGCGCGGCGGTCTCGCCGCGTGTCGTGTCCATGCGCATGTCGAGCGGGCCGTCCTTCGAGAACGAGAACCCGCGGGCGGCCTGGTCGAGCTGCGGGCTCGACACGCCGATGTCCAGCAGCACGCCTGCCACCTGGGTGACGCCGCGGGCGGCGAGCTGCTCGGTCATGGTCGAGAAGCGCGCGTGGATCAGCTCAAGACGCGGATCTTCGAGCGCGTGATCCGCATGCGCCGCGGGGTCCTGATCAAAAGCGAGAAGTCTTCCGCGAACACCGAGACGGGCAAGGATGGCCGCGCTGTGCCCGCCGCGACCAAAGGTGCCATCGACGTAGATTCGGCCTTCGCGGACGTTGAGGGCAGACATTGCTTCTTCGACAAGGACCGGGACATGGGAGACCTCACTCACGGGGGAAGGGGTTTGACGCCGGGGCCTGCTCTCGTTTTTGTCGGAGCGGCTTGGGACCCTGGGTCGTCGGCCGCATCACAGAGAGAAGTTCTCCATCCCCGGAGGCAGGTTGGGGCTGCCTCCGGACCTCAGGGATTCGAGTTGCGACTTCCACGACTCGAGGTCCCAGATTTCGAAATGGCTGCCCTGGCCCACGAACATCACCTGGCGGGTGATGTGCGCGAAGTCACGCAGCTCGGAAGAGATCAGCAGGCGCCCGGCCGAATCGGGCTCGGTCTCCTCGGCGAAACCGACGAGCAGGCGCTTCCAGAGGTTGGCCTGGCGGTCGAGGCTGGGAAACGACATCACGCGCGCGCGGATCGGCTCCCAGGCCGGCATCGGGTACAGCAGGAGGCAGCCTTCGGGATGGGCGGTGAGCACCAGCTTCACCGTCCCGCCCTGGGTCAGGGGTTCGCGCGAACGCGTGGGCACCGCCATGCGGCCCTTTGCGTCCAGGTTGATCTGCGTCGCCCCTTGAAACACTCCAACTCCCACGTTTTCCCACTTGGCGACACTGTAGAGAAGGGGCTACAGCGAGTCAAGGGGTGTTGCGTGGCAATTTTTTCTTGTGTGACAAGGGTTTAGCGCGGGTTTTTCGACCCGATTCTTCGAGAGTGAATTTCAATACAATCAACTGGTTACTAATTTGACTTAAAGTAATACCCTAAGAGTGGGACGGGTTTTCGGCTGAGAATGCTGCGGCGCAGCATCCTGGCTTTGTGTTCGCAACCTGCCAACCGGCACATGCGGGAGAGCTTGCGCAGGTGCTTAGAGCGTGGCGTGACGATCTGCTTGCGCCACCTGGCAACCTGAGCGATATGGGGGGCGCGCAGGCCCGCGCCATCGGCGAGGCGGATGCGCGCCCTGGCGGCTATCGATCGAAGCGGAAGGGTTGTCGAGTCCGGTGACAGCTACTCGATCCGCGCCACCGCCGGACGCTGGAACCGCTCCGAGGCGATCCGGGTCCAGCTGAATCCCTCGGCGCGCATCTGCAACACGCCGCGAAAGCCGACCAGGCGCCCGCTTCTCACCTCCACCTGGCCACCTACCATCACGGCGCGCAGCTGGTCGCCCGAAGGGCGCGAGATCCCGAGGCCCAGCAGCGCGTCACGCGCCAGCATCAGCGCCATGCGCACGTCGGGCCAGTCCATGGCGCCCGTGGGGGGTTCGAAGGGCACAACACCGGGGACGCTCCCGTCGGCTTCCGGATAACTCAGGTGGACCGGCGCCCCTTCATGCAACGATTCGACCAGGGCAACGGCGTTGTCCCCGGACCCCGCGAAGTTCACGAATCCGGACGCGATCTTCGCGACGTTCGCCGCGTGTTCCTTCACCCCCCGCTCGTCGACGGGGTCCCGCGCGTCGGCCAGCGGGGCCATCGCGGCCAGCAGCGAGCCGGCCAATACATGCGCACTCCTCATCCAGGTCTCCTCGAAGCGCGCCGGTCGAATTTTTTGTCGTCATCCCCCGATCCACACAACTTCCGTGCCCGGCGGGAGGCCAAAAGGAAGGCCGCTGTGTCATCAATGGGTTGCAGTTGCAAGTGTGAACCAGTTCACAGATCCGCGAGGACGGATTCGTCGCGGCGCGGCGACACCGCGGCATTGTGCTGACGCGATTCGTCAGCGCCGGCAAGGAGTGTGAAGCAAGCCGATAAGCGGGATTCTGTCGAGCCCTTGCGGGCCCGTGACGATCATTCCTCTAGGCCCTGGGTTGCCCCAGGGCTCAAGCCACCTACCCGCAGACTCGGTGGGCCACGTCAACGTCTGCCTATTTGGTGTTGCTCCGCGTAGAGATTGCCCGTTTCACCCCGACAACCTTCTTTCGAAAGCTGCCGGACTCGTCTCTGTTGCTCTGATCCTCACCTCACGGTGGACGGGAGTTACCCGCTACGCTGCCCGGTGGAGTCCCGACTTTCCTCTGCGCAACCGAAGTGGCGCAGCGATCGCCTGGCTTGCTTCACCCCGCCATCTTACGTGGCGGGGCTGGCTGAAGCCGAAAACACAGAGACACCGAGGAAAAGCCAGGGCCACAGAGAAAGGCGGAATGGTTGACCTCGCCGGCTTTCAGGGCCCATCCACGCGAGCGATCGAAGAGCCTGGGGACAGCCATGCCTCGATCACCACCGCCGGGGACCTTCAGCCACTTCGGCGCCCTCAGCCCTGGCAGTCAACGTGGGCGTGGACGGAGCGCCGACTCTCTTCCCGGGCCCGCCCTCTTTTCGTTTTTCCTCCGCGGCCCTGGCTTTTCCTCGGTGTCTCTGTGTTTCCGGCTTTGGTCCCTCGCCGACCTAGGTGGCAAGCGCCCGCCCTGGTGCAGGCCGCGCGCAGCATCACGCGCAAGCTGGGCGGCAAGGGATAATCAGATGACCCGTTCGTTGCCGCCGTCGATGGGCACCTGCGCCCCGGTGGTCTTGGCGAAGAGCGGCCCGCATAGCTCCGCGGCAAGCTCCGCGACGTCGCGGCTCGTGACCTCCACGCGCAGCACGTTGTTTTTCTTGTAGCCCTCGACCGAAAGGCCGTAGTGCCTGGCACGCTCCGCCAGCACCTCATCGGTCCAGATGCCGGTGTCGAACACCGCATTGGGATGCAGCGTATTGATGCGAATGCCGTCGGCGCCCCATTCGAGCGCGGCGACCCGCGCGAGCTGCACCAGCGCCGCCTTCGAGGCCGAATACGCCGCGGCGCCCGGCCCGGGGGCGGGCACGTTTTTCGAGCCGATCACCACCACACGCCCGCCGCGCGGGGCGAGCTTGAGCAGCGCATGGGTCTCGCGCAGCAGCGCCAGGTTGGCGTCGAGGTTCACGCGCATGACCTTCCCCCACTGCGCGTCGCCGAGCGACTCGATGCGTGTGCCGCCGGGAAAGATGCCCGCGTTGAGCACCACCATGTCGATGCCGCCGAAGGCGCGCACGCCGCTTTCCAGCGCCGCGCCGAGCTGCGCGGCGTCGGTGATGTCGCAGGCCACGCCGATGAAATCGGCGCGTTTCGCCACGGTTTCGACCGCCGCGTTGAGGTCCAGCGCAATCACCGCGGCGCCGCGCGCGAGGAAGCTCTGCACACATGCCTTGCCGATCCCGGAAGCGGCGCCGGTCACCAGCACGACCTCGCCCGCGAATGCCGGCGCCGCACCGCCCTTGCGCAGCTTGGCCTGCTCGAGGTCCCAGTATTCGACATCGAAGATGTCCCTGGCCGGCAGCGCCTGCCAGCCGCCAAGCCCCTGCGCGCACTGGATCACCTGCATGGTGTGTTCGTAGATGTCGAACACGACCTGCGCGTCCCTGGCGTTGCGCCCGGTGGTGGCCACGCCAATCGCCGGGTCCACGATCACGCGCGGCGCGGCGTCGAGCATGGTCTTGGGCTCGCGCGCCGCCGGGGCATGGTCGTTGAAATACGCCGCGTATTCGCGCGCGAAGGCGTCCACGTCGCGGCCCACCATCGCGATGCGCTTGGTTCGCAGCACGTGGTCGGGCGTGGCGGGACCGCGGCGCGCGATGGATGCCACGTCGTCGGCTTGCGCGAAGGCGAGGCTCGCCTCATCGGTGTGGCTGGCGACGATCATCGGGTTGCCCGCGACGCGCGAGACCTCGCGGCGCAGGGTGGCCAGCTCGCCGCGCGCCGCCGTGGCCGCGCGCGGCGCTTTCGCGGGCGCCGGGACGCAATCCTTGTCCAGTGCTCGCTCCGCGCGATCCACCAGCGTGATCATGCGTTCGTAGGATTCGCGCGCGGTGTCGCCGAACGAGAAGATGCCGTGGTTGAGCAGCACCATGCCGATCGTCGCGGGCTTGCGATCGCGCGGGAAGATGCGCGCGCACAGCCGCGCGAGGTCGAAGCCCGGCATCACGTAGGGGATGACCACCACGTCGTCGCCGTAGAGCGCGCGGATGCGCCGTTCGCCGTCGGCAGTGTTGGTGAGCGCGAGGACGGCGTCGGAGTGCGTGTGGTCAACGTACTTGAAGGGCAGGATCGCGTGCAGGATCGCTTCGACCGAGGGCGTGGGCGCGTCGGCGCGCAGCATGTGGGTGCGCATCTCGTTGACCATCTGCGGATCCGAAAGCGCCTCGAGCGTGGAGAGGTCCACGAGGTGGTCGAGGCGCACCGGGGAGAAGCCCGCCTCCTCGATGAGTTCCAGATCCCAGCCGCTGCCCTTTACGTGCAGGACCGGCCGCTTGCGTCCGAACAGGTCCTGCCCGTCGATCTTGACGGAGGTGTTGCCGCCGCCATGCAGCACCAGCGACTTGTCGCGGCCGAGCAGCCGCGACGTGTAGACGCGCTGGCCGAGGTCACCGGGGAATTGCGCGGCCTCGGCGTCCGACCATAGGCTTTTCATCACCCAAGATTATCATTCGGCCTTGATGCCGGCCTCGCGAATCGCCTTGCCCCACTTGGCCGATTCGGCCTTCTGGAACGCGGCAAAGCTCTCCGGCGTGGTCGGGACGAACTTCGCGCCCTCGGCCTCGAGTCGCTTCTGCACCTCGGGCGTCTGCATGATCTTCTGCACTTCCGCGTTGAGCCTGACCGCGATCTCGTGCGGGGTGCCGGCGGGGGCGAACAAGCCGATCCAGTTGGCGACGTCGAAGCCCGGCAGGGATTCGGCGATCGTGGGCGTATCCGGCACCGCCGGCGCGCGCACGGTGCCCAGCGTGGCCACCGCGCGCAGCCTGCCCGCCTTGGCCTGCTGGATCACCGTGGGCATGGTGGCGAAGATCATCTGCGCCTGGTTGCCCATCACATCGGTGATCGCCGGCGAGTTGCCCTTGTACGGGACGTGGACCATGTCGACCCCGGCCATCGACTTGAAGAGCTCGCCGGCGAGGTGGCTGGTGGTGCCCATCCCGCCCGAGGCGTAGGCCAGCTTGCCGGGATTGGCCTTCGCGTAGGTGATGAGCTCGGGCACGGTTTTCACCGGCAGCGAGGGATGCACGACCAGCAGGCCTTCCGCGTCCAGCAAATGTGCAACCGGCACGAAATCCTTCAGCGGGTCGTAGGGCATGTTTTTCATCAGGAACGGGTTGACCGCGTGGGTGCCGATGTTGCCCACCACCAGCGTGTAACCGTCGGGCGGCGATTTCGCCACCAGGTCCGCGCCGATGTTGCCGCCGGCGCCGGTCTTGTTCTCCACGATCACCGTCTGGCCCCAGCTCTCGGAGAGCTTCTGGGCGACCACGCGCCCGAAGGTGTCGGCGATGCCGCCGACGGCAAAGGGCACGACGATCTTGATGCCCTTGCTGGGGTAGGCCTGCGCCTGGGCGAGTGCCGGAAATGCGAAGGCCGCACTGCCGATCAACGCCGCGATGATTTTTTTCATGCCGTCTCTCCTCGGTTGTTTCATTGCAAAACCTGCCTGAACAGCAGCTCGAAGTCCTCGCGCGCAAGGGGCCGCGGGTTGGTGGCGGTGGAGTGGTCCTTCAGCGCGCCGTCCACCATCGCCGGGATCATCTCATCGGTGACGCCCATGGCGCGCAGCGAGGCCGGCAGGCCGAGGTCCGCGTTCAGGCGCTCGATGAAGGTCGCGAGGTCCTCGCCGGGGCGGGTCACCAGCGCGCGTTCGAGCGCCTCCATCTTCTGCGCGGCGTGGCTGCGGTTGTGGCGCAGCACCGCCGGCAGGATGACCGCGTTGAGGGTGCCGTGGTGAAGCAGCGGCTGCCTGAGCCCGCCCAGCGGGTGCGACATGGAATGCACCGCGCCCAGGCCCTTCTGGAACGTGAGCCCGCCCTGCAGCGAGGCCATCATCATGTTCCAGCGCGCGTCGCGGTTGCCGGGTTCGGAAAACGCCGGCCGGATCCAGTTGGCGGCGCGAATGGCGCCGTCGAGCGCGATGGCGTCCGCCGGCGGGTTCACGCGCGGCGAGAGGAATGTCTCGATGCAATGGGTGAGCGCGTCCATTCCCGTTGCGGCGGTGAGGCCGGCCGGCAATCCCAGCGTGAGCTCCGGGTCACACAGCGCCACCTTCGGGATCATGAATGGGCTGATGAAGCCGAGCTTGCGCCCGTCGCGCAGCGTGATGAGGGCGGCGCGCCCCACCTCGCTGCCGGTGCCGGCGGTGGTCGGGATGGCGATCACCGGCGCGATCGCGGCGGTGATTTTCGCCAGGCCGCCGAGGATCACCGCGTATCGCTCCAGCGGCCCGTCGTGTGTCGCCAGCAACGCCACCGCCTTGGCCAGGTCGATGGATGAGCCGCCGCCGAGGGCGACGACACCGTCGCAGCCGTGTTGCCTGAAGATGGCGACGGCTTTTTCGACCGCTTCCTCGTCGGGGTTCTGCGGCGTCGCATCGAAGACGGCCGGGGCGAGTGGGGCAAGCACCTCGCGCACGCGCGCCATCACGGGGCCCTTCGCCAGGCCGGGGTCGGTGACCAGCAGCGGGTGCATGATGCCCGCGGATTTCGCGATCTCCGCGGCCCGGGTGAGCGCGCCGAAATCGAACTCGATGGTGGTGAGGTAGTTGATCGTGGCCATGTGCGTCGTGCCTAGGCGATGCGTTCGAGCTGCTTGATCGCCGGCAGCTCGATCAGTTTTCCCTCGTACACAAGCGGTCGCGTGGGGTCCTGGCGGAACATCCCGATGATACGGCGCGCGCGCTCGATTTCCTTCGCGGTGGGTGTGAAACACTCGCGGATGGCGGCGACCTGGGACGCGTGTTTGGCGGCCTTGCCGCTCATTCCCAGCGCCTTCACCTGTCCACACGCCGCGCGCAGGCCTTCCAGGTTCGCGACGTCGGGGTAGGGTGAATCGAGCACCTCGATGCCGCCCAGCGCCGCGGCATGGACCACACGCGAGCGCGCATACAGTAGCGGTTCCCATTCCATCGCGCAGCCGAGCGCCGTGGACAGGTCGAAGCCGCCGAAAAAAAGCGCCTTCAGCGCCTTCGCCCTCGCGATGCCGGCACACGCCTCGAGACCTGGCGCGGTTTCGATGATGGCGTAGATGTCGATGCCGGATCCCGCGCGCGTCGCGATGTCCGCGGCCGCATCGATCTCCCCCGCCCCATCAACCTTGGGCAGCAGCACGCCGCCGATCGCGCGGCAGCGTTCGACCAGCACGCGCAGGTCGAGCGGGCCCTGCGGATCCGTCATCGCGTTGACGCGCGCGATCAGCTGCACGCCCTCGGGCGCCTGCGCGTCCTGCAGGCGCGCGACCACCGCCGCCCGCGCTTCTTCCTTGCGATCGGGCGGGACCGCGTCCTCGAGGTCGATGCAGACGAGGTCTGCGCCACTCGCCAGCGCGGACGCCAGGCCATCGAGCGCCAGCGCGCCGACGAAAAGTGTCGTGCGCCGCTTCTGGATTGCCATCAGGCCCCCTGCTGCGCCTTGAGCATGTTGTCGTAGTTGACCTTTTCGTGCGCTTCCATCGGGTCCGCCCCGGCGCGGATGGCGGCGATGACGCTGTCCTCGGTCTGCTTCACCTTCTGCGCGAAGGCGAGCACCTCGGCGATGCGCTCCATCGGGACCACCACGGTGCCGTTCATGTCCGCGACGATGAAATCGCCCGGGCGCACGGTGATGCCGCCGAGCTTGACGGGAATGCCGTAACCCGCGCACGAGGAGCGCCCGCGCACCGATTGCTGCGCGATGCCGCGGCCGTAGACGGGCATGCCGTAGCCCGCGTATTCGTCGACATCGCGCACCACGCCGTCGGTCACGCAACCCACGAGGCCGTTGTGTTTGGAAGTAGCACCAGCGACACCGCCGTACGCGTTCACTTTCGGGTTCTCCGAGGCGTCGATCACGAGCACCGAACCCGCGCCGCCCTTCACGATGGCGCGCAGCGTTCCCAGCACCGTGGATTCTTCCGCCTTGCCGGCGGGCACGAGCTTCAACGTGGCCGCGGGGCCTGCGATCTTGATGGTGGGATAGATCGGCAGGATGCCCTGGGGGGCGCCCTCGATGCCGAGGCGGTCGAGCGCATCCGAGATATTGGGGGTGGATACGTTGAGGAACTGACTGGCGATGCGGGTATCGACCTGGGCCATGACGTTTCTCCGGGGTATGTTCTTTGGACTCGAGCTTCGATGCTAGACTTCGCAGGCACTCAAGGCTATCTAATCTTTGTTATCCGGCACTCAAGGTCCGCTTATGAATCCCCGCAACTTCGACATGGACGTGCTGCGCTCGATGGTGGCGTTCGCCGACCACGGCACCCTGGGCCTTGCCGCGGCCCGCGTCGGGCGCACGCAAGCCGCGCTTTCGCTGCAGATGCGCAAGCTCGAGGAGCAGGCGGGCGAGCCGATCTTCGAGCGCGCCTCGCGCAAGCTGGTGCTCACCGAGGCGGGCGAGGTGCTGCTGTCGTACGCGCGCCGCATCCTGGCGCTCAACGACGAGGCGCAGCAGGTGATGCGGCAATCGAACGTCTCCGGCAATCTCACCTTCGGCGCGTCGCAGGATTTTGGTGAATCGTGGCTGCCGCCGGTGCTCGCCCAGTTCAGCAAGGCACATCCGTCGGTGGGGCTGGAGGTGCGTGTGGACGGCGGCACGCGGCTCGCCGCCGCGGTGGACGCGGGTGAGGTGGATGTGGCGCTGGCCCTGGGCCTGGGCGAGCGGCCGAACGCCATCGGCATCGGCCATCTGCCGCTGGTCTGGATCGCACACCGCGACTTCGAATGGGACGGCGTGGGCAAGGTGCCGCTGGCGCTTTTCACCTCGCCCTGCCGCTTCCGCACCAAGGCGATCGCCGAGCTCGACGCCGCCGGCATCGCCTGGAACATCGCGCTCACCAGCCCGTCGCTCTACGGCGTGTGGGCCGCGGTGAACGCGGGCCTGGGCGTCACCGTGCGGCACGCCCGAAGGCCTGTTGCCGGAGCTGGAAGTGGTCGATCGCAAGCTGGGCCTGCCGAGCCTGGGCAGCGTCGATGTCTCGCTCTACATCGCCAGGGGCTCGCGCTCCCGGGCGGTGCAGAGCCGGTGGAGATGCTGCGCGAACGCTTGAGCGAACGCATCCTCGAGCTCGAATCGCGCACCCCCCGCGCCTCCTACGCCGGGCGCGCTGCGCGCTTCGGTGTCGCCACGCGTCGAAGGATGGAGCTGGTCCGATAGAAAACTGGTGTCAGAGACGACTTTTGCTGTTGGGCTTGCTGGCCCAAACGCAAAAGTCGTCTCTGACACCAGTTTTCACTTCGGCCTCGACCGGAAGTGCCGGGCGTCGTTGTAGAAGGCCTCGTCCTGCGCCGCGAAGTGCCAGCCAGGCACGCCGAGTATCGGCATCGGTGACATCGCCTTCGGGGAGTGGAACCGCGCGCGGTGGGCAAAGTGCGCGGCGACCAGCGTGTCGGCCTGCTGCACCTGCGATTCCACCGGCAACATGAAGAACAGCTCGTCGACCGGAACAAAAACCGTCTTGGCGACCATGCCGATGAAAGGCGCCAGCGACTGCTCGAAGCAGCCGTGCCCGAAGGTGAAGAACCGCATGTTGGCGTCGAGCTCCCCGCGCCGCGTCCAGAAGAGCTCTTTCCACTCGAAGGCCGGGATCAGGCGCAGCAGTGAAGGCGAGCGCGCGGCCACGATCACCCCGCCCTCGTCGAAAAGTGTCAGCGCATCGCGTTCCGGACTGCGATGGCGCAACTCCTCCGGGCCGCCCTCGGCAAGGATCGCCGCGTGTTGCGCGTTGATGCTCGCCTTCGACTTCGGGTAGGTCAGCCAGGCCAGCGCGTTGAAGAGGTCGTGCCAGTTTTCGGCCCGCGTCTCGACTTCCCCGGTTTCGAAGATGCGTTGCTCGTAGTGGCGGCGCTCGAGGGGATCGTTGCCGCGCGGCGCGACGAAGCGCAGGGCGCGCCCGCCGTCGGTACGCAGCTCGCCGGCCAGGGAGTTGAGGTCCGCGACCCCGGGCCAGCGGTCGGCCGGAAGCCTCGAAACCGCCAGCGCGAGCGGCGCGAAGATGGGCGCCTGAAGGCGCGCGCGCGCGCCGGTCCAATCCACCCGCGTCAACCCGCCAGGCGCCAGCGCAGCTTCTGTCCGGCGCGCATCGGCACGACGGTCGCGTCACCGAAGGCATATTCGGCCGGCACTTCCCATTCGGCGCGCTCGAGGGTGATGGTGCCCTTGTTGCGCGCCAGCCCGTAGAAATCGGCCCCGAAGTGGCTGGCGAATCCCTCCAGGCGGTCGAGCGCGCCAACCGATTCGAAGGCCTCGGCGTACAACTCGAGCGCTGCGTGGGCGGTGTATATCCCGGCCGCGCCACAGCAGCCTTCCTTCGTTCCACGCGCGTGCGGGGCGGTATCGGTGCCGAGGAAAAACTTCGGGTTGCCCGACGTGGCGGCCGCGAGCAGCGCGCGGCGATGGGGTTCGCGCTTGAGCACCGGCAGGCAGTAGTGGTGTGGATTGATGCCGCCGGCGAAAAGGGCGTTACGGTTCATCAGCAGGTGGTGCGCGGTGATCGTGGCCGCCACGTTTTCCGGCGCCCGCTCGACGAAATCCGCGGCCTCGCGCGTGGTCATGTGCTCGACCACGATTTTCAACGTCGGAAAGCGCCTGACCAGCGCGCCCAGCGTGCGCTCCAGGAACACCGCCTCGCGATCGAAGATGTCGACTTCGGGATCGGTCACCTCGCCATGCACCAGCAGCGGCATGCGCGCGGCGGCCATCGCTTCCAGCACGGCATCACATTTGCCCAGGTCGGTCACGCCGGAATCGGAGTTGGTGGTGGCGCCGGCGGGGTAATACTTGACCGCTTTCACGGCCCCGGAGGCGGCCGCTCGCTCCACCTCTTGTGCATCAGTATTGTCGGTGAGATATAGCGTCATCAGGGGCTCGAAAGCCGCGCCTTTCGGCAGTGCCGCCAGGATGCGGGCCCGATATTCCAGGGCCTGCCCGGTGGTGACCACCGGGGGCTTCAGGTTGGGCATCACGATGGCGCGCGCGAACTGCCGCGCGGTGGCTTCGGCCACCGAAGCGAGCGCCGCGCCATCACGCAGGTGGACATGCCAATCGTCGGGGCGGGAGATCTCAAGCACGTCGGACATTGATCGATTATAGTGGCGCGTCGAATTCAGGGAAAACTCAAGGGAAAAAAATGAAGAAGCTACTGGCGCTGTTTGTCCTCCTGCTGGCCTCGGTTCCGGCGTCCGCTGTCACCTACAGCTACACCGGCAGCCCGTACACGGTGACCCTCGACTTCACCGCCTGCGTCCTCGGCAACTGCGCCAACTTCACCGCGACCGACAACGTCACCGTGCAGTTCGTGACCGCGCAGCGCCTGCCCGCCAACCTCGTCTTCAGCGACATCGGCCCGCTGGTCACCAGTTTCACCGCGTCGGACGGCCTGACCACCTACGCAACGGGCGATGCCAACGTCCGCGTCCACACGGTCACGGTCAGCACCGACGCAAACGGCGCTGTCACCGACGCAGATATCACAGTGGAGCGTTGGCAGACGGCCGGGGCGGTCCACGCCTTGGGCGACCGGTTCGACTTCTTCCAGATCACCCCGGGGTTTATAACCCAGGCTTTCCACAACGCCAGCTGCAGCGGCATCGGCGTCTCCCCCGCGGGAACGGCGGATACCTGCCTTGCCGCCGTAGCCGACACCGGGATCAGCCGGGGCAATGGGGTAGCCAGCGCGCCGTTTGCGATACTCGCCATCGGCATCGCCACGCAGGTGCCCACGCTCAGCGAATACGCGTTGATCCTGCTGGCCGCGTTGATGGCGCTTGCCGCCATGGCCTCCATGCGTCGCAACGGTCGCACGCGCTCCTGACAACCCGTTACTTCTTCGTGTCCAGGGCGATCTGATAAAGCTCGTTGCGCTTGCCGCCGGTGATTTTCACGGCGAGCGCAACGGCCTGCTTCAGCGGCACCTCCGCCAGCAGCGTTGCCAGCAGCACCCGCGGCTCGATGGCCGAGACGTGTTCCACCGGCCGGCCCTCGACCACCAACACGAACTCCCCGCGCCGGCGGTCGTCGTCGGCATCGACCCAGGCGCGCGCGCCGGCGAGCGGCACACGCGCGATGGTCTCGAACTTCTTGGTGATCTCGCGGGCGATGACCACATCGCGCTCGCCGAGGGCCGCATGAAGGTCGCCCAGGGTCTGCGAGACGCGATGCGGCGCCTCGAATAACGCAATCGCCCAGGGGCCCGCGGCAAGCGCGGCCAGGCGCTCCTTGCGCTGCGCACCCCTGGCCGGCAGGAAGCCCGCGAACACCACGCCATCGGCTTCGATGCCGGAGGCGGAAAGCGCCGCGGTCAGCGCGCTGGGCCCGGGCACCGGGAACACGCGCAGGCCCGCGGCGCGCACGGCATCCACCACCACCGCCCCCGGATCACTCACGGCCGGCGTGCCCGCGTCGGAACAGAACGCAACCGACTTGCCCTCGCGGATCCATTCGATCACGCGCTGCGCCCCGCCGCGTTCGTTGTGCGCGTGCATCGCCACCAGCCGCGCCTTGATGCCGAAGTGCTGCAGCAAGCCGCCGGTGACCCGCGTGTCCTCCGCGGCGACCACATCGACGCTCGCCAGGGTCTGCAGGGCGCGATGGGTCACGTCCCCCAGGTTCCCTATGGGAGTCGCCACCACATATAATCCCGGCTCAATGTCGAGCTTCAACGCGATCCTCCTGTTGACGTTCGCCACGCTGGCGTCGTCGGCATTTGCGGCAGATCCCCCGGCGGGCTCCACTTTACCCGCTGACGAGATCGATCCGTCGACGGGCCTTGCCCGCACCACGGTGGTCCGCCCGTACACCGATCCTGCCGGCGTCGCGTCCGCAAGGCCCCCCGCCCCGCGCCCGATCGCCGCCACCCGCCCGCACGTCGCGTTGATACTGCCCACCACGTCACCCGCGCTCGGCAGCCTCGCCGAAGCGGTGCGCGCGGGTTTCATGGCCGCCTCGCAGGCAGCCGGCCGAGACAGCATCCCGGTCACCGTCACCGCGGTCGACAACGAGGCCGCCGCACTCGTCGCCGCCTGCCGACAATCGCAGGAATCCGGGGCGATGCTGGTGGTGGGCGGTTTCACGCGCGACGGCGCCCAGACCCTCGTCACCAGCGAATGTTCGCGCCAGCCGGTGCTGGCCCTGAACGAGTTGCGCGGCCCGGCCAGCACGGGTGCCTATTCGTTTTCGCTCTCCCTCGACAACGAGGCGCGGCAGGCGGCATTGCAGGCGGTTGCCGACGGCTGGCGCCAGGCGATCGTGATCGGCACCAACACCGCTCTTTCCCGCCGCGTGCAGGACGCCTTCGAGCGCGAGTGGACGCGCGCCGCCGGCGAGCTGCGCCGCCTGCCCTTCAGCGGCAACCTGGACGAGGCGCCCGTCATCCGCGAACGCATCGCGGCGATTCGCGGCGACATGGTGTTTCTTGCGCTCGACCAGGCCGAAGCGCGCGCGGTGCGTCCCTACGTCTCCGGGATGCTGCAGATCTACGCCACTTCGTTCAGCGTGAACCCGCGCGCGGAAGCCATTGTCAACGTGGACCTGCAGGGTGTGCGTTATGTGGAAATGCCCTGGTTCGTCCACCCCGATCACCTCGCCGTCATGGCCTATCCCCCGCCCGCCAGCCCGCTCAACGTGGAAAGCGAAAGGCTCTACGCCTTCGGCATCGATGCCTTCCGCCTCGCCCTCCAGCTCGTCCGCGGCGATCCCAGTGCCCCGGTGGATGGCGTCACCGGCCGCATCACGCTGGAAGACCGCCATTTCGTCCGCACGCTTTCGCCGGCCGAAGTGGACGGGGGGCGGGTCATCCCGCTGCGCACCACGCCTTGAACGGCATCGCGCACCCGACGCCGGCCCAGGCCGCGGGCGGCGCGGCGGAGGAAAAGGCAGCGGAATTCCTGCAGGCCCGCGGCCTCGCCATCGTCACCCGCAACTACCGCACCAAAGCCGGCGAGATCGACCTCATCGTGCGTGATGGCGCCACGCTGGTTTTCGTGGAGGTGCGAATGCGCAGCGGCTCGAGCTTCGGCGGCGCGCTCGCCAGCATCACGCCGCGCAAGCGCCGGCGCATCATCATGGCCGCGCGCCAGTACCTCATGCGCCTGGACCGCGTCCCTCCTTGCCGCTTCGACGTGGTCGCCGTGGACTCGGGCGATTGCGAATGGATGCGCGGCGCTTTTGATGCCTCCTAGAGGCTAGAATCCGCCATGGACCTCACAGCCATACTCAAGCAGCACTTCGAAGAAGGCATCGAGCTGCGCCGTCGCATGGCTGAAACAATGCCCGCGGACATCGTGCGCGCCGGCACCGCGCTGGCCGAAGCGCTCAGGTCCGGGCGCAAGGCGCTCGCCTGCGGCAACGGCGGCTCGGCCGCCGACAGCCAGCATTTCGCCGCGGAAATCGTCGGCCGCTTCGAACGCGAAAGGCCCGGCATGCCGGCCATCGCGCTCACGGTGGACACCTCCGCGATCACCGCCATCGCCAACGACTACAGCTGGGACCAGGTCTTTTCCCGGCAGCTCGAAGCGCTGGGCCAGCCCGGCGACGTCCTGCTGGCGATATCAACTTCGGGCAATTCGAAAAACATCCTCGAGGCAATTCAGGCGGCGCACGCCAGGCAGATGACGGTCATCGCCCTCACCGGCCGCGACGGCGGCGCCATGGGAAAGATGCTGCATCCCGCAGACCACCACCTCAACGTGGCCCACCCGCGCACCATGCGCGTCCAGGAAATCCACCTCCTGGTGATCCACTGCTTGTGCGAAGTGGTCGACATCGTGATCCACGGAGAAAAGAAATGATTCGCAAGGCACTTGTTGTCGCAACATTCGCCGCCGCCCTGCCGCTGCTGCAGGGCTGCTTCCCGCTTGCCGTCACCGGCATGGGCACCGCGGCGCTGATGGCCTCGGACCGCCGCACCACCGGCATGTACATCGAGGACGAAGCGATCGAATGGAAGGTCTACAGCCGCATGCGCGGCGACTTCCCCGGCGTGCACGTCAATCCCACCAGCTTCAACCGCCGCGTGCTGCTCACCGGAGAAGCGCCGAACGAAGAGGCGAAGAAGAAGGTGGAAGAATCCGTCCGCCGCATCGAAAACGTTCGCGAAGTGACCAACGAGCTGCAGGTGGCCGGCAACTCGTCGATGGCATCACGCGGCAACGACGCGCTGGTGACCTCGAACGTGAAGGCGCGCATGGTCAACAACGGCAAATTCTCGCCCTCGCACGTGAAGGTGCTGACCGAGCAGGGCGTGGTCTACCTGATGGGCCTGGTCACCACCGCGGAGGCCGATGCCGCGGTGGAAATCGCGCGCACCACCAGCGGCGTCGCGCGCGTCGTGAAGGTCTTCGAATACGTGACCTGAGCCCCCCGCTGCCGGGCAGGGGTTGGCCTACCTGAACTTCCCCCCCAGCCACCGGATCATCGCCCCGACCACCGGCAGCGTGGCGTACAGCTCGCCGGCCGCGTCCCAGTAGTCGCGATGGTAGGAGACGCGGCCATCGGCGGCGAAGCGGATGTGCGAAGTGCCGTGGATGCGCCGGGTAACGCCGGGCTTCCACGCCTTCACGCGGAAGTCGAAGTTCCACACCAGGAAAGCGGACGAATCCTGGCACACGCTTTCCACGATGGTGAAGCGCGGCTCCTGCAGCGTCTCGAACATGTGGCTGAAGATGCGCTTCAACTCCGGCGCACCGCGCACCTCGTTGAACGGATCGCGGAAGTACGCGTCGTCCGTGTACACACGCTCCAGCGTCGCGACGGTGGCGGGAGAGATCGTCTCCCAGAAGTTCTTCACGTTGTCGAGGGCGGTATCGCTCACAGGCCGGTCATCTTCCGGATCGCGGGGAAATACATCCGGTAGGGCAGCAGGCGCAGCAACTTGAGCCAGCCGGTGAAGCGGCGCGGGAAATGGATCTCGAAGGCCCCGCGCTCGAGGCCGGCCACGATCTCGCGCGCGGCCTGCGCCGGTTCGATCAGCGCGGGCATCCTGAAGGTGTTCTGCGCGGTCAGCGGCGTCTTCACGAAGCCCGGGTTGATCACGCACACCCCGAGCCCCCTGGGCCGCAGGTCGAGGTACAGCGTCTCGGCGAGGTTGATGAGCGCGGCCTTCGTGGGCCCGTACACGAGGCTCTTCGGCAGCCCGCGAAAACCCGCGACCGAAGACACCAGCGCGATGGTCCCGCTGCCCTGCGCCAGCAAACGCGGCGTGACCGCAGCGAGTGTGTTGAAGGCGCCGGTGAGGTTGGTCTCGATCATGGCGCGCGCGGCATCCAGGTCGATTTCCCAGGCACGCATCGGCTTGTAGTCGCCGGCCATCAGCACCACGAGGTCGATGCCACCCCACAGGTTCACGATCGCCCCGGCGGCCTGGTCGAGCGCGGCGGGATCACGAATGTCGAGGGGCAGCACCTGCGCGCGACCGGCCTCCATGCGCGCGGCCAGCGCTTCGAGCGGCTCGCGCCGCCGCGAGGAAAGCGCCACGCGCGCGCCCCTGGCCGCCAGCGCTTCGGCCAGCGCCGCGCCGATGCCGGTGCTGGCCCCGATGATCCAGCAGCGGGACTGGCGCCAATCGCACAGCGGGGGGTTGAGGGACATGGGCTAGTCGCGCTTGCGGAAGGTGAAAGTCACTTCCCCGAAGCCGATGCCGAACTTCGAGTACCGGGTGCGGTTGATGAGGGTGCGATCATCGACGAGCCACATCCAGTCGTCCATGTCGAGTTTCACCTTGTCGCCGCCTTCGCGCTTCGCCTCGAGCACGTAGCGCCAGTTGAGCGCATTGCCCGCGGCTTCGCCCTGCGCCTCGCCGACCACGTCGCCCGCGGTGCCCACGTAGCGGTTGCCGGACTTGCGCACCGTCCACACGCGTGTCTCCTTCGTGCCGTCGGAGTTGGTGAAGCGTTCGTCGAGCGTGCCGACGTCGCCGACCCAGGTCCCGGTCATCTCCACGTACATGCGCTTGGTGACCTTGCCCGAGCGGTCCTGGATCATGCCCCAGCCGTCGACCTTGCCGTTGAAGTAGGTCTTGAAATCGAACACGGGCTTTTCCGCCGCGTAGTCCAGGGGCGTGGGCGAGGCGCAGGAGGCCAGCAGCAGCGAAAGCGACGCGATCAGGATTTTCATCGGGGGTCCTTGGGTTCGAGGTTCGATTTCCACAGCGCGAGCGCGGCGAAAGCCTTCAATCCACACGGCAGCAGGGCATAGACAGCGGACAGCGTCACGAGTGCGGCGCCGGCGGGAAGCGTGGTGGAGCGGTAGCCGGAGGCGGCCAGCAACGGCAGGGCGACGCCGGCCGCAAGCGCGAGGTTGAGCTTCGTGATCAGGTTCCAGATGCCGAAATACGCGCCCTCGTGGCGCCCGCGGCCGCGGCGCTCATCGTCGTCGATCACGTCGGCCAGCAACGAAGGCGGCAGCGCGAGGTCCGCGCCGAGGGCCAGGCCCGACATCACGCAGATCGCCAGGTAGGGCCCCACGTCGCCATCGCGCAGGTAAAACGCCCAGACGAACGCCACGATCGACAGCGCCATGCCCGCCAGCCACGCGCGCACCTTCCCCACCCGCCGCGCCAGCCACACCCAGGCCGGCATGCCGATTGCACCCGCGGCGAAATACGCCACCAGGAAATGCGCCGTCAGGTCCGGGCGCCGCACCACATCGGCGATGAAAAACAGCACCAGCGTCGCGGGGATCGCCGCGGCGATCCCGTTCAGCAGGAATACGAAGGCGAGCCGGCGGAAGGCGCGATTGCCCAGGGGGAGCCACAACGTGTCCCACGAGGGCGCGAGGGCGCGGGGTGCGACCTGCGCGCGCGGCGAGCGCATGGCCGCCACCACCGCGGCAACCAGCACCACGGGGACGAAGAGGTAGGCGAATTGCGCGAACCCCTCGCGGTCGCCGGACACGCGGCGCAGGACCTCCGGCACAATCGCCGCCAGGAAAACACCCGCCAGCGCAAAGGCCTCGCGCCATGCCGTCACGCGCGTGCGCTCGTTGCGATCCGCGGTGATCTCCGCGCCGTGGGCCTGGTAGCTGACCGTCACCAGGCTGTAGGCGGTGTAGACCAGCACCAGGTTGCCGATGAGCCACCACTGCAGGCTTGCGGGGGTCCACTGCGGAGGATCGAAAAGCCCCACCATTCCAAGCGCCAGCAGCGGTGCGCCCACCAGCACGAAGACCCAGCGCCCGCCGGGAAGCCCGCGGCGCCGGTCGCTCCACCAGCCGAGCAGCGGATCCTGAACCGCGTCGAGCGCGCGCGCCGCCAGCAGCCAGAAACCCACGCTGGCAAGCGACAAGCCCAGCGTGTCGGCATAAAACTTCGGCACGTGCACGTAGATCGGCAGCGCGGCCATCGCCAGCGGCATGCCGAGGAACCCGTAGGCCGCCAGGCGGCCGGTGGCCACACGGGTCATTCGAGCTGCAGCAGCCGCTTGCGCAGCGCCGGCTCGCTGGTGCGCGCGTCGAGCCAGATGTCGAAGAAGGCGCGCGCGAATTCGGCGTCGGGCACAACACCCAGCAGCCGGTCATGGTTGTAGAAGCGCGCCTCGCGCCCGGGCAGGTGCACACCCACCAGGCGGTCGCCATTTCGGATATCGGGGAACACGCGCCGCATGGCCTCCTCCCAACGGGCCAGCTTGCGCCCATCGGCGTGACCCTGCCTGCGCATCTCCTCGATGCTGCGTTTCGAGAGGTCCGCGCCGGCCACGTCCATGGCGTAGCGGATGTCGAGCACACACGGCGCATCGGCGTGGTACTTCTCCCCCGCGGTCCAGAGCGAAGCGTCGTAGACGTGGAACAGCAGCACCCGGAAGCGCGCGTCGCCCAGCGCCTTGAGCCCGGGCGCCCCGGCGGTGACGACGGCCGGCAGCGGCGGCGGCGCGGCGTGGGCCACGGCCGCCAGGCAGGCGAACGCCACGGCCGCGAGGAGCCTCAAGGGCGGACCAGCTCGATCTGCATCACGTCCACGCGGCCCGAATCGAAGCCCGCCTCGCAGTAGTGGAAGTAGAAGCGCCACGCGGCGAGGAAGGCGTCGTCGAACCCGAGGGCGCGGATGCGCTCCTCCTGCGCGTCGAAGGCCGTGCGCCAGCGCCGCAGGGTCTGCGCATAGTCGCGCCCGAAGAGGAAGGGTTCGCGCGCCTCCAGGCCCGCCTTGCGCGCCTCCTCCACGAAGCGCGACACCGAGGGCAACATGCCGCCCGGGAAGATGTATTCGCGGATGAAGTCGCTCGAGCGGCGATAACGCTCGAAGGCGTCTTCGGCGATGACGATCGACTGCACCGCCGCGCGCCCGCCGGGCTTCAGGCGATCGCGCACCGCGCGGAAGTACCGGGGCCAGAAGCGCTCGCCCACCGCCTCGACCATCTCGATGGAGACGATGCGGTCGTATTGGCCCTGCGCGTCGCGGTAGTCGCAGAAGCGCAGGTCGACCCGCTCCTCGAGCCCGGCGCGGGTGACGCGCTCGCGCGCGTAGTCGAGCTGCGCCTGCGAGATGGTGAGGCCCGTCACATGGCAGCCGCGCGTGGCCGCCGCGCGCTCGGCGAATGCGCCCCAGCCGCAGCCGATCTCCAGCACGCGGTGCGAGGGCTCCACCTCCAGCACGTCGAGCAGCCGGTCGTACTTCGCCTCCTGCGCAGCGGCCAGGGTGCGGCCCGGCGCGAAGATGGCGCTCGAATAGGTCATGCCCGCGTCGAGCCATGACGCATAGAAGGAGTTGCCGAGGTCGTAGTGGGCGTGGATGTTCCTGCGCGAGCCGGCCCGCGTGTTGGGGCGCAGCGCGTGGGCGATTCGCAGCATCAGCGCCACCACCGGATTGCCGTAGAACACGCGCTCGAGCGCCGGCTGGTTGGCGGCGCACAGGCGCAGCAGCGCGGGCATGTCCGGTGTGGCGAGGATGCCGTCGCGCCAGCATTCGAAGAGCCCGATCTCGGCGCGCCGCGTCAACACGCCGATCGCCGCCCAGTCGCGCAGGTGGAGTTCGGCCTGGGGCCCTTCGGCCGCCCCTTCGAAGGTGCGCCGGATGCCGTCGGGCCCGGTGAGCACCAGCCGGCCGCGCTCCAGGCGCGTGAGCAGGGAGAAAAGCGTGCGGGCGGACCAGGGAGCGGCGGCGTCGAAGCCGAAGCCTTCGGTGGCGTTCATCGGGTGGTTTCCTTGATGGGGGGTCCTGGCTTGGCGAACCAGGGGACGTGTTGCAGCCAAAGTCGTAGCGCCTGCCAGTGGATGCGGGCGACAACGGCCACGGTCATCCACGGGTAGCCGAAGAAGGCCCGCAGCAGGTTGCGGTTGGTGAGCGGCTGCGCGCGCCCGTGCATCGCGGTGACGAGCAGCGCGCCCTCCTCGTCGTGGTAGTCGATGCGCGCCTTCGGGTGCGCCTCGTCGCCCGGGAAGTGGAAGCGGTAGTGCCCGCGCACCTCGCAGAAGGGCGAGACGTGCAGCGCCTTGGGCGCCTGCATCCACTCGCCGCGTTCGATCACGCGCCCGTCGGCATGGGCCAGCAGGTAGTTGTGGTGCTCGCCGAAGGTGTTGGAGACTTCGCACAACACGGCGCGCAGGCCACCGGCGCGATCGAAACACTGCCAGATGGCGATCGGGTTGAAGACGTAACCCAGCACGCGCGGGAAGGCCTGCAGCACCACCTCGCCATCGGCGGTGGTGACGCCGCCCGCGGCCAGTTGGCCGCGGATCCAGGGCTCGAGGTCGCTGCCGTCGCGCGGGCCGAAGTCGCGCCGATAGAGGCCCAGCAGGTTCCAGCGCTCGAGCGAGAGCCAGCGCCGACCGGCCTTCGCCCACTGCGAAAGGGGCACGCGCACGTAGAAGACGCCGTAGCCGAACCCGTGGCGCACCGGCCGCATCCGCTGGTGCTGCACGCGCCCGAAGACGATGCGCGGTTCGAGGTTCAGGCCCGCCACGGCACCTCCGCGCCCAGGCCGCGCGCCACCGCGAGCGCCGAGGCCAGGCCGTCTTCGTGGAATCCGTAGCGCGTCCAGGCGCCGGCGTACCAGGTATGGTTGCGCCCCTGCAGCTCGCCCAGGCGGCGCTGCGCCTCGTCGGAGCCTTCGAGGAAGGCGGGATGGTGGTAGTCGAAGGTGGCGAGGATGTCTTCGTCGCGCGGCTCGACGATCGGGTTCATCGTCACCACCACCGGCCGGGCGAAGGGCAGCGGCTGCAGGCGGTTGATCAGGTACGAGAGCGAGACCGGGTCGTCGGTGGCGTCGGCGCGAGGCGAATGGAAGTTCCACGCCGCCCATGCGCGCTTGCGAACCGGCAGCAGGCGTGCGTCGGTATGCAGCACCGCGCGATTGGGCAGGTAGGGGATCGCCTTGAGCAGCGCGCGCTCCTCGGTGCGCGGATGCTCGAGCATCGCGAGGGACTGGTCCGTGTGGGTGGCGAGCACGACCTGGTCGAAGCGCTCCGGCCCCGCATCGGTCATCACGACCACGCCCGCCTCGTCGCGACGGATGCGGCGCACCGGCGTAGACAGACGGATGTCCGGGATCGACTCGGCTAGCCGGCGGACGTATTCGCGCCCACCCATCGCCACGGAGCGCCATTGCGGGCGGTTGGTGACCGCCAGCAGGCCGTGGTTGTGGCAGAAGTTGATGAAGGTGGAGAGCGGGAAGCGGTTGATCTGGGTGGAAGGCGTCGACCAGATACACGCCGCCATCGGCAAGAGGTATAGCCCGCGCAGCTCCTGGCCATAGCCCCCGGCGTCCAGGAATTCGCCCAGGGTTCCGCGCAGGGGGGCCCCGGAGTTGGCGTGGGCGGTCGCCTCGCGGTTGAAGCGCGCCAGGTCGCGCAGCATGCGCAGGAACCGGGGGTTCACCAGATTGAAAGGTTGCGCGAATACCGTGGCCAGGTTGGTGCCGGCCCATTCGAGCTCGCCGGCGCCGATTTGCACCGAAAACGACATTTCGGAGGCGGCGCTTGCAACTCCCAGGTGTTCGAAGAGCCTGACCAGATTGGGGTATGTGCGATCGTTGAACACCAGGAAACCGGTATCCACCGGGTGGGTGCGCCCCTCCAGGGTCACGTCGACCGTGTTGGTATGCCCGCCCAGGTAGCGGCCGGCTTCGTAGAGGGTGACCTGGTGGCGGCGGGCAAGCAGCCACGCGCTGGCGAGGCCGGCGATGCCGGCCCCGACGACGGCGATTCTGGACATCCGTTGCGTCTTCTTTTTTCGTAATGCGGGTACCCACCCTACGGCCCGCGGTCCCGCCCGGATGCACCCGGACGGGGTAAAAGGGCGCATTTTTGCTACTCTTGGGTACAGGCCATGAAAACCATGCTTTATCAGGAACTCTTTGCCGGCTTCGAGAAGGTCCGCTGGGACATGTCCCGGGACATCCCGTGGGCGCAATTCGACCCCGCCCTGCTCTCCGACGAGCAGGCGCGGACGATCAAGATGAACGCCATCACCGAATGGTCGGCCCTGCCCGCCACGGAGATGTTCCTGCGAGACAACCAGGACGACAGCGATTTCTCCGCCTTCATGTCGATCTGGTTCTACGAGGAGCAGAAACACGCCCTCGTGCTGATGGAATACCTGCGCCGCTTCCGCCCCGAGCTGCTGCCCACGGAAGCAGAGCTGCACGCGGTGCGTTTCCCGTTCGACCCGGCCCCCGCCCTCGAAACCCTGATGCTGCATTTCTGCGGCGAGGTGCGGCTGACCCAGTGGTACCGGCGCGCGGCCACCTGGCACACGGAACCGGTGATCCGCCACATCTACCAGACCCTGGCCGGCGACGAGGCCCGGCACGCCGGCGCCTACTACAAATACATGCGCCGCGCGATCGAGAAGCTCGGCGACGAGGCGCGGGTGGCCTTCGCCAAGATCGGCATCCTCATGGCGAGCGCGGCGCGCGCCGGCAAGCCGCTGCATCCCACCAACCTGCACGTGAACAAGGGCCTCTTCCCCAACGACACCGTGCAGTCCCGGCTGCCGGACATCGGCTGGCTCGAACACTGGCTCGACCAGCAGATCAAGTTCGACACCCTCTGCGAGGGCAAGGTGGTGCAGGCGATCTTCGGCAAGCTCGGCACGCTGTACGACCGCGCGATAGCGGATGCCGCCGACCTCAAGCGCTTCCGCAAGGAAATCCTCGCGCGCATGCCGCAACCCGCCGCCGGAGGCGCGGCCGCCGCCTGAGATGACGAAGGCCCCCGCGTTCGAAGCCAAGGTCTGCGATCCGGCGGCATTCGCCTCGTGGGTGGAAAGGCTCCCGCGGCCCCTGGTGTTCACCAACGGCGTATTCGACATCCTGCACCGCGGGCATGTCACCTACCTGGCCGAAGCCGCGGCCCTCGGCGCATCGCTGGTGGTGGCGCTCAACTCCGACGCTTCGGTGCGCCGCCTGGGCAAGGGCGGGGACCGCCCCATCAACGCGCTGGCCGACCGAATGGCCGTGGTCGCCGCGTTGCAGAGCGTGGCGCTGGTCACCTGGTTCGAGGAAGACACGCCGCTCGCCCGCATCCTGCAATGCCGCCCCGACCACCTGGTGAAGGGTGGCGACTGGGCGCCCGATGCCATCGTGGGCAGCGTGGAAGTGCGCGCCTGGGGCGGCGCGGTGCATTCGATCCCGTTCCGGCACGACCGCTCCACCACCCACCTGCTCTCGCGCATCCGCCAATGAACGATCTCTCGGTCCCCGCCGACCTGCTCTCGCGCCTGCAGGCCATTGTCGGCGAACGCGGCCTCGTCGATGCCGCCGAACGCGCCCCCTACGAAGTGGATTGGCGCGATGCGTATCACGGGCGTTCCGCCGCCGTGGTGCGGCCCGCGAATACCGGCGAAGTGTCGAAGGTCGTGGCGCTGCTGGCGGGCTTGCGCGTCCCGATTGTCCCGCAGGGGGGCAACACCAGCCTCTGCGGGGCCTCGGTGCCCGACGATTCCGGCACCCAGGTAGTCGTGAACCTCTCGCGCATGAACCGCGTGCGCGAGGTCGACGCACAGAACAACACCATGACCGTGGAGGCCGGCTGCGTGCTCGAATCGCTGCAGAAACTCGCCGGCGAGCACGGGCGCCTCTTCCCGCTATCCCTCGGCGCGCAGGGCAGCTGCGAGATCGGCGGAAACCTTTCGACCAACGCGGGCGGCACCGGCGTGCTGCGTTACGGCAACACGCGCGAGATGGTGCTGGGCCTCGAGGTGGTGCTGCCCGACGGGCGCGTCTGGGAGGGGCTGCGCGGACTGCGCAAGGACAACACCGGCTACGACCTCAAGCACCTCTTCGTGGGCGCCGAGGGCACCCTGGGCATCATCACCGCGGCGGTGCTCAAGATGTTCCCGCTACCGCGTTCGTATGCCACCGCGATGGTGGCGATCGAAAACCCCGCCGCCGCGGTGACGCTGCTTACACTGCTGCGCGAGCGTTGTGGAGAGCGCATCACCGGCTTCGAGCTGCTGGCGCGCATCTGCCTGGACCTGGTGGTGCAGCACATCCCGGGATCGCGCGATCCCCTGGCGCAGCGCTACCCCTGGTACGTGCTGGTGGAGCTTTCCGACAGCACCGAAGGTCCCGCGCTCGATGCGCTGCTGGAAGAATCGCTGGGCGAGGCGGCCGAAGCCGGCGTGATCCACGACGCCGCCATCGCCGCCAGCGACTCGCAGCGCGGCGACTTCTGGAAGCTGCGCGAAAACGTCTCGGAGGCGCAGAAGGTCGACAGCGCCTCGATCAAACACGACGTCGCCGTGCCGGTGAGCCGCGTGCCCGAGCTGATCGAACGCGCCACGGCCGGCATCACCCGCGACTTCCCCGGCGTGCGGGTGGTGGCTTTCGGCCACGTCGGCGACGGCAACATCCACTACAACTGCGCCGCGGCCGCGGGCCAGGATCCAAAGGCCTTCTTCGCGCTTTCGGAACAGGTGAACCACGTGGTCTACGAGGTGGTGAAGTCGCTGGGCGGATCCATCAGCGCGGAACACGGCCTGGGCGTGCTCAAGCGCGAGGAGATCAAGCGCTACAAGAGCGAGCTGGAGCTCGACCTGATGCGGTCGATCAAGCGCACGCTCGATCCGCACGGGATCATGAATCCCGGCAAGGTGCTGTAGCGCGGTGAAAACTGGTGTCAGAGACGACATTTGCGTTTGGGCCAGCAAGCCCAACAGCAAAAGTCGTCTCTGACACCAGTTTTCTCAAAGCGACCAGCGCTCGCTCTGCAGGCGCACGACGTCGTTGAGCGAACGGCGGTCCGCGTACCGCTCCCGCAGCCACCGGGCGTCGTTCGCCTCCGTCTTCGCGATCCGGTCGAGCGCCGCCATCGCCTCGCGCGTGCCCATGGCCTCCGCATCCGGCGCGATCTGGACCAGCGCGGCCATCAGGTGCTCGCGCAGGCGCAACTGCTGGCGGGTGTAGGGATCCACCACCGTGCCGTCGAAGCCGAAGCGGCAGGCCTGGAAGCGGTTGTAGCCGTAGACGCGATACATCGGCTCCACCGGTTCCGTACGCCGCACGCGCAGCAGGTGCGCGGCGAGTGTCTGCACGTAGGCGGCCAGCTGCGCCGCGCGCTCTACCGTCAGGGGCGTATCGAAGATGCGCACCTCGATCGTGCCGTATTCGGGTTTCGGCCGGATGTCCCAGTAGAAGTCCTTCATGCTCTCGACGATGCCGTAGCCCTGCATCTCGTCGAAGAAGGTGTTGAACTCGGACCACGTGGCCACCGGGGGCATGTGGCCGGAAAGGGGAAACGCGGAAACCGCGTGCAGGCGCGACGTTTCGAACGACGTGTCCTCCCCCTGGTAGAAGGGCGACGACGCCGACAGCGCGATGAAGTGCGGGATGTACGGCGCCAGGCGATGTGTGAGGTAGACCGCGTCGTCGCCGCTGGTGACGCCGATGTGCACGTGCTGGCCGAAGACCGTGAACTGCTTGGCGAGGTAGCCGTAGAGCGCCGAGACGCGCTTGAAGCGCTCGGACGGGAAGATGCGCCTTTCGTGCCAGCGGTGGAACGGGTGCGAGCCGCCGCCGGCGACGGCCAGGTTGAGCCTTTCGGCCGTGGTGACGATGGCGTCCCTCACCGCCGTGAGCTCGCGCAGCAGCGTGTCGTAATCCTTGTTCACGCGCGAGTTCACCTCGATCATGCTTTCGGTGATCTCGGGCTTGACCTCGCCCGGCAGGTCCATCTTGTCCAGCCGCGCCAGGATGTCGTCCGCGCCGCGGGCCAGGTTGTAGTCGCGCGTGTTGAGCACCATCAGCTCGAGCTCCACGCCGAAGGTGAGCAGCTCCGATCTGGCGAAATCAAGCGGCATGGGGGCTTTCCATGCGCTCTTCCGGATCCGGCATCGACTCGCCCGAAAGCTTGAGACCGAAGTGCACCGCGATGGGCCCGGCGATCTCCATCACGATGATCGCGCCCACCACCACGCCCGACATGGCCGCGGCATAGGCGGGGTAGACGCGGGCGATATCGTGCTGCAGCAGCAGCGCCAGGCTGGACATCGGCATCAGGCACAGGCCCAGGCCGACCGATTGCTTCAGCCGCAGCCCGCTCACCGGCGCCAGCAACATGACGCCCAGGAACTTGCCCGCGGCGCGCCCCGCGACATAGGCGATGGCAGCCACGCCGCCGGCGGCCAGCATCGGCAGCGGCAGGCTTGCGCCGGTGATCACAAACAGCACGATGTAGAGCAGGCGCCCGACGGGGGCCAGGTTGACGTTGAGAAGATCGTAGCCTCGCTCGTCGTTTCGCGAGGAAAAACCGAAGGCCAGCAGCGCCAGGATCACCGGCAGCTTGAGCAGCGTGGCGATGCCCACCGCCGCAACCACCAGGCCCGCGATGAGCGAGAAGTGCACCTCGCGATCCTTTTCCACCGCGCGCGCCACCACGCGGGCGAACCAGGCCATCGCGCCTCCCAGGATGAGCGACCCGATCAGGAGGTAAAGGGGATGCAGGATCGCCATCTCCACGTCCATGCGTGCATCCAGGTGGGAGGAGCCGAGGAGGATGGTGACGATGATCGATGCCAGCAGCCCGTTGAGCGCCGCCATGTTGAGCGCGCGTTCGGTGACCTGGCCCTCGGCGCGGTTGTCGTGGACGATCAGCAGGATGACCGCGGGCGAGGTGGTCATGGCGATGGCCGCGGCGATGCCCGCGTGGAGGGCGCGGAAGTCGAAGGCCAGCAGCGTGTAGAAAACGACGAGGAATGTAAGGCCGCTTTCCGCGATGCCAGACACCGCAAGCGTCCAGTCGCGCCGCATCCACTTCACGTCCATGCGCCGGCCGAGGTCGAAAAGCACGAGGCCGAGGGCGAGGTCGACGAAGATGCGCGCTTCATCGAGCAGCGAGCCCAGCCCCATGGCGGTGGCGAGCGGGCCGAAGGCGAAGCCGACGACCACGTATCCGATGATGCGCGGCAGGCGCAGCACTCGGGCGAGCTCTCCGCCCAGCATGCCCGCGACGAGCAGCACGCCGAAAAGCAGCGGGTAGCTGAGGTGGAACGGCAGCGAGGGCAGGAAGGAGGGATTCATTTTCGGCGGCCCTTTCGCATCGGACCCATTCTAATTGTATCGCCCATAGGGACCCCGCTGCCGGCAGGAGGTTCCCGCTACAATGGCCGCATGCAGGGGCGTTTCTTCCAGAACACGATCGCGCTCGTCTACGATTTCGACGGGACGCTTTCGCCGCAGCCGATGCAGGAATACACCGTGCTCCCGAAGATCGGTGTCGAGCCGGAGGAGTTCTGGGCGCGCGTCAACCGCGACGCGCGCGAGACCGAATCCGACATGATGCTGGTGTACATGCGCCACATCATCGAGGCGCTCGAGGCCGGGCGCATCGACGTGAAGCGCGAGGACTTCGCGGCCATGGCGCACCGCATCAAATATTTCCCCGGCGTGGCGACCTGGTTCCGGCGCATGAACGGGTACGTGCGCGCGCGCTCCGGCGGCGCGGTAAAGCTCGCCCACTACCTCATCTCCGCGGGGCAGAAGGAAATCCTGGACGGCGCATCGATCCGCAAGGAGTTCAAGCGCATCTACGCATCCGAATACCACTTCAACCACCACGGCGTGGCCACCTTCCCCAAGCTGCTGGTGACCGACACCATGAAGACGCAGTTCCTGTTCCGCATCAACAAGGGGCTCGAACGCGTGACCGAATCCATCAACGAACACATGCCCGAAGAAGACCGCCCGATCCCGTTCCAGAACATGATCTACGTGGGCGACGGCATGACCGACGTGCCGTCGATGGCGCTCACCAAGAAATCCGGCGGCCACACCGTGGCGGTCTACGACCGGCGGCGCAAGGGCGGGCGCGCCACGTGTGTGAAGCTGCTCAACGCCGGGCGCGCGGATTTCATCGCCGAAGCCGACTATCGCGCCACATCGAAACTATCCCGCCGCGTGGAGCTGCTGCTCGACGCAATCGTCTCCGGCATCGCCCTGCAGCGCGAGGTCTTCGCCGTGAGGCGGGAGAACCGCCAGCGCCGATGAGCGCGCTCACGATCCTGGCGCTGCGCCGCCTGGCCGACGGGCGCTTCCATTCGGGCGAAGACGTGGCGCGCGAACTCGGGCGCTCGCGGGCCACGCTTTCCGAAGCGCTCAAACACGCGGCCGGCCTGGGGATCGAGGTATTTTCGGTGCGCGGCAAGGGTTATCGGCTCTCGCAGCCGATCGATTTCCTCGATGTTTCGGCCATCGCCGCCGGGTTGGTCGGCACCAGGGTGAACGTGGAGGTCGTCGACGAGATCGACTCCACCTCCACGCGCCTGATCGAAAGCGCGGCTGCCGGCGCGCCTTCGGGCACGTGCCTCGCCGCGGAATGGCAATCGGCCGGGCGCGGAAGGCGCGGGCGTACCTGGGTCTCCTCGCTCGGCGGCTCGCTCACGTTTTCGCTGCTCTGGCGCTTCGATCGCGGCGCGGGCCACCTCGCGGGCCTTTCGCTGGCGGTGGGTGTGGCCGTGGCGCGCGCCCTGGCGGCGTGTGGCGTGCAGCGCGTGCAGGTGAAATGGCCCAACGACCTGGTGGCCGATTTCCGCAAGCTCGCGGGCATCCTGGTGGAGACAAGTGGCGAGATGCAGGGGCCTTCGGTTGCGGTGGTCGGCGTGGGCGTCAACTATCACCTCGGCGATCACACGATGGATCTCATCGACCAGCCGGTCACCGACGTGGCGCGGTGTTCGTCGCCCCCGCCTTCGCGCTCGCTCCTGCTGGCCGCGCTGCTGCGCGAGCTCGCGTCCACCCTGGCGGCGTTCGAAACCACCGGCTTCGCCGCCGTGCGCGACGAATGGCGGGCGCTGCACGCCTACCAGGGCCGCCTCGTGCGTGTGATCCCGCCCCGCGATGCGCCCTACGACGCGGAGGTCACCGACGTCGCCCCCGATGGCGCGCTGGTGGTGGTGCTGCCCGACGGGCGCCTGCAATCCCTGTCGTCCGCGGAGATTTCCCTGAGGGGAAAACTGGTGTCAGACACGACTTTTCCCGTGAAGGCGAAAAGTCGTGTCTGACACCAGTTTTCTCGTGATCGATGCCGGCAACACCCGCATCAAGTGGGGCGTGCATGATGGGCGCGTGTGGACCGCCGCCGGGCACGCGCCCACGGCGCAGTCCGCATCGCTGGGGCCGGTTTGGGCGGCGGCGGGGGCGCGCGCAACGAAGGCGATCGCCTCCAACGTGGCGGGCGCGGAAGTGGCCGGTAACCTGGGGGGCGCCTGTGAGTCGCTCGGCATGGATTTGCGCCTGATCCAGTCGCAGCCGGCGCAACTGGGCGTGGTGAACGGTTATCGCGATCCCACGCAACTGGGCAGCGACCGCTGGGCCGCGCTTGTCGCTGCGCACCGGGCCACACCCGGGCACAAGCTGGTGGTGACGGCGGGCACCGCGCTCACCATCGATGCCCTCACGGCGGAGGGATTGTTCCTCGGCGGGCTGATCGTGCCGGGCCCGGCGTTGATGCGGCGCGCGCTCGACCGCGGCACCGCGGGCCTGCGGTTCACCGAGGGTTCGTTCCAGGATTTTCCCGGCAGCACCCCGGACGCCATCACCAGCGGCGCGATCCAGGCGTGCACCGGGGCGGTGGAGCGGATGCAGGACGCCATGGCCGCGCGCGGCACGCCGGCACAACGCGTGGTCCTTTCGGGCGGCGCGGCGCAAGAAATCGCCGGGCACCTTCCCCTGGCGCACGACATCCACGAAAATCTGGTGCTCGACGGGCTCGTGTTGATCGCCCGCGCTGGATAATAGGCCCGTGTCGCGTTTTCTTTTTTTCCTGCTGCTGCTCGCCGTCCTTGCCATGGGTGGCCACCTCTACCTGGCCGCCCAGGTGGAGAAATCCGATTTCGCGGCGCGCGAGCGCAACCGCGACGAGGTGCGCATCGTGGCGGTCACCCCGCCGTCGCTCGCGGCGCGCCGGGCCGAGGACAGCCGCAAGACGCTGCAAAGCCTGGCGGGCGCCGCGTGTGTGGAGTTTTCCGGGATCACCGCCGCCGATGCAACCCGCGCGCGCGACGCTTTCGGCACCCTTCAGCTCGGCCCGCGCATGACCGAACGGCGCATCGAGGAGATCACGCGCTACTGGGTCTTCGTGGCGCCGGCGCGCGACCGCCGCACCTCCGAAACCCGCATCGCCGAAATCCGCCGCCAGGGCGTCAACGACATCTCCATCCGCCCCGACAACTCGATCTCCCTGGGCGTATTTTCCACCGAGGAGGCCGCGCGCCGCTTCCTGGCCCAGATGGAGGCCAAGGGCGTGAAGGGTGCGGAGCAGGGCCCCTTCGCCAGGGACCTGCGCGAGATGGTGATGCTGGTGCGCGAACCCGATTCCGACCTGCTCGCCAAGCTTGCCCTGCTGCAACGCGACTTCTCCGGCGCCCAGCTGCGCGCGGTCCCCTGCCCCACGCAATAACCCCGAAACTGGTGTCAGAGACGACTTTTCGCGGGCCGGCCCATTCGCGCGCCACGCACCGGGGCATCGAACATGGGCCGGCAGGCCTGCACGTCTTCTCGCAGGCGCATCAGCTCGAATGGATTCTCGGGTCCTTCGAACAGGTGCCCGTATGCAAGGCGCCGCGCCAGGGGATCGGCCCCAAGGCCCTCCACGCCCGCGTGGGGGTCCACGATGGAATCCGTGTCACCGCGCAGGTAGTGGCGATGGCTCGACCACGCGTAGTCCTCGGGGCGATGGACCATCCCAGCCCTGACGGGATTCATGTCAATGTATCGATGGCAGGCGAGCAGGTAGTGATCGCTGTGGATCACCGCCGCGTGGAAACGGCCTTCCCAAAGCGTCCCGGAACGTTGGTATCGTGAATTGAAATACCCGACGTACCTTCGCGCGATCGACTGGACGAACCTGGAGATCGCATCCGGCTCCAGCGGGGTGGCCAGCAGGTGAACATGGTTGGACATCAGCACATAGCTATGGAGCGCGATGCCGAAGCGCCGCCGTTCCAGCAGGCAGTGCCGGAAGAAGAGGTAATCCGCATCGCCGCGAAAGATTTCGCAGCGGTTGTTTCCCCGGTGCACGACATGCGCGGGCAATCCAGGAACAAACTGACGTGGTAGGCGAGGCATGACGAATTCAACGCTCAAGGCGCGCGGCGGACGACAGAAAGTCGTCTCTGACACCAGTTTTTTCGGGTGCCTGCTGTCCGTGCTGCTCACCGGCTGCGCGGCGCTGGATCCGTACAACATGATCGGGCGGCAGATGGGGGAGGCGGCGCCGGTGGCCACGCAGCCGGTGCCGGGCACGGAACCGAAAACGCTGAGCGCGGCGCAGCGCGAAATCGCCTTCGATTTCGTGTGGCGCACGATCAACGATCACTATCACGACGCATCGTTCAACGGCGCCGACTGGGGCAGCGTGGGCGCGCGCTACAAGCCGCCGGCGATCGGCGCGAAGGACGATGACACCTTCTGGGACCTGCTCGATCGCATGACGGGAGAATTGCGCGACGCCCACACGCGTGTGGAATCGCCGGCGCGTGTGGAACAGCGGGTGCGTGATGAAGCGGTGACGCTTGGCTTTTCGTTCATCCCGCTCGAAGGACGCCTTGCGGTCAACGGCGTGCACCCCGATTCCGACGCGTGGTGGGCGGGCGTGCGCGCCGGAATGACGCTGGTTGCCATCGCGGGCGAGCCGGCCGATGCCGCCTACGCAAAGCTGGTCGCCGACACGCGTTTCGATTCCACCGAGCGATCGCGTCATTTCCGCGCGCTGCGCCGCCTGATGAACGGCCCGCCGGACAGCACCCTGCAATTCACCTTCCAGCGCGCCGATGGATCGCTCCTCGATGCGAAGCTCACGCGACGCAAGCTCACCACGCGCCCGACCGCCAACCATCGCGTGCTGCCGTCGGGCTACGGCTACATCCGCTTCACGCGCTGGACCTCGGGCATGGCCTCGCGCGCGCTCGAAGGGCTGGAGGCGCTCAAGGACACGCCGGGCATGGTGATCGACCTGCGCGGCAACCCCGGCGGCTCGGTGTACGCGGTGAACGATGTCCTCGACCGGTTCTTCAACAAGAAGACCGACCTCGGCCACACCACCACCCGCACCGGGCGCCCGATCTCGATGCTCTTCGGCGCAGTCGAGATCATCAAGCTCAAGAGCGAGGTCGAGGGCCGCAAGGACGCCTACACGCGCCCCGTGGTGGTGCTGGTGAATGCCGGCAGCGCCAGCGGCAGCGAACTGTTCGCCGGCGGCATGCAGGCGGCCGGGCGCGCAACGGTGGTGGGCGAACCCACCTGCGGCTGCCTGCTGGGGTTCCTCGGCTATTCACGCGTTCCGGGCGGCGGTGAGCTTGCCTATAGCGAGGTGGGCTTCGTGCTCACCAACGGCCAGCGCATCGAAGGCCGCGGCGTCATCCCCGACCGCCACGTCTCCGCCTCGCTCGCCGACCTGGTGGTGAACCGGGATCGCCCCCTGGAGGCCGCGGAGGATATCCTTCGCAACATGCGTGCCGATCCTGGCAAGAAATAGATGGCCGCCGTCCAGTCCGCCCTCAACCCCGGCGTGGCCAAACGCGAGGTGTGGGCGTGGGCGATGTACGACTTCGCCAACTCCGGCTACACCACGGTGGTGCTCACCGCGGTGTTCAACGCGTATTTTGTCGCGGTGGTGGCGGGCAACGCGCCGTGGGCCACCTTCGCGTGGACCGCCGCACTTTCGATCTCCTACCTGCTGGTGATGGTCACCGGCCCCTTCCTCGGCGCGTGGGCCGATGCACACGGCTCCAAGAAGCGGCTGCTGGGGATGTCCACGGCGATGTGTATCGCCGGCACCGTGGCGCTGGCGTGGAGCGGACCGGGCGCGGTGGTGTGGGCGATGCTTTTCATCGTGGTGTCGAACTACGCGTATTCGATCGGAGAAAACCTCGGCGCCGCGTTCCTGCCGGAGCTCGCGCGCCCCGAGGCGCTGGGCAAGGTGTCGGGTTGGGGATGGAGCCTGGGATATTTCGGCGGCATCCTGGCGCTGGCCATATCGCTCGCGTGGGTGATGTC
>Ga0163150_10001155_pt1 | contig 46136 bp, 67 predicted proteins | sample OliLakLV19P2IB_FD_148628 | JGI IMG/M metagenome (GOLD analysis project Ga0163150, IMG submission 148628) | Freshwater microbial mat bacterial communities from Lake Vanda, McMurdo Dry Valleys, Antarctica - Oligotrophic Lake LV.19.P2.IB | ecosystem: Environmental > Aquatic > Freshwater > Lake >... | reverse complement strand
GGCGCGCTCGACCCCGCAACCGGCCAGACTAAGGCAAAGAGCGGGAAGCTTGGCGACTTCTCTTCACTCCTCACCGGCTACACCGATGCTAAGGGGAGGCTCTTCGTCCACCACGACTGGACGAAGCGGGCGCCACCCACGAAGTGGATTGCCGCGATCTTCGACCTGCACGAGCGGTTCGGGACTGAGAAGCTGGCGGTGGAGACGAACCTGTACCGCGACCTGCTGCTCCCGAACATCGAGACGGCGAAGAAAGAGCGCGAGAAGGAACGGCGCCGGAACAAGGTGCCGAGCTGGGGAATTAATATCAAGTTCTATGATGTCGTGAACGTCGATAACAAGATCAAGCGGATTTACACCCTAGAGCCAAAAGTGGAGAACGGGTATATACTATTTAACAAGGCTCTCTCCGGCGAATTTAAAAACCAAATGGAAACATTCCCCCTAGGGGAGCACGACGACGGGCCTGATGCCCTAGAAATGCTATGGTCACTGGCAAACGGACGTTACCAAATGGGCGGTTTGTCGATCCAAGCACAGCGGGGTAGGTAATGGCATTAGAGTCGCTGAAGCGCAACATGGACAGCAAGCGCGGCCTGACCGGGAAGTCTCGCACGCAGCAGCGCATCGACAGCAAGCTTGGCGTCGTCCACGGCGGCGCGCTGGGGCGCTTCCGGCGCTACCGCACGGAAGATCTAGACTTGCTCGACAAGTATCTGAGCGGGACGCAGTACGATCATCTAATGGATTGGGACGCGGGCGATGCGGACACCTACATCCCGATCAGGAAGCGCAAGCCTCGCATCGTCTACAACTTCGCCAAGACGCTCTGCGAGCGCGTGGCGTCGAAGCTTGTTGGTGAGCAGACGTTTCCGCAGTTCCGCGTGGAAGACGATCCGGACACCGAAATGTTCTTCAAGCTTGTGGCGAAGGCAGCCAACTTGCAGACGCATGGTGTCTATGCGGTACGTCGGATGCTTGGCATGGGCGCGCACTTCGTGCGGTTCTTCGTCACTGGCGCCGCTCTTCGCATGGAGCAGTACAACGCCAAGCATTGTTACCCCGCGTTCGACGATGCCGGCGAGCTGACGGAAGTGGAGATCCGATACGTCTACTCCGACCCACAGGACATCGACGAGCGTGGCCGGCCTCGTGACAAGTGGTTCCGGATGCTGCTCAGTCAGCAGACCGATATCCTCTATGACAACCCGGACTTTGAGCCAAGCGGCGCCCTTCCTGTTTTTACGGAAGTCAGCCGCGCCGATCATGCGCTCGGCTTCGTCCAAGGTGAGTGGTTCCGCACGACGGAAGACAAGCACTCTCCGGATGGTGAGTCGCTGATCGGTGACGAAGGCGTTCGCTGCTTCATTGACTCCATCAACTACTCGCTGTCACAGAGTGACCAAGCCGTTGCCTACGCGCAAGAGCCGCAGCTTGCCATCGCTGGAATGGATGTGGACGAGATTGATTCACTCGTCAAGTCGTCCACCAAGGCATGGAACCTGGGGCGCGAGGGTGAAGCTAAGTTCGTCGAGGCCGATCTGAGCGGCGTTGAGCGCGCGGGCGACCTTCGCGACAGGATGCAGCGTAGCATCGCAGAGATCGCGCGCGTTGTAATGCTCGACCCTGAGAAGATCGTTGGCTCGGCGCAGAGCGCGAAGGCCATGGAAGTGTTGCACGGGCCGCTTGTTGACCTTGTGACAGAGCTGCGCCCCATGGTGGAGAAGATCCTTTCGTCCCTTCTGACGAAGATGGCGGTAACGCTCCTGATCCTCAACGGTCGCAGCGAGAACGAAGTAGTTACGATGCCGCCCGGCTGGCAACCACAGAGCATGGATCTCTCGGTTTCCTGGCCACCTATCTTCGCTATGACGATGGAAGACCTACAGAAAAAGGTCGGTGTTGCCGTCCAGGTCGCCAACGCTACGCTCGTCAGTCGTGAGACTATGATGCTTTGGCTGGCGGCAGACTTCGGGATTGAGAACATCGAGGAAGAGAAGGCGAAGCTCGCCGCGCAACCAGTTTTAAATCCGTTCGGGGCTTTTTAGGACACTATGAAAGCTTCTTCGGGAGATTTATGCGCTTGGTTTATACGCGATTTCAAAGTGTTGTAGTTGATACCGAGTTCGCGCGCCCAAAGCGCAAGGCTCTGGCTTTTCCCGTTGTATGTGATTACACGGTTGTTTCGTTTGTTGTTAGCCTGCTCCATGCGGGTTGCCCAACGAATGTTGCCCGGCTGGTAACCAAGATTGTTGTCGATGCGCTCAAGGGTGAAGTCAGGACCTGGGCAAGCCGGTATCTCCGCTGCGAAGGTCGCGAAGTCCAACCAGCTTTTATGAATAGTTATGCCGCGTCCCCCATAGTCTCGCCAGGCGGGGCAGTGGTGCCTTGTACAGCGCTGCGCGATGTTATGATGCACACGGTAGAGTTTCGACGCGCCATTTGCGCACTTATGACCATGTTTGTAATTCATGGGCTATGTGTACCCGCATGAAACGGTATGCGTCAACTATCAACCCTTTCGGAGCATTCTAAAATGAGCGAAGGCGTTCGTTTCATGCGGGTTCGTGGGCGCATCGTTCCGATCCGTGGTAAGAAGGGCGGCGGCGAGCGCAAGCAGCGCACCGTTGGTGAGTCCGCGTCTCGCGGTGGCAACGTTGGTAGTAAGCTCGGCGCCACCATGGGTGCTGCCGGCGGTATTGTCAGTGGATTGAGCCAGACAGGGCGCAGCACATTCAAGAACGCGTTTAAACGCAACAAGGTCGGCGCCGTGGTGGGCGTGGCGCTGGGGCTCGGCCTGGGCACCGCTGTCAACGCCGCAATCGGCGGTTTGGTCGGCATGGGTATCGGAGCTGGCGCGCATGCCGCCGGCTTCCGGGGTAAAAAGAAGAAGGGCAGCAGCGTTTAAACGGAGCGTGCCATGAGCATCATTGGTGAGTCGCGGGAATACAGCGTTGTTGAGGAACGCCAGTTCACCAATCCGGTGGTGCGGTTCCGTCGTATCAACGGGCGGATCATTCCCATTGTCAACAAGAAACGCGTAGGCCAAGGCGTCACCGCCACCGGCCAAACGTTGACGATGGCTGGCGCCGCAGCTCTCGCAGCCGCCGCCGCCGCGACTGCGATCAAGCGCACGAAGGCCGCGAAGGCTGTTAGCGCCGCGTTGCCGCGCAGCAGCATGCGCGTAGCGTCGAAGGGCGCCGCGAAGATCTGGCGCATGGTTCCGCGCACCAAGGCAACCATTCCGCACAAGGTCGGCGGCTTCCTGGCCCGCGCCAGTTTCAAGACCGTCCGCACCGTGGTCAGGAATCCCGGAAAGCTTGGTCTCCTCGCCGCCGGCATGGGCCTCTTGGCCACTTCGATCGGCACTCGGCTTGAAATGGAAAGCCAATTTGGTAAAGACATCCTTGGGGGCGAATGATGGCCAGCCAACCGCAGTCAGACCGCACCGTCTTCCGTCGCATCCGAGGCCGCATTGTCCCGGTGCGCCTCAAGCAAGGGGCGCAGCGGGAAGCGCGCGCCGTGCAGGGGCTCGCCAGCTCGGGCATCCGCACGGGCGCACTCGCCAGTATCGCCGGACTCGTGGGCGTGGGCCTTGGCGGACTCTTTGCCGCCGGCCGCTTGGAGCGACATAGCCAGGCGATGTTTAAACGGTCTGCCTTCCACAACACCGTCATGACCGCAGCGGGCAAGCCGCTGATGATGGTCGAGGGCGCGAAGGTAGCGCGTGTCGGCGGACTCCTCAACCGCGCCGCGAAGCTCACCAAGTTCGCGAGCAAGTACGGCGTTGGTGCGCTGATCGGTACACAGGTCGCGAGGATGGACCGGGGCACGGCGGCTGACGAAGGCGCGCGCTTCGCGTCGGCGGGCGCCGCCGGTGGTCGCTCTGATCCGCTCAAGCTCGCCGTGCTCGCTGCCGGCGCCTACGGGTACATGCGCTACGGGAAGCGGTTCGAGAAGTGGGGCCTGCGCGGTGGTAAGTTCCCATGGAAGCTGAAAGACATCTGAGGGAGGCGAGCGTGAGCGAAGTCATAGGGTTCCGCCGCATCCGTGGCCGCATCATCCCGATCCGCCGCACGTCCAGCTCGACGAGCGACAAGGTGAAGGGCTTTGGCGCGCTCAGTGTTTTCGCTGGTAGCGCCTACGCTGCCGGGCGCTTTGTTCCTCCGGGCGGGATGGTCGCGGCGACTCCGAGGCTCAGGAAGGCCAGCATCTTCCGGCTGGCAAAGGGAATGCCCAACTACAAGGCCGCGCTCATTTCCGGCAAGACGCACTTGCTCGTCGCGGGCGTGCTCGGCTCGGCACTACCCAAGGCTATGGGCATTGAGTTCAACGACCATTGGGACGAGGTAGCCGGCGGCGCGATGACTGTCGGATTTGCACTCGCAGCGAAGAAGCTCGCTTTCCTGGGGAAGATGCATCGGAGCAGCGCCGCGCTCAAGGCCGCGACCAAAGGTAGCAAGGTGTCGAAGCTCACGAACCTCCTGAAGGGTGATTGATGGCACTCGGCACCATTAAATCGTGAGCATCTTCCACGAAGAGATCGACGCGCTTGACGTAGCGGAGGACCACGCCAGGAACGTGCTTGAGCTGGAGAACCGCCAAGCCGAGAAGCTTCTGCGCGTCTACCAGCGCGTAGCTGCTGTGATGCGTCAACGCCTTCGCAATTTACCAACGGATTCATTCACCGCGCAGCAGCTTCGCGTCACCCTCTTACAGCTCGAAGTGTCACTGATCACCTTCGAGAAGGAACTTGCAGAAGAGACAGACTTTGGCGCTTCCCTCCTGGCTGATCAGGGTATCTCCGATCTTCGCGACGAAGTGAACGCCTATAACGACTACTTCAAGGGTTCGCTTCAGCTCGCCAGCGTAGACTTGAACGTCGCCGCGACCGACGCCAAGAATCTTCTGATCAACCGCTACCAGATATCGCTTGATACGTATGGCCAGGCGCTGCGCCGCACGATTGCTAGCGGTCTGCAAGACATGATCATCCAGCGACTACCATCCGAAGAGATCCACCGCCAGATGCTTGAGAAGGATACGCTTGGGCGCTTCTTTGAGGGCGAAGCTTGGCGACTGCGCCGCATCGTCCGCACGGAGCTGCACAACATGTACGGCATTGCCAAGCTCAACGGACTAGAGCGCATCGAAGAGCAGGACGACGCAATCAGGAAGACGCTCTATCACCCACGCGACCACCGCACGGGCGATGACTCCGCGTATGCGGCAACGCTCAACCTGCGCCCGAAGGTGGACGAGCCCTTCGTCTACACATGGCAACCGCGTGACAAGAGCGGTAAGCCCACGGGCAAATCCTACAAGCGCACGTTCATGACACCGCCAGACCGCCCGAACGACCGCGCCATCCTTCTCCCGTACCACCCTTCCTGGCAGCGCCGCTAAACTAACTCGCTTTATAACTTCAAAATAAAGGCGCAGCGGTTTCGTTGCGCTTTGTTTTTGCATGTGAGACAAGAGTTACAAATCAATTCACTACGCGACCCGTAACCAACTCTTCCAGAGGTGTAGTACAATGGCAGGTAAGGTCGAAAGCAAGTCGGGTTCTGGCAACACCGACAACGAAGCTCCTGGTGAGCAGAGTGACGACGATACCAAGACCGACGACACCGAAGACGGTGGCAAAGGTGGCGGTGGTGCGGGTGGCAAAGACGAGAAGAAGGAAGACGGCAAGGACGTTATCGACCTGGCCACACTCCCGGAAAGCGTCCAGAAGCACATCAAAGATATTCGCAAAGAGAACGCGAAGTATCGCACCAAGGCAAACAAGTCTGAGCAAGACCTAGCAGCCATCAACGATCGACTCAAGAAGCTCGCAGGTGGAGATGAAGAGACCGAAACCCCGGAAGAGCGTGTCAGCCAGCTTGAAGCTGGTAACAGCGCGCTCGCATTCCGGAATGCTTGTCTCTCCGTGGCCATCGAGAATGGCATCGGCAAGGGCGGTTACGAATACTTTGAGTACCTTGTAAGCAAAGCCGTCGAGGGACTCGAAGACGGGGAAGAGCTGGACGACGAAGCCATGGCGGCCATCGTCTCTGAAGCTCAAGCGAAGGGTGGCGGCATCACCACCAAGAAGACGAAGACCAGCGTGACCGGCGACGGAGACGGCGACAAGAAGCCAGACGGCGACAAGGGCGCAGTGACGCTAGAGCAGTTCTGCAAGATGACGATGTCCGAGAAATCCACGCTCTACACCAAGCAACCGGCTGTGTACGAGGCTCTGCACGCAGAGGCCAAGTCAAAGCGGATGTTGGTTTAAGCAACTAAACCACCAAGGAGTTATCAATGGGCGCGACCGCTTCGACTGACTGGAACTTTGCCCCGAAGGTCTGGAAAGATCACATCTCGGCGTACTTCGACCACAAGCTTGTGTTCGGCGCGATGGCTGTCATCGACCGCACGCTTGCCGCGCAGCCGGGCGAGACGATCAATTTCCCGTACTTCACCAAGATCGGCGATGCGGAAGAGCCACTTGAGACGGAAGGTCTGAGCGTCGATAACCTCTCCGACAACAGCTTCTCGGCGACCGTCAAGGAAGTCGCGAAGGCTGTCGGCATCAAGAAGAAGGCGTTCATCAAGAGCGCTGCCTCTGCCGAGCGTCTTCAGCAGGAAGCGCAAGGCCAGATCGGTCGCGTTCACGCCGAGAAAGTGGACCGCGATCTCGTCACTGAGTTCGGGACCGCCGGGAACTTCGTCAACGGCTACACGGCTACTGACGATCTCCACACGATGAACGTGCGGACGCTCAACAAGGCACGCATCGTTGGGCTCGGCGACCGCGCCGACGAGGCCCAGGTTTGCTACATGCACTCCCTCCAGTACCTTGACCTGGTGAACGACACCACCGCCGGCTTCCTGAAGGCCGACGCCAATGACCCGATGGCCATGGTCAAGGGCTTCGTCGGACGCATCCTCGGCATGGCCATCGTCGTCGTGGACACCGTGCCACAGAACGCGGACATCGACGGCGTTGACGCTTACCGCGCGTTCATCCACACCGCTGAGCCTTACGGCGTCTGCGTGAAGGTGGACATGGATGTCGAAGACGACTACGACATCCTCATGCGTGAGTGGGTCGTCGCCGGCACGCAGTGGTACGCCGTCAAGTCGTTCCACGCGAAGATCGACGCTGCCAACTACCGCACCGTCGAAATCATCACGACCGTCACGCCGTAACGCGGCGCAGAGCTGGCCTGGGGACCACGCGCGTCCCTGGGCCTCTCCCTTCCTGGCTTCCTGACAGACACCGTTTAAACGCACCCTCATAGGAGTTCTGACCATGGCCAAAGGCAACCACAACAGTCCCGCCGTCGTGACCGCGTACCTTGGTACGATCTCCGACGCTGGCGTGTTCCCTGTGTTCAACCTCCCGAAGCGTTTTGTTATGGAGTCTGTCAAGCTCCTCGACCAGGCCGGCATCGCGGCGGATAACACCAACTACGTCACGCTCACGCTGAAGACCGGCGCGACCAGCATCGCCGTGCTCGACACGCGCGCCGCGAACAACGGTGCCGTTACCGCCGTCGTCGCCAAGGCGTTCACGCTCGACGCCGCTTACAACGGCGAAGAAGCCGAGCCGCTTCCGGCCGGCGACTACACGCTGACCTACGCTGAAGGCGGTACCGGCACCACGACGGCCGCCGTTCTCCAGCTCTGCGGGTACTGGAAGTAAGCCCTCACGGGCGCTCTGCTAGGCGCGAGCTTGAGCAGATGTCCTGTTAGTCAGGTGGGCCGGGGAGCTCTTTAGACGGGGCTCCCCGGTTTCCCACGCAACGGAGGATCAAATGAGCATCATGTCCCGGCGCCGCCAACGCGCTACGAAGCAGAAGGCCCAAGACCTTGCTACCGTGAGTGCTCCGGCACCCAAGAAGCAAACGAAGAAGAAGAAGCCGAAAGGCGACAACGATGGCGCTGACTGACACGCAAAAGCAGAAGGTGCTTCTCTATCTTGGCTGGCCAGGAAAGACGCTGGTTTCCACGTCCACGCACTACTCAGCAACCGTTGCAGCGCGCCTGACCCTCCTGACTAGTGACATCGAGACGAACGCCGTAGCGTGCCTGACGGCGCTGGACGCGCTCGCGCTGAAGTTCACGGCGGCGACCGCGCGTGCTCTCGTCAAGAAGGTCGGTGACATCGAACTCAACAGCGAAGAGCACCCGCAGCTCAACAAAGAGCATCGTCGGCAGCAGCGCCTTCTGTCGGGAATCCTCGACATTCCCGTTGTCGGTGGGCAGTCGCGAAACATCGGGATCGTCATATGAGTTTGATCAGCGACCTTACCGCCGTGGCCGACGACATCCTTGGTGTTCGCGATACCGTGGGCGCCAACCTCTATCCGATCTACATTGTGACGCGGACATGGAGCGGCGCTGAGCCCGGCCTGGGGACCGCCGTGGACGTTGCGGTGTTGATGGTGCCGACGCCAGCCGTTCAGGATTTCTCCCACAAGTGGCAGGACCTGGCCGGTGGTAACGTGCAGCAGGGGGACCTGCTCCTCAAGTACATATCCAAAGGCGCGTATCCCCTCGAATCAACCGTGCGTTTGGCGAGCACTACGCGCAGCGTCGAGAAGTTCTACAAGATCAACGCACACTTCTACTCGGTTGTCAGCGTCACTGAGAAGTACATTTACTGGAACGTGCAAATCAGGAAGGTGGCTCACACTTGACGAGACAGACCGTCAACCTGAGCGACCTGGCCGACGCCATCAAGGGCTTCGCCGACGCGCACGTTGAGGACCAGAAGGCCGCAGTGGTTCGTGGGCTCTATCGGTCGCTGCCCCTGCTCGCAGAGCGCAGCCCGGTCGATCAAGGCCAGTACGCGGCAAGCTGGGCGGTTGAGGAAGGTGCTGAGAGTGTGTCGATTGGCAACTTTGCCCCACACGCGCCCATCATCGAGTACGGCGCGCGGCCGTTCACCCCACCCATTGGCCCGCTCCTCGCCTGGGCTAAGCGCATCCTTCAAGATGGGAGCCAGCCGCCGGACTACTCCCCGCGCGTCTGGGAGCTCGCCAGGGGCACGCAAAACAAGATCCGCGCACAAGGCATGGCCCCTAAGCATGTCCTGACGGGCGCGCTTCCTGATATACTGCACAATATCAAACTAGAATTTGAGCGGTTCAATGGCTGAGGAGTTCACCAGGGCAGTCGTCAACGCACTCGCCACACACCTTTTGTCTGGCGTGTCGGGGGTTGCTGCGGTCTACAAAGAGTGGCCTGACAAGAACCAAGCTCTGCTCTTCCCTTCGATCAGCCTGCTTTCCCAGGAACCCCGCTTCAAACGGTGCGCGCCCTACATGCACTCGCAGGGCGTGCTGATCCCTGGAACCGCCACATCGCTCAACACCTACGTCATTGGCCATTACGACGTTCCTGTCCAGGTGGATATCTGGGCCAGAAACAAGCCTGAGCGTGCTACGATTCTGGACCGCTTCATTCAGGTGGTACAGCCAATCGCGCTCAAGGGGCTCTGCCTCCAGCTCACCGATTACCACAACGTTTGGACCGCGTTCTCTATGCTCGGCTACCGCTGGATTGACGACGAGAAAGCGCCGTCAACGCAGGAGTGGCGTGCAACGATTCAGATGGAAGTGAATTGCAAGGCGCTCCGCACGACGACTGAGTACGTCATAACCAACGAGCCAGAACTAGTGTTCACGACTCCCAACGAAATTATTCCGTAAAGGAGACAGCGCATGTCCATCTTCAGAAGCACGAACCCGGCGGACTTCGACGACATCGACGGAATCGTGGTGTCGGAGTCGGCGCCGCCATCGGCCATTCAGGGCGCTTCCACCAACACCGTTATCATGTGCGGGCAGTTCCCGTCGGGTCCGACCACCCTGACGGAGATCGGAAGCACGGGCGAGCTGCAAGACCTGTACGGGAAGAGCAACACCTACAAGGGGAGCATCGCGCTTAAAAACAAGAAGTTCGGCGCGCTGAAGCTGATCCGGGTCGTGGCCGCCGATGCCGTCAAGGCTCTCCTGACTGTCGACGGCGCCAGCGGCGCTTGCGTCACCTTCACCGCCAAATACTTCGGCGCGCGCGGCAACTCGATCACCGTCACCATTGCCGCAGCCACGACGAGCGGCCGTAAGTACACGATCAAAGACACGCACGCCGACGCGACCCTACCCACCGAAATCTACGACGACGTCTCGACCGCAACGGCGGCGGCGGCTCTCCCCTTCGCCAACTCCAAACTGGTGACCGTGGTGCTCGTCCAGGAAGACGAAGAGCCGACCATTGCGGTGGCTGCGGCTCTCGCAGCCGGCACGGACGGCACCGTTGCCGATGCGGACTACCAGACGGCCATCGACAAGGCCGGCGTCGAGGGCGCCGGTAGCATCATCTTCTTCGACGAAAACAACGCCACCCGCAACGGGTACATCAAGACCCATTGCGCCGACATGCAGGACAAAGTTGGCGTCATGTCGGACGGCGTCCCCGCGACCGACGTCGCCGCGACCGCAAACGCTGCTGCCATCGTCGCGGTGGCTACCAAGCGCGACAGCGACGGGCGCCTGATTTACGCCTTCAACCCGGTCAAGACTGTCATCGCGGGCGTCGAAGTGACGACTGATCCGGCCTCCTGGATCGCGTCGATTCTCTCCCTCACACATCCCTCCGTGGACCCTGCCTTCGCAAAGAACACGCAGTACCTCGCGGGCGTCACCGGCCTCAAGTACACCTTGACGCGCACGCACTACATTGCGCTCAAGAACGCCGGCATCTGCGCCTTCGAGTACGACAGCGACATCGGCTTCAAGCTGAAGTCGGGCATCACCACGCAGATCCTCGACACGTCGAAGATCTCGATCCTGCGCCGCCGGATGGCCGACTTCCTGACTCAGAGCACTGGCCGGTTCCTCAAGAACTACCAGAACGCGACCAACAACGTGGGCAACAGGAATGCCGTCAAGGCTGCCTTCCTGACCTTCATTGCCCAGCAAGAGCGGGATGGTGTCCTTCCGAAGGACGTCGAAGTCAAAACCGGAGTTGCGAAGCTCGTCGACACTGACTCGCTCAACACCGACGATTCCATTGGCCTCGGCTTCTTCTATGTCCTCTACAAGCAGCGGATCTACAGCTCCATGCGGTACATCATCCTGCAAGCGGAGATCGGCGAGACGGTCACGGTCACGGAAGCCTAATAACGCCGCCGTTTAAACGGGGTCACAAGGGGATTTAGATGACGGCAAGTATCCGGGGCCACCAAGGCCAATTCAAAATCTTTGAGAACGGCGCGCTGGCGAATATCCTTCACTGCACGAGCGTTGACATCAACCAAGATTCTAGCTTCTCGCGAAGCTACTACGTCGGCGCCGCTGAGCCTGAAGGCGACCAAACGATTGAGGGCTTTTCGGGCTCTGTCGAGATGGAAGTTAAAGACAAGGAAGTTGATTTCTTCATCGACGGCCTGATCAACAACAACCTGAACGGAATCGGCGTTGCTGATTACACGTTCCTCGTCACTGAGAACTACGCGGACGGCACTACCGCGTCGTGGATCTACTACGACTGCCAATGGAAGATGGGGCGCAAGGCTTCGGGCCTGAACGAGAAGATCACCAAGCGCATGGAGTTTCAATGCTCCGGGCGCAAGATGCTCTGATGCTACCGCCGCGCAGCTTGGTCCAACCCCAACTGCGCGGTTTCTTTCCCGGTATGAAAGCGGGAAGCCTGGTGCTTCCCGCTTTGCCATAGACCTAGGTTAGACAACGTTTAAACGGAGGAAACAAACGATGAACTACAAGCTGACACTGATGACGGGGAAGGTAATCGTAGTCCGCGAAATGCAGATTCGCGACTTCAACCTTGCCGCTGAGATCGCAGGAAAGGCAGGGAACAACACCGCAGTTTCGATGCAGCTCACCAACGAGCTGATGAAAATGATCATCGTCAGCGTTGACGCGAAGGTGCTCAAGCCACAGGACAAGGAAGTCCTCGATTCCCTCATGACCGTAGCCGAGTACGTGCAACTCCGGGGCTTCATTGAGGAGAGCCTGGGAAACGCGCAAAAGCCTACGGTGGAGATGTTGCCGACCTAAACAAATTGCTTTGGAAGCAGTTTGCATGGGTCGCGCGCTACTCGTCGATGCGGCCCCAGGATATGATGGATCTAAGCTGGGATCAGTTCACGACGTTCTGTGACGCGCTCAGCGAAATCCTGAAAGCCGAGAATGGGGGCGACCAATGACAGGGGCAGCGGTCAAAGCGTTCGAGGTATTGACAGAGTTTCGCTTCGATGTGGGTTCCGCCGTTGCCGGCAGCAGCGCTATGGTGGACAGCATCAACGCGATATCGCTGGCTGCCGACAACGCGATGTCGTCGGTCCAGTATATGGGCGCTTCGTTCGCGGCATCCATGGGGATTTCCCTTCCTGGCCTCGGCGGTAGTCTGCTCGGCTTTCTCGGCATGGCGGTAAGCTCTGCCGAGAAGTTGAACGACACCGCCGCGACCTTCGCCAACATCATGTCAGCCAACCGGGACAAGCTGACTGGCCCCATCGACACCTTCAATCAGAGGATGGGGATTTCCGAGAAGATCATTGGGAGGATCGTCGATCAAGCAGCCAAGTTCGGTCTTCCTGAGCAAGAGCTACTCCAGATGACGAAGCTGATCACGGTGCCTCTCGTCAACAAGGGCCTGGCCGGCGAGAACTTCGAAACGGGCATCGACATTAGCCGGAACCTTCTCAAAGCAGCGCCGTCGATGGGCCTCCACACGGGCGAGATCGAAGGCCAGCTCATGCGCCTGATGGAAGGCGCCGCGTCGATGGGCGACACGCTCTTCCGCCGACTTGCCCAGGACACCGATGCCATGTCGCCTTTTGCGAAGGCAGGCGGCACGAAGGAATTCAACACCAAGGATGCCGCTACGCGCATCGACCTTCTCAGGAAGGCGCTCGGACAGTTCACGGCGGACAGCGACGTGCTGAGTGCGCGTTTCAATTCCATTGGGAACCAGGTGCAGATTCTCAAGGACAAGCTCACGGGCTTGCGCGGTATCCTAATTCCGATCGGGCAGGTGATTCGCACAACCATCGTGGGCGTCCTGCTGCACGTCAACGCCACGCTGGAAACTAGCGGCCGGCAGATCGGCGCCAGCGTTGCCAAGCTGATGAAGCCTTTCCTGGAAGACCCGCGCAAGCTGATCGTGTCGCTTCTTCAGCTCCGGCAGCTTGGGAACGACATCAAGAGGACAGAGAGCACACTCGGCATTGGTGGCGCGCTCATGGGCATCGGATGGGTACTTTCCAAGATCACGCGCATTGCGCTTTTCGCCAACCCGATCTTTGCCATGCTTGCTATGGGCTTCTCAGTCATCACCGACGTTCTCGGGCGCGTGAACAACCCCGTCGTCAACCTGATTGCCAAAATGCTCAAGTGGGCGCTTATCATCGGCGCTATCGCTTTGATTCTCGCCAAGTTCGGCGTGCTCGGCGCCGCGCTCGTCTTTATCTTCAACGCGGTACTCGTGCCGTTCTTGATCCTATTCGCTATCTTCCAACTGATCAGTCGCGCTGTCGGAATCGCCCAACTCAACGATGCCGAGGCGCTTCCCAGCATGGTAGCGAAGATCACCGACGCTGCGCTCAAACTGTCGGAAGCTGTCGCGCCGCTGATTGCGCCCTTTACCGAAATGTTCGACACGCTGGCACATCTGATCGCCCCTCTATTTGAAACAAGTGGCTGGATCAGCCTTATTGCTGATGCGCTCTACCTACTGTCCGACGCGCTCAAGGTAGTAGCCACCGTGCTCACCTACGTCTTCGCGGCAATCTCCGGACTGATGGAAGGCTTCCTAAACGTCGCACAGCGCATCGCTGACTTCAGCTTCGCCGACATCCTCACGGGCAAGGCCGACTTTCAAGGCGCTTTCACGGACGGATTCAAAGAAGAATACTCGCGCTATCTCTCCAAGGCATCGCTCATGGGCAAGCCCGGCGAGGACGGTAGCGTCAACAACACGTCATCGCACGTCACCAATATTGGTAAAGTCGAAGTGCGCCAGGACTTCAAAGAGAACATGGAGCCTGACCGCATCGCGGCGTCGTTCGTCAAGGTCATCGGAGAGCTGGGCAAGAACCCCACGCAAGCGAGTGGCCGGAGCTTCTCCGGTGGGCTCGTGAGGTAACGCAATGCCGCTGATCAACAATCCATCCAATCCCCTGTCGGCGGAAGCTGCCAACTTCCTGGCGCCGTTCAATAGCATCTTCGGGTCCATACCAGACTACCGGGGACCGGACTTCCCTGAAGGCTTTGTCATCACGGAGTACGGGCCTGGGCTCGCTGAGCTGAAAGAAATCAAACTGCTCGGGCGCATGTCACCGCGCCAGCCGTTCGCTTACGGCGGCACGCAGGCGCTCGTGAAAGAATGGTATCCAGGAAACTCAGAGCCCACCGTCCAGGTGCTTGGCGCCCGCGAGGACACCACCAAGATCACGGGACGCTTCCAGGCAAAGCACTACGCCAACCCGCCCGGCCAAATGGGCGAAATGTTCCGGTCGATCCCACAGATGATGGCCGACGAAATGGACGGGCTCAGGAAGCGCGGGAACCTTTGCAAGTTCACGCTCGGCGAGTGGGTACGCTGGGGGTTCGTCGAAAAGACCGATCTCAAGATGAAGACGCTCGCTGACTTTGATTATGACATCGACCTTTTCATCATCGGCGACAAGCCACCTAGTGAATGCAAGTTTGTCGAAGAAGAGTTCGGACTACCGCTCGATCTCAATAGCGAGCTGATGAAGGCTGCGGCCGACATGGAAGCAAACGCGCTGATGCCCTTTGAAGCATTCTCGCCGGGCCTTTTCTTTGAGATCAACGCTCTGATCGGAGACGTAGCTACCGCGCTGTCAGTCGTCACCAAGTTCGTTGACGGCGTTCTTGGCGCCGCCGAGAACGCGCAGAAGCTTGCCAAGAAAGCCGTGGGGCTCGTCAAGTACGCGCAAGCCAAAATCTCAAAGTACAAAGCCCAGGTCGGCGCGCTCAACGCCTACAGCTTCAAAGACGATCTTGCTTCGACTTGGAGCGAAACCAACGCGGTCATGTCTGCCAAGTATGTCATGCAGCAGCAGACCGCGACGTCGAAGGCGCCGACGCTGTCAGCCGCGCAGCAAGCCGCAGCCCAAGCTAAGACCGCAGCCTACGCCGTCAACGTATCGACGTCGCAAAAGGCGGCGGCGGTGTCTGGCGGGAAGTCGATTGATCAGATCCTCGCCCAAATGAAAAACCAATTTGCGTTCCTGGCCCTGTCGCTCGGGATTCCGAAGGCGCGGCATCTGGTGAAGTCGGGTGACTCGCTCGAAACGATCTCTATGAAATACTTCGCCACCGTGGACAAGTGGAAAAGCATCTACGACCACAACAAGCTCACTGACAGCAACATTGCCCCGTTGGTGGGCTCAGTGTTGGAGATTCCAAAACAATAATGGCGATTTTCTTCCCACAAGTAGCTGCCACACTCCGCGTTGTTTGGGAGAACTTCGGCGACGACGTGAACCCGCTTCTGAAGGCGATTTATACCGTCCCGGTGCAGGGTAATCGCGTCAACGTAAACATAAATTCGTATGCTGAAGCAGACACCTTCGAGTTGGAGCTTGACTATAAGGTGTTCCCGTTTGACCCGCGCGCAATCCGCTCCCTCCAAGTGTCTATCCACATGGAAGACATGGAACGCCTTGAGGAAGACGGCGCACCAAAGAAGATCCAGCCGACCGACGATAACCGCATGTTCATGGGCTTCGCTGACGAAGACGAAATGACATTCAATGACAACGCCCGTTCGGTCAAACTCAAGGGCCGCGACTTCACCGGATTGCTGATCGACGCCAAATGGCCTGGACGCCTAGTGTCGCTCGACAAAACGGTGATGACGGTGCTCAACGAAATCCTCCAGTCGCTTCAAGCCACACAGGATATTTTCGTCGAGAACCGCACGGGCCTCCCTGTCCTACCGATCCTTGCCAAGTTCTTTCCGGACTTCGGGAAGCTCTCCGGTAAGCGCAACGCAAAGCAGCGCGAGACATATTGGGATGTCATTCAGGACATTGTCAGCAAGGCCGGATTGATTGCGTACATCGAACTTGACAAGCTGATCCTGACGAAGCCTCGGACCCTCTACGACTCGTCGAAGGCGGTCAAGTTCGTCTACGGTCGGAACGTCACGGATCTACAAATGACGCGCAAGATGGGGCGCCAGAAGGGCTTTAACGTCGTGGTGCGCTCGGTCATCCAAAAGGAAGTTGTTAAAGTCGAGATCCCGAAAGACTCGACCAACCTTCCCGAAGGCGGGGAGCCTGTCAGGATCGCCAAGCAGTCAGCGGGCGGCGTCGTCATTGACAAAAGCAAGGAAGAGAGCCTAGCGCCCTTCCTGGCCTTTGCAGTGGCCAACGTGCGCGACAAGGCGCATCTGATCGAGATTGGAGAAAAGATCTTCGAGGAACTTGGGCGCCAGCAGATTGAAGGCCGCTTCAAGACAGCCGACATGTGCGCGCCGACCAAGGACAACGCCGACTTCAACCTTTTGCAACTCCGGGTGGGGACGCCAGTCAGCATCGTCATTGGCATCGACGACTTGGAAAAGATCCAGGAAAAGGCTGACGCGGCTGAGCGACTGAAGTACCTGATCGACCGGAAATGGCAATCCCAGGTGGCCAACGTCTTCGCCCAGCAGCTTGGTAAAAAGGCGATGCCCTTCTACACCAAGGCCGTGAGCTTCACCATGGACGCACAAAACGGTTTCGTCTGTGAGGTGGAGTTTCTCAACTTCATCGAGACATCCGGGAAGGGGCTTGGCATTTGAAGGCCGTTGATATTGAGCTACTCCGCGACGTGCTGATGGACAAGCGCATCGTCATTGCGCGTGCTCTCGTCGACGAAGTGGAGGTAACGGTGGACCGGAGCAAGGCGCGCGCCCTTGTCCGCATCCTTCCTGACGAAACGGAAGCCATCGCAGAAGTGTGCTGGGACGGCACCGGCCCGTCAGCCGGCGGCTTCCAGCTCCCGGTAAAAGGTGACCTAGTCCTCGTCGCGACCGACAGCGCGGACGGCGAGGTCTACATCATTGGGCGACTGAGCAGCAATGAGGACAAGATCCCCGCCGACGTCGCGAACGGCCACCGGGTCATTCGTGGCTTGGCTGGGAAAGACGTTATCGTGTCGGCGCCGGCAAACTTGCAGCTCATTGGTAACGGACTCGTCTACCTAGGTGGTGGCGAGTACCCAGGCATCTACCCGGATCAGCCGGGCGTGCTTGGGACCGTGCTCGTCAGCTTGTTCACCGACATATTCACCAAGCTCGACAGCATCATTGACACGCTCAAGACTGCACCAACAGGCGTCGATAGCGTTGGGGGCCAGGTGATCCCGCACCCCACGCTTGTTGCGACCTTGACGGCAACCAAGGCCGAAATGGCGACCATGAAGGCGTTCTATCTGGATTCGGCAGCGTCCGGTATACTATCCGAAAGAGTCTTCATCGAGAGGTAACGCGCATGGCACTGACAGCCGCAGGGCTCAAGGCCGCAATGCTTACGCAAATGACCGCGCAGCTCGGCGCCGCCGAGGATGCGACCAAGCGCGATAAACTCGTGACCGCCATTAGCACAGCCGTCATTGACTACATCAAAGCAAACGGCGCCATCGTCGTGACCGTGACGAGCGTTGCAGGCGTAACGGCCGGCCCCGGTGTATCCGGCCCCGGCACGGGAACGGGGACAATCACCTAATGGCTTCCATCGACGAAGTGCTTATGACAGATATTTCCTTCACCGACGATCTCGGCGTGTCCGACACCGGGGACATTGCCACAGTGTCAGGGCTTGCCAATCTCAGGAACGCCATCCTCCGGCGCATCCTGACGGTTCCTGGCTCGCTCGTTCACCGACCGCTCTATGGGTGTGGTCTGCTCGAAATGCAGAACGCGCCCATGACACTTTCGGTCAAGCGCCAGCTCGCCAACCGCCTGGCGCAGCAGCTTCCGCAAGACCCGCGCGTCACGAAAGTTGTTGCGCTGTCGGTCGAATCCGACGACGCTACGCCAGGACGCATCACAGTCATTGTCAAAGTTCTAGCAGTGGGCATCGGCGAAACCGTGTTCACGCTTGAACCCTTCAGCGAGGTATCCATCTAATGGCGGAAATCATTAGCCGTCAGCAGTTTTACGACATGTTCATTACGGAGCTGCAAAGCGTCCAGGCGACCCTGACCGATACGTCGGAGGGCTCCGTCATTGACATCATGGCTGGCGTTACCGCGCAGCTCCTATCCACCGTGTCACTGCTCGCCGCCGATGAATTCTCCAAAACCTTCTTCGACTCCGCGCACGGCCCGGAAGTGACTGGCGGCGCCGATGATCTCCAGACCCTTGCCGTGGATCACTTCGGGGATGCGTTCGCGCGGCCGGCGGCGTCTAAGTCGGGTGGCACCGTCACCTTCTCACGCGCAGCCGCAACGGCGGGGCTTTGCACGATCGCAGCGGGGACCGTTGTCGAGACGGCAGCCAACGCTTCGGGCGTCAAGACCAGATTCGTAACGCTCGCCGATGTAGAGCTGGACATCGGCATCCTAACGATCAATGCCACCGTCGCCGCTGAGACGGCCGGCGCCGCCGGTAACGTGCTCGCTGCGAAGATCGTGACCATTGGCACGACGCTGACCGATTCGAGCGTGGTCGTCACCAACGCTGCTGCCATGTCGGGCGGCGAGGATGCCGAGCTGGACGCCACGTACCGGGGAACGATCCGGAGCCTGCTCCAGTCGCTCAAGGGCGCGACCCTCTCAGCTCTCCAAGCCAAAGCCCTGACGGTGCCCGGCGTCACCACGGCAACGGCCATCGAGAATCAGATTGTGGCCATTGAGTATGACATCGGCACGAGCCTTCCTGTCGTCGGTGCGGACTACTTCCGGATACCCTACGCCAAGATCTACATTGCTGATGTCAACGGTGCAGCCAGTTCGACGCTCGTCGATGACACACAGGACGCGATTGACCTGGTGCGCGCTGCCGGCGTCCTGGTGGAAGTGCTCGCTGCCATCGCTCAGGAAGTGGACTGGACGGCAGCGATCACGCTCAACCCCGCCGGCCCCAACTTCGCTGCGCTATCAGCCAACCCGGCACCGATTGAATCTACGATGTCCGATTACATCCAAGATCTCGGCATTGGGACCGACTTCGTGCGCTCGACGGCAGCGGCGGCGATCCTCGCTGTGTGGGGACCAGCCGGAACCAACGACATCACGACCTTCACGCACGCTACGCCAGTCGGCGACGTCGATGCAGCAGCCAATGAAAAGTTGATCCCCGGCACGGTGGAGATCGTCTAAGTGGCAATGCAACTCACAAAAGCGCAGTGGTACGCCAAGATCAAGACCATGGTGCCGTCGTGGGTGTGGGCAAAGGAAGCGTATGTCCAAGCGTATTTCCAGGCGCTGGCGCAGGCGGTGGCTGAGTCACAGGTAATGGTGCAAGACCATGTTGATGACACGCGCATACTCGTCGCCAACCTCGGTGTGCTCGACACGCACGGCGGTGAGCGTCGTGTGGACCGCTTGACGGAAGAGATCGACGCAGACTACCGGCTGCGCGTCCAAAACCTCTTCAACCAGTCAAACGTTCCTGACCTGATTTTGTTCATCAACAAGGTGCTCGTCGCCGGTACCGCGCGTATCCAGGAAGACTTTGATTCGACCCCTTTCCTGGACCGTGAATACTTCTGCAACCGCGCCGCGCTCTTCCTCTCCCTGCCCGCGACGAATACCTTTTCGGTTGTCGTCGATAAGCAGACCCACGCGCCGTTCTCCTACTGCGACCGCGAGTATTTCGCCGACCGTGAAGACTTCATCGGTACAGCGGAGTCGCTTGACCGGGTGTTCACGCTGATTCTGAAAATTGTGGGCGACAACAAGGCGCTGGGGACCATGTACCGCATCATCGAACTTTTGGAGTGACCGACAAATGCCAAGACGCAATTACGCAGACGGGATGGAAATTACCTTCGGGGATCTAAACAAGATCCCGGCTGGTGTGGAGCGGATGCTTTTTGACCGCGTCTTTTACGAGATGCTGCAACTCAAAACAGACCGCTTCTTTGGCTCTGGCTTCCTCGTCTCGCGCCTGAGCGGCACGCAGATTTCCGTGGCTGCCGGTGTTGGCTTTCAGGAAGACGCTACTCAGGTGACACCTGAGCCTCAGAAGCGGTTGATCTACAACGCGGCGGCGGTAACAGCGGATCTCGACGGCGCCCATGCTACCCTGGCGCGCATTGACATCGTCTGCATACGCTCCAACCGTGCAACGAGCGCCAGCGGTATCCGGAAGTACAAGGCGCCTACCACGGGTGTCGTCACCAACGAAACCCTGGTGCTTGAAACCGATTGGGATGCCGACGTTCTGGTCGTCGCCGGCACGGCTGCCGGCTCGCCAGCCGCTCCGGCGACCCCGGCTGGATACATCCGGATTGCGGCCCTGGCGATCACTGCGGCCACGGGCCTCGGCATTGCCGGCGTCACCGACGAGCGCGCCATCATGCCCGTCGCCGGGAAGATCCTTCTCTCCACCCTCGGCTTCACGAAGTTGACGGCGGCGGCTGAGCGCACACTCGACCAGATGATGCTTGAGATCGACACCGCGCTGACGGGCGGCGGCGGTGGCGGCGGCGGGATGCGCTGGACCAACAAGAGCGCAGACGGTGCTGTCGAGTCCGAGGAAAACGGGGAAGTCGTGTTCCTCTTCCCGACCGACGTTGACGCGCGCACCACGGTCTTCTTCATGGTGCCGAACGGCTACGTCACAGGCAAGCAGATATCCCTTTTCCTGGCCTTCTACTCGCCCACAGCAGCAACCGGCTGGCGCATGAAGACGACGACGAGCCTCGTCCGGAAGAACCTGGACGCCATCACGTCAGTCGCGAACCAGAACGCCTACGAGCCAGCAGCTCTCGTCAACACGGTGGCCTCTATGATGCGCCGGGTCCAGTTTGAGCTGACCGGCGCGACGGGCCTGGTCAACGGTGTGGCCGTCACCGCCGGGGACCTTCTGAAGATCGACCTGACCCGCAGCTACGCGGACGCCGGCGACACGGACACCGATGATGTGCGGTTCATTCCGAGCGCCACGGAACCCAAACTTTCCTAAACCAATCCACGGAGGATAGTGCAATGACGATGACGTTTAAACGGTGCCTGATTACCCTGCTCGGACTGCTCGCGGTGTTCTCGCCGCACGCTTCCGGCCAATTCTCTGAGCAGCAAAAGCCCTTCCTGGGTCCGATCCAAACCGTAGTCAATCCCGGCTTTGAGGCCGGCCTCACCAAGTGGACGAAGACAGGAAGCTCGACCCTGGTGCTTACCACCACGCCGGCCGCAAACGTCGGTTTCGGGCGTTCGTCGGGAGCTTGGGACGCAACGGCGGCGGCTGAGACGCTGACCAGCTCGGCCGTGGCGGTGCCCACCGGGCTCACGTCGGGCTCGTCGATGTGCTATGCCTCCGTTTGGTACAAAGGCGGGGACTCCAACCTGACCTTGCAGGTCTGGGACGGCTCCGCCGTGCTCGGCTCCGTCGCGCTCACCACAGCGGCAGCATGGACGCAGACGTACCCGGTGCGGTTCGTCTGCCCAACATCGGGGACGATGGCGCTGCGTGTTAGCGCGGGCGCTAACGCTGCCGTTGTTTATCTGGACAACGCTTTTGTTGGTATGGCCGGTGCGCCTGCAATGGTATCGCAGGTCGGTGAGTGGATCACGTTCACGCCGACTGGGTCTTGGGTCGCAAACACGACCTACGCTGGGCGCTACCGCCGCGTGGGTGACTCTGCTCAGATCCAGGTGCAGGTGGCAACCAGTGGCGCACCGACGGCGTCCGACCTGACGGTCAACAATCCTACCGGCCTCACGACAGACACGACGAAGCTGCCGGCGACGACGGCGACAACGGTTTTAGGATCGGCCGCGCTCAAGGATAGCGTGGCTCTCTACTACAGCGCTGCGGTCGGGTACGTGTCCACGACTACCGTCAACGTCGTCAACAGCGAGAGCACGGGCAACATCGGAGTTGTCTCGAATGCCGCGCCGTTCACCTTCGGCGCTGGTGACTTCGTCCATTTGAACTATACAATCCCCATCGCCGAGTGGGCCGGCGGCACCGCGCTTGGTGATAACCAGGTTGAATACGCGTTCAATACTTCGACCGCCACCACGGGAAATGACACGGCGCTGTTTGGTTATGGACCCGGCGGAGCTCAGATGTATGCGATTACTGCTGCCGGCGTGCGCCGGGTGCAGTTTCAGACACCGATACAATCGACCGATACCCTCATTCTTGAGTACCAACCGAGCGGCGCCGGTAATCCCTGGCTTCCTGTCGTCGCGGCAGACACCGGCGCAGATATTGGCTCCTACATGGTTCAAAACGTGGTTTCTTACGGGATGCGCTTGGGTCGTGTTTCGGGCTCGACAACGCAAGTTGATGTGGCATTCGGCACGTATGCCTGGAACAACAGTACCTACGGCGCCGTGGGCATTGGGTGGCCAACTAACAACAGGTGGCGCGTCAAGAAGTTCTCAGGCGGTCAACCCGTCGCCTTCGGCCTCGCGACGAGCACGGCGCCGGGGCTCGCGCCAGCAGGCGTGTTTGCGGCCGGCGTCTCCGGCGCCGTGACGCTTCAGGAGCAATCGGCAACGCCGGCAAACCCGACGTCGGGGAGCGAGGGGCGCGTCTACGTGAAGGGCGACAAACTGATTTTCCAATTCAATGACGCGGGGACTGTTCGCTACAAATACCTGGACATGACCGGGACTGGTGTCACCTGGGTACATACGACAACAGCTCCATGAAGAGGCCCGCCATGAACGGTCACGCCGTAACCGTCAGCTTCTGTAACTGAAACAAATGCGCGCAATCCAGCGTGCTACGAAGGAGACAAGAATCATGGCAAAGCTCGGCGTAGTGAACCTCACACTTTTGACGGCAGCACTCGGCCAAGCCGCCACCGTGGGCGGGCTCATTTTCGAAGACGGCGACGTGACGATTGGCGACGTGCGGCATCTGCGCGGCGTGCTCGTCGCGCTCAAGAAACTCAAGGCCGTCAGCTATCTGGAGCTGCTTCCTGAGTCGAAGGACCTGGACGACGCTGAGCGCGAAGAGCTGTCGGCACTCTTCGCTCAGGTGTTCGTCCTCCCGTCCTCCCTGAAGACCCACGAAGAGATCGTTGAGGCCGGCATCGGATACCTGCTTCTGGCCATCCAGGCGATCGGTATCTTCCTTCCTGGCGGCACCGCCGTCCCGTTCCGTCGCACCGTCGCGGCGTAACCTCCACAACGTGACAGTCCGCAGTTTCGCTTGGCTCTGCGGTTGTCTCCTCCGTACACCCCCCAGGGCTTCGGCCCTGGGGGCTCTGTTTTTGGTGTATGATTTAGGGGACAAACCCCACCAAGACCGGGAGGCTTCCGGCCATGTCTGAAACCACAGAGTTCATCCAAAAAGCGTTCTGGCAACTGGTTGGCGTCGTCACCGTGCTCTTTGGCGCCGCGTCTTCTGCGCTGGTCGGCGTTCTTTGGCATCTCAACGGCAGTGTCGTAATATTGAACGAGAGAGTCGGCACAGTCATTGAGAAGCAGGTACGCCAGGAATCACAGAACACCCGCCGCGACGAACTCCTCTTAGACCACTCGCTGCAACTTCAGTCACTGAAGCCTACCCAACGAAGAAGCACGCGCTGAGCTGCGCGTGCTTCCCACCCATTGGCAGTGGCACCTCGTTTAAACGGCGGCGATGGCCAGGCCCCGGAGGTAATCACGGATGCCAGGCCAACTGTCCGGGTTCGCCGACATCGCCAGGCCCCCGCAATCCACGATCAGATTCAGATTGTAGAGCTGCATGGGGTCGGGCGCCTCGGTTGCAGCGCGCTTCAGCTCCAGCGCGACGAAGCGCCGGCCGATGCAACCCAGGATGTCTGGCGTCCCGACCAGAGCGACCTGCTGCACCTTGACCCACCATGACCGGGGAATCATTCGCAGGTCTTTCAGGACCTGGACCTTGAACCGGGTTTCTGGCTGCATGTCAATCAAGTTCCACGGTGTGATAGATGATGCGCTGCTTCGCCACTTCGAGACACCCCAAGAGCGCAACCGTCATGTCAGGGCGTGCGTGGAACGCGTTCCTGACGCTCCCATCCTCACATGTGTAGACGAGCGCGATACTCTGAATCTGGCCCGTGGCCGCCAGCTCGCTAGCGCGCGCCAGAAGCCGTTGGACTTCCGGGTTTGGCGTCGGGCCGGCTGACAAGGCCACGAGGCTCCCAGGGCGCTTTTTGTCACTCACAGCGGGACTCCTACGATTGAGGGTATCCCTCAAGGCTAGCACGGGAACCCCTTGATCTTGTCCGCGAGGCTTTTGGCCGACCAGCTCGGGCCGGCAGTCAGCGTGAGCTGGCGCGGCACGTAGGCTGCCTCCATGATCTCGACCAGCAGCGGGGCCAGCTCGAACTCTGCGTGGTGGATCTCAAAAACGATCTCGTCGTGGACATTCAGCACGATCCGTGAGCGCGCCTTCCTGGCTTGTAGGAACGCCAGGCAGCGGTTGAGGGCGATCTTTAGTACCTCGGCACAGCCGCCTTGGATAAGCCAGTTTGGTGCCGTCGTGTAGGTCATGTCAGGATGGGCGAACGTATATCTGCGCCCGTACCAATTGAAGAGTGTCAGCGTGTCGCTCGCCTTGGCGCGGACCCTCTGCACGAAGCTCGCAATCTTCGGGAGCTTGGCGAAGTAGTGGAGGCGCTTTGACTTGGCCTCCTGGACAGTACAGCGGAGCATCGCGGCCAGCTTCCCGTCGCCGCCACCGTAGATCAGCATGAAATTGATCTGCTTCGCATCGTAGCGGCCAATCCCCAGGATCTCAGCGGTTGCCGAGTGGACGTCCAGGCCAGCGAGCACGGCGGCGATCACCTCCGTTTCGTCGGCGTAGCAGAGCATGACCCGGTACTCGATCTGATCGTAGTCGGGTGCGAAGAAGACGAAACCCTCGCGCGGTGTGAAGCAGCGGCGGACCTGGGCAACGGTGTCGTCAGCGTCCTCGTCGAGACGGGGGAGGTTTTGGAGGTTTGGGTCACGACACGACTGGCGCCCGGTCTTCGCGCCGTTCTGATGGAAGTCGGGATGTAACACGCCGTCCGCGTCAGCCATGGCCAGGAAGTTGGAGTAATAGGTGCCTGTGAGCTTGTGGCTACGGCGGTAATCGAGGATCGACTTGATTGCAGGGTGCTCTACTTGCGCGAGCACGTCGGCGTTGGTCAGGATGCGCTTCGACGGCCCGCGTGGTGGCTCGATACCGATTTGCTTGAACACCTTACCGATGCACGTCGGCGAGTCCTCAAAGTCGAAGCCGACGAGCTGCTTAAAGGTCGCCGTAGCGTTCTGGTACACCGCGCTTTCCTGGGTCAGCGCGCGCTCAGTGTAGGCGCGGTCAATCTGGATACCCACACGCTCGATCTCGAAAAGCGTCCTGGTCAGCGTCGTTTCGTTCGCTTCGACCTGCGCCAGGGGCGGCATGTTGGTGTTACGGGTCGCGTCGAGGGCAGCGATATGGGCGCGCATCCACTCGCCAAGGCGCCAGTGTAGCTTGGTGTCCTGCTCGCCGTAGGGCTGCATGACGTCGAGCGGGACTTTCCAGAAGCAGTAGTTTTTGCGCTTCTCTTTCTTACCCTCCGTCGCGGGCTTCTGCGCGAAAAGCTTGTGCTCGTCCATGTAGTCTTTGACAGCGTCGGACTTGCGTTCGCCTAGCCAACGTTCGGCGCAGGCGTCGAGGCCGTATCCAAAGAGATCGTTGTGGATCAGCCGCGCGTGCCCGTAGGTACAGTAAATCTCGCCGGCCATCGACAGACCCAGCTGCCCCAGGTGATGCATATCAAACTTGGCGTTGTGGATGTACCAGGAGTGGGACGTCTGTGAGAGGACGTCTTTCTGTAGTTCGTCCAGGTGCCCTTGCAACAGCCACTCGTCGGGCGGCATGTTCGGATATGGTTGCAGATTGAAGTACCAGGCTTCCTGGTCCTGCGCGATGATGACGGCGAAAGGTCGATCTCCCTTGTATGGGGAGAGTCCCGTCGTCTCTGTGTCGAGACCGTACCAGCCGGGCTCTGCGAGCCGACGAAGCACGGCGTCGAAATTTGAGCGCGTTACAAGCACTTCCCTACCTCCTGCGCCGGCACGAACGTTTCAGCGCGCAACAGCTCTTCCAGCGCCTCGACCTTAGCATCATTGATCAGCCATTTGATCACGTCCTCTTTCCGTCGTCTCGCCGCAATGGCCTGGGCGCGGACTTTGCGAAGCTGCTGACGAATGACGCTGGTAGGGACGACGTACATAGCGGGCTCCCAAAAGAAAGGCGGGGACCTGCCCCGCCTCGTTTAAACGCACCATGCTTACTAGAACGCTTCCTTGGAGTAGTCCGCCGTGGACGGGGGCGGCGGTCCGCGCAGTTCTTCCTCCTCGACCCCAAAGTTCCCGCTCGACATGACCGGGAGCCAGACGCTGCGGAGGTAAGCCACGTCAGCCTTGTCCTGGGCCGTCAGCCGCTCAGCGACGTTAAAGCCGATGTTGTAGTGGGTCTGATCGTCGCTCCGCTTGTATGCGCGAAACTTTGTGACTACGCCGTAGTAGCTGCCAAAGTCGGCGGCGGTGGCGACCACATAGTTTTTGATCAGCGTCAGCGATGTTGGCGGGACGCGGAGCACTTTCGGGATCACGCCAAAACTGCCGTCCGTCAGTCGGATCGCGATGAACACCGGGCGCGTGTTTTTGCATGCCTTGCCCTCGCCTTCCTTCGCGGACCCAAACTGATTGTGGGGGCATGTCGCACACGTCGGGCTCTGCGGCATCGCAACGCTCGGCGTCTTGCCGTCCGGCGAGAAGCAGGTCGGCATTTGCCGGCTGCCCATTTTGAAACGGTCCTGATAGAAAACGTTGGACTCTTTGGTGTAGAGCATCACGCCGTCGAAGTCGTCAACGTGATCCTCCCCCTCGACCAACTCAAAGTCTTCCTTGAACCGCACGATCGGCAGCGTGATCCCCTGAAAACTTTCGAGGGCTTCGCGGGCCTCGCTAGCGCGCTCCACAATCTCAGGAGTGGGCTCCAGCTTGGCGCGGACAGCCGGTAGCTTTGTGACTACGGGTGCGTGGAAGTCGTCGATTCCTGGGAGAGGGCTTCCGAACGTGCCGTCACTCTGAGGCCCCGGTTGAATCTCGCCGACGCTGCTGCTGCCGCCGCCTGGGCGCGCTTGCTCTTGAGATTCGGACAGTCCTTTAGCCGGAGCTTCTTCTGTGACTCGGCTTTCCTGCGCTTGCGCGGTTTCTTTGGCTGGCGCTTCACAGGTCTTCCCCTTCTTCGTCGTGGCCATGGCTATTTCCCTTTCTTAGTAATGCTGAGTTTGATTTGCGAGAACGTTTGTACGCCCACTTCTTTGAGCACGCGCGCTGCGAGCACGCTCGGCGCGAGCACTTCCGTCAGCGGAATGTTGAGCCTGGTCTGCGCTTCGTTGGCGGCGTCCACGTCGTCCGCGAACGTCTCAGCCAGAGCTTCGATCTGATCCTTGCAGAACTTTTTGAGCGTCGGCGCCGGGATCACTTCCTCGATCAGCGCGCCTTGGCCTTCCTTCCTAACGTACTCAAGGAAGGTAGCCATGTGCGTCTTGGGTACGCTCGGGTAGTTTTCGCGCCGGAGTCCGAACGTACCGATACCGTCGATGTGCCCCGTCCCTTGCTTGCCGTTGTCCACAAGCCATTTAATCAACGCCTCGATCCGCGCGCTGCACTCGGCAGAAAGTTTCGACTGAACTTCGGCCAGTTCGTCGATGCGCCCCTTCAGCTCGTGAATGCCGCGAGCTAGTGCGATCTCTTCGCTCTCCATAGCGAACTCCTCAAAAAATGGTTGGGAATCATTCGTGAGGATAGGGCGGTAACTTCAAAAATGCAAGTATTTTTGAAGTTACTCGCGGAGTAGCTGGGCACGCCAGGAAAGAATGGCTTGGGCCACGTCTTCCTTCCTGTCCAGGCACGACAGCACATGCTCGTCAAGGGTCGATTCAGCGACAATATCAATGTTTGTTACCTTGTCATGCATGTCACTACCGCCCCGGTGGTTCCTGGCGAGAGCCTGTAAACGGTGCTCCAAGCGGTGGTTCCGTGAGTACCAGACAGCAAGCGGCGCCTCGACCAGATTGACGCCCGTCCCGCCAGCTCCCGGATTGGCGATCAGGGTGTCATGGTCGCCCGTACAGAAGTCGGTCACAGCCCGGACCTTCTCGTCATGAGTTTGCTCGCCCGTGAGGAACGTCGCCTTTCTTCCGAGCTTGGTGCAGACGTCGGCGATGGCCCGGTAGTTCTCTTTGAACACTGCCCAAACGATTGTCTTGACGCCACGGGCATCGGCAAGGATGTCAGCCAGCGCGGCGGCGCGCGGGTTCCCCTTGAACGATACGATGGTACCCTCGTCGTCTTCGAGCTTCATAAAGCCACTCGTGATTTGCAGCAGCCGGAGTGCCTTCGTCATAGCAGTCTGCGCTACGCAAGCATCTTCGGAGAGGTAGGTAATCAGCGCGTGCTTCATCTCGTCGTAATGCCGACGCTGCTCAGACGACAGCTCGATCTTGATCTGCTTCATGACTAGCGGCGGCAAGGTCAGGCAGTCTTTCTTTTCGACGCGCCCGGCCTTCCTGTAGATCAGCTCATTGAGCTGCACATCACCGCCCGGCTTGAGCTTCCAGTCCGGGAAGTACCGCACGCTGGGCATTCCCGCGTTCATGTCCACCATCCACTCACGTTTGAAAGCGCCGATGTATGTACCGAACGTCGTGCCGAGATCCAGGAAACGAAACTGCGCGAAGATATCCCCACCAACGCCGTCGAGCACTGGGGTTCCTGACAAGATGTAGCGGTAATGTGCCTTGTCACCAAGCTTCCAGGCCATCTTGGTGCTTTGCGCGCTGGGGCTCGATATCCGGTGGCTCTCGTCTACAATGATGACTTCCCAGCCGTGTGGCACGGGCACGCGGATTTCTTCCTTACCGCGCGTTTTCGTCGTCCAGAGTAGATCTTTGCAAGAGTGCAGCGCTTCAAAGTTTGTGACAAAGATATGCTTTCCCGGCGTTTGGATCTGCGCGATGCGGCGCGGCGTCGTCCCGGTCAGCGTCTGCACGTACTTCTGACAGTTCGAAAAATACCCGAACTCCTCTTCCCAATTCTTGATGACGATCTGCGGGCAAATGATCAGCGTTTTGAGCGGGCGCCCATGCCTGGTATAGAGGCGCCGTAGTATGTCGATCATGGCGCCCGTCTTGCCGGTACCCTGCTCCATCAACAGACCGTAGTGTGTCCGACCGTCTTCGAGCGCGCGGTCTGCCTCGCGCTGCTGATGCGCCCAGAGGGCTCGCAGCTCCGTCATATGACCAGACCCGCCGCGCGCGCCTTTTCCATCATAGCCTGGGTCATCTGGTCCATAATTGCCTTGAAAGCGCGTTCGGTCAGCGGCTTTTTAGGAACCTCGCTCGCAAACTGACAAACCTCCTGGTCCTCGCCAAGCTTCGGGACGTATGCCTCGGGCAGTCCCGTAACCGCGTTGCGCTTCCAGAGCACCTGGCCGGAGTGGGCAGCCGGAATGTCGATGGCGCAGTAGACGACAAATTGAGCTTCCTTCGGCTTACGGGCTTCTCTCACGGCGGGATTCCTTCAGTTCGTTGAGGACACGGACGCAAACGGGGCAGGTCACGCGCGCAAGGTTTGCCGTGCAGACCCAGTATTCCTTAGTCAGCTCGTTCGGCACGCAAACGCAGAAGCGTTGCTCACCGTGGTAGACAGCGCGCGCATGGCGCACCTTCCGAAACGAGAAGTTCACGGACATCAATAGCACCAGGCCGACGGCGTACGTGGGCGCCAGTCGAAGTGGACGAAGCTCTTACCGATGCCAATGCCTGCTGCGCCAGCCAGCAGCGCAGATCGCACGATGTGGTACTTTTCGCTGCCCGTCCATGCCTCGACGTCGAAGGCGTCCCCGTGAAGATGGCGCGAGCCGGGGGCGCCGCCTACCGTCGTATTCCACCCTTGGCAGCGCGCCGCGCTCCGAATGACGAGTGGGCGCCCGTAGGCCACGCGCACGGCTTCAAGGCCAGCAAGCGCGCGTGGCTGGATGGGCAGGGCGTTGCAATCTTGCAGCCCACACCGGCACGCCAGTTCCACGTCAGTGAAATGCTGTGAAGCCATTTTGCGAGTCTCGATTGAAGTTAATTTTGGTTGCTTCTTTGACGTTAACAGCGGCCTACCCTAAAATCAAAGGGATTCTCAACTATGACGGAGGAAGGCTATGCGCCGAATGATCGGACTGCTGACGCTGTGTGTCGGGCTCTCGTGCGGTAAGAAGAAGGAAGAGCTGCCGGTGGATGTGGATGTGTCCGGGATCGCGGCGCAGCTCAGTGACTACGAGCGGTGGGGCGCCGATCTCACCAGTGTGCGCGAGGGGTTCGTCACCGACGAGTGCGACGACACGCTTTTTACCGGGTTGCGCGCCAGCTTTGTGGCTACGGTCAATCTACAGCTTGCCGAGTCAGCTCCCGGCGAGTGGCACCGGAGGCGCCTCACGTTACCCGAGTGCTTTCCTGGACACAGCGCGTCTATGGTCAGCCGTGACATGCTGCTCGGAGTGGCGTGGTGGGCCTGGCGCACCGACAGGAAAGATGTTGCCAGAGATGTCGTTCTCTACGCGGACGCGCACGGTGGTGTCATGGGACCGGGAGAGCCTTCGCGAACGGCGATCCGTGCCCCCCTCTACGGAACTTTTGCCAAGATCGCGGGCCTTACCCGCGTCGAAACGCATGTGCCCGTCACTGTTAGCGGTGCGGAAACGGGCTACGAGCGACATGTTGCAGCGTGGCATCTGCACCTCCGCGCACGTTTAAACGGTGGCATGGAGGACGGGTATCACTGGTGGCTCAGGAAGCAGGCGGACACCCAGCCGAGCAATGCCCTTTACGCCTTCCTGGCCGCGCGCTACGTGACCGGCGACTATGCGCCCGTGGTCGCAGCATTACAGGACGCGCGGCACTGGCCCAGGGACCGCTTGCCCAGCTCGGCTGAGCACTGCACGCCGTGGCTATGGGAACAAGAAGAGGGGAGCACTAGCTGGTCGCCTTGCCAGGAAAGCGGAGAGCCGGCCCCCGTTGTGACGTGGACCGGCTCTGAATGGGCGGTGGTGGCGAGGATGCTGCTCGACGCGGCCGGCGCCGACTAGGACGCTACGGCTCCCATGCGCCGCGCGTGCCACTCCTCAAGGATCTGCACAATGGCCTTGGGCACCGTCAAGCTCTCGACGAGCAAGACATCTTGCTCCAGAGCGCGCACGATGTGCTTTGGAACGCGCACAGTCTTTTGTTCCGTGCGCGGCTCCGGCTTGTGGAGTCCATTCGTCATTTTCCCCCGCCCCCGTCGCCGCTTGCTGGCGCTGACTTTTGCTCGCTTTTTGACTTTGCTTTTGCTCATGGTATCTAACTCCGTTTGTCAAGTCAACTAAAGGCCCAATGCCGGGCTGGCGCAGGTACCACACGCCGGCGCCGAACGCGCGACTGCCAGCACGGCAGCGGCACGACAAGCCAGGTGAGCCCGAGCGGGCGCAGCGCACGGATGTCGTACATCACATGGACCTGCGCGTCAGGAATCCTGATGATCAGCACGCTTTGGTATTCCTCGATCCGGTAGCGTCCAACGCTCCGGATGCGGAGGTATTCGCGCAACTCAGTAAGAGTTTCCACCCGGCGTCGGTTTGCGAGCCAATCCGTCAGCGTGCGCCCGGCGGCAACGGCTTTGTCAGTGGGCTTGGTCATGTGGCACCGTGGGAACGCCCCGAAGGACACTGTTTGCTGCGTCTGCTGCGGCCTTCCTGAGAGTCTCCGTGAAATCGCCCCGCGACATGGCCACAACGACGCCCACCATTTCCAGCTTGCGCTGGATCAATGAATCGTTGATGCCCATAAGTACAGCCTCAATAGCTTCCTGTAACAAATCTTGGACCATGTGCGTCGGGCAGTTCGTGCCCACAGTGGCGCCTAGCGCGTAGTAGCAGGCAACGAGCGCGTCGCGGGGCTTCAGATGCCCGTCGGACTCGGCCAGGAGTGCAGACAGCTTTCCGTGGATCTCACTGACATGCGCGACTTCGGCGGGGGTGAACGGTTCGGGTGGTGGTGTTCTCACTCTAAAGCTCCTGTGATTGGATGGTTTCAATGGGGTTCCGTTTGGCAGTCATGTTGGCGATCAGTTTGCGCGCGGCATGCATCGAGGCGCATTTGAAGACGCCGATGTCAGGAACGTAGACGACGACTGTTTGCTTGATATGCGGGTGTGGGTGCGTTTTGCGGACGGGGACTTTGTCCAGAAGGCCCCAATGCGCGCCGTTGACAACTATGTCAAAGGTGAAGTGACTCCCCCGCGTTTTACGAATTGAGATCATGCCTTGGTCTCCAGCGCGAGCAAGGCCCTACCGAATGCGCTTGCCAGGTGAGCGTGCTCGTGGCGGACAAAGGGCGTATCGGGCGTCCCGCTAAAGGCTGCCTTCGCCGCCTCCGCTTCAAGCTTCCGCAGTCTTGCGCTCACTAGCGGATCGTCGGAGTCAACGCGCCCATTCCAAGCAGCTACGCAAGCATCTTCGGAGAGGTAATCGTCGGTGCCAGCACCGCACGAGCTACAAACGACGCTGTACTCACCGAACTTGGGTTTGTGGACACGGTGAGCATCACCGCCACAGAAAGGGCAGGTTTTCATGGCTGGACTCCCTCCGGCACGTCCTCAAGGTATGGGTCTTCGGGATCGTCAAGATCCAGGTCATCCCAAAACGTGCGCCAGTCTGCGAACAGGATGCCGTCTGGGCTCTCCGGCCAGAACTCGTCTCTCCCGTTCGCGTACTCGTCCATTTCCTCGATGACACCGTCCCGGAAGCTGCGCGCGTCTTCGAGCGCGGCCCGGTAAGCGGCGTGAGCTTCCTCAAAATGCGCCCTGATTGCTGTCCACTCCGTCGCCTGCGATTTGTTCAGTCTCTTCATTCCTGGACTCCCTTCCGGATGGAAAGCGGCGCACGACGCGCCACCCCGTTTAAACGTTCTCATTCCTCGTCGGATTTCTCTTCGATCGCCATGCGGTCGTTACAGCAACCGCACTTAGGCGCCCCGTAATCCAGCGTCGTCGCTGACATGCGGACGACATAGCGTTTGTCATTCTCCTGAAGAAACTCGCATTCATCGTTCAGACAGACCACTTTGAGGAGGCGCGTGGTGTCCTTTTTCCGACCTGAGCGGTCAAGCTTGGTGTGTGGGTAAATGCCGAGCTTCGCCACCGCGCCGGTAATCCAGCCCGTCAACGTCTCGCCGACCGTCGTCGAGGTCATTTTGCCTTCGAGTCCGATCAGCAGCGCAGCGCGCTTGAAGATCGGGCCGTGTTTCGCTTCGTTACCAACGGCAGCGTGCACCAGCTCGTGCGCCAGGATGCCGGCGGCTTCGACGCCATCCGCGATGACGGGGGAAATAAAGATCTCGCAGGTTTGGTCGGCACTCGCTTCTGGTGCCCAGCACTCGCCGACGCGGCGCTTGGAACCCATGGCACTCTGCGATGGCCAGCCACAGGACACGCGTACCTTGGCAGGGATCTCGACGCCGGCCAGTGACTGAAAGAGCGGGCGCATTTCGGTGGTCATGTCGCGCAGCCAGTCCTCCCTGGTGCGCTGCGTCTCAGTGACTACGACAGCACCGGACTCGCAGATGGTCACCGTGGCGGGGGCTTCCGGTGCTGCCGGAGCATCCACAAGCTTCGCGGGGACCTTCTTCGCGGGGACCTTCTTCGCGGGGACCTTCTTCGCGGGGACCTTCTTCGCGGGGACCTTCTTCGCCGCCTTCACTTCCTGGCGTTCGTCCTCGGTGGCGCGAACGTCCGCGTTTGACGGGCAGGCGTCAATGTTAGTGCAGATAGTGACGCCCATGCGCTTTCTGAGAGCCGCGCCGCAGAGATCACACTCAGCGATGGGCGCCGCAGCGTTGTTGCCCATCGCCTTCGCCACCGGCGGTGCCTCAGTAATGATCGTCCAAGCCTGCAGCGTCCACTTCTCGACACCACCGGGGTCTGTCGCGTTGATGCCCCGGACTTCGACAGCCACGCACACATGGTCGTACTGAGCATCCCTGTCGGTGCGCTCGACCAACGCCAGCTCCGCGCGCTTGCGGCGCACCGTCTTTGCAGCTACGACCGGGCCGGTCACGGTGAGGGAAACCTCCGTGCCGCGCACGACCGTCGCCGGGTACTCACCGCGCTCGCGGATCTCAGCCATGGCGAGAGCCAAGGTCTTGAAGCCGGCGGTGGGTTGGCTAGGGGTAGTGAGCTGGTACAGGGTGGTTCCTCCGAGAGAGCGTTTAAACGACCTGAAGCAAGTATGGCGGTTGTAACTTCAAAAGTAAAGTTAAATTTGAAGTTGTAAATCCGGTGACGTTCTAGGGGCTTGCCGGCGCACGTTGCCGACGCATTCGCAAGCGCCGTGCTTCCCAGCCCGGAGTTTCCCACATGTCTGGGCGTGCGCTCTGCCACAGTCACACCGACAGCTCCAGAGCGCGTGTCCGTTGCACGTCGTGCCAATGCGACCGACGACGAGAAGCCTTCCGAACCGCTCGCCGAGAATGTCGGCGCTACGGATGTACGGCGGTAGCGCAAGACCCTTCCTGGCTGCGCTGTAGCGCGCGCGCCGGACAGCGTTCCGGCACTGCCTGCACTGGTTCTGGAAACCGTCGCGGTAGCCGTCGTTATCCTCAAAGTTGAGGCGCGTCAGTGGTTTTGTGACTCCGCAAAGCTTGCACGTCTTTTCCATAGTTTCCTCCGTTTAAACGCTCAGCGTCTCACAACCAGCTTTGAAAGTGAAGTTAAATTTGAAGTCGAAAAACTGGGCCAGGAAACGGCAGGGTACAATGGAGGCTACTCAGGAAATGGAGGCCCACCATGCACTCCGAGGCGACCCGGCTCATCCACGACGCTATGAAAGAGTTTTATTTGAAGCAGGGCCAGGACATCACGGAGGAGCTCGACTTCGCTCTTCTCAACCTCGCCGAGTTCGTCGCCCGCGCCGTCATTCGCGTCAAACATTTGGAGGTAAGCGCATGAGGTTTCTTCTCTGTCTCGTCTTAGCGTTTGCAGGCACCGCGCAGGCGGGTGTGTTCAACCACCGGCCATCGCTGCGCGCGACTGAGCGTGCTCTCAGCTCAGAAGACCCCGTCAAGATCGCAGCCGAGGCTAACCGTGCGGTGGGCGCCATCGTCCGCGCTGCCACGCGCGCGCTCCGGATGCACGGACACGGCGACCTTGCGCGCCAGCTCAACGCGGAGTGGTCCGGTGAGTGGGACGGCTACCTGACGCGTCAAGTCGCAATGCACGAGCTGACCGGCATCGGCGATCATGAGCCGCTCTCGCAGTGGCTCGCAGACTGGTACGAAGTTCTTGAGCTTGCGCTAGGCGAAACGCTCTGCGCGTTCCTGCACCTGGACGACATCAAAACGTTCAACTACACCGTGCCCGTTGTCTTCCACTTTGATTCGGTCGATGGCGACGGGATCGACATGGCAGAATACAAACTGCATTGGGTGCCGTTCGCCGGCATCGTCGCGTACTGGAGCACCTGGCTCGCCTGCGAGATCGTGACCTACGGCGCGGGCTGGTTTCTTGTCTGCACACCGGCTGGAATGCTCGCAGAGTACGCCACCGTGAAATGGATCGCGCCGCCGCTGACTGACGAAGCCTGGCGGTTCCTTTGGCGCCCGGAATAGTCTATGGTTTATGACATACAAATATTGGGGGAAATTGGCATGCGGAAGCTTCTTTTGTGTCTAGCAATGGCGAGCGCGAGCTTGCCGGGCATCGCGACCGCTGACGAGGCGCCGGAGCGGTGGGGGCCGACTCTGATCGGCGGCGTGCCTGCTAAGCCCGAGGATTGGCCGGCGAGCGTCTACGCTCGCGCCAACGGCTCGGCCTGCTCGGCAACCATCGTTGGTAAGGACGTCGTCCTGATCGCCGCGCATTGCGTGGCCAACGGGAAGGACATCACCTTCTCGCTGCTCTCTGCCAACTACACGGCGAAATGCACGCACCACCCGAAGTACCGCCAAGACTCGACCGCTGATTGGGCTCTCTGCAAGTCAACGCGTAAGATCGAAGGCGCGGTTCCCGAAGTCGTCGCCCAGGACGGCGCTTGGTGCGCGAAAGACGTCGAAGTCACACTCACCGGCTACGGCTGCGTCAGGAACGGTGGCGGTGGCGGCAATGACGGCGTCTACCGGATCGGCAAGTCAACGGTGGTGAGCTGTCCCACCAGGGACAACGATGTCGTGACGAAGGGCGGCGCCGCACTCTGCTACGGCGACTCCGGCGGTCCCGCGTTCCTCGTCAACGCGGACGGCTCGCGCGAAGTTTTTGGCGTCAACTCGCGCGGCAACATTTCCACTACGTCGTATCTCAGCTCAGTGACTACGAAGGTCGCGCGCGACTGGTTCGCCAAGTGGCAGACCGACAACAGCACAACCATCTGCGGCTTTCCTGGCTCCGGTCCTTGTCGCGGCGGTAGCAACCCCGGCCCCGATCCGGACCCGCAGCCGGTTCCTCCGGACTGTGACAGCCAGCTCAACGCTGTCATGAGTGCCAACGGGGCCATGGGCGCCGCCAACGCCCAGATGCACGGCGCAGCAACCGCACTGCGCTCATGCTTGACGGGTAACTGATGGCGACCTGGCTAATCATGCTGATCGAGATCCTGCCGAGCGTCGTCAAGCTGCTCATGGCGCTGATCAACCTGATTAAGCAGCTCCCGACAAGCGCCCGGAAAGAGCAGTGTGCGAAACTCAGCGGCTTTGTTGCCCGTGCCACTACACACGGCGACATGGCAATGCTCGGCTCGCACCTCGACAGTTGGCGCAAAGAGTGCCGCGCCGCCGTTGCGAAACACGACGCACAGTTGTAAGCTCAGCGTGCTCATACACTTGCTCTTCGAAACCCACAGCATTCCGCCGTGGGTTTCCTTTGTCAGGAAACACAAAGGCCACCCCGTGAGAGAGTGGCCAATGGTGCCCGTTTTTCCTGACAACCCAAACGGAGCCGAAAGCGGCTCCCGACTTATTTCGCGCTGGGAGCAAGCGCGCACCGTTCTGAGATTTGACAGCCGGCACGGAGAATGGCTGCTAACCTTGCCTCGCGACCGGCTTGGAACCCTGGGGACATCTAGTCCGCCGCGAAATACGCGGCTTTTTCGGGTAATGCACGGCAGCGTCGAGACCTACACTACTGCTACCAACGCACGCACCGCACAGTCTTTGGCTTCTAGCAACTTCCGAAGGGCAACGGTGCGCTCCGGGTTCCTCGGCAGCTCCATGACGACGGCAGCCAGCTCCCCGAAGGGCTTGCTAACGGCTTGGAGCTTTTCGGGCAGATGCGCGTAGCTGAAGAATTGCATTAGGAATTCCTTTTCCATCACTTCTTGACCGGCGCCGCGACTGCGACGTTCTCTTTCTTCGCCGGGCTCTTCCGAGTAATGGGCTTCTTCGTAGCGACTTCGCCCGTGATCGTACAGCCGCCTTCCGCCGCTTGCTCAAGGCCGGTGACGCTCACGCCCTTAAACCCGTAGGTCTTTTGGACGTGCGACGTGATGGCGGCGTTCAGTTCGGCGGCGGTCAGCTTGAATTGCGTTTGCATGTGTTCCTCCGTAAATGGTTTGGCTCTGCGAATCGTGACTTTATTACGCTTTCAGTGAGCGTGCAACGGCGTTTAAACGACTCCCCTAATCCCCTCGGGCGTCATGATGAAGTCGGCGCGCGCCTGCTGCTCGCCGAGTGCCATGGCCTGCTGCATCTTGATCCGGCATCCCTTCGTCGCCCGGCAGCGTGTCAGGAAGGGGAGCCTTGCGCCCGCTTCCGCCAGGACGATGATTGTCCCGCGACATCCGGGGCAGACGTAGAGATATTTGTTCATCCCAGCTCGTCCTCCCCGCGTTGCTGCCGGAGATAGCCGGCGAGTAACACCGCATAGTTTGCAAGATCCAAACAGGTATCCTCGACCGACTCGTCTTTGACCTGAAGCGCGCCGGCCGCTGAGAACGACGCGAGACGGGATAGCTTGTCGGTCATGCGCGTAAGGAACCCCTGCACCGTCGTCGCAATGCCCATCGACTCAACGCGAGTAAAGTTTGCAAACGGGTTGTCACCGCCTGGCCCGGCATAGTCGGCGTTTTTGGCCTCGCAGACATCGCGCATACGAATGGTCATCTCGTCATGAAATTCCAGGAACTCCGCGCGATTCATTGCTGCTTACCTCTTTTTCCTTGAGTTCACTGCGCCGCACGATCACATCGCGTGGTGCCTTGATACCAATGCGTGCGGTTTTCCTGCTGACGCGCACAAGCATAATCACGATGTCGGCGCCGACCTGGATCGTCTCGCCGACGCTTCGCTCGATGATCAACATCGACACTCCGTTGCCTGTTGACTGAAGTTATAAATGAGTCGTAAAGTGAAGTTACAGACCCCGGACCAGTTTTGCAAGAGGACAATGGAATGCTCTCAATTCACCGTGCGCGGGAAGGATTCCCGTCATCCGGTTACGAACTCGTCGATGCCTGGACGCTCCGCGACGTCGGCACTCATATGACCAGCTCTGTCTGGTGCGCCCCAGCATTTGCCGGGGGTCGCCGGAGTGAACTGCACTTCCTGGGCGCCATGTGGTGCGTCCTCGACTTTGACGAAGGCGCAACTAAACGGGAGATGGCCGACAAGTTTCGTGACTACGCTTTTGTGCTCGGCCCGTCAAAGTCAGACGGCATCGCGAAGACCACGAAATCCGGGCAAACGAAACCTGCATGCGACCGCTTCCGCCTGGTGCTGCGGTTCTCGCGGCCTATATTTGATATGGACGTCTTCAAGTACAATATGAAGCTCCTCGTCACCGACTGCGGCGCCGACCTAGCAGCCATCGACGCCGCGCGCGTCTGGCAACCCTGTCTCCGCGTGGACGAGCTGCAACCGTTCGGAAAATTCGTTGACGTGGTAGGCGAAATTCCATTAGAAGAAACCACGGCTTTCCTACAATTGCAGATCAATGACTACACCGTGCAGCTCAAAAAGCGCGGGATGCTTCCGAAGCGCGTCAAAGATTTTCTGAAAGGCAACGTGGCTCTCGGCGCCAGGAATGTGGAGCTTTACTTTGCCGCTTGTATTTTGATGCAAGTCAAGGGCTGGAAAGTCTCGGACGTCCGCAAAATGGCGCACGACATGGACAATCTCGCCGACATGGACAACATCGAGACGACTATCCGGAGTGCCGCGCGCCGGGTGGGCGCCGCTTACTTCTAAAAGAAAAGGCCCCGTTGGGCTGCAACCAACGGGGCACCACTCTCGCTGTCGAATTTGGCCCCTCACCAAACTGGAACTACTCCATGTCTAGCAGCGCCAAGCCGAGTAATCAAGAGGTTTACGACGACTACGCGGACCTAATCAACGGTGCGCCCGTCTCCCTCGCCGTATTCAACGGGCGCCCGTTCCCGTATCGATTCGTCGTCGCGCAGCCTGAGCGCGGTAAGTTTCAGGTCGCCGAGATCCTGCCTGGCAACGTCGTCCAATGGGTGCCGCTTGAGGCCGTTGTGGAAGCCATCACGCGGTTCTCGACGTCGCTCCCGTCGAAAGATTTCCCCTTCTACAAGATCGACGCCGGCCGGGCCGAGCGCGCCGCGCGTCACTGGATGATGCAAAGCCCGAAGTTCGTGGAAACCATCCACCCCGTGCTCCAGCTCTCGTCGCCCGGCTACACCTACCACCGGCTCGACTTCGACATGAAGGCGGTGTCCACGCCGCTCTTCGACGACTTCATGAGGCACATGACCGCCAACGGCGAGGCGTTCCTGGCATGGAATGGATCGGTCTTCGACCTTACCGCACAACGTCAATACTACCTGTGGCTACTCGGCGAAGGCGCCGATGGCAAGGGCGTTTGGTGCCGCTACCAGCGCCGCCTACTGGCGAACGCCTTCGTCGCCTGCAACAGCGACTCGAAGCACATCAACCAGTTCTTTACCTCGCGCCTGGTGGGCAAGCGGCTGGGAATTTTTCAGGACTGCCACAACCCTAGCTTTGTGCAGTCCGAGACGTTCATGCTGTTATCCGGCGGTGACCCGGTCTTTGTAGAGCAGAAGGGCAAAGACGGCTACACGACAGAGCTGTCCACTATGTTCATGTTCAGCAGCAACCTGCTCCCAAACATCACGGGCAGCAAGGCGCACCGTCGCCGCGCCATCATCTGCCCCATGAGGCCACGCGAGTATTTCAACGGACAGAAGAGTGACTACGAGGATCGGTTTTGGGAAGAGCGCGCCGGCATCCTCTACAAATGCTGGCACGCTTGGCTTGCCATGAAGCGCGCGCACGGGGAAATCATCGCTTGCCAGGAAGTCATTGACTCGACCGTTGAGACGTCTGAGGAAGTCATGGAACACATTTTCACGCAGTTCTTCAATCACAAGCCCGGCACGAACACCGGGATGCGCCCTGACGAAGTGGTGGGTGTCCTCCGGATGCGGGCGCGCATGACGCAAAACTACGAAATCTCACGCTTCAAAGATTTCCTGAAGCGCAAAGGCATCGAGATCAAGCGGCATGATCGCGCGTCACCGCGTTACTACGATGGACTCTTTCCAAAGGATGCTTTTTGACCATGGACAATGCCACAACGGAGTTGGTGCGGTTTGGATGTGGAGTGCTCGCCGTGCTCCTGATGGGGGGCGCCGCCTACATCTACCATCGGTGGTATGAGTTGGTTAACGTCCTCGTCGGTGGGCTCGTCGTCCTCGCTATCGCCGCGCTCGGTTTCTACGTGGTGGGCCGCGTCGTGCTCTTCGGGCTACTCAACCTGGCGCCGCCTGCGCTCTTTGAATGGATGGAAAAATGGGTATGACCTCCGAGATGGAAGCTATCAAGTGCGAGTGGTGCGAAGACACGACTAAGTTCCGTCTCTTCTGCCGAGACAATGAGTACGAGCGCTACGCATGTGACCAACATATCGCAAAGGTACGGCGACTGGCGCACTTGGATGGCTACAACAGAAACGATCTAGAGGAGTGCCACTCACTCGCCGGGGCTTACTTACATCAGGACAGGGTTTACAAATGACCACCGACGAGCAAAAGGCAGCAATGCGCGTCGCCTGCGTGTACGTCGCGGGAACGGAAGGGGAGGAACCATGACCGACAAGCCTGGAGGGCAGGGTGATGAAACCTGGCATGGATGGAACCACGAAACTGGGGGTGATCATGAATCTCTGTAACTACATAGGCGTTCTGCTTTTCTCCTCGGCTACAGCGACGACTATGAGGGCGTTGGTTGAGGAAGCGTACCTAGCCGGAGCAAACCTGCGTGGGGCGGACCTGCGCGAGGCGGACCTAGCCGGAGCGATCCTGAACGATGGGGTGGAACCATGACCGACAAGCCTAGGATGAAAGCACAATGCGACCGCATCAAAGAGCTAGAGCGCCTTCGTGCCGAGCCAAAGTGTCTACTTTGTGGGGAACTGATGCCTCCAGGTGAGGAGATATTCAATTACCACGGGTATAGCGGACCGTGTCCTAAGCGCATGGAAACGTCATGCGAATCGGAGAACCTCGTCAAAGAGCTAGCGCGGATCACTGCAGAGCGTGATGCCTTCGTAGCTGCTGTGAAAGACTATAGACAGCACTTTGAAGTAGATCCGTTTTCACCTGACGCGGCTCTATCTGCGGACATCGCGATAGACGAAGCGCTGGGGGAAGAAACGTGAGCAGCAAAGAGCAATGCGACCTCGTCAAAGAGCTAGAGCGGCTCATTGCCGAGCGTGACGCTGCGCTGGCCGATAATAACCGACTGCGTGCGGCTGATAATGACCGACTGCGTGTGGCTCTGACACTGATCGCAGAGCACACAAATTATCCGGTTACTGTGCGCATCGCCCGACCGGTACTCGCCTCCCTGCCACGGCGCGGCGTGAAGGGGGAGGGGACGAAATGAACATTAACGACGGCAGAATTCAGGACATAGCAATGCTGGAGGAGCTCTACAAGACCGGCAAGGAAAAGGTAGAAGACTGGGAAGAACTCCCCGCCGACCTCACCGATGCAGAGCGCGCTAGCCTCCAGGCACCCATGAATCGACATGAACGACGCGCAGCTATCAAGCTGGCTCGCCTCAGCCGAAATGCAAAAAAGCGCAAGGGCATTACCACGCGACGAGAAGGGGGAGGGGACGTGACGCACTTTTGTTCGGAACTTCTGTTAGAAGGTCCGCCGCACGTCCGCACGCTCTGCGGAGCACCCGCCGAGATGGTCACTGACGCCCAATTTAGGTGGGACGGAGTTGACTGCCCTGAGTGTTTGAAACGCGGCTTTGTGGAAGCGAATGCGTTCGCGGAGCGGACGTTTGGGGGAGAAAATATGACTAACATTCCAACAGACGCCGAGTATCTTGAGAGACTCAAAAAGCCGATCACAGACGAGAAACTAGCCGAACTAGATAGTTGGTATTCCAAGTGCTCATCGAACAGCCTGAAGTTCTGTGACGCTGATTATCTGGCTATTCGGGCGAGGCTTAAGATGTCTGAGGACGAGCTGAAGGCTGCACGGGAGGTCGTGGATGCTGCCCGCAACATGTACGGAATGACAGCGGGGGAAAATCTAACACAATCTGGCATCTACTATCGCGCTGGTCTTTGCGATGCTCTGGGTGCTTATGACACGGGGCAAGACAAACGGCGTAGGTGGCCAGCATGAACCCACGCCTTGAAATAGCTTCGAGGATCTATTGTGCAGAGATCACTAGATGCGAGCCCCAGTCTCGCTCGACAAAGAGTTTATCGAGAATTGTCTCGCACAAGCCGACGATCTGATCAAAGCCGAGGCTGCGTCTAGAAAAGACGAGCATAGGCACACCTGGTCAGTTTGGAACTTCGACGACCCGAGACACTCCAAGACTAGTCTTCAGCGGCGCTGTGAGACCTGCGTGGCGGTGGAATATGGGACTTTGGCAGGAGAGAAGAAATGAAAGAGGCCAAGCCATGCAAAGAATCCACAGCGACTCCTTCGTAATCACCCAGCGCATGAGGGACTACAAATACATGACACGTATTCAAGAGCTAGAAGCTGAGCGTGATGCTGCGCTATCTAAGGTCAAAAGTCTGGAGCAAGACTTATCGACGGCGCGAGAAAGTCTCTACACGGTCGCAGAGCAACGTAACTCTGCGCTGGCAGAGCAACGTAACTCTGCGCTGGCAGAGCGCAACGCGGCCGTGACGAGGGCGGAGAAGGCGAAGACCCTGCTAGCGAGCTATCAGCGCGGCTGGGAAAACCAAAGAATGGACCTCGTCAGTGAGCGCAACGCGGCGCAGGCTGAACGTGACCGGCTGCGCGTGGCGCTGGAGATCGCCATGCGGGAGCACGCTCGCGCGTCCTGGACCCAGATCGATAACGCGATGAAGGCCGAGGAGAAGCCATGAGCGACCCATGCGTGTGTGACGAGCTGGCAGCCGCGCGCCAGGAAATCGTGCGGCTTACGGAGGAGCTCGTGAACGCCCGTGCCGCGAGCCAGGCGGCTTGGAGAGCCAGGCGGCTGGCTCTCGGGCTCTGCACCAACTGCCCAGCACCGCTCGGACCCGGACGCGAGGGGAAGCGGTTTTGCGAGCCCTGCCGCAAGGCAATGCTCGTCTACTCAAAGTCGCGGTACCAGGCGCGGGCAGGGACCGTGCGGAAGTACGCTTGCGGGCTCTGCGGTGAGCGGGGCCACAACGCGGCGACATGTGCGGTGGGCACAGTTTAGGCAGGCGACAGCGCAACGCGGCGCGTGGTAACCCCACGCGCCGCCCGCTCAACCGGAGCGGAGCTGTCCAGCCCCCCGACAGTAATGCCCCGCTCAACGGCCTAGAGTGCCATTGTACCATGCTCGGAGCGGGCGGTGGCTCAGTGGCTACGGGCCAGGAAAGTGCTGGCGCAGGCGTGCTGGCCGCGTCCTGGTGGGGCACCTAATCTGGAGCCATGACGAAACCCTGCGCCAGGACGGAGCCAGTACGAAAATTATACAGTTGGGTCAAAAAGGTCTGTAGAGCCAGGATGTTATTTATTCCATCCTGGCTCCAAGAGAAATAGAAACGAAAATGTAACCCATTGATCTGCCTACCACCCACGTAATGAAGGTAGAGAGGGGCTCCTGGCTCCCTGGCGTGGTTAGTTTTAGCCATGGTAAGTGGTAAGTGACTGGCCAAAATTAGCCCTACTTCGCAGTGTGTTAGAATAGGACAAATCCCTTCCTGGCAGCCGCGTCCACACCGTTTAAACGCATCGCATGGAGAGTCAGAAATGACTGCACGATCAAAGCGCCTACTGATTGCGTTTTTAGCGCTAGCTGTTACGCTGATTCTAAAGACTCTTGATTTCCAACAAACTTGGCTCGGCGTGTTCGTCCTAGAGGCGCTGCGCTGGGTGGTAGGTGCAGAATGAGTCATGGCAAGCCAGGGCGCCCACCCTTCGAGGTGGATGAAGAAGTGTTGCAGCGCATTCGGATGCTTGCGCGTGATGGCGTTTGGGAAAAAGACATCGCACGATGCATCGGTCTGCACCCCAGCTCATTTGTTGCGTTGAAGCAAAAATATCCAGCGTTGGGTGAAGCTTTAAAAGAAGGAAGAGCACAAGGACACGAGGAAGACGCGCGCGCGCTCGGCATCCTTGCGCGCAACGGTGACAAGATCGCGCTAATTTTCCGCCTCAAATGCCAGCACAAGTGGAGTGAGGATGGAATGCTACAAGATAGTGCTGACGGAGACGGTCAAAAGCCTGTCGCGCGACGAGTTCTTGACAGCTTACGAAAGCCACGTAGCGAGTGACGACGAGGAAGCAGCCGCCCTGCTTCTGATCGAAAGGTGTCGGAATGACGTTGAAATGTTTGCGCTGGCGTTTTTTCCGCACTACTGCAAACACCCTTTCAACGAATTCCACCGTGCTATGTTTGCGGACTGGCGATTTCCTGCGCGCGCAGTTCGCCAAGTTGACGCTGCACCTCGCGGTCACGCAAAGTCGACAATCAAGACGCTTATCAAACCCATTCACGATGTCTGTTATGCGCTCGAAAGTTTCATCATCATCGTCTCTGACACCGCTGGCCAAGCATCTGGCAAACTCAAGGACATTCGGAGTGAGCTTCTGGAGAACGTGGTTCTCTGCGCTCATTTCGGTCCATTCTTTGATAGTAAGCGCGTGGCTGAGACGTCATATGTCGCGCGCTCGGGCGACCATCGGTGCAAGTTCGAGGCGTATGGTGCGGGCTCTGAGATCCGAGGGATTCGTTACAAGGAATCGCGACCGTCAAAGATCATCATCGACGATGGCGAAAACAGTGACGAAGTTCACAACGAAGAGCTACGGTCGAAGAGGGAAGATTGGCTCAAGCAAGTTATCAGTAAGCTTGGTGACGAGAACACTAACATTGAGGTAGTGGGCACCAAGTTACATCGCCAGTCAATGCTTGCGAACCTGCTCGTCAATCCCCGCTACAGCGCGCGCACCTATAAGGCCATTGTTTCCTGGTCAGACCGGGAGGACCTTTGGGGTAAGTGGCGCGCAACCTACGTCAACCTCGACAACCCCGAACGACACACGGAAGCTCTCGCCTACTACAAGGCGCACGAAGCTGCGATGACGGCCGGCACGGAGATACTTTGGCCAGGGCGTTACACGTACTACGCGCTGATGGAAGAGCTGATTGAGGTCGGGAAGAAGGCTTTCCTGAAGGAAATGCAGAACGATCCCGTTGCGAACGACGAGGCCCTTTTTGATACCTTCCACTGGTATACGGAGACAGCCGAGGGCTTCCTGATCGAGAAGACCGGCGTTCTGATTCCCCATGCACACCTTTCGCCAGCACTCGGCGCGCTCGACCCCGCAACCGGCCAGACTAAGGCAAAGAGCGGGAAGCTTGGCGACTTCTCTTCACTCCTCACCGGCTACACCGATGCTAAGGGGAGGCTCTTCGTCCACCACGACTGGACGAAGAGCCTCCC
>Ga0163150_10001154_pt1 | contig 46162 bp, 71 predicted proteins | sample OliLakLV19P2IB_FD_148628 | JGI IMG/M metagenome (GOLD analysis project Ga0163150, IMG submission 148628) | Freshwater microbial mat bacterial communities from Lake Vanda, McMurdo Dry Valleys, Antarctica - Oligotrophic Lake LV.19.P2.IB | ecosystem: Environmental > Aquatic > Freshwater > Lake >... | reverse complement strand
CATAGCAGAATTAATGACATCCCAAAAACTCACGCCGAATGGGATGCTTATAAAAAAGGTAGAGGCTTATTAGATAAATCTAAATCCTTTGAATGCATCAATATCAGATTCAATAAAAAAGGAGAACAGTCCAACTCATGATCTTCTGGACGTACAAAACCTAAACCGGAGAGTGTGCAATGTTCAGTCGTCAAGACCTGCGTGACTTTCGTGCGAAGTTTGAAGCGGAATTGAAGACTCTCAGCGACAAGTTCGGTGTCGATTTGACCATCGACCACAAAGCCACTTACGGCGAAACGATGCAACTCAAGATCGTCGCAGCGTCCAAGCGAACGGACGGCAAGCCACCAGAAACCGAGATGGAGCGAGCATTCAAGGCGAATGCGGCTCTGTTCGGACTCAAGGCGGAAGACCTGGGAAGATCGTTCACGCAAAGAGGAATGACCTTCATCATCGCGGGAATGAACCCACGAGCGTACAAAACCCCAATCCTGGCGAAGAACCTCAACGGCAAGATGTACCGCTTCCCCGTTGAAACAGTCAAGACTCTCATGACCCCAAGAACAGAGAAAGTCGTGCTGACGCAATCGGATATCGGGACATTGAAGGTGTCAGACTTGAACCTCAACAAGAAGCGACCCGACGCAGATATCATCAGTGACATTCTCGATGTGGACTGCGCCCTTAGCCCTGAAAATTTGTCTTGTGACGGTGAGGCCAGCATGACCTACATTCACAAGGAAGGCGCACGATTGCGAACCAAACGCGCCACATTCGTCAAGGAATTGGGACGAGAACCAACACACGAAGAACTCTGGGGGAAGCGATGACGCGCCTCTTACGGATAAACTTTATACCCAGATTTTCCTTGAAAGAGGACCGTCTGGGTATTATCATGACCCAAACGCACAAAAAGGGGCAATGACATGAAAGAATTCACAATTGAATGCCGTCAAATTGTCAGCGACGGCACCACGAACAACTCAACCCCTGGATTGAGCGCAATCGCAAACTGGTTGGACTTCTGCGACCTTGCCTACGATGATGATGCGACGGAAAAATTACACTTCGTTCAGACACTTGAACGACACCAACCCGATATCGTTGAACTCGCCGCTTCCTTGATTGAAGACGGACAAGTACAACCGATCCAAGTCCGACGACTCAGCGGAGCGGGCAAGAACCGCACATTCTCTATCGTGGCTGGACGGCGAAGATTCCTCGCGGTTCTCTACAATGCTTGTAGGATCGCTGCACCCATCGCCAGAATCCGCGCAGTTGAAGCAGGTGAAGAGGTTTCCATGACACTGAAAGTGTCAATACCACACTCATGAGCTGAAAATGGAAAACATTGTGCTGGTTTTTGACGACCGCGTATCCATCAAGATCGCGGTTCTGCCGAAAAACAAAGTTGCGCACTACCCGCTCAAGGAAATGCACAACAGGGAAGTTCAAGACGAACCTGACGACGATATCGCTAACAAGATCATCAAACTTTGGAAAGAGTTTGGACTGGAACCGACCGACGAAGACAGCGGACCACAACCACACAACCCCGCCACCCTCAACGGGTATTTGCTCAACGTCAAGTCGCCATCAAAGCATTCTTGTTCAAAAACTCATGAGCTTAAAACATGGACGAACGCCAACAGATTCAAACGCTTCTCATGGTTGCAGAACGGTATATCCAAACCGCGCGCGACTGTATCAACACCGCTAAAGAAACTGGCGAATTCAACCTTGCCGTTGACAATGCAATCAATGCGCTTGTTGAAGCGAAAGAATTAGCCAACAAACGAGGATGACATGGACGAAGAAGAACGAACCCGCATTGAATGTGCAGGGTTTTGCAAAAACGCTACCAACTCACAACTCGTCAACATTCACCACGACGAATTGAAACGTTGGAAAGATCACGGAAAAGAAGGCGATACAGCCAAAACTGCCAAAATCTTCGCAGAGGAAGCGAAGAAAGAACTTCAGTTACGAGGACTTTGATGCTCACCAAGAAGGTGTACGCAATACTCAAAGCCAAACACGACAAATACCATTTCGCTGTCAACGAAGCCGAAATTTGTGTAATCGTCAAAACCATAGAAGGTCGAACACTCACCAGCACAGAAGCCTACAAGTTGTTCTGCGACGTGTCCGACCTTCAAAACGAGGAGATTGAGGAATACTCATGACCTACAAAGTATGTCCATCTGACACAAGTTGGGCAAAAATGATGACGGAGCATATTACAGATGGAGGAAAGTGGGGACATCGTAGTCATGTACTCACCTACCAGTTCAATCGCAAAGAAAAGCAAATGGTTCGCATTGAGGGCGACCTCAACGATCCAGCAATCCAACAGTTGATCAGAATTGATGAAATCGTGTTCAAAACGGTTGGTTGGTCAATCATTCGCTAAACCATCAAGCAGAGAAAACTAATGAACGACAAGAAACTGAATCACCAAGACGCATACGAGCAGTTTGCACGAACCCAGAAGGCTCAAGCACGAGGTTCACGCAACACTCGCCGCGAACTCAGCAACAAGAAGAAAGCAAAGAAGCAACACCAGTGAACTACCGCTACCCTAAAGGGTAGCGGCTTCCCACTTCAACCTCAGCCGACTGAACATTCAGTCGGATTGCTCCTGAGTCTGTGGGCTTTACTTTCGGGCGTTCCACTCGTTGACTGGTGTCGCTACCTGTCATGATCTAACACTCTCGTTCAACCAACACACACGAAGGAAAAAACATGAAGTACACTCTTTCTTACGAATTCCCTAACCCAGACTTGGAACGCATTTGCGAAGAAGCAAAGCCTGGTGACGAAATCATCGCACCATCTTTTATGGCTGCAAGCGTCGTCCGCAGTTTCCTATCCGACAACAACAAGGAAAGTACGACAAAAGGCAAAAACGGCAATGTTGTCGTTGTGAAGTGATCCAATGAGCGAGTAGCCCAAGTGAGAGGCAGAACCCCAGGAGTGCGCACAAGTGGGGCGAAAAGCGCAGGTGAAAACCCTGCCTCGCTCACCCGTTGCAGTGCCAGAGTGGTCGAATGGGTCGGTTTGCAAAACCGAAGAGAGCAATCTCCACACTGGTTCGAATCCAGTCTGCAACTTTTATAAACTTTATACTCATGAGCAAAACATGAACAAGAAGTATCCCACACGACCCAAGACAAAAGAACCAGTTTACGCCGAATGGGACGAAGAATTCCAAATGTGGGGCGTGTTCGGTCTAAACTCAGGATTTTGCTACAGCCTCGAATTCACCGGGAAGGGCGGCGGAAGCCTCTACATCGTAGATGCTACACTGCCGCTTTGGGCAGTGTAGCCCTTTAGGGTAGTGGGTAAGCCGCCCATAGGACAAAATATTGCCGTTGTCCCTGGCAACGGCAGTTTCGTTTGGTACTTCGTCAAAGCCGAAAACGGAACCGAAGATCGGTGGCGCGAACAAGACCTCCAATTTGAACGAGACTCATGATGAACCTCCCTCTCAGCCAAGCACTCAACACGCTACAGAAAGCCGCCCTCCGAAACGTCGCTTCCGAAGAAGGACGAACCTGGAAGGCAAAACTTCGTACCATGTGGGAAAAAGCCGAATACCCCGGATACGAACAATACGCCGAAACCCTCCAGTTCCTTCGGAATTGCAGTTACTTCGGACCACAAGGACTTATCAAAGTCCGAACAGATGATTTCATGACCTGACATAACGGAATGAACCACACCAAAAGAGTATAAACTTTATGCTCGTCGCACTCACAAAGCCAATTGCCAAACTCACCGACAAGCAACTTGTGGCGAGAATGTACCGCATTCTCAAATACTTCAAGGACTACAGCAGTTCAGACCCGTTCGGATGGGACTGGCCGACCATGAACCAGATTTTCCCCGAACTATGTGCAGAGTATCGGGAACTTCGGACAGACGGAATCCGACGCCTCGATCAGAACAACGGCATCCTCGACGGACTCCAGTACACCAAGAACGCCAAAGGCAACTGGACTTTTGCCTGAAACTCATGATCCAAGAGCGATAGAAAGAGGAGCAAGGAAGGCGAGTGTTTGCTGGCATGGGGTAATCATCCCCCATGTCTCCCCATAGTGGGATATGTCCTTGCTCCTCTTTCGTTTTCATTATCCACAAAAAGGGAAAACGATGAAGACCACCAAAGTTCACGGATGGGAAGGAACTGGCACCACCATCAAAGAAGCCAAAGAAGACGCGATCAACAAGATCGAAGCCGCCGCAAAAGGCTACTTCACACCCACAATCATTCAGTGGCGCGGTCTCTTCGGTGTCGTCTACCGAGAACTGGAAAACTGGTGCTATATGATCCTACGCGAAGGCGAAAAGATCGGCGCACCCGGACCCTGCATTCATACCTACAAGACCAAAGACGAAACAATCCGATTCTGCCGCGCTCATCTTGCCCAAAACGCTTGGAAACATGAGGATAAGGACGAACTTCCTGCGGTTATGAAAGAAGACTGCACACAAGAGCAGAAAGATTCACAAGTGTACTGGCAACGATGGCAGATGGACTACCGCCGACTCCGAGATGAAGGCAAGAACGATCAGGAAGCACACCGAGAAGCACAAGGCAGAAGAAACTCATGACCGAAAAGGTGCAACATGGCACGCCGAAAATTAGACTCAACTGTCCGAAAAACACACATCATCTACCGAGATGATGTTACGGTCGGACGCGCACAGCGAAATTCTACAATGTGCTGGGTAGCTGACTTCGTAAACGCCATCAACCAAGTCAGAACCATTGCATTTGACGGACAACGCTGGTTCTCTCAAGGGCAAGATCGACGCCAACCATTCCAACAAGTCAGCGAAAGCGAAGTTCCCATCGAACCTAAGTATCGCATTGCCGCACACTGCCGATACGAGAATAGCCTACTCGGAAAGCCAGCAGTGGATGAACTCCTAAAATACAAGGACTTCCCAACCGTCTGCGCACTCCTCAACCGTATCAAAACTATCAAGGACTGGTTCGACAATCCCGACCCAAACATTCCGAAACTTCTCTCGGACTCGCTACGAGATGAAGGCTGCGAACACGAACAACTGCACGAAATGATCCTCAAAAACACTGGCAGTTTTCTATGGCTCGCTAGACAATTTCATGATCTTACCGACGATGAACTAGGGAAACGCATACTTTCCCAATGTAACGCAAGACGCAAACGAAAATCAGGATAAACATTATGCTGTTCTCCAACCCACGCACCACCGCAACCTTCGCAACTTGGCCACTCGGCGGCAACAAGCGGGGAATGTGCAAGTTCTGGTGCGAAACCAGCAAACGCGGAACCCGCGTCCTCCGACAAACTACCGGAAAAGCCAAAGCACATACCTACGGAGGGCTTGCCGCAATCGTGGACGGCGACGACGGCAAAACCTACATTCTCCAACACAACACTTACTCCGACTCAATCAGCGTCAGCCAGTCAGATTTCATGAACGCTAATGTCCTAACCAATGGACGCGGCGACAAAACCAACTCCGTTTGGAAAGAAGACGAAGCCTACAATATCCTCGCCGCACTCATCAGCAAGGCAAATGAACCCGAACGCGGTCCAATGGGTATCTTTGAAGGCTACGGCGACCACGACCCAAACGCATAAGGCAAACCATGTTTGACTTGATTGTAACTGCTGCCAAAGAACTCAACCGCCCCACTCAAGGCGAATTTGCCGAAAAACTTTGGCGATTGTGCAGTGGTAACAACATGCCACACGCCGACGCGAAACACTTGTACGAAGCGTGTGGCTACATTCCGTTCGCTGGATACCCACTAACCAAAGCAAACTAATGAACAAGCACATCGTCGAAGTCGTTACGCCGTTCACCATCACCTACAAACTCGGCGCTCTCATCGCGGGCGGCAAGGAAATCGCTCCCGCCTACGAAGAAACCAAAACCTACAACAAGGGCGATACACACACCTTCCGCACCAAAGCCGATGCCCTCAAGTTCTGCCACGCACACGGTCCAAAAGTTCGCTATGTCAAACTCATGAGCCAAAACCAATGAAAGCATTCATCTACGAAACCGACAAAAACGGCAAAAGCAAATGCGGGACTGGACGAATCAGCCCCGAATACAAAACCGTCAATAACCTCAAACGGTTTTTCTTGGCAAAGTTACCCAAAGGCATCTACAACGTCGAAGTTCACTACAATTGCCCGGGCATATACCTTACTCAGTCACGAGCCACAGCAATGGAATATGCCAATTCCAATGCCGGTTTTCCCAATACCGGTGGCTGGCAGGCAGTTCACGCTCGTTCAGCAGCAGCCAGGCAGCTGCCTCGGCGGGCGAGACCCACCGCGCGGACGGTGTGCTCCCTTGATAGTCGTTCTCACTTTCGATATAGTATCTCCCTTTTGACGATAGGTGCAGCGTCTCGTGCGACCACTGTGATCCCGTGGCAACCGAGATGTGATTCCGGCCGTCATGACGAGTTGCTTCCTGCCACGACTTTTTAGCCTTCGCTGTGTCAACCACTGCCCCGCCATCGATCTTTGTCGAGACGGAAACCACAACAAGAACGGGAGATTGAGATGATTAAGCGAGCATGGTCGGCAACTTGTGTCGAAGGTAACCTCCGGGATCAGTTTGTGAACGCGGTTTCGCGCCGGATTACTCAAGTCGACAACTGCCCAGGCGAGGCGGCCTATGCGGTTGTCATGGCCGAAGATTTCGCGGAACGGTGCGATGCGATTTTTACCGAGCACAACCCTGAGACGGCGTCGGCGGTCGCTTCGCTTGCGGGCTGGATCGACACCACCAACCTTTACGAATGTGTTCAGAACTGACTATTTCCCACATTCCCCGAGATCGGTATTGCTTATCTCGGGGAGTCGGTTAATATTATCTCGGGGAATGTTGGAAATAGTCACGCCCTGCATTCGCATGGGATGGAGATAGTGGCGATGATTTTTGCGGCGGCCCAAGAGGCGGACTCGGCGGCGTACCCTGCGGCGGCCCAAGCGGCGGACTCGGCGGCGGCCCAAAAACTTGCACGAACCAAGCGAGAAGAAACACAAGTTGCCGAAGCAATCGCCAACCTGCGACGACAAGCCCTCAAAATCGCAGAAGCCTAATCTCATGACCTAAGACCAACGCCACCACCAAACCAGAGAACAGAAATGAATCTCTCAACAGGGCAACAGGTCAAGGCAACAATGTGTACGATGCAAATGGGAACGGGAACTATCTCCCGATTCCATGAAAACCTCGTCTGGGTTCAGATCAACGGCACCGATTACCCATTCTACCCACACGAAATCACTCCCGTCTAAATGCAAAAAGGCAAGGGGGAACACCCACCAAGCCCAACCCGACACAGCGTTCGGGAAGGGATTGGCGTGTTATTCCGCACTGACACTACCAGCGCAGGTATACATGCGGCTGCGTGAAAGTGGTCCGAGAGTTACCCCCTTGCCCCCCCTCTCACACTCATGACCTATAAAGTTTATCGCCCAAAACTCAACAAGGCAATACAATGAGTAACCTCGAAAAGAAACTCAAGCAAGCCGGTGCCGTCCTCATTGACTGCAACCGACACAAGGTATACGAAATCGCAGGACGACAATTCACTCTCAGCCACGGCAACAAGGAAAACCGTAAGGATCGCGGCAAACCAGCCCTCCGATTCCTCGAAAACCTCAAACGCGCTTGACACACACCAGTCGCCTTGATAATGTTTATCAAGAACACTCATGACCGAGAAGTAACATGAGAAAAAAGAACCGAAAAGATCACAACCACGGCAAAAATGGCATGTGCGCAGGAAACCCACGCTACGGGAAATCCCGAGGCGCACAAAAACCACAACGCCAAAAAGACCGCAAGGACTACAGCCATGAACTGCGCACGATCCGCATGTAAAGCCGAACTCCCCAAAGATGGCCCCTACTTCGCCATCTTCAACCAACCCTCCACCGACACGCCACGACTCTATTGCTCTACTTGCGGGCAACGAATCATCAGCGCAAACAAGCAATACGACACCCTCAAACTCGAATTCCAAGTGCGGACCTTCGCCACTACCTTCACCGACGCACCCACCGACTACGACGGATTCGGCACAACCACAATCAAACTCACTGGCGAGAAAACCAATCGCGGTCCAGTCCGCGAAGTCTCCACACCCAAAAAACACGCCAATTGGCAACGCAATCGCTACGAATCCGGTTGCTACCTCGCACTCGATCCCGACAAATACCAATCCTCGAAATGGTTCTTTCAATGAACTACCTCCTCCAATACAAAACCGCCTCCTCCCCATTCTGGCACGAATGCCAGACCTTCACCAATAGCATGGAAGAACTCATCGCCAAAATCTCATGACCGAAGTGAAGCATACCAAACCCAAAGGATAGACCAATGGCTACCGAACGCTTCACCAAACAAGAATTCTCCGAAGCACTTGCGAGTCTGCCCTTCAACTTCACCCCGAACGGTCTCGTTCAAGGCGAAGAAACTTTCACCATCAATTTCGGCTCCCCACACACGCAAATCTCCGTCCGGTCCAGCATTGACAGCACCGGACGCGCCAGAGATACCGGCGACGACAGCATTCGCGCATGGCTCACTCTCGCAGACGGTACGCCAATGGGCGGCAAAGTCCAAAACTATGTCACCCGCCAAAAGAACTGGCGTCTCAATCTCTCCAAGATGATCAACCAAATCGCAAGACTCGGCGCATGGGTTCAACCCTGCCCCACTTGCGGGAAAATGATGCGACTCGCACTAAGAAAAGCCGATAAAGAGGTTTTTCTGTTCTGCCCAACCGACGCAGAATCCCGAAACACTCCCGGCTACAAGCGCCATGTGAAATTCACAGTTCTCGACTGGAACACGGGCGAAGAACTCCAAGACGACACACCACAATGCACCACAGCAACAACCACAGCAACAACCACAGCAACAACCACCCCAATCTGCCCCAAATGCAATACGCCACTACGCCGCGTAAACATCGGCAGAGGAGCAAACGCAGGGAAACAAGCATACACCTGCCCCGCTAAAGACGAGCAAGGCAACTACTCCAACCACATTTTTCAAGTGATTGACTAACACCAAAACAAACTAGCCAATATAAACTTTATAACTGGCTAGTCCACCACGAAAACACTACAATGCACTTTGAAGTAGAACAGAAAGTGCGGAAACACTGGCGCTCAAGAAACCTGCAAGAAGCACAAGACAGCGCACAAGCCGCAACCAGAACCGCCAAAATCTACGGACCTGGAACCTACCGCGTCCGACCCGAAGACTCCCGAGATCGGTTCATTACCTACATCGTCAAGCCCAACACGCAGTCATTGACTACACCGCAAGCCAGAACCACCTCCGGAAACTCCTCGCAATCCTCAACCGGATGGGACAAGATACCTCAGAACTCAAAGTGTTCTGGTCCGAATACTGGAACGGATACGGACTCGCAGCATACACCCGAAACAACAAAGGCGCAGCGTCCTACCTCGCAGGAATGATTCACGCCTACTTCAAACTCAACCCGAAAAGGCGAACCCATGTCCGCACTCACGATTGAACGGACAATCCGCATCAAGAAGATCATCACCAAAATCATTCGCAAGTACGAAAAGGCTTGCGAACGACGCGAAACTCAAGGCAAACGACAATACAGCCCCAGACTCGTTCTCAAAATCGTTTGCCTCTTCGCCCAACGATTCAACCTCAGAAGTCGCGCCGCTCACAACCTCCAAAACTTCTTTGAACTACAAGGCGCAGATACCAAAGACGAAACTATCGACTACCTACTCAGACTCATGTACCTCACCCCCACAAAATACCCTCTGCCCAAACGAATCAGCCGACACAACCGCGCAAAACTCCGACCACGCTACTACGCCCGCGTCCTACGAAACGAAATCAGCCTCAACGACTTCCTCACCATGTTTTCATGACCCATAACACCAAACTCAAGGCGAATCCCATGCAAGCAAAAGTCAACACAACAGACCTCGCCGCCGTCATTCTCCACAAGTCATCAAAGCCTTCGGTCCCGCTCGCAAATACTTCTAATGTGTGCAGACCTCCAAAACCTTGTCAGACCAAAACAATAGAATGTGCAAAGGAAAACAATGAGACCTAACCTCGCAGTCTCAGCAGTTGAATACCTACTGTTCAAACACGCCCCACACCTCCTAGAACAAGGATGGAAGGTGCAAATCCATACCAAAAATCTAAGAAGACTCGGAGTATGCTGCTACAAACCAAAGCTCATTCTCATGAGCGAAAAGTTCTGTGAACTCAACCAACCCAAAAAGGTTGAAGAAGTCGGAATACACGAAATCGCTCACGCCCTCGTCGGTCCCGGCAACGGACATAACGAAGTCTGGAAACAACAAGCCCGGAAAATCGGCATCCCAAACCCAACACGCTGCGACTCCACAGCCATTATGCCACAAGGCAAATACGTCGCAGTCTGCCCAAACCAAACCTGCAACAAAGTCTACCAGTTCTACCGCAAACCCAAAACCACTACCATTCACCACTGCCGTACATGCGGCGCAGGTAGAGGAAGACTCACACCACTACCAAACGTCGGAGAACTCAACCGAATCCTAACTCCACCAGATTCCTACGACGGAGACCTCGACCTGGACGAACTCACCGACGATTGACATGATAAACTTTATACTCATGACCCTGGTTGCACCACAAAACCCACAGAATAGAATGTGCAAAGATGAAAACCTGCTACTGCGGTAAACCCGCTACCCTCATCGTCAGGGCAACCGGATCAGTCGTATGCAAACTCCACAAGCCAGACGGTTTCACCTGCGACCGGATCAAGACAACTAAGCCAAACTCATGACCCAAACGAGAACAGAACGAACACCGAGACCACAAAAATGATCCCACAACCAACAATCTTGATCAAACTCAAGAAGAGTTGCCCCGCTGCCGTCCTCAACGGCAAAAACGCCAGAGTCATCGAGAGTTGGAGCAACATTCCACTCGAACCCTACGGAACACTCATTCCAGCCTACGGCGACAAATACCCGTACAACCAGCCTCACATCTCCGTCGCGATGCCCGGCTTCGCTGCGTTTTCAGTCGTCGCACTGGACGAGATCGACGGAGAACTCCCACAAAACCTGCCCAAAAACCCCTCCTACCGAGGGGAATCACGAACCTTCTACCGCAAACGCCGGTAAGTCTAGCAATGTCAATCACATCGCTAGAGATTCTCATGACCCAAACGAGAACAGAACGAACCCGAACACCGAGACCACAAAAAGGCCAGCCAATTACGACTCGCCACGCTCTCGCCTTCCAGATAGTACGCTGTCCGGATAGGCTTGCGGTTTAGTTGCCACAACACACACTCTCAAGGGAAACGAAATGGCAAGCGTCATCGTCAACACCGAACCCAAGACCTGCGGTTCCAGTGACATGATTCACAACGGAATTGAAGCAAAAGTAGACTACAGCAAACAATACGGAGGTATCGTCCTCTCACTCAGCGCAGGTAAGTACGAACCCGGAGAGAACTTCTCAGGCTTCCAAGTCGCCATCTTCTCAAGCCCAAGTAAATACATTGTGCTGACTCCCACAGCACGCGACAATAAAAAGAAAGTCGCAGAAGCCAAAGAAATCACCCTCTCGCAAATCCAAGACAAAATAGGCGCAGGATGGGACTTCGTTCAAGCCTTCGCCAAAGAGTTTGAACTGACTATCATCTGACAGTCAGATAAATGCCTAGCCAAACACGCTAGGCATTCAAACTCATGACCCAAAGCAAAACGAAAACCCAAACCCCAAACGGAACCGACAGTGAACACCACAACCGTCTACAACGAACACGGTCGCGCCGAACAAATCCACCTCGACAACGACGACGACCACGAAAATAACCACGAGACCGAAGAACAACGCGACAAACCCACAACCGCATTCATTCACAGCAAAATGTACAACCTGTTCACCAACAACAACAAACGCAGCAAGTAACACAAACACCACAGAAAACCCTGTTCCCCACAAAGGAACAGGGTTTTTTCACGTCCCACAATAATCCCACACTCATGAACAACCACGTCTAACTCATGATCCTAAGCACACAACCCCGAAACACGGGGCAGAGGCACAATAACGCGAACAACTCGCAACGCCTCAACAGCCAAAAGGGTCTACCGATGAAACTGTTCCAAGTCACCGCCAAGTTGTTCCGCGTCAACAGCGACCTCGTTCTGAGCGTTCCCGCACACACGGGAATTCACGCTGCCAAAAAAGTCAAACATCTGCTCGACTCCGGAAAACTCTTCGTCACCAACACCCGCACAATCCCCGCTCACACACAAGACGGTCAACCAGTCCCAGAACAGCAAATCCTCGTCACTTCCCGCATTGAAGGAATCCTCGAACACGCAGACATTGAGGAAGTGTGGCACACCGCGTTCCATAAGGCACGATGGACAGAAAACGAAAACGGCAAAGGGAAGTTCGCCTCAAGCCCCCCGCGATACTACTACCACGGACGACGCCTCGCTGATGACTCCATCGCTCAAGGAACACACTTCGCAACCAACCGACTCAACGAATACATCGCCACCAAACACGCACAAGCCGCACAAGCCAACGCCGCAACCGCTCACGCTCAGGAGGATTACTCCCCACGCTGCAAAAACCCAAGCAACAAACTCAAAGCACGATTGAAGAACCTCACCGGCAGCACCGAGGAAAACCGCAAGGCATACTCCAAAGCCTACGCCGCAGGTTGGGACGCCCAAGTGATCGCAACACGAAACGCAACCACCACCAAGACGCCAACCACCCGCAAAAAGAAAGCCACCGCAACAACCGCAGCGTAAACCAACACCAACGACAAAAACCCGCGACTAACCTCGCGGGTTTCTTCATTCGATAACAAACACTCTGCACAAGTTCCACAGAATCAATTCTAAGGCACTCCACAAGCACACCAGCAAGCGAACACATTCAAAACCGGCAAAGTCCCACACCGAGGACATTCGCCCCGTAAAACGCACGCCAGCAAATAATGGCTCATGAACTCGCTCATGAAGAAGAATTTCAAAATGTCCCTTGACTTCAACACGTCGCGCTGCAATACTCCACTCACTGAATCAACCCGGTTCAGACAAAACCCAAAGGATCGCAAGATGACCGCTCAAGACCTCACACTGCCCGTCAACATCATCAGCGCCGCCGTTGTCTCAATCTTCATCGTCGTCGTTGATGATCCCAAATACAAGGAAGGTAAAACAATTGACTTAGGTAACAAACAACTCGGCAGAATCGCCAGCGTTACACGACAAGACGATGAAGCTCATTTGATCATTGAACCATGGGACGGATCACACGATCCCCAACAACTCCCCAATATCCTCAGTGTCATCTACACACAAGGCTAACTAAACAACATAAACACCCTGCGAAGAACTCGCAGGGTGTTTGCTCGCGCAAAGATGCAAGGTATTCACCCTTTTGCGACGTAGTCCACTCACTTTCCAAGTCCCTCAAAACACGCACCAAACCCCGTAAAATACGGCAAATCCTAACAAAAGACGTGGAACTCACTTCTGCAACGAATTCCGAGACGCTATTTAGAATGTGCAGCCCATTTCTCAAAAAATAATGTTTATACTGATTTTCGTTTGAATTTACATTGAGAAACTTTTCCTTAGACCCTTAGAGAAAGTATCGAAAACAAGGGAAATTCGCATATTCGTATTTTTGTCAGACCATACCAACGAACCCTAAAACGACCTAAAGAATGTCAGAAAGTGGTAGTGCGTTTCCGGCTCGTGTTCCGCACGGGCACTACCACCAAATTCAGACCCTCGTCCTAGGTATTTGAACCGCGACCTCCTTATACATGGGGAAACGCTCTCCATTCAAATAAACGCCCGATCAATTCTAAGGCACCGGGAAGGCTCTGTAGCGAGCGCGGAGCGTAGACCGTGAAATCTATCACCCTGCACGGTGTTCGTTGAACGTAGAGCGTTTTTCGCAATTTGGACTTTTGTAAGAATGAGGGGTAATTGTCATGACGGTAAGGAAGAACAGCGACCCGATGGCATCCGTCAGAATAAACATTATTCTGACGGAAGTGGAAAAAGTGGTTGCGTTCTGTTGTCGGCGCTGTTAGTGTTCAGGTAGTCGGGCAATTCCCGACACCGGGGAGCGATTCCCCCGAATCCAACGAATCGCACCGGCAAGAGATTTCGCAAATGGCAAAGTTCACCCCGAAGCAAGCGCCCGTGATGGATGACATGGGCCGACCATGTTGCCCCTGCTGCTCGCGACCGGATCACAAGGTTTTTATTCGTTTGGCGGCGTGCAACGGCACGATGCGCGGCCGCGTTATCACCGTCCGCTGTCGAGCATTCAGCGGCCAGCCGACCCGAACGCATCGGGTCATGGTGGAGCAGGATGGCATGGTCCGAGTGTGGGACGAGGTAGCAGGACACTACACGACGTGCCACGCATTGAGTCATGCGACGATCCGCCGGATTGTCCGCATGATCTGACCAGCACGTCCCTACGTCACTTCGACGTAGGGACACTTCAAAGGATACGAGAATGAAACACACGATTATCACCGTCCGCTGTCGAGCATTCAGCGGCCAGCCGACCCGAACGCATCGGGTCATGGTGGAGCAGGATGGCATGGTCCGAGTGTGGGACGAGGTAGCAGGACACTACACGACGTGCCACGCATTGAGTCATGCGACGATCCGCCGGATTGTCGACCCGATGGCATCCGTCAGAATAAACATTATTCTGACGGAAGTGGAAAAAGTGGTTGCGTTCTGTTGTCGGCGCTGTTAGTGTTCAGGTAGTCGGGCAATTCCCGACACCGGGGAGCGATTCCCCCGAATCCAACGAATCGCACCGGCAAGAGATTTCGCAAATGGCAAAGTTCACCCCGAAGCAAGCGCCCGTGATGGATGACATGGGCCGACCATGTTGCCCGGTTTGCTCGCCGGTCGCGAGCAAGGTTTTTATTCGTTTGGTGGAATGCAACGGCAATCTTCGCGGCCGCGCACTCGGTTGCGCAAACTCGGTTTGGGACAAGGTTGCGAAATGCACCCGCAATCCGATCACTGGCGGTGACGGTTGCCCTTACCTTCACTGGCTTTCGTCGGGATTCGTTGCAGCGGTTGAAGTGGTTCGCGCGCCCGGCTGGCCGAACATGAAAAACCGCACAGCGGAGCAAATCGCACTTCGCAACGCTCTTGCAACCAACCCAAAACAAGCCGGGCGCAGTCGGTGTATCATCACCAACGCCGTCCCCGGAAGCGGCAAATCGTCCTCTATGGCCGATGACATGGAAGTGATCGCGCTGCGTTCCATCGTTGACCAGTGGTTTACCGTGGCTTTCAATGTTCATTCAAAGGAAAGTTTGCTCGCGAAGACACCCGCCGCATGGCCAAACATTCAAACGATCAACGGATTCGGTGGGCGAATCCAGAATTTCTCGCGGAACAATTACAAGGTCGGGAAAATCGGCATCATCTTCCGCGAGTTGATAGTGGCGATTGAACCGAAGAAGCGCCCATCGTCGGCAGGAATCAAAGCGTTCTCGGATCGGATTCGCGACTTGCTGTTGACGAACGACAACTCGAACCCCGGCGCATGGACGGAAGCGATTGAAACGACGCTGGCACGCTTCCCCGGATTGGATGTTGTTTACCAGAAGAACGCGGAAACGATCAAGGAATACATTCCGCAAGTTCTGACACAATCCATGAGTCAGCGCACCGTCATTGACCTGACGGAACAATACTGTCGGCCCGCTCTTCTCGCGATTCAGGCTACGGGGTGGAAACAACGCCCGGAACTCTGCGACCGCTCGCACATCTGGACTACGGACGATCTTGAACACATTTGTAAGTTGGTCCGAGCGATCACGATGAAACAGTGCGCCGGTGTTATCGTTGACGAAGCGCAAGACCTGAGTCTTTCGCAAATCGTCCTTTTCCTTGCCGCGACCTATCGAGCGGGTGAATTGATTTTGGTAGGCGACGACAAGGACAGCGAACCGGGTTCACCCGGATACAAAGCCGGTCAAGCAATTTTCGGGTGGCGCGGTGCCTTCCCGACCTCCCTGAAACTCGTCGCGCGGCTCTGGCAACACTTGACGGGTGAGACAGCGGCACAAATGCCGTTGTCGGTCACTTTCCGCTGTCCCCCGGAAGTCTGCGACGCGTTGAGAGCGCTCAATTCTGTGATGAAGTCCAGCAAACCATACGGTTTCGGTGAAGTCGCGCAAGTGTCCGGCACAGAGGCGTTCACGCGCTGGCTTGAGATTCCCGAATTGAACCGTGAAGGAAAGCGGTTTACTGCTTTGTGGATCACGCGCCGAAACGCCCCGCTCGCTGATATGTTCATGTGTACACTTCGCGAACACAAGGAAGTCTGTTTGCGAGGCGGAAAAGATATGGAATCCGCGATTGACTCGGCTTTGTCCGAACCCGCCGGGTGGCGCGATGAGACCGGCGAGTACCGGGTTCCGCTGCCGGAATGTCTCAACCGTCTGCGGGCGATCGTCTCGGAGCAAGAGAACCCCGAAGACGGCGGCGCGGTCAACAATGCCGATAGCATGGAGGCGTTTCTTCTGGAGATCGGGGATTCGTTGACGGCGGAACTGCTCAAACTCGCATCGGACAAGGACGGGCGAGCGCTCTCCGGGTTGACGGTCGGCAATCTCCGCCGATTCGTTTTGCACTTCGCGAACAAGAGCGCACCGCGAGTATTGTCTACGGTTTACCGCAGCAAAGGTGACGAGGCCGACTTGGTTATCGTGGACGATGTTGAAGCCCTCAACATGGCTTGGAACAATGATGCCGACGAGAGCGCGGCGTGTCGGCATGTGGCTTGCTCGCGAACTCGCCAAAGTTTGTTGACGGTGGGTGTGTTGCGTGGTGTCATCTATCCGCCCGCTAACGGCTTGCAGTCGGTCACTGCGAACGCAACCAAGCCGACGCCAGCACTTCCCGCCGCGAAGTCTGCCGAAGTCAAGCCGATCACAACCGACGCGACTCTCAAGCCCATTACGCTACTCGGAGCAACAGCACGCAAGCCCCGCACAACCAAGCCCAAGCCGAAGACGGGCGGCACGCTGTTCAGCGAAGAGTAGAGGCGTTCACCCCCCCAAACCCTTATAAACTTTATCACGAGTCCCACGCAATGAACTTCGAAAAAGCCCGCGACGCTCTTTCCTTCACTGGGGTCCTTTTTCGCGACGAACGCGGACGCCCAACCGTGCTCCAGACACCCGCGCAAACTCGCTTTGAGGGTTTCCGACGCGGACGCCCACGCATCGCCCAGGTCACTATCCAACGCCCAAGCGATGATCAGATGGTGATGACTTGCCGACACTACGATTCCGCGACTACGAGTCATCGGACTGAGCAGGACGAAGGCGAACCGTGTCCCGCGAGTCAAGGTACAACGGTATGCTACCATTGTCTCGCGTCCCTTCTCGCAATCGCTGGGGAAGCCGATTGTTTTATCAATGCCCACCCTCACAAGGACGCAGCAACCGCCGAACTCGGAAGCCGACGCGGGCGAATCCTTGCGGTTCGGTCGGGAACTGCCGAGGCTTTCATCTGCTTGATTCCCCGCAAGCCGACGCCAGCACTTCCCGCCGCGAAGTCTGCCGAAGTCAAGCCGCTCGCCTTGTTTGACGCCAGCGCTGGACAACCGCCCGCGACCACAAAGCGGAAGCGTAAGGCTAAGTAAGTAAGTAGTATCCAGTTGTACATCAACCCGGCAAGTCTGCCGGGTTGATTCGTTTAGTGGTCCCATCAATTCCTATGCCCCTAGCACGCTCACCAGCACGCGACCGCGAACGGATAGGTATTCACTCGCGTCGGAAGTCGTTCGCCCAGTATAGAGCATTCAGACGTGTATAAGAATGACGGGTAGAACTCATGATCGAGGGCGGTTCCCATCGTCGGCTCGTGTCCGTCGCGTCTCACATCTGCGACGGTATCCCCCCATAGTGTAGCGGTGTATAGTAATGCGTATATGTACACTGTATATACGTCCAGTGCATGAGTGTACAGTATAGGTATGTATAGGTGTATGTATGTACAGTGTATAGGTGTACATGGTATACGTATGTACACTGTATATACGTCCAGTGCATGAGTGTACAGTATAGGTATGTATAGGTGTATGTATGTACAGTGTATAGGTGTACATGGTATACGTATGTACACTATGCCGGGCTGTGGTGGTGGGTAGTGTACGGGCGTTCACTTGTGCAGGCATGTTCAAACGATGTTACGATAATTGAATCTAATTAATTATTGTTCGGAAAGTCGTACGAGCGTAGGATAGTGGGCGGCTCTGGGGTGCAAGGACGACCGATCCCTTCTTAATGACTTTGATTTATTTTCTATTAGCCAGGGAATTTTGGTGGTTGTGTGTAACATTTTTGGGTACTAATCAACTATGGTTTTATCTGGTGGGGGCTTGAGAAAAATAGCGGCGGTGGGTTCGAAAAAATCCCGGCAGGAAATTTGAGTGGGCTATAGGGATTTGTGTGGGGAGTTTGGGGACTATTTGTTTACTTGATTGTGTGTGAAAGATCATGAAATCTCATTTTGAGCCTCGGTTGTGGTGAGGAGAGCCGATTTTGAGTTCCGAGTGTGGTGGCTTGTATAAACTTTATTGAGACGAGTGAGGATTTTAGGAGAATTAGTGGAGTTGGGGCTGAAGGGATTTGAGTTGTTGGATGGTTTGGTAGAGAGCATTGAAAGCTTCTGTGGATTGTAGGTTTCGGCACATGCGGCTGAGGGTAGTGATATCTTCTTCGAGTGGAGATCGTTTAATGGTATTGGTGGGGAATTGTTGTTGTTGCTGTTGTTGTTGTAGGAGTTGGTAGTCGAACTGTTGTTTAGATTCGTTGAATTGTTTCCATGTTAACATGTGTGTATGTATTGTGGAAGGGCGAGAAAACGGTTGGAGACCGTACATTGGTGGCACGAAGCCACCAATGTTAATTTCATATTGGCATTGGGACCAAGTGGTCGTGTCCGTATCGTTCGTGGCATTTGTTGACGAAGAATTCTGCGGCGGGTTTAATGTTGAGGAAGACTTGTTCCCATGGTTGGTCTGAGTCGTCTTCGGGTACTTCGGATCGTCCGAGTGGGTGTAGGGATACGCAGAACTGGTTATCTCTTAGTCTGCGTATTGTAATTTCGCCATATTTACTTATGTGGTAATTATATGGCAAGTTGAGCAATGCAATAATTGTTTGGACTTCGTTCATGCTGTTAGTTTTTCTTTTGATTTATTTTTACCAAATGAACTTCCCATTCTATTGTATCTAAAGCTTTCCGCCATTAATCCCATCAAGCTAGTTGTGAGTGCTTCATCAGAAAGATATAATTTTTTAGCATCTTCGGTTGTTTGTCCATTTCGAGTTAATATTGGCAACATAGTTAAAACGTGAGCTACTCGTGATGCTATATGTTCACAAATGACAGTTTTCGTCATTTGTTTTGCGTCATGTTCGCTACATTTACAAACACTTAAACAATATTCAATATTTGCCTTGATAATTGGGTGACTTTGTGAAATCCACACTTGAAAATGATCTTCGTCATAATGACAAGATATAGAATCATCTTCGAAAAAATCTTCACTGCGATAAACGGGGTCAGGTATGTTGACTTCAACGTTATTTACCTTTCCTTTTTTATTGCCTTTGGTTGAAGGGACAACAGATGGACGACCATTTGGTTTCACATTGATCAATTTTCGTCCACCACCTGATGGAGATTTGCCATCTCCATCAGGTGCCCCATATTTAGATGGTCCTTCTAAACCAAACACATCACCAGTTGGGTGTTGAATTACTCTATTAGCTTTTAGTGATCCAGATAGCATTGATGCAATTCGATTTTTTATTTCATTCGAGAATTCAAATTCATTACTTTCAGAGGAATTGATATATTCTTCTATTTCGTGTTTTATTTCATCTGGTGTATTATTTTTGAATTCTTCTGCCCATTCATCCCATGGCAATTCAGATTGACCGAATTCAGTAGATTTGTACATCAATTTAGTTCTGGTCGCTGTGGGATATGATCCATTTTTGGTTTCTTCATTCCATTTTTTTGGTTCCAAAATAATAAAAAGTCGGGACGCCAATTTTGGTATACTGATACCAAAATACTTATATCGATGATGTCCACCACCTTTTGCATTGGGGTATCTCTCGTACATTTCATCTTGAAATATTGCACCAATATAGCCTTTTCCAATGGCATAAGGTCCGGACCCGCAATAATTTTTAGGTGGGTCTTTTGGTAAAAGCCACCAATATAATTTTGCCGGACACGTGTTTTCACCAATGTTCATGCATCCACTTTGGCAAACCAACGGTTCTTTTACACCATAGGGAGTGTCTATATTATCTCTTGCGCTTTGTATGTTTCTAATTTGTAGTATTCCATCTTTTTTCTCCAGATGTTCATTCGTTGATGGCCATTTTTCTTTTTCTTGAAACAAAAACGAATTAACTTTTATTTCAACTCCATCAGGTATTTTCCAAAAACGAGATGACAGATAAAACCATTGATGGAATTTTTTACTCGTCTTCGGAGCCGAAAGCCCCTACATCATAGATGCTGGCAGGCAAAGCGACCGAGCGGAGCGAGGGAGACTGCTTGCCAGCCCTTTAGGGTAGGGGATGAAGGCGATACACTAAAAATTAACTCATTCTTGAAGCAAAATCAAGCAAGGTTAAAACAAGACAAACCCACCGTCCCCTAAAAATTCGGCTCAAAATCAGATTTCATTACTCAAAAATGTCGGGACAGGACTATATAAGTGTATGGATAAGGAAAATGTAACAAAAGACGTGGTAGTACGAGTGCAACCAACACTCTTCGTGCAGTTCCAAGCAAAGTGCAAAAACAACTACAAGACAATATCCGAAGTTGTCCGTGAGTTGATGGTCAAATACATTAAGGAAGACAAGTGAAGCACCTGTATTCCTACAAACTGAGGCTATCACCAACTACCACACAAGAAGTATTGCTCGCCAAACACTTCGGCTGTGGCAGGTTCGTGTTCAACCACTTCCTCGATAAAAGGATACAAGAATACAAAACAAACAACAAATCACTCAAACGAAGCGACAACGAAAAAGAACTGCCAACACTCAAGCAAGCGTTTCCTTGGCTCAAAGAAGTCGGAAGCCAAAGTTTGCAATACGCAGTCGAATGCTTGCAACGTGCATACGATAACTTCTTCCGCAAATTCAAACAAAAAGTCAAAGGCAAGAAAGGCTTTCCACGGTTCAAGAAACGTCACGCTAAACAATCCTTCCGTGTCAAACAAAACATCTGCATCATTGACAACAAGTTAGTGATGCCGAAGTTCTTAGAAGGTGTTCCTGTCGTCGAACATCGCAAAGTGGAAGGTGAAATACGGTTTGCCACGATCAGCAAGAATAAGGCAGGACAATATCATGTGTCAATCACAGTCGAGCGTGATGTTCAACCGTTGCCAGAACGAGCAGAGATTGTGGCTTACGACCTGAACGTGCATGGGATGGTGGACAGCAATGGTAACACTGAAGTCAATCCACGTCCTGCGAAGCAATTTGCGGCACGGTTGAAGTTGTTGCATCAGGAAGTATCGAGAAGCGAGAAAGGTGGTAATGGGAGGACGAAGGCGAAGCGTAAGTTAGCGAAGTTGTATTTGAAGGTACACAACAAGCGTGAAGATCATTTGCACAAGTTGAGTCGTCGCATCATTAACGAGAACCAAGTTATTGTTGTCGAAGACAACTCTGTGAGTGACATGCTTGCGAAGACCAAGCCTGACGATAGGGATGAACCACGATGGAAAGAGCGAAAACGGCATAAGGACATTGCCGATTGTGGTTTCTACTCGTTTGTGCAGAAGTTAATGTACAAGGCAGTTTTGTATGGTCGTGAGTTGGTGAAAGTTAGTCGTTGGTATCCTTCGTCTCAGTTATGCAACAAGTGTGGTTGGCGTAATCGTGAGTTAAAGCCAACTGAGCGAGAGTGGTGTTGTTGGAATTGTTGGGAAAACCACTTGCGTGACAATAATGCTGCTTGTAACATATTGGATGAAGGATTGAGGTTGAGAACTCTCGGAACGAGAGGGATAGCCGCTTGCCCTGATGTAAGACCCGCTCTGAGTGGGCTATTGGTTGAAGCGGAAGCCCCGCCCCTTTAGGGGCGTGGGTAGTTCACCTCGGGTTAAAAGCGGGTCTCCAAAAATCGTATCTTCTGTTCGATAGTTTCCGCAAAAAACCAAAACTGTCCCGTGTGCTAATTCACCATTTTGAGTTTTCCATATTTCTTCCTCGCTATTGTGAATGCCAATCCAAGAAGGAATTACTTTGTTCCAATCGATACCGTCAATTATGCACGGTGGAAATATGGTAACTTTTTCTCCATCGTCTGTTTCAAATACTCTAGGTCCATATTCACCATTATTATATGCGAGCCAAGTCATTGTTGTTTCGCCATCTTTGATAGACAATGCAACCAAGCCATACTTGTTCCAAGGCAATGACATAACCTTTATACCAATTCCAAAATTGCCATCCACAGGTCCAATCTTTTTAGCTCCCGATCCATAGGTATAAAAGAATTTCTCCCATTCATTTTCACCAATGCCACAACCATTATCGTAGATGGCACTTCGATAAATTGGATGTGGTGTTCCATCATCGTTCATATATAATATAGATTGAGACTCGAAGCCAACTTCAATTATTGTTGCTCCTGCTTCAATGCTATTTTTAACACCTTCTCTCCAAACGATATCGTGATTTGTTGATTCTCGATATGTCCTGTCTATCAAAGATGCAGCATTATCGACACGCATTGGCTTTATTTCAAACATAATTCCATCCAGTCATAAATCTGTTAAATTACCTTTAAGCACAATAACTTCACGAACCCCAAATTGTCAAGATGTTCTTTCAAATACTGTCACGCCACCACGTGTATTGTTGGCATCCCACCCTTCCTCTACAAACTTCCAATCATTTCGATTATACAATCCGAGTCTTTTGATAGCTGTTCTGACCGCGAAATGGAAATCGGGTGACTTGGGTCCGTGGGTCTGGTAATACTTTCCTTGTACGTGAGGCGACGTGTCGTGAAAACAAACTTCGCCACCAACTGGGATATGGCTAGAGAAATTGAGAAAGTCTAGCATGGTGTGATTACAACAATGACATGCGTCGATAAACAAAAAATGGAGTTCTGGGCACAGGTGGTGGACTTCGGTAGAATCGCCTTCGATGAATACGAAGTGTTCGGTAGGAAAGTTGAATTTGGATTTGTCGCCGTTGTGTATTCGAGCTGAGTCAATTCCGTAGAGTGTAAAGTTTAAACTTTTTGTCTTCATGTGTTCAATGATGCCACGAGTTGTTTCACAGCGATTGATTCCAATTTCGGCTAAGTTCAATTCTTGGAATCTGGTGGAGACTCGATTGAGGGATTGTTCTAAAAGAGAAGCGTCTGTGTCGGTAATTGCGCCGTGGTTCATCTTGTAATGTAGTGTATGTTCGGCTAGTATTACGTCCTTCACGTACTAAATGGGGAACGTGGATAGAAAGTCTTGTGCTGACCTGTTTCGTTAGGGATTGGTCAAGGCACGGGAACGCTTGTGCTTGGAAAATTTATTGGTTGGAATACCAATTTTCTTACATTATTTAGAGGACGCTCGTGCTTGGAAAAATTCTTGGTTGGAATCCGAAGATCATCACCATATTTGGGGTGCCATTACATCTTCACATATCATTTTTGTTATTTGTGGCTTACTTTTGTGTGTTCATTCCGAGCCTGGTGTTCTACATAATTGGAGCATTCGTCGGAGTTGCAATTCACGAGTACGGTCACATCCTGGCGGCAAAGTATTTTGGCATTGACACGAAGAAGGTTATTTTATGTCCGTTGGGTGGCGTGGCGTTATTGGAGAAAATGCCGCGTAACCCCATGCAGGAGTTTTGCATTACTGCTGCTGGTCCGTTGACGAGTTTATTGTTGTCGATTTGGTGTTTGGCGTTGGGAGTGATCACGTATAAAGTGAGTCAATTTTTTGTCGTGATGGCGATATTGAATGCCGGAATGTTTGTGTTTAACTGTTTGCCTCTAGGGGTTATGGATGGTGGAAGAATGTTGCGTGCAACCTTACAAGTAAAATACACTTTTGCAGAAGCAACGAAAATTACATTCAAAGTGAGTTTAGCATTTTTCGCTTTGATCATGGTTGTAGCAATCATCAATTTTGATATAATGTTGATGCTGACCATGTGTCTTGTTATGATGTTCACTTACGCAGAAAATTCAAGGAATGCATAATTTCATATCAAATAGAAAAATTTAAACGTCCTTGTTCTTTTCCTGGTTGTGATAGCGAATGGGCAATGTACGCGGGGTTTCGTTGCACACATCACAAATTAACACCAGAAGAACGAGAAGCCTGGAGACGAAAAGATCAAGTTGAATTGACGTGTGAACGTTGTGGTAAATTGTTTTGGTATCAAAAGTGTTTGAAAGATCGTAAAAAATACTGTTCAATGCAGTGTAAAATTCCAAAAAAAGCAGCAGTAGAATGTGGTTATTGTAAGAAACCATTTGAAATTGCACAGAGCAAAATCAAAATTGGTCGCGGAAAGCATTGTTCATTAAAATGTTTTTATGATGATATAAATTACATTGGCGAAAAAAATCCAAACTATCACGGGATCAAAAAAAGTCTTGATAGAATAAGAAAATGTAAAACGGGAAGAGAGTGGAGAGTCAAAGTTCTTGCAGGTCGTGAAACTTGCGAATTGTGTGGAACTAAAAGTCATTTATATGCTCATCACATAATCCCTCTTTTGCGATTGTTTTTAGAAAGACGTATTGATAAACCAGATTTAGACCCAAATGATATATTTTTTCATGATGTAATCAATGGATTGGCTGTGTGCCAATTGTGTCATAGTAAATTACACCCCAAAATATCTGTATTGCGAAAAGGATTAAAATGAGTTTCTTTGTTGTTGATGTAGAGGCAGACGGTCCAATCCCCGGTGATTACAGTATGACCGAACTTGGCGCAGTCCTAGTAGAGCCAGGACTGACACGAACGTTCTATGCGCAGATCAAGCCGATTAGCGAGAAATGGGTTCCGGAGGCGTTGGCGATTAGTGGTAAGACGAGAGAAGAAGTGTTAAAGTTTAACGATCCTGAAACCGAAATGAAACGATTTGCGACTTGGGTGAAAGAGAACACGAATGGACGCGCCACGTTCTGTGCAGACAATTTGGCGTTTGACTGGTCTTTCGTGAATTGGTACGCGCATCACTTTACTGGAAGTAATCCTTTTGGCTTTTCTGGTCGAAGGATTGGCGACTTGTATTGCGGGATGGAGCGAGACGTTTACTCCCGGTGGAAGCACTTAAGGAAGACGAATCATTCACACCATCCCGTTGACGATGCGGTCGGCAATGCGGAAGCGTTATTGTATATGAAGGAACGAATGGGACTCAAGATAAGATTGGACTAATTATGTACGTAATCAAGCGTGGTGATAAGTACCTGCGTTATGGTTCTTACAATACGGCAACTGAGGTTGACCGTCCGGAGCAAGGGACGTTATACTCTCGTTTGAAGGATGCGCAATATCGTCTTTCGGAATCAAGGAAGGATTTGTGGATTAGTAGAACTCATGTTACCAATGATGGATTGTCGGTTGTGAAGGTAGAATTCACGAGTACGGAAGAAGCGGTTCTATGACTTTTCCAACATTCTTGATTCCGAGACAGTACGTGTGGTTACATGAATTGTCTCATGCGACTGCGGGAATAGTGATGGGTTGGGAGCCTTTGGCGATTACGGCTTCTGGGACGAATGGGGTGTGTTGGTTTGCCCATCACCCGATCAAGATTATTCGTGCCGCGCCGTATTTAGTAATGCACGAGCATGGTTTGGATGAAGATTACGATGTGAAAGAGTTTATGAGTGCGTACCCTGACGGGGAGTGCGATCATCCTCTCAGGCACGCTTTAGTTGATAAAGTTTATTTTACCGCTTTGTGGAGAGCGGTAAAAAGACACTGGCGTTCTAATTTATTACTATATCCAGGCAAGTGTCCGTATGTAGCGGAAGCGAGTCGTATCTTGGCTAATATGTATTCTGTTATGGGGAAGTGACATGAGAGTGTTGTATGGAGCGTATTTGTTATTGTACTGGCTGGTCCTTTGGTTTAGTATATTTATCAGTCTAGAAGAACCAACGTGGTACTTACTGGTGGATACTGCGGTAGCAGGTTATATTTTTAGAGAAATGATGTTATTATGGGACGTATGATTTACGAACGGTTTTTGAAGTTGTGTGTCATTGTTGGGTTTGGCGGTGCGGGGGTAACTCTGGGAATGATTATATTTGGTTGCCCGTACAGTCACGTGATGGGATTTGTGGCAGTTGGTGCGGTTTTGTTGGGTTGGGGGTCGTTGCGGGTGGGAAGATTTTTGGGACTTGAGCCACCCGCAAAAAACATTAGCGTTGACGATTCAAAGCCTTAAAGTATTCTTCGATGGCTTGTTTGTATTTGGCTGGAACGTCGCGTGTGATGTCTTCTATGATTTTGGCGCGTTTTGCTGGAGGCAGATTACCCCATTGTTCTGCCGCTTGTCGTAATTTCTTTTCGTCAACTTTCCCACTTCCTGATCCGCCCATAATGTTTGAGTCGGGTGCGGGTGATGATTCCGAGCCACTTGGAACACTTCCTGGCATTGGCTTTGAATTCGGATTGCCTTCTCCGTCTCCTTTTCCACCTTTACCTTCTTGTTCTTTGATCATTTTATCGAGTTTATCAACAATTGTTTTTTGGATGTCTTGTGTTGTTTTACCACTTTGAGCTTTGCCGAGTCGGTTGGTAGATTTTTTCATGTCGCGTTCAATGTCTGACAGGTCATCATCTTGCCATTGTTTTAGGTCTTCTGTCATCATGTAGGCGAGTGCCTTGTGGCGAACTGGCAGTGATTGTGTGAAACTTTCTTCAAGCATTTTTGCGTACTTGGTAGCTTCAACTCGATTATTTAGAGCGAAGTTATTGAGCAATCTAGAGAAGGTGTAAGTGTCGTAGTAGTTTCCTCCTGGCACTTTGATGGTAGAAAGTACCTGTTCGGATTCTTCGTAGTGTCCGTTTGATGATAGGTTAGCACCATTAGGAAGAGAGAACAAAACAAGAAAAGCGAGTTCGAGCATAGTTTAGTCCTGAGTAGATAAAGTATCTAGTGGAGGACGTATAAATGTATGCAATGTTAATGTCTCTTGTTTTGTGTGTTGGTGTTGAACCTAGTGTTGAGATTCCTTTGCCTAATCCGGTTATGGAAATATTACCATCGGATATGGTATTGGCGTCGATGATTTTGTCGGCACCGGCAGGTGCGTTAGAATCGGATTTCAGTAAAGAGGTTTGGGTGGCGATGAAAGAGATTGCGATTCGTGAGGAGTGGATTGACAGTCGTGAGACAACGTGGTTAGACGCACATCCTGTTATTCAATTCCGGGTTGACTATCTTCGCGGCAGGCGGGACGAGATGTTAGATTGTCCCAAGTCGACGGAGATCAATCGTTTTCCGACGAGGGCACAGATTGAACCGAGGTTAATCTTTAACAGGGAGTTCAACAAGAAGATGTTGTTTGCTTTTACGTGGGAATCGGACAGGCAGGATTTTCTCAGGTTGGTATTGAAGGAGAATGAGGAGTTATACAACATTTGGTCGGCGTGTTCGGATGCCAGGAGTGAGTTTACTTACGTTCCTTATCGGAGAGAGGCGTTGCGTAAAATGAAGAAACTGATGGGTGAGGATAAATTTGTTTTGGGTGAGATGCCAGATTATGTACCAAGTTGGAGGTTTTACGAGGGCAAGAAGTAAATAGAGTATGGAATTCAAAGTATGGCTTGAGACGCAAGAGATTGACGAAGGTTTCATTAGGGACAAGTTTGATCAATTGAAGCGTTGGATGGGCAGGATCAAGAGGCATTCGGAAGCTGTTTTTTCATTTTGTCAGTTAGTAATGACCAAATTTCCGGAGCTTGTAGAAGTCATTGTAATGTTACCAGAGATTCTTGGTGACATTAATAGGAACCGTTTATCACGTCAATTGGCGAAAGATGTAAATCTTATTCAGTCAATTCGTACTTTGGGTACGGACACGGAGTTGGATAAAGAGAATTTGAGTGAAGGAATTAAGAAGTTGCAGGGGATGTTGGGTAGTGGTGTTGACGAGTTTGCGTTGGCGGAGCAATTCTGGAAGTCATCTGTTGGTCATTTCGTAAAAACTTTGTGGACGTTATCTCACGCTGGTCCGATTCTTTCCAAGTTACCACAGGTGACTGCTGTGAACGCTTGGAAGACGTTGATGGCATTTTACGACTCACACCAGAATAGAGTTAGGTTTGCGGGTGGTATGGCTGCTGGGTTAGCTGCTGCGGTTGAGTTATTTCATTTCTTGGTGACGGCATCGTTGATGACGGGAATTCTTGGCAAGGTGATGATTGCAATGAATGAGGTTGTGTTGGGTGGAGCGTTGTTGGGAGGTTCTTGGATTGTGTGGGGTGCGATCTCATTGTTTGCTCACAAGGGCGGTGAGGACGTGGAGAGCAAGGGATTTGCCGCCAAGGTGATTAGCGGCATGTTGGTTGCGGTTGACCCTGGTGCCAGGTTGAATTTGATTGACAAGGTTTCGGGTAAAGAACCTACTTTGCCCAAGTGATAGTATAAGTTGTCGTTGAGGTTGCAGTAACTCGAACAAAAATCTGATTTGGTGATATGCTAGACGTAACAAAATCACCATTGCCATCCATCGCCCCTTTTGGAGTAAGTGATTCGCATGGGGATTCAAAACATGCCGTCAGTGTGGTTCCATTGCCATTACTAATATTTACATTCCATTCAGTCTCAGTTGTTGTAAAATTATACCAATGAGTTTGACAATAGTTAATGGAGTCTGTTACGGTGACTCCCAGACCGAGTGGAGTAGCGTTAGTACAGAGTTCGTCGTGAGTCCAACAGGGATTGCCACCAGCGACCATGGAGGCACACTGACAGCACCCGCACTGGTCGGCGCTGACGCCCATGGTTCCTTTGCGAGACAATGCTTTAGACATCAAATCTCCAAACATCCGATTTTTGCCAATAGCTTTATGATTGATTTTGATTATCATTTTGCCCATAATTATATTTATGATTTATCAATCGGATAAAGTGAGATGAATTGTCATCTTGTTGTCTTCCAGGCGAGCAGTCGTTCTCGGGCTTCTCGTTCGGCGTCTGCCATGTATACTTTTGACGCCTCCCACAATTCACCCCCGCCACCCATTTTGAGTCCGGTATACGAGCGTGCGTGGTCGAACCATGCCACACCATCGGCGGTCAGAGAGTGTCGTTGGTAGTTCAATTCGGGACCGAGTAGTTTTGGCTTGATGCCTGCTGCTCGCATTGCCAGGAGAAACGGACTTTCGGTATCGGGCCACCCTGCCGTTGATTTGCGTTCCGGGTAGTCGGCGTAGTACCGCTCCATTGTCCACCACAGCCCATTTTGCAGTGTGGTTGGCATGTGGAGCATGGTTGCCGTGTGGCTAACGCATTCCGCCCATTCTGTCGTTGTGTCTCGGGGAGACATCTGCCACCCCACAACAGGGGTTTCCGTATCGCACTGTTTCATGAGCCAGGCGACGCTATTGCGTTGAATGGGGAATACGTCCGCATGGGTGTGTAGTAGGTATTGCGTGCGACAAAGTGACTGGGACAAGTCGAGGGCGACTGTGACGGGTGAGCTGGCGTGCGTGTAGGCGTGGGCACGGACGTAGTGAATCTCGCAATCTCTGGCTCGTAGCATTTCCAGTGCTGGCATCATTGATATGGGTGATCCTGTGTCGACAATCTGAATGAACGGTCGTATCGTCTGGTTGCGCCACATCTCCACGGCGAGTGTGAGTTGTTCCAACGTATTCAGGTGTGGGATTGCGACTGTTACTTGATACTCCCACGGTCGGCGTCCTTCCCCCGACCACGGAACCAGGAGTGGCGCAAAATTAGTTGGTGAACTCTTATGATTGATTTTTACGGTCATTTTTCCCATAATATACTTATGGATCAACAACATATAAATGTGTGGTAGTGCGTTTGTGAAACAGCAAATAAAGTGGTGAGTACCGTTAAAACTTTCAAATAGTCAATTTGACAATACTTTAGTTAGATTTTGTTGGAAGTGGTTACGCATGTTATCAGAAAATTTCTTGACAGCTTCTGGTGGGAATCCGAGGTTTATTCCGACGATGGTATGAGCTTGTACAAGTTTGTCAATAACTTGTTGTGCTTGGTCGGAATTCAATTTGCCTTGTCTTACTTCATTTTTCCATCCATCTAGATGATTGATTGTTTTGTAAGCATCGATGATTGATTTGACGTTTTTTGAGTGTCCGACAGCGAAGTCGCCTTGTTCTCCACCGAGAATGCCGAATCCTTGAGAGTAAGTCATTCCTTGTTCGGTTGCTCGTCGTATTAGTTCTTTGCCGAGGGGAGTTTGTAGAAATTCTTTGGATATTCCTGCTGCTGGTTTTCGTCCTGCGACAACGGCTGCGAGGTCTAATGGGTCGGATTCTTTTAGTCCAGCTCCTGGGTATGGACGTTCGGCAGTTGATTGAAAGTCCTTAACTTGATTAATTAGTTGATCTGCTTTAGATGAAACTTCTTGATTTTCAAACCAAGTACGAAAATACTCCATGATATATCTATACTATCTATAGACTTTTACTTATAAGGACGAATATGAAAAACAATGATTATTATGTAGACGCGGTTATGGGTCAGTGGGCACACAACAAGAAGAAGACAACGAAAGAGAATATTTGTTATACTAGACAAGCGGCGGTCAAGTTGCATAAAGATTATGCTGTATTATGGACTGATCCTAAAGACTTCAAGCAATACAAGGTTCATGGCGATGTAGTTTTGACTGAAACAAAATTAGTCAATTTACAAACAAGCGAGCAATCTTTTTACCGTGGGGTAGAGTTGACGAAGACAAGTGAAAAAACATTTGTTATAATGTAATATATTGATAGTCACTATTTGAGACTTATTGCATGAAAAAAATTGTATACGCTGAAATACTGTTTTTGTTTTTATTATCAATTGCTGGTTTCGCTATTTGGTATGATTCCACTTGTGATCCTAGTCCGACTATTAGCCAATGGATAAACAAACTGATCCATTGGCAACCCGTTATTGCTTTTGGATCAGGAACGATTTTTGTATTTGTGACTTGGTGGATTCACAAGCTATGGGAAATCAAATTTAGATACGTCTTGGCGCTATTGGTGTTGGGGATTTGTATTGGTCATTTATTCTGGAGTCAGGACCATTCAGTGATTAATAAGAATGGGTGGCTTTGGACGAATTGATGTGTAAGGTTTGAAATGAGAGAACACAGGTGTGAATTCTTCAAAAGTCATCCAAGGACGTTGTGAGCCGATTACACCGAGAGTTGAGTTTGCTTCGTTTTTGATGATTGTCATATCGTTTTCAACAACGATAGTTACAGGCATCATATCGCCATCTTCTGCCCACGCCCAATACTTGCCTGATTGAGTTGGCAGTTCACATTTCCAAGGTGGAGGTAGAAGTTTGTGGACTTCTACCTCATTGTCAAGTATTCCTTTGGTCATGACTTCGTTCCTGGTTTGACGGTCCATGTTTCTGTGTACGCATAGGATTCGGACATGAACTCAGCAATTGCTTTGGCGACAATTATTGCCAAGTGACCAGATGTGATATTTCCGTGTCTGCCCCGAGCAATGATGAATCGCATTGTTTCTTGCAACCGTTGTCCATCGGCAGCGGTTTCGACATAATCGTTGTGGGAAATGTTTTTGATAATTTTGAGCAGGAGAGCATCGCAGGCTATTGCGAGTGGTTTGGTGATTTGTTCGTCAAATTCAAGTGGAGTCATTTCCATCTCCAAGTTTAAACTTTAGAAAACCGAACGGCATGTTCCATCGCTGTGAGAGTAGAGACAGTTCATGCCGTTCGGTTTTGTTTCGGGGTTAATCAAGCAGCTTCAGGTGGAGTTTTACCGGGAGGCATTTTCGTTTCTTGATCGATTCGTTGCTTGATTTCTTCTCGGTGAACAACGACATTTTTGGGTGCGACGATTCCGAGTCGCACTTTGCCGCGATCCACCGCAACAACGGTTATAACGATATTGTCACCAATGACAATGTTTTCACCGATCTTCCGTGAGAGTACCAGCATAACCTTACCTCCTGTTTTTGATGCCCGTCCCCTCCCCGTTTGGGACACCCAAAGTATACAATTCCCCACCTTTGCCGTCAATACGATTTTTTTCTGGACAGGAAAAGTAAATAATGGTATGAAATTGAACTTTTCCCTTTGGCTTGAGGCACGCGCGCCAATGGTCTACCATGTGACTTACGCTTACAATCTACAAGGAATCTCCGAACATGGTTTGCAACCTCAAGGTGGTGGATTGACGTGGCAGAACAAGGGTAGTTGGGCAGCAGGGAAAAACTTCTTTTCAGATTCTTTGGCTGGCACGCATTTTTGGGTAGACAAACTTCAAGATATGACTGCGCACAGTTTTGAGAGTGCTGCATGGCACGAGGATAATTTTGTTGAGCGACTTGCCATTCCTGTCATCATTCGCTTCCGTTTCAATCAAAGACCAACGACAGATCGTTGGGGCAAGGACACAGCGAGCGAACAGCCGCAAGGTGACTTCTTCACTAAACGTAGAATTGATGAACGTGGAATTGATTGGTGGGATGGTCAAAAATGGCAACTGATTGATGACCATGACATTGACATAAATCGTTTCGTTGAAAAAGAACCAACTGATGACTATGATGATTACGTACCAGAAGACCAACGATTTTATTGGGTGTTTAGGGAACCATATCCATTTCCACAAAAATAATTATGAATAGAACCACCCGTAGCAACATGGAATTTTACAGAGCTGTTTACAGTGACAGTAAAATGTGGAATGGAAAATCTAGATTACATGGCAAACACATAATTGTATATTGTGAACAAGGATTTGGTGACACAATTCAATTTATTCGATACATCCCAAAACTTCGTAATCTGGGATGTAAAGTTACTCTTCATTGCAAAAAAGAACTTCGTAGATTATTTGCAGGACTATCAGATGGATTTTTGGATAAAGACAAGGAAGATTTACCAAAACATGATTTCCACGTATTGAGTATGGACCTTCCATTTCTTTTAGGTGATATGAATTTTCATGTTGAACCTTATTTGAAAGCAAAACCATTCAACATTAAATCAAATCATCTCAAAATTGGTATAGCTTGGGAAGGCAATCCGAATCATTCAAATAATGACATGAGGTCTTGTCCTCTTTCGTTATTTGAATATTTGACTGATGTTACATCATCTCGTTTGTTTATGGTGCAGAAAAATATACATGACAAAGAATTACTTGATAATTGTGATGATTTGTTGTTATATGGATGGAAACCTATATGTGATTTCAAAGACACAGCCAGTTTGATTGCTGCGATGGATGTTATTGTGACAGTAGATACTTCGGTTCTTCATCTGGCTGGCGCATTAGGAAAACCTACATTTGGTATTTTGTCATTCCAACATGATCCACGGTGGAATATATCATCGTGGTATCCAAGCGTCAAATTGATTCGTCAAGAAAGTCCTGGTGATTGGGAGTCTGTGTTTTCTTTAGTTTTGCGAGGACTAGGCAAACAAACAACAGGAAAAAATATATCGTTTCGTCGATCTAAAACTTCCATATTATTGACTGGAGGGGTTGGTGATGTTATTGCTTTAGAAAGTTTTTTTGGAGATTATGAAAGAGAAACTTTATCAACAATTTATTATGCAACTCGTAATCACAAAGAAATACGTTCATTATTTGATTCAATGTCAGATATATTTCCCAATTTGAAAAACCATATTATTTTATTAGATGACTTCTCAGAGTTTTTTGCCTTACATGAAAAAACTGAAGTCTCTTCAAAACTATCTGAATTTCCTGAAGATTGGCCACGTGTTTCTGATTGGAGTATAATGTCAAAATTCAATCAGTTTGATTCTGATTATTACACATACAATGGTTCAAGTTTATTGAAAAAACAAGTAGCAGATATTAGTCATTTAGATTTGCCAGACAAATATGTTGTTTTGGTTCCATGGTCGCACAATGATTCAAGAATGAAAGATCGTGAATTTACGTCTGAAGAGTGGGCGGAAGTGTTAATGTTTATAGAAAATCGTGGATTGAAAGGTGTAGTTCTCAATACAGGAGAGCCATGCAACATAGATGGATTGATAGATTTGACTAATCAAACAACTATGCCTCAATCAATAGAAGTGTTAAAACGAGCATCTGGATATATTGGAGTAGATTCTTGTTTGTCTATTTTGGCTTCACAATTATTTGATGATATATTATTTATCAAGAGTAACAATTCACATTTGTATCGTTGGAAGCATGTGTATTATGCTACAAAAAAAGACTTCTCATTCATTAAATTATGTCTAAATCAATAACTTCCTTTACGATGTAGAATTCTTTTTCGGCAGCTTCACTCATTGCTCTAATGATAGTTCCCATATCGCAATCATAGTAGCCTGCACAATTAACGCTACCACATTCAACGATGCGATATTGATCTCCTACTAATCCGATATCCATTACGAATACTGGGTGTGGATACCATTTACGACATGCTTCTTCAGTTACTTCTGCTGCACCTTCTGGATATCCTGCTTTGACATCCAATTGTCCATTTCTCTTGTATTGACTTCCTGTGATAACTTTACCTTCGTGTACGATCAATCTCCATTCATCTTCAATACTTTCTGGCTTTGCGACAACGACAATGGCGTCGGGAATTTCGCCTTCAATGTAAGCCCAATTGAGCCAACCGTTCCTGAAAACCTACGGAAATCTGGAAGACGCAAAAACGCCCCAAATCCCCTGTTCCATTCCTGCTTCACAGAAGGCAGTTTCGTCATGAACGACAAGTTCATGACCAGAGCTTCCCTCTCCACAGGCGTTTCATGTCTCTACAGAACTTGCAGCGACAATACCTTAAAATCGACTTGAAATCAACTTACAGTTAGCAAGGAACTCATCATCGTCCATGCCACTCTTCATCCAGTTGATTTCTTTCAAACACCAAACAACATTGCTCACATCATGTTCAAGTTCAGGGTGGTTCTTGATCGACAACTTATGATCGAGCGAAGCGTTTACCCCAATTACAAGCGACTTTCCAGTGTAGTAGCAACGATGTTCCTGCTTCTCCATCTGTTCTTTAAGTGCGGCAGCATGGATCGTAGTACCAAGCCTTGCCATCGACCGATCTTGATACCAATGATGTTCGCAAAATAACGTCTCACCCGCTCGTTCACCAGCACATTTGGTACAATGACCAAGTTCCTTGCCCAACTTCTTCCGTTCTGCCCTTTTATCCCGATGATACTGTTTCTTCATCTCGGCTATCGTATTTGCCTCGATTTCAGGATCAGGATGGGTGAACCTTTTTGGTCTTGCCATTTACACTCCTACAGTTTAGCGTCTCCTTTTTAGTGTAAACTAAACCATTTTGGCGGCGACATTCTCTAAATTGACACTCGCATTGTGATCTCGGTCATGGTGCGTACCACAACCGCCGCACGTCCATTCTCGGTCAGCCAGCGTCAAGTCATCCTTGATCTCCCCACAGACGCTACACGTCTTGCTGGATGGGAAGAACCTGTCCACCGGCACGATCTTGCAAGAGTACCAGCCGCCCTTGTAGGACAACCTTGCTGCCTTTACTCAGATTATCCTTGTACCACATAGGCTGAATGTTGGTATAATGGCAAGCCTCAAGAAACTGTTGACGGTCGGTCAAATCAAAATAAGAAATCGGCTTTATGTGGTCAAGATGCCAGCCTTTGCGACCCCAATTCTCCCACGTCATACCATTTTGAAATTTACACTCTATGTATTTGACGAATTCTTCAACGGTACATCCTAAGTCTCTTACCGCCGATCCCGACTTTTGTTTATTCTTGACAGCCGCATTTAGACGATTACGAAGATTTAGACGTAGACGTTGTATTGGGTCTTTCATTCGCTCACGACGCAGTGCCGTTATCTTGTCTAAATTTTTCTGACGGTACTCCGCATAGTATGTCTGTCTTTTTTCTCGATTAGCAGCGTAGTAGTCCTTTTGTTTTTTAGCCAGAAATTCTCGTTTGCCTTCCCGATACTCAAGGTCTTTCTTTAGACGTTCCTCTCGGTGTTCCAAATAGTAGCATTTGTCTTTTTCTTTGAGTTTGTCAATGTTAGCCAGACGATACGCCTTGTAGTAATCACTTCGATCTTTCTTCACCATAGAAAAATCCTCCTGCTCTATCGTAGTATGCAAAAGGATTTTTCTCTGGCTTCGCCACATTTTGTAGGCGTTGGGTGTCTTCTCACCATTCTCGTATGCCATCTTCTTTTGGTTCAAGCCCCAATTGTAGGTGTAACGAACCGCATGTCTCAAACATGCAGGGGCGGCTCGTTACACCTACAATTCGGTTTTATAGCCCCTTTGAACCTTCACATTCCTCCTCGTTCACCAACTTCCCGAAATCGTACTCGTTGAAATCGACCGTTTTGTATGCGGTGAAACTCAAAAACACAGGGTCTTCACCAACAGGGAGCGGATCACCTTTACCGTCAAGCAAAACGCCGCTTTTTGCGATGTCGATGTGTTTGGGAGTGAAACCATCCCATATCCATCCACGACCGTCAAACGTGATACATCCTTGCGGTTTATGCTCGACCAGCACATCAAACTCAGCATAATCTCCAGCAGCCACCGGCTGCTTCTGCTTGATGTCCTTGATCTTACAACTGCGTGGCTCTTTTCCCATCCACGCCTTCTCGTTGAGAAGGTTCATCGCCTCCATGAACAACTTGGCTGGTTCTCTCGTAATCAACTTAAACTTTAACATCGTCGGTTTGGTCATGCGACCTCCTTATAGTTTTCGGTCGCTGCGATCCAGGCGACACTGGTTTTGTCATTCACGGAGCAGTGCTTGTTGCCCGACTTACTTATGACGCCCTTCTCCTCAAGCATTCGGCTGAGAATACAGTCACCAACCTTCTTCGTGGTCAGGTTCAAATCCACGGCAATCTCAGCAGTTGTGAGCGGTCCTTTTTGCTCCAAAGCCTCTCGTATTCTTACAGACATGGTTCTCGCTCTGTTGGCGAGGTATTGTTTCAGATGCTCCACATGCTCTGGCATCATCCGAGCGATATGGTTCTCGCCGGGACGAAAACTCGGTATCCTGCCAGCCCTAACCATGTCGGTCAGGCTGTCGTAAGGGATGTTGAGTTCTTCTGCTACCTCATACAGCCGCTTGGATGTCCGTCGCCACTCAGGTACATCGAACTTGTAATCGTAGCACCGGATGGGCGACTGCCAGCCGATGAAGTCGAAGAACTTGATCGACGCATCTTTGCCAAGAAGAATGCGGTTTGACGCCGAATGTGTACAATCAGCCCCAATTGCCTGAGATAATCCATCACACAGCCGGGCGACATCCTCTCTCTTGAAGCCGTCAGTCGAAAGTTGTACCGTAAGTTTCACATCATCGCAGCCCAACGAGCCGTCGCCCAAATACCACAACATGACCGATTTGGGAGTGATACGCACGTCGTCTGGTACTTTCTTGACGAACTTGAAGTACGAGTTTTTGTCATGGTTCTCTGCGTACCACCTGTCTCGTTGCTCAGAAAGATCAGGATGGTTGGCGGTGATACCAGTCCAGTAGTTCTTGAACTCCTTTGTCTCATAGCCAGAAGTAGCCGACGCATACTGGACCGCCTTGCCGCCGTAGCACTCAAAGAACGAGATACCGTACTCTGCAAACTCCTTGTATTCAACTGTCATCCTGAGCATCTGGTTGCCGTTCTTGAAGTTGGAAATACTCCCATCTCCAAGCATGAAGCCATCGAGATGTTCCAACATCTCCTCTGTCATCAACGGCGTGTATTCTTTGGGTAAAAACCCGAAGTGTGAGTAGTCGATGCTCTCATGGTCGCAACGCCTCTGGACGATAATTCGACAGGTGGTGTCGAGTTTGTCCATGACTTCAGTGAAACTGAACGAAGTCCTGACTGCCTCCTTAAACTTCTCAGAGTCGATCTGGTCGATCCTGCTGGCACGCTTCCGGTCGGTGGGCTTATAAACCCGCTTGCGACCAGTCGCCATGAAACCTTTTTGCGTGATGAAGCCGTACTTCTTGATCCAGTTTCGCACGCTATTGAAAGAACAGTCGAACTCCTCCATCACTTGCCATATGGTCTTTTTCTCAGCAAGGAGTTGTTGAAGTTTAACCTCTCTGCTTTCAGTAATCATACCAGCACCCCCTCGTCCGCAGGCACAGGACCGTCCAGTGCTGCCACCACCGGCTCTACTTCGACCGGCACAGCAACTTTCTGTCCCAAAGCCGCCAACTTTTCCAGTTTCTTCTTCTTGCGGTTCTCTGCTGACCGCTTGCCGATCTTGTTGCTGAAAGACGACATCAAGGTGAGCATGTCTTCCACCAACTCGTCCTCGTATCGCTTGTTCCCAAGCACTTCCTCCGTCCACTCAACCTCGACGTTGTGGCTGGCGAAAAACGCCGCCAAAAAGTTAAAGTTGAAACGGGTCAGGCGGTCCTTATGCTCCACCACCACCTTGTCCACTTCCTTGTTCTCAATCATCTTGAAAACTTGGTGGAGTTTCGGGCGTGTGTCGCACATTCCAGAGCCGACTTCCTCGTAGGATTTTACTACTTGGTACTTCTTCTTGACGCAGAAGGCGAGAACACGCCCGTTCTGCCGCTCAAGGTCGCCTTTGGCTTTCTGTTCATGGCTGCTAACTCTAAACCGACACGTTCAGGAGAATTATAATTATTTCTTTGCTTCCTGCATAGATAAATCATGGGAGCATCATCAGTAACAGGAGTATCTGGACCGGGTGCGGCAATCAATAAAGGTGGTCCGCACAATGATCGTGCCAACTATCTACCGTTGACTGGTCCGAGAGTCATTATGGCAGGATCAGTGACCTTAGACGGCGGGGGGGCTTCACGCTGGTGTTTCCTACGCCGCTGCCCGGTGGCTTATACAACTATTCTTATGCCATAACACCTTTAGGCATCAACCAATTTTCTGCAAGTGTCGGTGGAGCCGAAAACGCCGCTGGCGAGTTAGTACAAATTACAATTATAGGTTCGCCAAACCGTATGGTGTCTTACGTGATTGTCAAAAACGGAATGGCAGACATTTGAATGTGGCAGAACCCGTTTTGCCGCTCAAGATCGTCTTTGGCTTTCTGTTCGTGGCTACTATGCCACAAGCATATCTCTCCATTCATGTAGGTTTAACTTATACATCATGCACTCTGGAACACCATGCTCTTTAGCCAACTCCTGCCACTTCGGAAACAACACATCTCTGTCTTCTGCTGGTATTTTAACCAACTTGTTAATCCCATCACGGTGCTTGTGAGTGCCAATATACAGATGTAATCCCAAGTTCTTGTTCAGTATCTCGGCAGCGTTACACAGGTCTTCATGGTTCCAACCTTTTGCTGAGATACTTGGTGCTGGTCGGCGGTGATGACCTTTTGTGTTCAACCCATCAGGACGCACGCCAATGTAGCCATCATCAAAATACCACACCAACAATGCCAACTCATCCATCTGCTCAACCATGTCGGCGGGGATCATGCACTTGTTGCACTTCGTCCTCGCCGGATAAAACTTATCTCTCAGTGTCGTGAAGATCGGATGAGATACGGTCCACATCTCCGACCTGTTATCTTCTGGCTTGCGACTGGACTTGGCAAGGAAGGTTTGTAACTTAGACGCTTTCCAATCCGTGTAATCCTCTTGCGGACTTCGGTGCATGTCGTAGAAGATGAAATTCCTCTGACTCCACTTATCCCTCATCTTTCCGCCACTGCCATTCTTCTTAATGCTGCCATCGCCCAAGATGCTGCCGAGTATCACCTGTTTGGTCGTGTTGTCAAGATCATCCAGTTTGATGCTCTGGTCTGTCTTGCAGAGTTTGTCATTATCCAGCAGAGAGCGATTGCGTTTGCCCATCTCCGATGCGTAGTTATCAGGCAGTTCTACACCGAGTCGCTTGCGTTTAACTGAGATGCCCATTGCCGTATGTTTCGGCAGCAGTTCAATCAATTCATGCAGGAGTTTTGTTCCATGTTCTTTGAGAAGACTTACCTCGTCATCAGTCCACTTTACTTGACTTTTCACTGATACCACCCATCAATTCTTCAACGCCGTGTCCTCCGATTGTGTCGATCAGGTCAAATACGCCTTTATCCCGCCAACATCGTAGAGTATCCACAGGCAGACAAACTATAATAGTGTTGTCGGCAAAGAATACTTGTTCCTTGAGTAGATTTTGGGAATTTTCTTTTGTCACCACTCTCACGGCTTTTTCGTCATCTTTTTTCTCGACTGTTTCACCGCAGAACGCCTCGATGTCTTCAAGGCGATAGCGGCGGTGGTTTCCGGGGGTCTTGACCGGGTTCAGTTTGCCTTCTTTATCCCATTCACGCAGAGTGTCGATATGGACGCCGAGGATGTCGGCGGTCTTACCGATGCTCAACAGTTTCTTGCAATTCATTCTCAATGAGTCCTTTTTCAAGGAACACATTGAACCAGTCGTCGTAGATTTCCTGAAACTCCTCTACAGTTGGTGTTTCGTCCAGTTCAAGGGGAATGGGGCGAATTGTCCCATCTGCCGTCTCAAACTCGGTGGTGGTCACTCTAACGATTTTGCGGCTCAACATGGTCATGTCTCCTAATATAGTCGTGTCATTTCAATTTTTTCTTTAGGTATCCTCAGATTTCCGAAGATTTTCCTTCAACAGTCCGCAACCCTTGAACTTTTCTCGTGTGACAACTTCCCCTGTGAAAATCTTGTCGTTTGAGTCTGGTCTGATGAAAATGCAATTGTCTGCTTCATAAACTTTATACACAAGCTCTTCCAGGCGAGGCATATCGCCTAGAGGGAACATGCCGTACTTTTGGTTGACGAGCCATTTGCCCCATCTTCCGTAATAGGAGTGGCAAGCAAGTTGGTCGAAGTCAAACCAAGCGAACGGTTTGAGTGGCAATCGTCTATTTTGTACTGAACGGGCGCAAGAGATTGCGCCGTGTAAAATGACTGGTCTGTCTGAAGGTAGAAAGGTTAGGTCATGGTGATCGTTGAATGGAATGTATTGATCTGCTTTGACTTCGTAGCCTTGTTCTTGGACGGCGTAGATCATTCGTTGTGCGGCTGAGTCTCGTTCATTCCGCACTTGAACATACCACAATGGCTTCATCGGTATTGACTCGTCGGTTTACTGAGCAGTTGACAAATTGTTCCTGCGACTACCCAGCACAAACACCAGACACCCCATTTGAGGGCTTTGGGTTCGTTTGTGTATAAAGTTCCATAGAGAACGCCAGATATTCCTACGAACATGCAAATTGTACTGATTTTGTGTAACATTTTTACCTAATAAGATTTTCTGCGAATTTGATTTTTCTATAGAGAGATGCGCAATGACTTTCTGACGGTTTCTTTTCACAGTAGGCTTGTCGAGCATCAACAATTGTGAGAAGAACCCATCTTTTTGCTTCACGATAAGCTTGAGTTTTGAACCACTTGTGCCAAATCCAACAATTCATTAAACGTTGGCAGGCAGAAGCAAGATTCCTTTCTTCGTACATTACGAACCTCCGAATGGCTGAAGTCTTTTGACCATCGCCATATACATCCTTTTGATGCTTTCATCTCTGCCAAGAAGTTCCATTGACTCAAACAGGCTTGGTCCGAGATTGTGACCACAAAGAGCAACCCGGATTGCGAAAATCATCGAGTTGGGTTTGAGACTTCTTGCGTTCATAAACGTGCGTACTGCTAAATCAATGTTACTAGCAGACCAGTCTTTCATTTCTCGGAATATCCTGGTGATGATATCGAACAATTGTGCCATTTCAACGGTGACGTACTTGTCGAAATCTTCTTTGACGAGTTCGGGAATTCTCCAGAAAAAGGCAGCACAAGGTAGAATATCGCTATAACATTTAATGCGATCACCGCACAGTTTGACGACTGCGCGTGCTTTGTCCAATTCGTCTTGAACTTTCATTCTTTGAATGAGTTTTGCCTCAATCAAGAATTCCATGCAGTTTAGTGTTCTTGTGTCCAAGTCATCCATCTTGACGTGTTCTGCGTTGACCCACAGCATTTTCTTGGTGTCAAATTGCGCAGGGCTGCTATTAATTCTGTCTAGTCCGAAATTGGATTTGAGGGATTCAATATTCATTATCTCGGTTTTGTCATCCAAACTCCATCCAAGTCTTGCCAGGTAATTCACAATTCCTGCGGGTTTATAGCCGAGACATTGATAAAATGATACGCATGCTGGATTGAGTTCTTCTCGTGTAGAGATTTCATTATCTGAAAACCCGACTTGATTGAGTTTCTTGACAATTTCTGGGGTTATGAATTTCCCCATGTCTCTCTTGCTAAGTTTCTTTTTGCTATTTGGTTCGCAGACGAATGGTAGGTGCGCATAGAATGGTGGCACGTGTCCAAGTGCATCCATTATCAGTAATTGAATTGGAGTATTGCTCAGGTGTTCTTCTGCGCGTATGACGTGTGTAATTTTCATTTCTGCGTCGTCTACGGCAGTCGCAAAGTTATACGTAGCTGTCCCGTTTGATCTCAGGATGATTGGATCAGACAGGCGATCCGTGTCCCACGCTACGTTGCCCCTAATTAGGTCATCTAGGACGATCCGTTCACTATCGGGCACTTTGAACCGGATTGCCCAACCAGTGTCGTCGTAGAGGGCGTAGGCGTTGTCTGGACCGATGTTACGGTGAGTGCCCCGATACGGCTTATGTCCTTTGTCTTCTAACTTGACGGGTTGATCTGGGTATGCCAGTCCCATCTTGAGCATATCTTCAGCAATTTTACGATACTTTTCTTTCCTACTGCTTTGATAGATTGGGTTTTCGTCAGGCTCAATACCTAACCAGCGAAGCCCATCAAAAATTGGTTTGATTACGTATTCAAGGTTGCGTGCTTCGTCTGTGTCGTCAATGCGAAGAATGAATTTGCCGTTATGTTTCTTTGCGAACAAATAATTAAATAGGGCAGTTCGCACTCCACCGATATGAAGATTTCCACTCGGGGAAGGTGCGAATCGTGTTCGGATTGTCATGTCATTCTCCCGCAAGTTAGCATTTTGATAGCGAACCACACAAAAAAACCAAACACAATCATACCAAACAGAACTGACAATGCAATTTCAAGTAATAGAACAGACGTAGCAATTTCAAGTAAAGTTGGTTTCATACCGTTACTGCGCAAAGGCAAGAGGCTATAACGAGTCCAAGTTCAAATGCTATGATTAGCCCGCCCAGATAACCATTAATGGCAAAGCCGATTAGAGCAAATACGCTCAAGAATGAGAAGATGGTTGGAATGACATAATAACAAACCCACCATAGACGTGGTGCAGAATTTACATTTTCATTTTCAATGGTAAGCAATGATCGCGAGTACCAAAAAAAAGAAAACGTTCCAGCAAACGCAGCTAAAGCAAGACAAATTGATTCAAAATACAATGTCATCCAAACATACATTACAAACATTACAAATGCAATGTACTTTGTCATTATTTTTCCAGAACTGTTATTGATCCAACTTTCTCACCATTATCATAAATATCTGCTTCAACCTTGCAGAGATTCACATGGTATTGAACTTGGATGTCATCATCAGTGTTGAATTTCTTGTCTGGTCCCGCAGATGTTACGATGATATTGCAAATCTTTGTCTTGCGAAAATCTTTAACAACAACATCGCCTTGAGACTTTCTAACGGAATTCACGAGTTCTAAAACTGGTTCTGTGGGAGTTGGGTTATCTGTAGAAATCAGTTTTACACGAAGGGCAGTACCCCATTGATCGCAAGATGGCTTATCTTGCATGTTAGAAGTATCTTCAGCTAATTTCCACATGACTTGATATGTGGGAGATTTTTCTCCATACAACGAGATTGATGGTGTTGGTGAGTTACAACCAATGATAAAGATTATCAAAAACAATGTTCGCATAAACACTCCATAACATGCGCATAAATTTATGCGCATGTTAGTTTTGATTTCAGTGACATTTGCAGTCAGGGCAATCTTTTTGGGCTGAGAAAGTAGTGATGACTTCGACGCGGATTACGTTGGCGTCATCGACCATGCGGGCTGATGCTTCCATTGGAAGGGTAGCGATGGCGAAGGTGAGAATGTTTGCGCCGATTTGTCGCTTTTCCCAAAAGTTATCAACTTTGGCTTTTGGGGCGTAGCGATGGATCAAGGCTTCAGCTTGTTCTCGTGTTGTGTCCACTAAAAAAAACACTTTGCATTCTTGCTGCATGCTGGTCATGGATAGACTCCTGTGTGGGTTAGAAACAATAGAGGATTGGCGTGTCTTTACACCAAATACTCGGAGGGCATCATTGGCATTGATTGTCAGCATTGCGAAATCACACTGACTCGGAACCATTTGCATTTTTCCTTTACCTTGAGTTGCCCACGTCAATGGCAACCAAACCAATGATATTTCCGGTTGATCCCTGACGGTAACTGCACAGATTATTTCACTCTCCGTGCAACCTAACGGTCTTCGGTATGATGAGTCAGCGGAAACCCTGACTCATCTTCCGTCTCTCCCGTTCCCATCTCGCAACCGCCAATCCTCTAAAGTTTAACTCCGTTTATGAACTAAACGGGTATGGTCTAAACACCACACGTCTAAATAATATCATATTATTCAGCTAACACAAGGGTAAAAAAACAGTCCAATGTAGTTGGTGTACTACATTGGACTGGAGGAGAACGTCAGTCTGCTACTTCGCACATTGCCAGATGGTTCTGTGCCACAACAAGGACGATTCCTACTCAGATAGGAAGACATCCGCAACACAAAGATACCGTTCTCGACTCTGATACCAGTTTATCACATCAAGACTTCAAAGTCAAGAATCCTGCTTCAGACGAGTAATAAAACTTCCGACAATTCATTGCTTTCATGAATCTAAAACAATGCTTGCAAGGTTTGCTCAAACGAACGCTCCCAGTCTTATTAAGTCTTATGTTAATGACTTCGAATGACTCATCATCCAAAATCCCTCTTGCTCGTTTATAAGCAAAAATCTCTGCATGGAATTTAGGACAAAATGATGGGTCTGAGTTGGTGTGATATCCGTAATGAATTGGCGGTTCAAAATTGACATTAGTCGCCCACTCAACAATCTTATTGTTTTGCACAATAAAACTATAGTGCGCATAATGCGAACGTTCTGGATGATTGACAAGTTTGTCTTTTGCCAACTTTAACGACAAAGACAAAAGTCTTTTCTTCATATTACATCAACGGCATAAGGGATTTTAGTTTATCAACATGAATTACGTGAAGCGCACTGAGAATGGTTTGAAGGTAATTCGCAGAATCACCGCTCAAAAGAATATCTGCACCGTGACGTACTTGGATTCTTGCTTTCGTTATATCCGTAGACATATCGAATTCGGCAAAAACAATATCTTTTGTTTGAACAAAATGGTCAGCAACTTTGATTATCATACATCTAAAATAGTATGATAATCAATTATTTTGTGTTCCACGTAACTTAAACGGTTTGGAACACGAAAATCTCTTTATTAATCTGTGTTTGGAGCGTCGTTTATGTAAAACGATAACTTGATGTTTGTCTTGGAAAACAATTTCGCCAGGATCACTTGACGCAAATTGCGAAGTCTCAACTCCGAACTCGGTCAAAACATCACTCATTTCCTCAGACCAAGCAACGCATTTTGAATCACCCAAGAACCAGAAATATCCTTAAAGCAGTCTTCATCCTTGACAGCAGTAACAAGGTCGTTGATGTTCGGTAGTTTGGCATCACCGAACCATGCTTGACGCATGAGGAAAGTACATTTATTGTACAACTCCTTGCTAGTCTTGCAG